>Ga0182742_1001169_pt1 | contig 35281 bp, 34 predicted proteins | sample eDN5th37CBELigMG_FD_128880 | JGI IMG/M metagenome (GOLD analysis project Ga0182742, IMG submission 128880) | Enriched Miracle-Growth compost microbial communities from Emeryville, California, USA - eDNA 5th pass 37_C BE-Lig MG (version 2)... ... | reverse complement strand
CGACCTCATGGGGCAGATGCATGCGCGCCGCGATGTCATGCCGGAACCCGTAATGCGCCGCCGCGAGGGCAATGGCGGCGGCGGCCAGGGCCAGCCAGAGCGCCGCCTGCCGGACCGGAGGGCCCAGCCGCCGGACCGGGCGAAGCTCCGCCGTGAGACGGCCGATCAGCTCCTCGGTCTGCACCTACTCCTCCACCCCGAAGCGCCGCCGCAGCGTCCTTACCGCGCGGTGCGTCGCCACCTTCAGCGCCCCCACCGACATGCCGGACCGGGCACTGGCCTCGGCCAGCGGCAGGTCCTCCAGCTTGGCGAGGGCCAGGGCCGTCCGCTGCGCCTCCGGCAAATCCGCGACGGCGGCGCGCAATTCGGCTGCGGCCACCCGGTCCTCCCCCGTATTCGCCGCGGAGGCGGCCAGGGTTTCGCCAACCTCCCCGATGGGGGCTTCACGGCCGGCGCGGCGGCCGTGGCGGCGCAGCCGGTCCACCGCCCGGCGCTCGGCGATCGCCGCCAGCCAGGGGCGAATCGGGCGGGTGGGGTCATAAGTGTGGCGCAACTGGTGGATGGTCAGCAGCGCATCCTGCACCGCATCCTCCGCCTCCGCCGGAATGGCGATACGACGGCGGGCAATGCGGCGCAGCAGCGGCAGGATTGCGCGCAGCAGCGCCTCATAGGCCGCCGCATCGCCGGCCTGTGCCGCCGCCATCCAGCCCTCCCATAGCCTGTCCGGCTCTGCCATCCCTATCCCGCAATGCCGGCAGGCTTCAGAATATGGTGGGTTTCGCGCCGGAGGGAACCGCTCCCGGCGGCCCGGGGCAAGCCCGGTTGCCATCGCCATGAGGCGGAGGCTAGGCTCGTTGCATAGGGGGTAGAGGAGCTGGAATGGCATCCCGCCTCGTCACGGGTCGAACCGCCCGCAGGAAGGAGACGTGAATGAAGGTCGGCGAAGCCATCGCGGAAATCATGAAACGCGAGGGCATCGAGATCCTCACCGGCTATCCGGTGAACCATCTCATCGAATTCGCGGCGGCGAAGGACATCCGGCCGGTGATGGTCCGGCAGGAGCGCATCGGACTGCACATGGCGGATGCGATTTCCCGTGTCACCTCCGGCCGCAAGATCGGCGCCTTCTGCATGCAGCACGGGCCGGGATCGGAGAACGCCTATGGCGGCGTCGCCCAGGCCTATGGCGAATCCGTGCCGGTGCTGGTGGTGCCGATGGGCTACCCGCGGCGGCTGGCGCATATCGACCCGAATTTCCATTCCACCACGCAGATGCGCGGCATCACCAAATCGGCCGAGCCGGTCATTCTGGCCGCGGAGGTGCCGAACATCATGCGCCGCGCCTTCACCCGGCTGAAGAACGGCCGCGGCGGGCCGGTGCTGGTGGAAGTGCCGACCGATATGTGGAATGAGGAACTGCCGGAGCCGCTGGACTACGAGCCGGTCCTCGTCACTCGCTACGGGCCGGATCCGGCCGATGTGAAGCGGGCGGCGGCCATGCTGGCCGCGGCGAAGCGGCCGGTGATCTATGCCGGCACCGGCGTGCACTGGGCGCAGGCCTGGCCGCAGCTTCGGGCGCTGGCGGAACTGCTGGCGGCGCCGGTCACGACCAGCCTTGGCGGCAAGAGCAGCTTCCCGGAGGACCATCCGCTCTCGCTCGGCTCCGGCGGCCTGGCCGTGCCAAAGCCGGTGCGCCACTTCCTGGACAATGCTGATGTGATCTTCGGCATCGGCTGCAGCTTCACCGAGACGAATTTCGGCGTCCGCATGCCGAAGGGGCCGCGCTACATCCATGCGACGCTCGACCCGATGCATCTGAACAAGGATGTGCGGGCGGAGATCGGGCTGATCGGCGATGCGGCGCTGACCCTGGATGCGTTGCTGAACGAATTGTCCGGCCTGGTCGGCGCGCCGCGCGACCCGCAGCCCGTGGCAGCGGAGATCAAGGCGCAATACGAGCCCTGGCTGGCGGAGTGGATGCCGAAGCTCACCAGCAATGAGGCGCCGCTCAATCCCTATCGGGTGCTGTGGGACCTGCAGCACACGGTGGACCGGGACAACACCATCATCACCCATGATGCCGGCAGCCCGCGTGACCAGCTCTCGCCCTTCTGGAAGGCCACGACGCCGCTGAGCTATCTGGGCTGGGGCAAGACGACGCAGCTCGGCTACGGGCTGGGCCTGGCGATGGGGGCCAAGCTGGCGGCACCGGAGAAGCTCTGCATCAATGTCTGGGGTGATGCGGCGATCGGCTTCACCGGCATGGATTTCGAGACGGCGGTGCGCGAGCGCATCCCGATCATGTCCATCCTGCTGAACAATTTCTCCATGGCGATCGAGCTGAAGGTCATGCCGATCAGCACGGAGAAGTACCGCAGCACCGACATCTCCGGCGACTACGCCGCCATGGCCCGCGCCTTCGGCGGCTATGGCGAGCGCGTGACGGCGCCGGAGGAGATCGTGCCGGCCATCCGGCGCGGCATCGAGCAGACGCAGAAGGGCGTGCCGGTGCTGCTGGAATTCATCACGTGCAAGGAGACCGCCGTCTCCAGGCTTTGAATTGGTCCGGAGGGCGGAGCAACCGCCCCGGTATTAGGGAGGAAGAATGGCGACGGTCGATATCCGCGATGTGCGGAAGTCCTTCGGATCGGTCGAGGTGCTGCACGGCGTCAACGTGAATATCGATGACGCCGAATTCGTGGTGCTGGTGGGTCCTTCCGGCTGCGGCAAGTCCACCCTGCTGCGCATGCTGGCGGGGCTGGAGAACATCACCAGCGGCGAGATCGTGATCGGCGGACGCGTGGTGAACAACGTGCCGCCGAAGGACCGGGACATCGCCATGGTGTTCCAGAACTACGCGCTCTACCCGCACATGACCGTCTTCCAGAACATGGCCTTCTCCATGAAGCTGGCCAAGGCGCCGAAGGAGGTCATGGAGCGGGAGGTCCAGCGCGCCGCGAAGATCCTGGGGCTGGAGCAGTTGCTGCACCGCTATCCGCGGCAGCTCTCGGGCGGGCAGCGGCAGCGCGTGGCGATGGGCCGCGCCATCGTGCGCAACCCCCAGGTCTTCCTTTTCGACGAGCCGCTGTCCAACCTGGATGCCAAACTGCGCGTGCAGATGCGCGCTGAGATCAAGGAGCTGCACCAGCGGCTGAAGGTCACGACCGTCTACGTCACCCATGACCAGATCGAGGCCATGACCATGGCCGACAAGATCGTCGTCATGAATGGCGGCAATGTCGAGCAGATCGGCCCGCCGCTGGAGCTCTACGACCGCCCGGCCAATCTCTTCGTCGCAGGGTTCATTGGATCCCCGGCCATGAACATGCTGCCGGGCCGGATCGAGGGCGGCGCCTTCCGCACCCCGGACGGCACCGCCTGGCCGCTGCCAACGAACGGCAAGGCATTGCCCGAGCAGGAAGCAATCTATGGCATCCGGCCGGAGCATCTCCGGCTGGACCCGAATGGAATCCGCGCCACGGTGCAGGTGGTGGAGCCGACCGGTTCGGAAACCCAGGTCCTGATGCGGGTCGGCGAAGCGAACCTGATCGGCGCCTTCCGTGAACGGGTTTCAGCACGCCCCGGGGAGGCGCTGCCCATCTTGCCCGAGCCGGGCCTTGCACATCTCTTCGACAAGGTGACCGGCCAGCGGATCTGACCCTCAGCAACGCCAATCAATGGGAGGAAACAAGATGGCGTATATCCTTACCCGTCGCGGCACCCTAGGCCTCGGCGCCGGTGCGCTGGCCGCAGCGGCGCTGGTGCGGGAGGCCTCGGCCCAGCAAATCCCGACAAGCCCGGCCGAGGCGCCGCGCCTGCCCATCGAGAATGGCGCCTCGCTGCGCGTGCTGCGCCCCGCCCGCTTCGTCGAGCCGGACGAGGTGATCTTCCGCGAGAACACCGCGAAATTCGCCCAGGCGACCGGCGTGCAGGTGCGGGTCGATTTCGTCGGCTGGGAGGACATCCGGCAGCAGACCGCCGTTGCCTCCAACACCGGCGCCGGCCCGGATGTGGTGCTGGGCTGGGCCGAGGACCCGCATATCTACGCCGACAAGCTGATCGAGCTGTCCGACGTCGCCGAGTATCTCGGCAAGAAATACGGCGGCTGGATGTTCCTGGGCGAGAAGTACGGCAAGCGGCACCGCACCAACAACTGGATCGGCATTCCCTTCGGCGGCAGCACCGGGCCGATCGTGTATCGCGAGTCGGCGGTGAAGGAGGCCGGCTTCGAGGGTATCCCGAACGACCATAAGGAGTTCCTCCGCCTCTGCCAGGCGATGAAGAAGAACAACAAGCCGGCAGGCTTCGCGCTGGGCAATGCGGTCGGCGACGGCAATGGCTTCGCCAATTGGCTGATCTGGTCGCATGGCGGCTATCTGGTGGATGAGGACGGGAAGGTCGCGATCAACAGCCCGCAGGCGATCGCCGCCCTGCACTACCTGAAGGAACTGTACCCGACCTTCGTTCCCGGTACCCTGTCCTGGGGCGATCCCAGTAACAATCGCGCCTATGCCGCGAGCGAAGCCTGGATGACGGCGAACGGCGTCTCGCTGTATTTCGCGCTGAAGAACGATCCGGCGACGAGGGCGATCGCCGAGGACACGAACCATGCGCCGATGCCCTTCGGCGTGGTCGGCAAGGCGCCGCAATCGGCGCTGATCCTGAACGCCATGGTGTTCAAGCACAGCCGCTACCCGAACGCCGCCAAGGCCTATCTGCAGTACATGATGGAGGCCGAGCAGTACAACCGGTGGCTGACCGGCTGCCTCGGCTACTGGTCGCACCCGCTGAACGCCTACAGCAAGAGCGCAGTCTGGGATTCCGACCCGAAGCTGGCGGTGTACCGGAATGGCATGAACAACCAGTTCTGGAGCGGCTATAAGGGCCCGATCACCCAGGCCGCCGGCACGGTCGCCGCTGAGTATGTGATGGTGCAGATGTGCGCATCCGTCGCCAGCGGCCAGGCCACGCCGGAAGCCGCAGTGCGCGAGGCGGAGCGCCGCACCCGCCGCTACTACCGCTGAACAAAACGGCATGCCGCCGCCGGGGCGACCCGACGGCGGCACCGCCCAAAAAACGGGGAGGCCCGATGTCCGTTACCACCGCGCCCGGCTGGAATCCCGTCCGCCAGCAGCCGAACTGGCTGGTGCGCCTGTTCGACTGGAAGCCCTTCCTCGTCTTCATGTGTATGCTGCCGGCGGTGGGGCTGCTGCTGGTCTTCCTGACCTATCCGCTCGGCCTCGGCATCTGGCTGGCCTTCACCGACACCACCATCGGCCGCAGCGGCCGCTGGGTGGGGATCGAGAATTTCGAATTCCTGTTCGAGGACCCGCTGTTCTGGCAGGCGGTGTTCTACAGCGTCTTTTATACCGGCGTCGCGACCGTCGGGAAATTCGGGCTGGGGTTGTGGCTGGCGCTACTGCTGAACAACCACCTGCCCTTCAAGAGCCTGCTGCGCGCGATCATCCTGCTGCCCTGGATCGTGCCGACCGTGCTCTCCGCCATCGCCTTCTGGTGGATCTATGATCCGCAATTCTCCATCATCTCCTATGTGCTCGTGGATAGGTTGGGGTGGCTTGATCACTACATCGACTTCCTCGGCTCCGCCTGGCCGGCACGCTGGTCGCTGATCGCGGCCAATATCTGGCGCGGCATTCCCTTCGTGGCGATCACGCTGCTGGCAGGGCTGCAGACGATCTCGCCCTCGCTCTATGAGGCGGCGCTGCTGGATGGATCCACGCCCTGGCAGCGGTTCCGCTACATCACCTTCCCGCTGCTGCTGCCGATCCTGGCGATCGTGATGACCTTCTCGATCATCTTCACCTTTACCGATTTCCAGCTCGTCTATGCGATCACCCGCGGCGGCCCGGTGAATTCGACGCATCTGATGGCGACGCTGGCCTTCCAGCGCGGCATCCCCGGCGGGCAGCTCGGCGAGGGCGCGGCGATCGCCGTCGCCATGGTCCCCTTCCTCGTCTTCGCCACGCTGTTCAGCTATTTCGCTCTGGCCCGGCGGAAGTGGCAACAAGGAGAAGGCAATGACTGACCGGCCGGCGCAGGAGGCACGTCCATGAGCGAAGCAGTCGCCAGCGCGGAGGAACCGCGCGCCACAGCCACCGTCGCCCCGGAGGCGATGTCCTGGGACAGCCGGGCGCGGCGGGTGGTGGTCCTCTACCTGCCGCTCGCCTGCTTCGTCATCATCCTGCTCTTCCCCTTCTACTGGATGACGGTGACGTCCTTCAAACCGAATGCGGAGCTGTATGACTACAAGACCTACAACCCGTTCCTGATCGCCTCCCCCACTCTCGACCACATCTACAAGCTGCTGTTCGAGACGGCCTATCCACGCTGGCTGCTGACCACCATGACGGTGGCAGTCTGCGCCACCTTCCTCTCGCTCTTGTCCAGCACGCTCGCGGCCTATGCGATCCAGCGGCTGCGCTTCAAGGGCAGCCAGTATGTCGGGCTGGCGATCTACCTGGCCTATTTGGTCCCGCCTTCGATTCTGTTCATCCCACTGGCGACCATGGTGTTCCAGCTCGGCTTGTTCGACAGCCCGCTGGCCTTGATCCTGACCTATCCGACCTTCTTGGTGCCCTTCTGCACCTGGCTGCTGATCGGCTACTTCAAGTCCATTCCTTACGAGCTTGAGGAATGCGCGCTGATCGACGGCGCGACCCGGCTGCAGATCCTGACCCAGATCACCTTGCCGCTGGCGGTACCCGGGCTGATTTCGGCCGGCATCTTCAGCTTCACCCTCTCCTGGAACGAGTTCATCTACGCCCTCGCCTTCATCCAGAGCAGCGAGAGCAAAACGGTGCCGGTGGCGATCCTGACCGAGCTCGTCTCCGGCGACGTCTATCAGTGGGGCGCGCTGATGGCGGGATCGCTGCTCGGCTCCCTGCCGGTAGCGATCTTCTATTCCTTCTTCGTTGATTACTATGTGTCCTCACTGACCGGCGCAGTGAAGGAGTGATGAGACCTGCGCGCGGATACATTTAGCCGCGCGTTCTCCTGCCTGATTCGCTGCTTCTGTCCGGTGATGGAGGAGGGCATGGCGTGACAGCGGATCGGGCAGGAGCACCTCATCGCACCTGCCGAGCCGCGCTCCGGAGCAAGGCTGACCGAACTGTCTGCCCTGACCGGCCGGGCGGAAATAGGCCGTAGCCTGCTCGGCATCCCGGTCGCGACGAAAGGCAAGCTCAGCCGCACTCGCACGAAGTCCCCGTGCAGCGCGTCCGCCGCAGCATCGAGACGATGTTCTGCACCGGGAAGCGCGGCTACCGCCTGTGGCGGCTGCGCTGGCCCGGCCGCACCAATGTGACGCGGCCGGTCAGGCTCGCAGCCATGGCCCATAAGTTGCGGCGGATGCTCCCCCCTCTGCATGCCGGGCGCAGCCTGATCGGGGAGGAGTCTGTCCAAACCGCCGCAACCGGCGCCTCAACGACCCGCAAACATGGAAGGCGCGGCCCTATGGACGCATCCGCGCACAGGTCTCATCAGTCCGCATATTGCCCTGCTGCCTGGATCAGCGGCCGCCAGCGCGCCACCTCCTCGGCCAGGAAGCGGCGGTGGAATTCGGGCGTTGCCTTCTCGGCGGAGACCGGATCGGTCACCAATTCGGCATAGCGGTTGCGCAGCTTCTCGTCTTGCATCGCCACCTGGATTGCGGCGGAAAGGCGCCGCGTGACCTCGTCTGGCAGGCCGCGCGGGCCATAGAGCGCGTGCCAGACCGTGATCTCGAAGCCCGGCAGCCCGGCCTCGGCAGTGGTCGGCACGTCCTCGATCCCCGGCACGCGGCGCGGCGCCGTCACCGCATAAGCCTTCATCCGCTTCTCCCGCAGGAAGGGGACGGAGTTTGTCGCCTGCTCGCAGGCAAGGTCGATGCGGCCGGCCATCAGCTCGGTATTGGCCGGGGCAGAACCGCGAAAGGCTACCGTCGTCACCGCCGCGCCGGCCGCCGCCTGCAACAGGGTCCCGCAGAGATGGTTGGACCCGCCGAGCCCCGAATGGCTGAGATTCAGCGCCGTGCCCTTGCGCCGGATCTCCTCCAGCAGCCCTTTCAGATCCGCGGCCGGGAAGTCGGGCCGCGCGACGATGGTCATGGGCGTTTCGCTGACCAAGCCGAGCGGCGTGAAACTCTCCTGCACGTCATATGGCAGCCGGCGGTACAGCGTGGCCGAGGCGGCATGGCCAATATGATGGATCAGCAGCGTATGGCCATCCGGCCTGGCCTGCGCCACGCGTCCCGCGGCGATGGTGCCGCCGGCGCCGCTGACATTCTCCACCACCACGGTCTGGCCGAGTTCGCGCCCCATGATCTCGGCCAGCAAGCGCGCGATCAGGTCGGTCGGCCCGCCGGCAGCGAAAGGGACGGTGATCGTGACCGTGCGGTTGGGGGCCCAGCGGCCCTCCCCTTGGGCCAGGGCGGCGGGAGCCAGCAGAAGGGCAGGCGCCCCGGCTAGCAACTGACGGCGGTTCATCCGGCTTCTCCCAGGCATGTTCTACGCAATCGCATGGGCGCAGCGAGGCTGGCGGGCTTGATCCCCCGATCAGCTCGGCTCCAGCCCGGCTTCCTTGGCCCGCATGGTCAGCGTCTCGATCTGGCCACGCAGGAAGGTATGGAAATACTCCGGGGCGCTGCCGCGCGGCGCATAGCCCAGCCGGCCGAGGCGCTCGCCGAGTTCCGGCAGTTGCAGCACCTTGTTCAGCGCCGCATTGGCCCGGGCGATGACCGGCGCCGGCGTACCGGTGGGCACGGCCATGCCGAACCAGAAGATGAATTCGAAGCCCGGCAGCACGGCGGCCACGGGCGGGATCTCGGGTGCCAGCGAGAAGGGCTGCGCCAGGGTCACGCCCAGCGCCCGCACCTTCCCCTCCCGGATCTGCGGCATGCCGGCCGCGAAATCGGTGAAGGTGCTGTCGATGCGGCCGGCGATAACATCGGTCAGCGCCTCCGGCCCGCCGCGATAGGGCACCGCCGTCATTTCCACCCCCGCCATGCGCGCCAGGGTGGCGGAGGCGATATGCGCGCTGGAATTGCCATGGCTGTAGGTGAGTTGCCCCGGCCGCTGCTTCGCCAGCTCGATCAGCCCGCGCAGGTCCTTCGCCGGATGGTTCGCCGGCACCACCAGGATATAGGCGGTTTCCGAGACGAAGCCGATCGGCGTGAAGTCGCGCAGCGGGTCATAGGACAGGCGGGGCACCAGATAGGTGTTCAGCGCGCCATTGGTGGTGCTCAGCACACACCAAGTATAGCCGTCCGGCGCCGAGCGGGCGGCCGAATCGGTGCCCACCACGCCATTGCCCCCCGGCCGGTTGTCCACGATGACCGGCTGGCCCAGCTCCCGCCCGAGCGGCTCCGCCAAATGGCGCATCAGCGTGTCGGTGACGCTGCCGGCAGGGAAGGCGACGACCAGGCGAATCGGCCGATCAGGCCATTTGCCCACCGCACCGGCGGCCGTCGCCGTCAACAGCAGCGGCGCGGCAAGGGCCGCGCGGCGGGTGACAGGATTCATCGTGACGTCTCACTCCGTCCACCCAGGAAGCGATGGATCTCCGTGTTGTCGGCCTTGGGCCCGAGGGCCGCGACCGCTTCATTCCACAGGTTCCGGCACAGCGCCAGCGCCCGGGCATCGAATCCCGTCTCGGCGGCGATGGCGCCGGCCGTCTCCAGATCCTTGCGCATCAGGCCAAGCTGAAAGCCGCCGGCGTAGCGCCCCGGCAGGATCTCCTGCTTCACCTTGGTCTCGGTGGCGACATTGCGGCCGGAAGAGGCGTTCAGCACATCGGCGAAGATCCCGAGATCGAGATCCAGCCGCTCCGCCATGCGCAGCGCCTCGGCGGTGGCCAGCAGGCCGGCGGCATAGACGTAATTATTCAGCGCCTTCATGGCATGTGCGCTGCCGGTCGCGCCGGTGCGGATCAGCGTCTCGCCCATGTCGCGCAGCACCGGCTTGGCCTTGGTGAAGGCTGCGTCATCGCCGCCGACCATGATGGCGAGCGTCCCTGCCCTCGCCTTCACCACACTGCCGGAAACCGGCGCATCGATCAGCGCCGCGCCGCGACCGGCCGCGGCGGCCGCCAGCCTCCGCGTTTCTCCCGGCACGGAGGAGCCCATGTCGATGACAAGCTGGCCGGGCCGCAGCACAGCCAGCAGCCCGCCCGGCCCTTCCATCACCTGGGCCACAATCCGGCTGTCGGGCAGCATGGTGATGATGACGCCGCAAGCCTCTGCCACCTCGGCCGGTGAGTCCGCGAATCGCAGTCGGCCCGGTGCGGCGTCCTCTGCCAGAGCCTGCCGTGCCGCCTCGGCCGGGTCGCAGGCGACCAGGGCGCGGCCCTTGCGCAGCAGGCAGCGCGCCATGGGCAGGCCCATCATCCCGAGGCCGATGAAACCGACCGGCGCGGCGGCATCCGTGCTCGCCATTCCCGTCCCTCCCATTTTCCGCGGCGATGTTCCGCCCCGGCGGCCGGGTTGGCAAGCTTCAGGCGGTCAGCTGTACCGCTCCTCCAGCCATGGGTCGCCGTTGTTGTGGTAGCCGCGCACCTCCCAGAAGCCGGGACGGTCGGCGCCCAGCAGCTCGATGCGCGTCACCCATTTCGGGCTCTTCCAGAAGTAGAGGCGCGGGATGACGACACGCACCGGGCCGCCATGCTGGCGGGTCAGCGGCTCGCCCTCCCAGCTATGGGCCAGCAGCACTTCGTCGCGGGCGAATTCCGCCAGAGGGACATTGGTGGTGTAGCCGTCATAGCTGGTGAAGGCGACGAAGCGCGCCGCCGGCTTCGGCCGCGCCAGCGCCAGCAGATCCGCGGCCTTCACCCCCTGCCAGCGGTTGTCGTAGCGGCTCCATTGCGTGACGCAGTGGATGTCGTTCACCGCCTCGGTCTGAGGCAGGGCCATGAAGTCGTCCCAGGTGAGGCGCAACGGCGCCTCCACCAGCCCTTCCAGCCGCAGCCGCCATTTCTCCTTCGGCACATCCGGCTGCACGCCGAGATCGAGCACCGGCCAGTCCTTCACCAGGGTCTGGCCCGGCGGCAGACGGTCCCGCGCGGGATCGGCCGTGGTGCCGGTCAGCAGCCGGCCCTCACGGGCCCATTCCTGCTTGCTCTCGATCAGCTTTTCCCTGATCCGGCCGGTCAGGGGGATGTCGTCATCCTCGGCCATCGCATCTCTCCTGCCCGCCACGGGTGCCGGCGGGCCGCGGGGCCCCTAGCCCTTCTCCCGCATCAGCCGGGCCTTGTCGCGCTGCCAGTCACGCTCGGCGATCGCCGCGCGTTTCTCGTACTTCTTCTTGCCCTCGGCCAGGCCAAGCAGCACCTTGGCGCGGCCGCGCTCGTTGAAATGGATCTCCAGCGGCACCAGGGTCGCGCCCTCGCGGGTCACCGCCCCCGTCAATTCGCGGACCTGGCGGCGGTGCAGCAGCAGCTTGCGCGGCCGGCGCGGCTCGAACCGCGCCATGTAGCTGCCCGCCTGCCATTCCGGGATATAGGCGTTGAACAGCCACATCTCGCCGTCGCGCTCGCCGGCCCAGGCCTCGGTCAGGGTGGCACGCCCAGCGCGGAGCGACTTCACCTCCGGCCCTACCAGCGCCAGCCCGGCCTCGATCGTCTCGCCGATCTTGTAGTCGTGCCGGGCCTTGCGGTTCTGCGCGACGATGCCGTGCGAGATAAGTGTCTTCTTGCCCTTCTTCTCCGCCATGGGCTCAGTTCAGAAGACCCGAGGCCAGCATCGCATCCCGTATCCGCGCCTTGTTGGCCTCGCTCACCGGGGCGAGCGGCAGGCGGCAATGCTCCGTGCTCTTGCCGAGCAGCGAAGCCGCATACTTCACCGGACCGGGCGAGGTCTCGCAGAACATCGCGTCATGCAGCGGCAGCAGCCGGTCCTGGATAGCCATGGCCTCCCGCACCCGCCCCTCGCGCCAGGCCCTCTGCATCTCAGCGCAGAGCCTCGGCGCCACATTGGCGGTGACGCTGATGCAGCCCTGCCCGCCGGCGGCGTTGAAGGCCAGCGCCGTATGGTCCTCGCCCGAGAGCTGGATGAAGTCCTCGCCGCAGGCGCGCTTCGTGTGCAGGGGGCGGGTCAGGTTCGCCGTCGCATCCTTCACGCCGACGATGTTCCGGTGCTTCGCCAGGCGCGCCATGGTCTCGACGCTCATGTCGATCACGCTGCGCGGCGGAATGTTGTAGATGATGACCGGCAGGTCCACCGCATCGGCGATGGCCTTGAAATGCAGGTACAGCCCCTCCTGCGTCGGCTTGTTGTAGTAGGGCGTCACCACCAGGCAGGCGTCGGCGCCGGCCTTCTTGGCATGTTGGGTCAGCTCGATCGCCTCGGCGGTGCTGTTGCTGCCGGTACCGGCGATGACGGGCACGCGGCCCCGTGCCGCCTCGACGCAGAGCTCCACCACGCGCTTGTGCTCGTCATGGCTCAGGGTCGGGCTTTCGCCGGTGGTGCCGACGGGGATCAGCCCCTCGGTGCCCTCACTGATCTGCCACTCGACCAGATCCTGGAAGGCTTTCTCGTCCACGGACCCGTCGCCACGCATGGGCGTGATCAGTGCGACCATCGATCCCTTGAACATCGCTCGCCTTCCTCCGGAGCCTGGACTGCCGCCCGCCGAAATGGCGCATGCGGCCCGGCGCCATTCGCCGGGCGCCGGGAACCGCCAAAGCTACTGGCCGGACGCGCCAGCGACAAGGGCGGGAGGCAGGGGACAGCCCCCTGCCGCTTCGGCTAGAAGACAAATATGCGCCGTCGCCTGCTGCTCCGCCTGCCCCTGGCCCTCGCCACCCTGTCATCCTGGGCGCGAGCCCAGCCCCCGGAACTGGCGGGGGCGGAGGCGATGCGTGCTGCTGGCCGCCGCGCCGTCGCCCTGGCCAGCGCCCAGAGATGGCCCGAAGCCGAGGCCGCGGCCCAGGCAGCCGAGCCCCTGATCCGCAAATTCGTGACCTGGATGCGCCTCCAATCCCGCGGCAGCGGCGCCAGCGCGGCGGAGATCACGGCCTTCGCCCTGGCGAATCCGGAATGGCCGGGGCAGGACAACCTGGCCCGCCGTGCCGAGGAGGCACTGGCGGCCGATCCGGACGACCGGCTCGCCGTCGAATGGTTTGCCGCCCGTGCTCCCCGCACGCTGGACGGTTTTCAGCGCCTGGCTGATGCCCTGACCCGCGCCGGGGAGGATGCCAAGGCCGCCACGATCCTCCGAACCGGCTGGGCGGAGGCACCGGCTGATACTGCCGCCGAGGCCGCCTATCTCGGCCGCAACCAGTCCCTTTTGACGCCGGAGGATCACTGGCGCCGCTTCGACCGGCTCTCCCTCGCGCGGCAGAATGCGGCGGCGGCGCGCCTGGTCCCCTATCTTGATCCGGCCCGCCAGGGCATCGCTGCAGCGCGACTCGACTATGCCGCCAACCGTGCCGAGGCTGACACGCCGGAGCGCGCCGCCGCCGCCCCCGGCGATTTCGGCCTGACCCTGGAACGCGCCCGCTGGCTCCGCCGCCGCGACCGCGATGCCGAAGCGGCCGCTGCCTGGGCCGCCAGGCCCGCCAGCCCACCGCCGGAGGCCGCCCGCACCGCCTGGGCGGAGCGCCAGATCCTGGCCCGCAAGCTGTTGCGCCTGGGCGACCCGGGCAACGCCTATATCCTCGCCGCCCAGCACGGCCTGGCCACGCCGGGAGAGCCATGGCAGGAGGCCGAATTCCTCGCCGGCTTCATTGCCCTGCGCCGCCTGGACGCCCCCGATGCCGCCGAGCGCCATTTCGTCAAGCTGGCCGAGGGGAGCCGCAGCGTCATCACCCGCGCCCGCAGCCTCTACTGGCAAGGCCGCGCCGCCGAGGCCCAGGGCGCCACCGGGCGCGCGCGGGAACGCTACGCCGCCGCCGCGGAACTGCCCCTCGCCTTCTATGGCCAGCTCGCCGGCCTGGCCCTGGGCGAGGATGGCCCCGCCCTCGCCGCCCGCATCGCCCGCATCCGGCCGCCGCAGCCGACCCAGGCACAGGCCCTGGCGCTGGAAGCGCGGGAGATCGCCCAACTCGTCCCCGCCCTGGCCGGGATCGGCGAGAGCCGCCGCGCCCGCGCCTTTCTGCTGCGCCTGGCCGACCTGGCCGAGAGCCCGGCGGAGACGCTGCTAGTCATCCGCCTGGCCCAGCGGATCGGACGGCCGGACCACGCCGTCTGGGTGGTGCGGCGGGCCGGCGCCAGCGGGCTGATGCTGCCGGAGGAAGGCTGGCCCACCCCCTATGGCGCCACGCCCCTCGGCCCCGGCATCGGGCCGGAGCCGGCGCTGATCCATGCCATCACCCGGCAGGAGAGCAATTTCGATCCGGAGGCCGTCTCCTCCTCCAATGCCCGTGGCCTCATGCAATTGCTGCCCTCCACCGCCCAGGCGGTGGCGAAGCGGCTCGGGCTGCGGCACCAGCTTGCCATGCTGACCGGCGATCCGGCCCATAACATCCGCCTCGGCGCCGCTTACCTGGAGGAGATGCTGGCCCGCTTCGACGGCGCCCTGCCCCTGGCCGTCGCCGCCTACAATGCCGGGCCGAACCGGGTGTCAGAGTGGCTCGGCACCTATGGCGACCCGCGCACCGGCTGGATCCCGATGCTGGACTGGATGGAGCTGATCCCCTTCGGCGAGACCCGCAACTATGTCCAGCGGGTGATCGAGAACATGGCCATCTACCGTGCCCGGGATCCGCGATCCGTGGGGCTCGGCCACCCGATGGCGCGCTGGCTGCATGACCAGCCGGGCTGAGATGATCCAACCCCGCCACCGCCGCTTCAGCGCCCATGACGGGCTGCGCCTCTCTGCCCTGGAATGGGAGGGGCCCCAGGATGCGACCCCGCTGCTCTGCCTTCCCGGCATCGCCCGCACGGCGCTGGACTTTGCCCCGCTCGCGCTGCGCTATCGCCGCCGCCGCCGGGTGGTAGCACTGGAATACGCCGGCCATGGCGATAGCGACCGCGCCGCCGATCCCAGCCGCTACGAGGTCGAGGCGATCCTGCGCGACCTGCTGGACGCCCTGGCGGCGCTGCACCTGCACCGGGTGGCAATCCTTGGCACCAGCTTCGGCGGCATCCTTGGCATGGTGCTCGGCGTGCTGCGGCCGGGATGCCTGGCGGCGGTCGCGCTGAACGATACCGGCCCGCGGCTGGAGCCGGGGGGGACCGAATTCGTCCGCACCCTGATCGGCCGCGACCCGGCCTTCGCCAGCATCGAGGAGGCCGCCGCCTTCCTCCGCCGCGCCCTGCCGCCGCTCGGCATTCCGGAGAGTGGCTGGCGAGCGGTGGCGGAGATCACCTATGCCCGCGGCGCCGACGGACGCTGGCATCCGCGCTGGGACATCCGCCTGGCCCAGAGCATGCGCACGGCGCCGGCCGGGCCGACCGAACTCTGGCAGTTCTTCGGCGCGCTGGAGCATGTGCCACTGCTGCTGATCTGGGGACAGGCGAGCGCGGTGCTCTCCGCCGCCACGGTCGAGCGGATGCAGGCTCTGCGGCCGGACATGAAGCTGGTCACGCTGCCCGGCATCGGCCATGCGCCGACCCTGGTGGAGCCGCGGGTCATCGCCGCGCTCGACCGCTTCCTGGCGGCAGTGCCGTGAGAGCGGCGAAGCTGGTCGCCACGCTGGGCGGCGTCGGGCTGATCCGGCCTGCCCCCGGCACCTGGGCCTCGGCGCTGGTCCTGCCGGCGGCCTGGCTGGGACCGGCCGCCTGCCTCGGACTCTCCGCCCTGCTGCTGCTGGCGGGGCTCTGGGCGGTGCACGCCCTGGCGCGCCAGGGCGTAGAGAAGGATCCGGGCTGGGTGGTGATCGACGAGGGTGCCGGGCAACTGCTGACGCTCAGCATGGTGCCGACCGGCGCGCCCTGGCTCTGGGTCGTGCTGGCCTTCGTGCTGTTCCGCCTCTTCGATATCCTGAAGGTCGGCCCGGTGGGCTGGGCCGACCGGCGCAAGGGCGCCGGCTGGGTCATGGTGGATGACCTGTTGGCCGGCGGGCTCGCCGCCCTGGCGATCGTCCTGTTGCGCGTGCTCTGGCCGGGAGGGCCACTCTGATGCTGCCGCAAGCGACCCTGGATGCCGCCCGCGACCTTCTGGCCGAGATGGAGCGACGCGGCCTGACCCTGGCCACCGCGGAAAGCTGCACCGGCGGGCTGATCGCCGCGGCGCTGACCGCCATCCCCGGCTCCTCCGCCGTGGTGATGCGGGGCTATGTCACCTATTCGAACGAGGCGAAGCAGGAGATGCTGGGCGTGCCGCCCGGCCTGCTGGCTTCGGTCGGGGCAGTGAGCGAGGCGGTGGCCCGCGCCATGGCGGAAGGCGCCCTGCGGAAGAGCGGGGCGGATTTGGCGCTGAGCTGCACCGGCATCGCCGGGCCGGGCGGCGCCACGCCGGGGAAGCCGGTGGGGCTGGTCTTCATCGGCGGGGCCCGGCGCGGCGGCACGACGCGGGTGCTGCGCCGGGTCTTCCCCGGCGACCGCGCCGCGGTGCGCGCGGCGACGGTGGCCGAGGCGCTGGCCCTGGCCCGGGAGATGCTTCCCCGGTGGCAGCCGCTCAGACCAGTGCCTGATAGGTAAGCTGGCGCAGCGCGTAGCGGTATTGCAGCCGGTCCGAGGGGCCCTGCAGCATCAGCACCGCATACAGCTCCTCCTTCGGGTCCACCCAGAAATAGGTGCCGTAGGCGCCGGCCCAGAAATAGTCACCAATGCTGCCCGGCACCGGGCTGCGCCCCACATGCGTGCGGACCGCGAAACCGAGGCCGAAGCCGTAGCCCGTCACCGGCGAAGGCGCGATGCCGCCGAAGACCGGGAACAGTCCCGGCCCGTATTGCGTGCCAGGCGGCAGGTGGTCCGCCGTCATCAGCTCGATCGTCTTGCGGGAGACGAGCCGCGTCTCGCCAAGCTCGCCGCCGTTCAGCAACATCTGGCAGAAGCGGGCATAGTCCATGGCGGTGGAGACCATGCCGCCACCGCCGGAGAACCAGCGGGGCTTCCGCAAGGCATCGGGGATGGGCTGCACCCGGCCGGTCACGGGATCCACCTGCGCCTTGGCAATGCGGTCGGCTGCCTCCGACGGGGCCCAGAAGCCGGTATCCTTCAGCCCGAGCGGCTGCGAGATGCGCTCACGGATGAAGCGGTCAAGGTCCAAGCCGCTGACAACCTCGACGATGCGGCCGACCACATCGGTGGCGTGGCTGTATTCCCAATGCGTGCCGGGCTGGAACATCAGCGGCTGGCGGGCGAGCCGCGCGATGAATTCCTCGATCGTCTGGTTGGGATCGCTGACCTTGGCCTCGGTATAGGCAAGCTGCACCGGATTCGCGCCTGCGCCGCCCGCCACCGGCAGGGCGCCATAGGTGAGGCCCGAGGTATGGCGCAGCAGGTCCTGCACGGTCATCTCGCGCTGTGCCGGGGCGCGCTCCATGCCGACCTTTACGTCCTTGAATTCGGGGATGTAGCGGCTGACCGGGTGCCACAGCATCACCCGCCCCTCCTCCACCAGCATCATCAGGGCGAGCGAGGCGATGGGCTTGGTCATGGAGGCGATGCGGAACACCGCATCCACCGGCATCGGTGCGCGCGTCTCGCGGTCCCGGTAGCCGAAGGCCTCGTAATAGGCGAGCCTGCCCCCACGGCCGATGGCAACGACCGCGCCAGGGATCCGGCCTGCCTCGACCTCGGCCCGCATCCAGGCGCCGAGGCGGCCGAGCCGGTCGGCGGAAAGCCCGGCTTCCTCCGGCCGGCCGGCACGCGGTAGTGCGGGGGCGTTGCTGGCTGCGGCGCGGTTGCCTGTTCCACCCAGGCCTGTGGCGATTGCAGCACCAGCGACGAGCGACAAGGCAGCACGGCGATGCAACATGGCACTGTTCCTCCCCCTGGGTATTCTTGGACGGTGGAATAAGCTTGCTTATCCGCCGGCTGGAGGGTCAAGCGCGAGCGGCCGTGTCGTCCGCCACATCCTGGTGTTCCACCTTGCGCAAGCTCAGCGGTCGCCAAGCCGGAAGGCGTCCGCGATGCGGCGGACCGCCCCATCCGCCGCAACCAGGAATACGTCGAAGCGCATGCCGGCGGCACCATGACCCGGATTGGCCGCCAGCCAGCATTCCGCGGCCGCCAGCAGCCGCGCCCGCTGTCGCGTGCCGAGGGCGAAGGCGGCCTCGGCGAAGCTCGGGCGGGCCTTCACCTCGATGAAGGCAAGCAGCCCATCCCGCTCCGCCACCAAGTCGATCTCGCCCGCCGGGGTCCGGGCACGGCGGGCGAGCACTGCCCAGCCCTCCGCAGCCAGCGCCGCCGCCGCGACATCCTCCGCGCCGCGACCGGCGGCATCGGCGCGGGCGCCACGCAGGCGGCGCGCAGCGGTGCGGTCAGGCAGCGGACAGCACCTCGCGGATGGCCGCCACCGCCTCCTCGATCATCGACGCAGTGACGTCGAGATGGGTGCAGGCACGCACCCGGCCGCCAAGGCCGCTGACGGCAATGCCGCGCATCCGCAGCTTCTGCTGCAGGGTCGCCACATCCGTCCCGGCACCGCGGACATCGAAGAAGACCAGATTGGTCTCCGGCTCCTCCACCTCGATGCCTGGAATCTGCCGCAGGCCGCGGGCCAGGGCCTTCGCATTGGCATGGTCCTCCGCCAGCCGGTCCACGTGGTGATCCAGCGCATAGAGACAGGCAGCGGCACAGATGCCGGCCTGGCGCATGGAGCCGCCGAGCCGTTGCTTCCAGCGCCAGGCATGGCCGATGAATTCGCTGCTTCCGGCCAGCACGGCGCCGAGCGGCGCGCCCAGACCCTTGGTGAAGTCCAGCCAGACGGAATCATAGCTGGCCACCATCTCCGCCGGGGCGATGCCGGCGGCGACGCAGGCATTCATCAGCCGGGCGCCGTCCATATGCGTGGCCCAGCCCTCGCCATGCGCGATGGCCGCGACCTCGTTCAATTGCGCCAGCGGCCAGACAGCGCCGCCGCCGATATTCGCCGTCTGCTCCACCTCCAGCAGGCGCTGCGGCGGAGCGTAGCGGGTGCGCGGGCGGATGGCGGCGCGGAGCTCATCCGCGGTGAACATGCCCCGCGCGCCCTTCAGCGGCATGATCTGCACGCCGGTGAAGGCGGCATGGGCGCCGCCCTCGCTGTGCAGGATGTGGCTGGTCTCATGCGCCACCACCTCGTCGCCCTTGCCGCAATGGGTCAGGATGGCGACGACATTGCACATGGTGCCGGAGGGGAGGAACATCGCCGCCTCCTTCCCCAGCAGCGCCGCCATCCGGTCGCAGAGCGCATGCACGGTGGGATCGTCGCCATGCTGCTCGTCGCCGACCTCGGCGCGCATCATCGCCTCCTTCATGGCGGGGGTCGGGCGCGTCTGGGTGTCGGAATAGAGGTTGATGCGGACCGGCGGCGCGTTCTCCGGCGGGCGGGCGGGGGCGTGAACCATGGCGGCGTCCCTGGACTGGTCTGGCCGCATGGTGGCAGCGGAACCGCAACACGCAAGCCCCGTCATGAGGAAGGTTCCGAATCCGCGCCGACCATGGCATCTGCTGCCCCGCTTCAACCTGAACGGGACTCGTGCCAATCAATGGCCGGACACGCCCATCTCGATCATGGCGGCGACAAGCGCATCGCGCTGCTGATCGCCATCCTCGCCCTCTTCCTTGCCCTTGCCGAGACCGGCGCCAAGAGCGCCCAGACCGAGGCGATCTCCCGCAATGTGGAGGCGGCGAATCTCTGGGCCTTCTTCCAGGCCCGCACCATCCGCCAGACCACGCTGCGCACCGCCGTGGAGGCGGCCGAGCTGAACAAACCGGGCGCGGATGAGGTGGTCCATGCCGCCATCACTGCCCAGCAGCAGCGCTGGCGGGAGACGACGCTGCGCTGGGAGAGCGAGCCGGAAACCGGCGAGGGCCGGCGGGAGCTGATGGCCCGTGCCCGCGCCGCGGAGGCGAAGCGCGAGCGGTCCATGGCGGCCTACCACCACTACGAATATGCCTCCGCCGCCTTCCAGGTGGCGATCGTGCTTGCCTCCGCCTCCATCATCACCGCCGTCCCTGCTCTCGCCGCCGGCGGCATCGCGCTGGGCGTGGTGGGCCTGGCGCTGACGGGAATCGGCTTCCTGGCGCCGGAAGCCGTACATTTCTGACCCGGACCGGGAGCGGGGGATCAGCCCGGCGTCGCCTGGGCCGCCCCCGCCGGTGCCCTTCCGCGGCCGTAGAGATGCATGGCCCGCCGCTCGAAGGCCCGGACCATCAGGCGCACCGCCTCATTGAACACGGTGCCGATCACCGCCTGCAGCAGGCGGGAGCGGAACTCGAAATCCACGAAGAAGTCCACCTCCGTCCCGCCCGGGACGGGGGTGAAGCGCCAGTGATTGTTCAGGTAGCGGAAGGGGCCGTTCAGGTAGCGGACATAGATGTGGTTCGGCCGCTCAAGGGTGACATGGCTGCGGAACCGCTCCCGGAACATCTTGAAGCCGATGGTGAGGTCGGCGACCAGTTCCTTCTCGGAATGCGAGATGACCTGGGCACCGACGCACCAGGGCAGGAATTCCGGGTAGCGCCGGACATCCGCAACCAGATCGAAGAGTTGCTCCGGCGTGTAGCGGAGAATCCGCTTCTCGGCATGGGTTGGCATAACACTCAGGCCGAACGCGACCCGGCCGCGGCCAGTTGCGCTTCCCGCGCGGCCCGCAGGGCGGCGAAATCCCGGTCCGCATGGTAGGAGCTGCGGGTCAGCGGCGTGGCCGAGACCAGCAGGAAGCCCTTGCCGCGGGCCAGGCGGGCGTAGTCGTCGAATTCCTCAGGCGTGACGAAGCGGGCCACCGCGGCGTGCTTCACCGTGGGCTGCAGGTACTGGCCGATGGTCAGGAAATCCACCTCGGCGCTGCGCAGGTCGTCCATGACCTGCAGCACCTCGATCCGCTCCTCGCCGAGGCCCACCATCAGGCCGGACTTGGTGAAGATGGAGGGATCGAGCTGCTTCACCCGATCCAGCAGCCGCAGGGAGTGATAGTAGCGCGCCCCCGGCCGGATGGTCGGGTACAGTTTCGGCACGGTTTCGAGATTGTGGTTGAAGACGTCCGGCCGGGCCTCCACCACCACCTCCAGCGCGCCGTCCTTGCGCAGGAAGTCGGGGGTCAGGACCTCGACGGTCGTGCCGGGGGCCGCGGCGCGGATGGCACGGATGGTGCGGGCGAAATGCTCAGCCCCGCCATCCGGCAGGTCGTCCCGGTCCACGCTGGTGACCACCACATGCTTCAGGCCGAGCTTCGCCACCGCATCCGCCACCCGCTGTGGCTCATCCGCGTCCAGCGGCTTCGGAAGGCCGGTCGCGACGTTACAGAAACTGCAGGCGCGGGTGCAGATCTCGCCCATGATCATCATGGTGGCGTGGCGCTGCGACCAGCATTCGCCGATATTCGGGCAGGCGGCTTCCTCGCAGACCGTCACCAGGCGGTTGTCGCGCATCAACGCCCGGGTTTCGTGGTAGACCGGGTGGGTCGGCGCCTTCACCCGGATCCAGGCAGGCTTGCGCTGGATGGGGTTGTCCGGGCGGTGGGCCTTCTCCGGGTGGCGAAGGGTGGCCCCCCCTGCCCCGCCGGAGGTCCGGTGGTCCACCACGATGCGGGTGGTCATGGGTCTGTGATCCTGTGCCGAGGCCCTAGATGTGGATCACCCGGCCGTAGGCATCAAGCACCGCCTCGTGCATCGCCTCGGAGATGGTCGGGTGGGGGAAGACGGTGTGGATCAGCTCCGCCTCCGTCGTCTCCATGGTCTTGGCGATGGTGTAGCCCTGGATCATCTCCGTGACCTCGGCCCCGACCATATGGGCGCCGAGGAGCTCGCCCGTCTTTGCATCGAAGACGGTCTTGACCATGCCCTCTGGCTCGCCCAAGGCGATGGCCTTGCCATTGCCGATGAAGGGGAAGCGGCCGACCTTCACCTGATGCCCGGCCTGCTTCGCGGCCTCCTCCGTCAGCCCCACGCTTGCCACCTGGGGCCGGCAGTAGGTGCAGCCGGGGATGTTGCTGGTGTCCAGGGGATGCACGTCGTTCAGGCCAGCGATCTTCTCGACGCAGATCACCCCCTCATGGGATGCCTTGTGAGCCAGCCAGGGCGGGCCGACCAGGTCACCGATGGCATAGACCCCGGGCTCCCCGGTGCGGCACCACTCGTCGATGACGACATGAGTGCGCTCCACCTTCACCCCGGTCCCTTCCAGGCCGATATCCTCGACATTGCCGACAATGCCGACGGCGGAGATGACGCGGTCCGCCTGGATCTCCTGCACCTTGCCGTTGACCTCGACGATGGCGGTGACGTCGTCGGCGCCCTTGCGCAGGCCCTGGACCTTGGCGCCGGTCAGGATCTTCATGCCCTGCTTGGCGAAGGCCTTGGCGACGAAGGCGCTGATCTCCGCATCCTCCACCGGCAGGATGCGGTCCAGCACCTCGATCAGCGTCACCTCGGCGCCCATGTTCAGGTAGAAGCTGGCGAATTCCGAGCCGATGGCGCCCGAGCCGATGACGATCAGCCGCTTCGGCATGGAAGGCGGCACCATCGCCTCCTTGTAGGTCCAGACCAGCTTGCCATCCGGCTCCAGCCCCGGCAGCACGCGGGCCCGTGCCCCGGTCGCCAGGATGATGTGCGGGGCGGAGAGATCGGCCACCCCGCTGCCATTCTTGCTGACGGCGAGCTTTCCCTTCCCGGCCAGCCTGCCCTGCCCGTCGAAGACCGTGACCTTGTTTTTCCGCAGCAGATGCTTCACGCCGTTGGAAAGCTGGTTGGCGACGGCACGGCTGCGCTTCACCACCTTCGACAGGTCGAAGCGGATGTTGTCCGCAGCGAAGCCATAGGAATCCAGCGTATGCAGCAGGTGGTTGATCTCGCTGCTGCGCAGCAGCGCCTTGGTCGGGATGCAGCCCCAATTGAGGCAGATGCCGCCCAGATGCTCACGCTCCACCAGCGCGGTCTTCATGCCGAGTTGTGCGGCGCGGATGGCCGCCACATAGCCCCCCGGGCCGCCACCCAGCACGATCAGGTCGAAGCTCTGCTCGGCCATCTGCATCCCTTTCACTCAGCCAGGGCGCGCAAGGCGTCGCCCCGCAGCCGCATCCGTGCCCATTCCGCATCCTCGGGCTCCGCACCGAGTCCGCGGTAGAAGGACAGTGCCGGCTCGTTCCAGCGCAGCACCGCCCAGGTGATCGTGTCCCCGCCCTCCGCCCGCAGGCGACGGGCCAGTTCCTTGAACAGCATCCGCCCGATACCCCGGCCGCGCGCCTCGGGAGGGACGAAGATGTCCTCCAGATAGTATCCGGTGCGGCAGGCGAAGCTGGTGAAGGTCCGATACCACAGGGCCAGGCCCAGCGGCTGCCCCGCCTCCTCCGCCAGGATCGCCTGCACTGCCGGGCGCGGGCCGAACAGGGCCGCGCCAAGGCTTTCCTCCGTCGCCTGGAAGCGGTCGGTCAGGCGCTCATATTCCGCCAGACCGCGGAGCAAGGCCAGGATACTGGCCTCGTCCCCCGGGATGGCATCGCGGATGCGGATCACAGCATCAGGCTGAGCGGGTCCTCCACCACGCCCTTCAGCGCCTGCATGAACTCGGCGGCCAGCGCGCCGTCAATGACCCGGTGATCCACGGAGAGGGTGCAGGTCATCACCGTGGCGATCGCCAGCGCGCCGTTCTTCACCACGGGGCGCTGCTCGCCCGCCGCCACGGCCAGGATGGCAGCCTGGGGCGGGTTGATGATGGCCGAGAATTCCCGCACCCCATACATCCCCATATTGGAGATGCTGAAGCCGCCGCCCTGGAACTCCTCGGGCTTCAGCTTGTTCTCCTTCGCCCGCGCCGCCAGGTCCTTCATCTCGTTGCTGATGGCGGCCAGGCCCTTCTGGTCGGCCTTGCGGATGATGGGCGTGATCAGCCCGGTCGGCGTAGCGACGGCAACCGAGATGTCCACATCCTGGAACTGCAGGATCGCCTCATCGGTCCACATGGCGTTGACGTTCGGGAAGCGCCTGAGCGTCACCGCCACGGCCTTGATGACCAGGTCATTGACCGAGAGCCGGAAGGTCCCTGGCCCCTCCTTCGGTGCCTTGGCATTGAGGTCGGCGCGAAGCTTCAGCAGCGCGTCGATCTCGAAATCCATCGTCACATAGAAATGCGGGATGGTCTGCTTCGATTCCGACAGGCGCCGGGCGATGACCTTGCGGATGGTGCTGTTCGGCACCGGGGTGTGCGGCGCCGTGACGGCCGGTGCCGGAGCCTTCGCCGCCGGGGCCGGCGCAGGAGCGGCGGGCTGTGCCGCCGGCGCGGCGGCCGGCTGCGCCGCCGGCCCCTTGGCCAGAGCTGCCTCGATATCCGCCTTCACGATCCGGCCGTTCGGTCCGCTGCCCTGAATCCGGTTCAGATCGAGCCCCGCCTGCTGCGCCATGCGCCGGGCCAGGGGGGAGGCGAAGACGCGCTCCGCGCCGGCATGGCCGTTCGGCCTGGGCTGCTGCGCCTGCGGTTGCGGCTGCGCCTGGGGCGGCGGACTGGGTGCCTGCTGCTGCGGCGCCTCGGCAGGCGCGGGCCCGGAGGGCGGCTGCGCCGGAGCCGGCTGCTTCGCGGCCGCGTCGCCGGCAGGAACTTCCTCGCCTTCCTCCACCAGGATGCCGATCGGCTCGTTGACCTTCACGCCCTGGGTGCCCTCGGGGACCAGGATCTTGCCGAGGATCCCCTCATCCACCGCCTCGAATTCCATCGTCGCCTTGTCGGTCTCGATCTCGGCGATGATGTCGCCGGACTTCACCGGCTCGCCTTCCTTCTTCAGCCAGCGTGCCAGCGTGCCCTCGGTCATGGTGGGCGAGAGGGCGGGCATCAGGATGTTGGTCGCCATGGTCCCGCCCCCCTTACTTGTAGGTCACGCGCTTCGCCGCCTCGACGATCTCGGCGACGGAAGGCAGTGCCAGCTTCTCCAGATTGGCGGCATAGGGCATCGGGACATCCTTGCCCGTGACCCGTACCGGCGGCGCATCCAGCCAGTCGAAGGCGGTCTCGATCACCTGCATCGCCACCTCGGCGCCGATTCCGGCATAGGGCCAGCCTTCCTCCACCGTCACCAGCCGGTTGGTCTTGCGGACCGAGGCGGCGATGGTCTCCACGTCCAGGGGGCGGAGGCTGCGCAGGTTGATGACCTCCGCCTCGATCCCCTGCTTCGCCAGCTCCTCCGCGGCCTCCATCGCCCAGGTGACGGCGATGGAGAAGGCGGTGATGGTCACGTCCTTGCCGGCGCGCTCGATCTTCGCCTTGCCGATCGGCAGGATGAAGTCATCCGAGACCGGGCACTCGAAGGTGTGGCCGTAGAGGATCTCGTTCTCCAGGAAGATGACCGGGTTCGGATCCCGGATGGCGGCCCGCAGCAGGCCCTTGGCATCCGCACTGGACCAGGGCGCCACCACCTTCATCCCCGGCACATGCGCGTACCAGCTTGCGTAGCACTGGCTGTGCTGCGCCGCGACCCGCGCCGCGGCGCCGTTCGGGCCACGGAAGACGATCGGGCAGCCGAGCTGGCCGCCGGACATGTACAGCGTCTTGGCAGCGCTGTTCACGATCTGGTCGATCGCCTGCATGGAGAAGTTGAAGGTCATGAACTCGACGATTGGCTTCAGCCCGGTAAAGGCCGCGCCCACCGCCATGCCGGTGAAGCCGTGCTCGGTGATCGGCGTGTCGATCACCCGCTTTGGGCCGAATTCGTCCAGCAGCCCCTGGGAGACCTTGTAGGCGCCCTGATACTGGGCGACCTCCTCGCCCATCAGGAACACCTTGTCGTCGGCGCGCATCTCCAGCGCCATGGCGTCGCGCAGCGCCTCGCGCACCGTGATCGGCTTGGTCGGCCCCCAGTCCTTCTCCGGCGCGGCGGCGGCCTCGCCTGCCTTGGCCGCGCCCTCGCGACGCTCCCGGCCGCGGGCCGCGATGCTCGCATGATCCTCGGCCTGCGTCGCCACCTGGCCCAGCTGCCCCGGCTGGGCCGCGGCTGGCGGCGCCGGCTGCTGCGGCGTGGCAGTGTCCTGCCCCGGCGCCCGCGGCGTGACCGCCTCGCCGCCGCCGTTCAGCTCGGCAATCGGCGTGTTCACTGCGATACCCTCGGTCCCCTCCGGGACGAGGATGCGGGTCAGCTTTCCCTCGTCCACCGCCTCGAACTCCATCGTCGCCTTGTCGGTCTCGATCTCGGCGATGATGTCGCCGGCCTTCACCTCGTCGCCCTCCTGCTTGAGCCAGCGGGCGAGCTTGCCCTCCGTCATGGTAGGGGAGAGCGCCGGCATCAGGATCTGCGTGCCCATGGTTCAGTGCGCCTCCACCAGCACATCGGTCCAGAGTTCGCTCTCCGGCGGTTCCGGGCTCTGCTGCGCGAAGTCGGTAGCGTCCTGCACGACGGCCTTCACCTCGTCGTCGATCTTTTTCAGCTCGGCCTCGGTCACCCCCTGCTCCAGCAGCATCTTGCGTGCCGTCTCGATCGGGTCGGACTGCTCGCGCATGCGCTGCACCTCCTCCCGCGTCCGGTACTTGGCCGGGTCGGACATGGAGTGGCCGCGATAGCGGTAGGTCTTCATCTCCAGCAGGTAGGGCCCGTTCCCGGCGCGGCAGTAGGCCACGGCGCGCTCGCCGGCCTCCTTCACCGCGGTCACGTCCATGCCGTTCACCTGCTCACCCGGGATGCCCCAGGGGGCGCCGTTCTTCGACAGGTCCTTGGAGGCACTGGCGCGCTCCACGCTGGTGCCCATCCCGTATTTGTTGTTCTCGATGATGTAGACTACCGGCAGCTTCATCAGCGCCGCCAGGTTGAAGCTCTCATAGACCTGGCCCTGGTTCGAGGCGCCCTCGCCGAAATAGGTCAGGCAGACATTCTTGTTCCCCTGGTACCAGTTGGCGAAGGCGAGGCCGGTGCCGAGCGAGACCTGGGCGCCGACGATGCCATGGCCGCCATAGAATCCCTTCTCCCGGCTGAACATGTGCATCGAGCCGCCCTTCCCCTTGGAATAGCCGCCGATGCGCCCTGTGAGTTCTGCCATTACGCCACGCGCCTCCATGCCCGTGGCGAGCATGTGGCCGTGGTCGCGGTAGGAGGTGATGACCTGGTCGCCGGGCTCAAGGCAGGCCTGCATGCCCACCACCACCGCCTCCTGGCCGATATAGAGGTGGCAGAAGCCGCCGATCAGACCCATGCCGTAGAGCTGGCCGGCCTTCTCCTCGAAGCGGCGGATCAGCAGCATGTCGTGATAGGCCCGCAGGAGCTGGTCCCGCGTCATCGGGGGCTCCTTGGCGCTTCGTGCGCGCCGCTTCGCCGTGGCGGTGTCCGTTCCCTGGACCATCGGGCCTCTCCCCATCCCGTCTGCGACGGTTCCGACTTACGCATGGCCATGCCGTTCTGCAAGCGAGCGGGAGCGGAAAAAATCCTTTTTGTGCAATGCAATAGGCTGCTTAACTTGATTGTGGTTAAGGGCCAAATTTCGGGCCGGAGCTGCCGACGCAACTCCCGCTCAGGGATGAGGCAAACGGCGCAAGGATCGGCAAGGTTCCGGGCCATGTAGGGATGGAATCATAATGTTGCCCCCGTGATGCGCCACTTTACGCCCCGCGCGGCGAGACGACGGCAAAGACCGCCCGGCCGCGGCCACGCCGCCACGCCTCCCGCATGCCCGCGCCCGCACGCAGCCTGTGCAGATACCAGGGGATGCCCGATTATTGCCTACGGTATAGTATCGAATGGCACGCGGGTCTGCGCCGCTGCAATGTGGACACCGGATAGGTGGCGCGGGCTCGCCCGCCACATTCACAGGGCACCCGCACAGGGGACCGCAGCCGAGCAGCCGGCCAGGCCGGGCACCGTACCTCTCGCGCCTGCTTCAACTAGAACAGGCGCTTCCCCGGCTCATATGGGATGACGATCTCGTCCTTGCCGACGAGGTTCAGCAGGGTCCGCGCCCGCTCGTCGAGCTGGTCGCGGTCGATCCGTTCGCCCCGCAGCCCGCTCACACGCTTCTCCATCGCGTCACGCTCGGCCTCGACCCGCTCCAGCACCGCGCGCGCCGCGGCGATGTCCTGAATCCGCCGCTCGCGCGCGATGGTCCCGAAATCGCCATGCACGGAATGCCAGGCAAAATAGGCGCAGAGCGCGGCGAATCCGAGCGGCGGCAGTGCATTCTTCACCCGCCGCTTCACCCCGCGGATAAGGCTCTCCCGATCGACCGGCATGCGCCCCCACCCCCAGCGCGCGTGTCAGGCCCCATAGGGACCAGCACGCTGCCTTCATTGCAAGCCCGGATTGCGGCGCACGGCGCTTTCTCCGTGCGCCGTGGCCTCAGCGCCGCAGGATCGTCCGCCCGGCGTAGCGCGCCGCCGAGCCAAGCTGCTGCTCGATGCGGATGAGCTGGTTGTACTTGGCCAGCCGGTCGGAGCGGCTCAGCGAGCCGGTCTTGATCTGCCCGCAATTGGTCGCCACGGCGAGGTCGGCGATGGTCGCATCCTCCGTCTCGCCACTGCGGTGGCTCATCACCGCCTTGTAGCCGGCGCGGTGCGCTGTCTCCACCGCCTCCAATGTCTCGGTCAGGGTGCCGATCTGGTTCACCTTCACCAGGATGGCATTCGCCACCCCCTGCTCGATCCCTTGGCGCAGGCGCTCCGGGTTGGTGACGAAGAGGTCGTCGCCGACGAGCTGCACCTTCTGGCCCAGGCGCTCGGTCAGCAGCTTCCAGCCGGCCCAGTCATCCTCGGCACAGCCATCCTCGATGCTGATGATCGGCCATTTGGCGCAGAGCCCGGCCAGGTAGTCCACCATGCCGCCGGCATCCAGCGTCCTACCCTCGCCCTCCATGACGTACTTGCCGTCCTTGAAGAACTCGGTGGAGGCGCAGTCGAGGGCGAACATGATGTCCTCCCCCACCCGGTGCCCCGCCGCCTCGCAGGCCTTGGCGATGAAGGACAGCGCCTCGTCGGCGGATTTCAGGTTCGGGGCAAAGCCGCCCTCGTCGCCGACATTGGTGTTGTGCCCGGCATCGTGCAGCGCCTTCTTCAGCGCCGCGAAGACCTCCGCGCCGATCCGCGCCGCATCCGCGGCGGTGCCGGCAGCGACCGGCATGATCATGAATTCCTGGATGTCGATCGGGTTGTCCGCGTGCTTGCCGCCATTGATGATGTTCATCATCGGCACCGGCAGGGTGCGAGCAAAGACGCCACCGACATAGCGGTAGAGCGGCTGGCCGAGATCCTCAGCCGCCGCCTTCGCCACCGCCAGGCTGACCGCCAGGATGGCATTGGCGCCGAGCCGCGCCTTGTTCGGCGTGCCGTCGAGATCGATCATGATCTCGTCGATCTTGACCTGCTCGGTCGGGTCCATGCCGGAGAGGGCGTCGAAGATCTCGCCCTCCACATTGGCGACCGCTTTCAGCACGCCCTTGCCGCCATAACGGGCCTTGTCGCCGTCGCGCAGCTCCACCGCCTCATGCGCGCCGGTGGAGGCGCCGGAGGGGACGATGGCGCGGCCCACCGCGCCGCTGTCCAGCACCACCTCGGCCTCGACGGTGGGGTTGCCGCGGGAGTCCAGGACTTCACGGGCGATGATGTCGACGATGGCGGACATGCGCGTCTCCGGCTGTGGAATGCTGCCTCGGCTTGCGCCGCGCGCATAGGACGGCGGCGCGCGGGCGGCAAGGGGCGGGCCCGGTGTCTCAGCCCCGCCCGCTGGCCTCGCTCAGGGCGCCAAGCCGGACCAAGGCCGCTTCGAAAGCCGCGACCCAGGCCGCCGCATCGGAGCTGCCGGCGCCGAGCGCGGCATGGGCCCGCTCCATGGTCGCGAGAAGGTCAATGAGAGCGGCGAAGGTGTCCTCGGCCGGGTCGGAATCCCGCAACTCGCTGATGCTGCGGAAAATGCTGTAGCGTTCGCCCGGGCCGATCCGGCGGTCGCTGCGCAGCGCCTCCAGGAAGCGCTCCTGGCTGGCATCCAGCGCCTCGCGCCGGGCACGGATGGCGCCGCGAATGCCCTGCCCCGGCTCCGGTCCGATCACGGCGCGCAACATGGTGGCGACGGCCACGAGATGCGGCTGCGCCTCCTCGACCAGCCTGGGCACGGCGGCGGTGCGGCCAGGCTGCGCCAGCGCCCGCGGCAGATCGGCCAGCGCCGCGATGCCGGCAAGGCCCCTATTCCGCACCGGCTCCGCCACCAGGATGCCGCTCGCGGCATGCACCGCCTGCAGGCCCGCCTCCGCGGCGCGGGCAAGCTGCTGGCCGCTCGGGCTCGGCCTGGGCTGGAGCGGCTCCCCGGCAGCTGCCTGAGCCAACACATGGCCGTAATCGCCGAGGGCCAGGAAGGCGGGATCCAGAACACGGCCCGTCGCCTCCGCCGCCCCGGCTGGCGGGGGCGTGAAGCGCGGGGCGCCGCCGCGCTGCCCACCGGCGGCATAGGCGATGGCCGCATTCTCGCGCGCCGCCATGCGCTCGAAACCGTCCATGCGGTCCACGGCATCGTCCACGGCCTCGCTGGCGCCTGCCAGCGCCACGCCGAAGCGCAAGGCGGCCGGTGATGGCGGCTCGCGCAGGCCGGGTTGCGCGCATCCTGCAAGGACAAGGGCCGGCAGGGCGAGGAGGATGGCGCGACGCTCAGGCATGGCGAATCCTTCGGAACACCTGCCGGAGTGAGGCGCCACACCGCCGGTCGCGTCAAGCCGGCGAGACGCAGCCGCAGGGCAAGGAGCCCGTCAGGCGCCGGGCGACTTGGCCAGCGCGTCGAAAGCCTTCAGCCGCGCCATCAGCGCCGGCATCTCGCGCAGCGGGATCATGTTCGGCCCGTCCGAGGGCGCATGGTCCGGATCGGGATGCGTCTCGATGAACACCGCGGCGACGCCGACCGCGACCGCGGCCCGCGCCAGCACCGGGGCGAATTCCCGCTGCCCGCCGCTGCTGCTGCCCTGGCCACCTGGCTGCTGCACGGAATGCGTGGCGTCGAAGACCACCGGATAGCCGGTGGCGGCCATAACTGGCAGGCCGCGGAAATCGGTGACCAGGGTGTTGTAGCCGAAGCTGGCGCCACGCTCGCAGAGCAGGATGTTCTCATTGCCCGTGCTGGCAATCTTCGCGGCAACGTTCCGCATGTCCCAGGGGGCGAGGAACTGCCCCTTCTTCACATTCACCGGCTTGCCGGTGGCGCCGGCAGCCAGCAGCAGGTCAGTCTGGCGGCAGAGAAAGGCTGGGATCTGCAGGCAGTCCACCGCCTCCGCCGCCCTCGCGCACTGCGCTTCATTGTGCACATCGGTCAGCACGGGCAGGCCGGTGACCTGCCGCACCTCGGCCAGGATCGCCAGCCCCTCCTCCAGCCCGATGCCGCGCGCGGCGTTCACGCTGGTGCGGTTGGCCTTGTCGAAGCTGGACTTGTAAACCAGCGGCACGCCGGCCGCCCCGGCCATCTCGCGCAGCGCATGCGCCGTCTCCAGCGCATGGGCGCGGCTCTCGATCTGGCAGGGGCCGCAGATGAAGGCGAGCGGGCGATCATTGGCGACCGCCACCGGACCGATATGGACGGTGCGCATCAGACCAGCCTCGCCTGCCGCACCGCCGCGCCGATGAAGCCGCGGAACAGCGGATGCGGATCGAAGGGCTTCGACTTCAGCTCCGGATGGAACTGCACGCCGATGAACCAGGGATGGTCGGGATATTCCACAATCTCCGGCAGCTCGCCATCGGGCGACATGCCGGAGAAGCGCAGGCCGGCCTGCTCCAGCTGGTCCTTGTAATTGACGTTCACCTCGAAGCGGTGGCGGTGGCGCTCCCGGATCTCGCTGGCACCGCCATAGACCTCGCGCACCAGCGAATCCTTGGTCAGCACCGCCGGATAGGCACCGAGACGCATGGTGCCGCCGAGGTCGCCGCCAGCCGCGCGCCGCTCCACTTCGTTGCCACGCACCCACTCGGTCAGCAGCCCGACCACGGGATGCTCGCAGGGACCGAATTCGGTGGAGGAGGCGCCCTTCAGCCCGACCAGGTTCCGCGCTGCCTCGATCACCGCCATCTGCATGCCGAAGCAGATGCCGAAGAAGGGCACCTTGCGCTCCCGTGCGAAGCGAACCGCCTCGATCTTGCCGGGCGTGCCACGCTCCCCGAAGCCGCCGGGGACCAGGATGCCGTGCACGCCCTCCAGGCGCTGCACCGCCTCGATATCGCTCTCGAAGACTTCCGAATCCACCCAGTCCAGCTTGACCCGGACATTATGGGCGATGCCGCCATGGGTCAGCGCCTCGGCCAGGGATTTGTAGCTGTCGAGCAGGTTCGTATACTTGCCGACAACGGCGATGGTCACCTCGCCCTCCGGCTGCCGGATCGCATGAACGATGCGCTCCCAGCGCTCCAGGTCGGGCTCGCCGTAGATGGACAGGCCGAAATGGCGCAGCACCTCCCGGTCCAGCCCCTCGGCATGGTACTGCAGCGGCACGCCGTAGATGGTGCTGGCGTCCAGCGCCGGGATCACGCTCTCCGGCCGCACATTGCAGAACAGCGCGATCTTGCGCCGCTCAGTCTCCGGAATCGGACGGTCGCAGCGGCAGAGCAGGATCTGCGGCTGGATCCCGACGCTCAGCAACTCCTTGACGCTGTGCTGCGTCGGCTTGGTCTTCAGCTCGCCGGCCGAGGGAATGTAGGGCACCAGCGTCAGGTGCATGAACAGGCTGCGGGTCGGGCCCAGCTCATTCGCCAATTGGCGGATGGCTTCCAGGAAGGGTAGCGACTCGATGTCGCCCACCGTGCCTCCGACCTCGACCAGGACGAAGTCGTAGGGTTCGGTCTCCGCCTGGATCACCTCCTTGATCTTGTCGGTGATGTGCGGAATGACCTGGACGGTGCCGCCCAGATAGTCGCCGCGGCGCTCCGCCGCGATGACGTCGGAATAGATCCGCCCCGTCGTCCAGTTGTCGGCCTTCGAGGCGCTTACGCCCGTGAAGCGCTCGTAATGGCCGAGATCCAGGTCGGTCTCCGCACCGTCATCGGTGACGTAGACCTCGCCATGCTGATAGGGCGACATGGTCCCCGGATCCACGTTCAGATACGGGTCGAGCTTGCGCAGGCGGACCTTGTATCCGCGCGCCTGCAACAGGGCGCCCAGAGACGCCGCTGCAATGCCCTTGCCGAGGGAGGAAACCACGCCGCCGGTGATGAATACGAACCGCGCCATGGGCGGCCTACATAGCCCGCCCGGGGGACCGCGGCTACCCACGCCGCGGCAGGGCGGCCATGCGCCGGCGGGAGTTGTCCCGAATTCGTCGCATTCCGGGCCGGTTGCGACTCCGGCCCGGATCCCGCGCCCCGCTGCTCAGTCGTTCGCCGGGACGGAGGGAGCCGCCGGTGCCGGAGTCGGGGCCGGGACCGGTGCGCCGGGCGCCGCAGGGGCGGGCGCGGCCGGGGAGGGGGCGGTCGGCGACACGTCCAGGATCGAGCGCGGCGCGCTGGTCCCCCGGCCGAGCAGGGCCAGGGCCAGGGACAGCAGGAAGAAGATCGTGCCCAGAATCGCCGTGGTCCGCGTCAGCAGATTGGCCGTGCCACGCCCGGTCATGAAGGCGCCCATGCCCTGGGAGGAACCAATGCCCAGGCCGCCGCCCTCGCTGCGCTGCAACAGGACCACCCCGATCAGCGCCAGGGTAACGAAGAGGTGGATGACGAGGAGAACAGTGGCCATGATGGGCAAACTAAGTCCGGACGGAGTGGGGCTTCCTAGCTTCTATCGGCGCCGGAGGCTACCCCGTAGAGGGGATGGGCGGGATCCGCCCCTCCGGGGCCAGCAGGGTAGGAAACAGGAATGCTGAACGGGCTGCACGCCATAGACTGCGATGTCCATCCCATGGTCCCTGGGATGCGGGCCCTTGCGCCCTATCTGGACGAATTCTGGCGCGACCAGGTGGTGGAGCGGGGCATCACCCAGCTCGACAGCCAGAGCTGGCCCATCAAGGCGCCCAAGACCATCCGGGAGGACTGGCGTGGCCAGGACGGACGCGGCGCCGAGAGCGTGGCGCAGTTGCAGGCTCAGGCGCTGGACCGCTTCGGTGCCGGGACGGCCATCCTGAACTGCCTCTACGGCATCCAGCTCGTGATGAACGAGGACATGGCCGTTGCCTTCGCCCGGGCGCTGAACGACTGGGTCCGGGCGGAATGGCTGGACCGCGACCCGCGCCTCCGCGCCTCCATCGTCCTGCCGCTGCAGAGCGTCGAGCGCTCGGTGGAGGAGATCGAACGGCTGGCCGGGGATCGCCGCTTCGTCCAGGTCCTGGCCCTGGCGATGGGGGAGACGCCGCTCGGCCGCCGGCAATTCTGGCCGGTCTATGAGGCCTGCGTGCGGCACGGCCTGGCCTTCGGCATTCATGCCGGCAGCGCTTACCGGCACCCCCAGACCTCGGTGGGATGGACCTCCTGGTATCTGGAGGAATACGCGGCCAATCAGCAGGGCTTCCAGAGCCAGCTCGCCAGCCTGATCACGGAAGGGGTGCTGACCAAATTCCCGGAACTCAAGGTCGTGCTGCTGGAGAGCGGCGTGACCTGGCTGCCGGCCTTCCTCTGGCGCCTGCAGAAGACCTGGAAGGGCGTGCGGTTCGAGATCCCCTGGGTGGACCGCCTGCCGGCGGAGCTGGTCCGGGACCAGGTGCGGCTGACGGTGCAGCCCCTGGACGCTCCCGACGACCCCGCCGTGGTGCAGCGGGTGCTGGACCATCTGCGTTCCGATGAGATGCTGCTCTGGGCCTCCGACTGGCCGCACTGGCAATTCGACGGCGACGCGGCGGTGCCGCCGGGTATCCCGGACTCGCTGCTGCCGAAACTGATGCGCGAGAATCCGCTCGCGACCTACCAACGCCTACGGGAAGGAACCACGCAATGAACGTCATCCAGCCCAAGGGTGCGCCGGGCAAGCCGCCGGCGGCGACGCTCGGCCTGATCGATGTGGACATCCATCCGCGCGCGCATAGCATGGCGGATTTCAAGCCTTGGCTGAGCCGACGCTGGTGGGACTACGCGGAGACCTATGGCATCCGCGCCCGACATGGCTTCACCGGAGGCCAGCCCCCCTTCCCCAAGGCGCAGCCCCTGGCCTCGCGGCGCGATGCCTGGCCGCCCGGCGGCGGCACGCCGGCCTCGGACCTGAATTTCCTGCGGGAACAGCATCTGGACCACTACGGCATCGATGTCGGCGTGCTGAACCCTTTGCAGCCCTCCGGCCAGGGGGACCGCAACAACGGCTTCTCCGCCGCCATGGCCCATGCGGTGAACGAGTGGCAGCTTGAGGTCTG
>Ga0182742_1001168_pt1 | contig 35286 bp, 39 predicted proteins | sample eDN5th37CBELigMG_FD_128880 | JGI IMG/M metagenome (GOLD analysis project Ga0182742, IMG submission 128880) | Enriched Miracle-Growth compost microbial communities from Emeryville, California, USA - eDNA 5th pass 37_C BE-Lig MG (version 2)... ... | reverse complement strand
GACGCATCTCGTGGAGAAGCTGATTGACTCCGCTCCGCAGCTGGTTGATAAACTGGCCGGCATGTTCGGAACGAAGAATGCGCCTGCGCCGGATCCGGAGTTGGAAAAACTGAATGATGTAACCTTAGGCGCGCCGATGGAGCCGATTCCAAGAAGCACACTGTCTTAGGACATCCTACTTTCGTTTGTTCGCAACTCCCCTTCGTTTCCGATATAATGAGGAAACGGGAGGGGAGTCATCATGAGAAGCAAACTAGCAATCCTTACGATAGCAGCCGCTATCGCCTCCGGTGGACTTGGCGGATACACAGCCAGCCACGCCGTTGCCGCAGCAGCATCATTCAAGGATATTTCAGGCCATTGGGCGCAAGAAACCGTGGAATGGGGCGCAGCAAGCGGCATCATTAAAGGGTTTCCCGGAGGAATGTTTCAGCCGGACGGCAAAGTGACGGAATCGCAATTCATTGCGATGCTGTTTCGAGCATTCGAAGATCAGAGCTTCGTTGAATCGCCGGATTCTTGGTATAGCGTTTATTATAAGCAAGCCTCGGACTGGAATTGGCCGGTGCAGGAAACCGATGCGGACCGCTACTTGACCCGCGGTGAAACCGCTCGGATTACAGCCGCCTCACAAGGACGCCAGTTGGACGTCGAGCAGGCTGTCAACTATTTGCTGGAGCGGGGATTGGTTTCGGGGCGGTTGACGGCCGGCGGGCAAATGGATTACGCGGCCGACGCCGCATTGACCCGAGCCGAAGCCGTTCAATTCATAAGAAACATAGAAGCCGCAGGAGCAACCATTCAAGCAGCGGACAAGCCTCCTGTATTCGATAAGGAGGTTTCCGAAGCGCCGGTCAGCTTCAAGGGTATAACCATTGGTGATTCGCTGGACCGCCTGATCAGCATCATGGGCCAGCCCGCGCGGAAGGACGCGAGCGAGTACGGCTTTCAATGGTACGTGTATAATCAAGATTATAAGGACTTTGCCATGTTCGGCGTGAGCGGTTCTAAGGTAGTCGCTTTGTATGCGAATGGTGAGAGCCTTAAGCTTCAGGGGCTCGATCGGGATGCGGCCGCTGCCGACGTACAGAACGTGTACGGTAAGCCGTTGTCGGGGGTCCTCAAGGGGAATACCAATTATTTGATCAATGAAACCAAGGAATACGTTACAATGGAAACGGATTCTTCCTATTTAACCGTATTTTACGATTTGCATGACGGCGGAATTTCTGCCGTGCAGGCTATTGAGAAACAGACGGAACTGTCGCTGAAGAGCTTTTACGGTGAGCCGTCAGACGCCTTGCGGAAAAGCTTCGAATTGCAATCGTTCGATCTCGCCAATTCCGCCCGGGTGAAACGGGGGCTAGACGCGCTGCAATGGGATGACGGCGCGAGCGGAACCGCCCGCGGCCACAGCGCCGATATGGCGGAAAACCGCTTCTTTAGCCACACGAACCTGGACGGGGAAAGTCCGGGGGACCGGCTCACCGGCGATCAAATTCGTTGGAGCGCTTACGCCGAAAATATCGCCTACGGTCAATCGAGCGCCATCTTTGCCCACGAAGGCTGGGTGAACTCTGACGGCCACCGGCAAAATATACTCCGCGACATCGAACGGCTTGGAGTGGGCGTTGCTTTCGACGAAAATGATGTACCGTTCTATACGCAAAACTTTTTGACCCGCTAACTTTATCTGCATTTCTTCAAACGCCTTCGGGCGTTTTTCTTTTTGCCCGAATATCCGGTGTCTCCGCGCATATACATGTACTACATGTCCGATTGGACAACATCTTGCGTTTATTGGGAGGTCCCGATGAATACATCAGTCCGATTCCGCACTCTTCTCATCACTACTTTAGCAGCGGCAATGTTTCTATCTGCTCTCGGACTGGCCGCCCCCGCGAAAGCGGATCCGCCGCCGATCTCAACTCACGCAAAGTCATCCTCCGTCATTGATGTGAAGTCAGGGAGGATCATCTTTCAAGAAAACGGCGATGAGCCGATGCGCATTGCCTCATTGACGAAAGTGATGACGGCCATCGTCGCGATTGAGAACGGAAATTTAAGCGATGAGGTCGAAGTCTCAAGCAACGCCTATGGCACGGAAGGCTCCTCAATCTATTTGCATCTTGGCGAAAAGATATCCCTGCATAATCTTCTTTACGGACTTATGCTTCGCTCGGGCAATGACGCGGCGGTCGCAATCGCCGAGCATGTAGGCGGCTCTATAGAAGGATTCGTTTATCTCATGAATGAGAAGGCACAGATGCTGGGTCTCAAGAATACGAGCTTCAAAAACCCGCACGGGTTAGACGATGATGGGCATTACTCATCCGCGAACGATATGGCGAAGCTAACCGCATATGCCCTAAAGAATGAGACGTTTCAGACGATTGTAAAAACAAAAGTGAAAACCGTCCCCAATCCCAATGAAGAATGGGACCGCAGCTGGACGAACAAGAACAAGATGCTAAACCTTTATGAAGGCGCGGACGGGGTGAAGACAGGCTATACGAAGCTGGCACACCGAACATTAATTTCTTCCGCAACGAGGGAAGGCCAACAGTTTGCGGTCGTGACGCTCAATGACGGCGATGATTGGAATGATCATCGGCGGCTGTTGGATTACGCCTTCGAGCATTACCCGATGACGACCATCGTCAGCAAAGGGGAGAAGGTGAGCGGCAGCTTAGCCGTTGCAAGGACGTTCGAGTATCCTTTGACAAGAGACGAAATTTCGCAGCTCCGCAAGAAAATTGTGTTAGAGGATGAAACGTCAACCGACTATCGTCTCGGTGAGCGCGGGAAGCTTGAGCTGTATCTGGGCGATGAAAAGATCGTTTCGCTTCCTTTGTATGAAGTCGGCAGCAAGCGCCTGAAGGTTCAGGAGGAGACGACGTTTCGGAACACGAAATACGATGAGCCGACGCAGGAATTAACCATTCCCGCTATCTTCTTTAAATTTCTGCGGGGGCTGTTTACAGGAGAAACGAAAGAGAGTTGATGCGCGATGGTGAACTGGATCTGGCTGTTTTTCATCCTCGCAGGCTTTGTCGTTGCGGCGATGAACGGCAATATCGGCGCGGTGACCGAAGCGGCTTTCGAGGGCGCGAAGACCGGAGTGACCGTCAGCTTCGGCTTAATCAGCGTGCTCGTCTTCTGGATGGGCATCATGCGCATTGCGGAGGATGCCGGATTGCTTCAGAAGCTTGCCAAGCTGCTCAGCCCATTCGTAAGATATTTGTTTCCCAGCGTCCCGAAGGATCACCCGGCGTTCGGGTATATCCTGTCAAATATGAGCGCGAACATTCTTGGGCTCGGCAACGCGGCGACTCCTGCGGGCATTAAAGCGATGGAAGAGCTGCAGAAGCTGAATCCGGAGAAGGATACGGCCAGTGCTGCGATGTGCACGCTGCTTGCGATTAACACGGCCAGCATTACGCTCATTCCGACGACCATCATCGCGATCCGAATGAATTTCGGTTCCCAGAACCCAACCGATATTGTCGGCACGACGCTTGCCGCAACGGCGATCGCTTTAGCCGCCGCCATTGCGCTGGACAAATGGTATCAGAGAAGGAGCGCTTCTTCGCATACGCCGCCTCCGGCAAAGCCTCCCGCCGCCGGCAAATAGCATGAAAGGGGATCTGCATTGGACATGACGAATATCATTAACGCGATCTCTGCTTGGGCGATCCCCGTCCTCATCGTGTTTATCCCATTATACGCCGCTTACCGGAAAATTCCGGTCTATGAATCTTTCACGGAGGGAGCGAAGGGCGGCTTCGATACCGCAATACGGATCATTCCGCATCTTGTCGGCATGATGGTGGCCATCTCCATCTTTCGCGCTTCCGGCGCGATGGACATGCTGATCGGTCTCATCGCCCCATTCATGGCAAAACTGGGCATCCCCGCGGATGTTCTGCCCTTGGCGTTGCTGCGTCCCATTACCGGGGCGGGTTCCCTCGCTTACACAACGGATTTAATCAAGACCTTTGGGCCGGACTCTCTTGTCGCTCAGATCGCTTCGACGATTCAGGGGAGCACCGATACGACACTGTATGTGCTTACCGTATATTTCGGCGCCGTAGGCATTCGTAAATCGAAATACGCGCTGCGCGTCGGGCTGTTTTCCGATTTCGTAGGGTTCTTCGCGGCGGTTGCCATCTGCTACCTCGTATTCGCGTGAACCTTCGTTCAAACCTGGCATACACTGTAACCATCCGTTCCACTGAAGGGGGTCTGCAGCGTTGAAGGTTACAGGTGTTGTCATTCATCATTCTGTATGTTCGTCGATCAACGGCAAAGGGTACGATTTTTATATTTCCAAAGAAGGCGCCATACTTCCAGCCTCCGAACCGACGGAGCCAGGGGGGCGTCTTCATATTTGTTTAGAGGGTAATTTCGCGCTGCCGGAAACGCTGCGGACAACAGAGGCGCAAGAACAATTGTTTCTGGCGTTAAAGCTGATTTCGCAGGTGGCTGAGGAGAACGACTTGCCCGCGACACCGGTCATGCCGCATAGCGGCGAATGCCCTGGCGCGCTCTTCCCTTGGGAGCAACTTGTACTTTCCATGCCGGATAGGTATCATTAGCATGAGGTGAATCCATAAACATGGAAAGATTGCAGAAGGTTTTGGCTGCCGCGGGCATCGCTTCCCGCCGCAAATGCGAAGAGATTATTCTTCAAGGACGAGTGAGCGTCAACGGAAGGCCGGTTCAGGAGCTCGGCATGAAGGTGAATCCGAGCGAGGATGTCATTACGGTGGACGGCAAACCGATCGCTCAGCAGAAGAAAATATACATTGCGTTCCATAAGCCGAAGGGCGTCATTACAAGCTCCAAGGATCCTGAGGGAAGGCAAACGGTGCTGGACTATATGCACGGCATTAAGCAGCGGGTGTATCCGATCGGCAGGCTTGATTACGATACGGAAGGGCTGCTATTGCTCACGAATGACGGGGAGTTTGCCAACCTGCTGATGCATCCGAAGCATCATGTGCCCAAGACGTATATGGCGTATACGAAGGGCATTCCCCACGGCTCCCAGCTGGACAAGCTTCGCACGGGAATCGAGTTGGAAGACGGCATGACCGCTCCGGCGGAGGTTGAATATGCCGACATTGATCCGGACAAGAAGGAGGCGGTTGTTCAAATTACGATTACGGAAGGCCGCAATCGGCAGGTTCGGCGTATGTTTGAAGCGATCGGGACGCCGGTGGTAAGGCTGCGCCGGATCGCATTCGGGAATATTTTGCTCGGCGGGCTTCCACGAGGGAAGCACCGGTTCTTGACGAAGGAGGAAATCACCGAGCTGAGAAAGCTCGCGGCGGTAAGTGACACATAAAATTCATAATCGTTTTCGCCCGAGGATAGTTGATTTTCGTATAATGAGGAGTAGGGTGAGGAACTATGGGAAAATATAGAAGGTGGATACAAATATCCATTTTTATTGCAGTGTTACTCATAGCTGGTTATACGGTTGCCGGGAGCTTGCTTGGCAAAGACGAAAATCCCCCTGTCGCGGGCGATTCGGTCGTTCCTTTTGAGCTGGAGACACTGGGCGGTACGATGGCCGGGACAGCCGATTTCAAGGGCAAGCCGATGGTGATCAACTTCTGGGGCACGTTCTGTCCGCCGTGTGTCGAGGAAACGCCGGCCTTGCAACGGATGTACGAGAAGTATAAAGATCAAGGCGTCGTTATTCTCGGGGTGAATTTGGGTGAGAAGGACCTGGTCCGCGTCTCGCAATTCGTCAAGGAATTCGATGTGACGTATCCGATCCTGCTTGATCCGGAGCTGCTAGTGCGCGACCGGTACGGTGTGCGGTCTTACCCGACGACATTCTTCGTTGACGCGTCCGGAAAGGTGCGTGAGGTAAAAATCGGGGGGATGACCGAAGGCTACATTGACAGCAGCATTCAGAACATTATTCAATAACAATACCGCCTCATCCGGAGGCCTATTGGGGGTAAACTGCATTGGAAGAAACATCGAAACCGCTGGACATGCGTTACGATGGAGCCCCCAGACGTTCGCAGAAACCTAAGAAAAATTGGCTTGACTATGTGTGGAGCTTTTTTTCTTCCGTGAAGGTCGGGGTATGGCTGATCGTATTGACGCTGCTTGGCGCCGCTATCGGTTCAATCTATCCGCAGGAAGAAGCGTTCATTATCCCGCCGGGGATCGATTATTACGAATCCACATACGGTTGGCTTGGCAAATGGTATTACATCCTGGGATTAAGCCATACGTACACCTCTTGGTGGTTCCAGCTGCTTGTTTTAATGCTGGGGACTTCCATTGTAGTAGCTTCGTTGGACCGGGGGATTCCTTTATATAAAGCTTTGAAGAAGCAAAAACCGGATCGAACGATTGATTTTATGCGCAGACAGCAGCTGACTCTCGAATATGAGCTGCCGTTTGAAGCGGAGGACCAAGCCGCTGCTGACCGCTGGCTGAACGAAGTTTCGGCGCAGCTGGGCAAGCAGCGGTTTCGTGTGAGCCGCGTCGGCATGGCGGTCATGGGGGAGAAGAACCGTTGGTCGCGATGGGGGCCGTATGTGAATCACTTGGGCCTCATTATATTTCTACTGATCATTCTGATCCGCACCCTGCCGGGCTTTACGTTGGAAGAATACATTTCCGTGTTGGAAGGGGACACCATTCCCATTCCTAATACGAATTATTATTTGAAAAATGAAAAGTTCACCGTTGAATTTTACGAAAATGACGAGCTGCGGGGTCAATTCCGCGAGGAAGAGCGGGTCGTGCCGAGACGGTTCGAGACGAAAGCTGTGCTATACACATGCACCGAACGCTGCGGCACATCGGACCCGGTGCTGCAAGAGGCTGTACAAGGCACTATTGAAGTAAACAATCCGTTGGAATACCGCGGATTGTCCATCTATCAATTCGGCTACGAGGTCACGCCGCAGATTCGAAGCGTTACCGTCTCGTTATTCGATAAACAGACCGGCGAGAACTACGGACAATTCACCCTGAAGACGCAAAATCCGGATTTATCCTATACAGCCGGACCGTATAAGCTGCGTCTGCACAATTACTACCCCGAATTTTCGCTGGACGCCACAGGAGCGCCAACGACCGTTTCCGGCAGCAAACCGAACGCGCCCGCGTACATCTTCATGATTACCGGGCCAGGACTCCCGGAGGAGGGCTCCTCCTACATCTATTTCCCAAGGGAAATTGATAAAGAGCGATTCCGGCAAGACGATATTAACGCGGCTGTAGGTACGGGGGACAAGTTTGAAATTCGCGCAGGCGGTATGGAAGATGTGGAAATCGCCACATATACCAGCACTCTAACTGCAAGAACCGATCCGACGGTGCCTTATTTGCTGTTCGGCGGGTTGATTGCCTTCATCGGACTGGCAATGGGCTTCTATTGGCAGCATCGCAGAATTTGGCTGCGGGTCGACGGCAACCGGTTGACCTTGGCGGCTCACACCAATAAAAACTGGTATGGAATGAGAACAGAAGCGAAAAAGCTGCTCGAAGCGCTTGGGCTCGAAGCGGCCGCCGTTCAAATCAAACAAAAAAATAGAGAGGGGGAGCCTTCTTGACGCTTTACAATATCAGTAACACAGCGCTTGTTATCTCATTATTCTCATACATCGCTGCGTTCATCGTCTTTGTCATCAGCTACACCGGACGCCGGTTCGGTAACCGGGACCCGCAGGAGCAAATCCGCAAGTGGGGCACGCGCGCGTTCGGCATAACGGTGTTCGGTCTTGCCATGCAGATCATTTATTTTGTTTCGCGATGGATCGCTAACCGGTTTATTCCGGTGAGCAATCTGTTCGAATTTATGTCGTTTTTGTCCATGATGGTCATCGTCGCGTTCGTGATCTTGTACTTGATCTACCGCAAACCGCTGCTTGGGGCGTTCGCGACGCCGGTCGGCTTTATTATTCTGGCATACGCCATGGTCTTCCCGTGGGAGGCGCAGCCTCTCATTCCATCGCTAAACAGCGTCTGGTTATACATTCACGTGACCACCGCCGCCACAGCGGAAGCGTTCTTCGCTGTCGGTTTTGCGGGCGGCCTGATGTATCTGCTTCGGGTAGTTAAGTTTCAATCCGCGGAGAAGCGTGACCGCAAACAGCAGCGCGGTGTAGAATTCACGTTGTTTGCCGTCCTTTGCGTGTTCGGCTTTATTTTTTCGACGATGCTGTTCCGGGGGATCGGATACGAAGCTGCATTTGCCGGACAGGAGGTTGTTCAAGGCAATGTAACCGAGGTGACCGTGGAATATACGATGCCGCCGATTGCGGCGCCGCACGGATACGAGACGATCTCCATGGACTCGTTCCTGGGGATGAATCAACCGCTCTTTCAAGCGCCGGATTGGATGAACGGAGTGAATGCGGGACGGAAGTTCAATACATTCCTGTGGTCCTTGCTGTTCGGCCTTGTGCTGTACGGGCTTCTCCGCCTGATTTTGCGCAAACCGATTGGCGCCGCCATTCAACCGGTGTTGCGGGATATTGATCCGGAAGATCTTGATGAAATCACATACCGGGCGATTGCCATTGGCTTTCCGCTCTTTACGTTAGGTGCTTTAATTTTTGCGATGATCTGGGCCCATATTGCTTGGAACCGGTTCTGGGGATGGGACCCGAAGGAAGTATGGGCGCTCATCACATGGCTGTTCTATAGCGCGTACTTGCATCTGCGGCTTGGCAGAGGCTGGCTCGGGCTTCGGTCGGCCTGGCTTGCGGTCATCGGATTTGTCGTGGTCATGTTTACACTCATTGGCGTGAATTTAATTATCGCGGGTTTACATTCTTACGCCGGGGTGTAACAGGTTAGATTACATTATGGTTAGGAGAGTGCGAACCGATGGTGGATAACCAGCATTCGATTCTAGTCGTTGACGATGAAGAGCGTATTCGCCGATTGCTTCGGATGTATTTGGAGAAGGAGCATTATACGATCGACGAAGCGGAGGATGGGGAAACGGCGCTGCGCATGGCGCTGGAGAATGATTACGACCTGATCCTGCTCGATGTCATGCTCCCGGGCATGGACGGAGTTGAGGTATGCTCACAGTTAAGGCTGAAGAAAGCGACGCCTATCATTATGTTGACGGCGAAAGGCGAAGAATCCAACCGCGTGCAAGGTTTTGAAGTAGGCGCAGACGATTACGTCGTTAAGCCGTTCAGCCCGCGTGAAGTCATTTACCGTGTAAAAGCGATTTTACGGCGTTCCTCGGCAACCGCTTATTTGGCGAAGGATCCTGTGTCGGTAAACACCATCGTGTTCCCTCATTTTATGATTGAACACGACGCACACCGCGTCACCGCCGGGGGACAGGAAGTCAATCTAACGCCGAAGGAATATGAGCTGCTTCATTATTTAGCGGTTTCTCCGGACAAAGTATTTTCCAGAGAGCAGCTGCTGAAAGAGGTATGGAACTACGAATTTTTCGGCGATCTTCGCACCGTGGACACTCACGTGAAACGTCTTAGAGAAAAGCTGAACAAGGCTTCTCCGGAAGCCGCGTCTATGATTACAACGGTATGGGGCGTGGGCTATAAGCTCGAGGTGCCGAGATAAGATGTGGCTTTGGAAGAGCGTTGTCGGTAAACTGTGGAGTACCATCATTCTGCTTGTTGCGTTGGTCCTCGCGCTGCTAGGCGCGTTTTTGCTTCCATACATTGATATGGAATTTACGCAAAATTCCAGCGAAATTAAGCATCTGTTTATTATTGTATGTATCATCGGGTTTTCGTTAACGACATTCTTTGCGCTATTCTTATCTTTTAAAATCACTCGTCCGTTAGTGGAGCTGAAGCGTGCCGCCTCTAAGATTGCGATGGGGGAATACCGCACGAAGGTCAACATTCGTTCCAGCGACGAGATCGGCGAATTGGCGCAGGCCTTTAATCAGATGGGCGAAAAGCTGGAAAGCACCATAACGGATTTGAATTACGAGAAGGAACATCTCTCCGGCGTATTGGCATCGATGACCGATGCCGTCATCACCTTCAGAGCCAACGGCGAGATTATTTCCTTTAATCCGCAGGGTGAGCATATTATTGAATCTTGGGGAACCATTGACGCGAATGAAAAGCCGAATCATTACGGTAAAATTCTCCCAATGCCGCTTCAGCATATTTTTGAAACGGTAGTGGACGATGAGAAGGAAGTAGCGACACAGCTCAATGTGGGCACAAAAGTATGGTCTGTTGTCATGACGCCGCTCTACACCGCCGGTACGCTGCGGGGGGCCGTGGCCGTGCTCCGTGACGTTACCCAGGAAGTCAACATGGAGAAGATGCGCCGCCTCTTCGTCGCCAATGTTTCACACGAGCTTCGCACACCGCTGTCGATGCTGCAGGGGTATACGGAAGCGCTGCTCGATGGAATCGCTTCTACGCCTGAAGAACGGGATGAACTCGTGCAAGTCATCCATGATGAGTCCCTTCGCATGGGCCGGCTTGTGCAGGATTTGCTCGATCTCGCCGGAATTGAGGCCGGACATCTAGCATTTAATAAGACGAAAGTTGATGTGTACGCGCTGCTCCAGCGAATGGTGAGGAAATTTGCAGGCCTTGCCCGAGAAGCGGAGATCGATTTAAAGCTTGAGGTGAACTCGAACCCGGTACTGCTTGTTTTGCAGAATGCCGATGAAGACCGTATGGAGCAAGTGTTAACGAATCTATTGGATAATGCGATTCGCCACACGCCTTCAGGAAAGAAAATATATTTGCGGGCCGAACGTCGAACAGAGGAAAAGGGAGATGTCCTCATGATCGAAATCGAGGATCACGGATACGGTATTCCGGAAGAGGATGTTCCTTATGTATTCGACCGCTTCTATAAAGCCGACAAATCGCGGAAACGCGCAGGGGGCACCGGACTTGGACTGGCGATCGTCAAAAACATCGTCGAAGCCCATGAAGGGACAGTAAGCCTGCGAAGCAAGATCGGACAAGGAACGACATTCACCGTGAAGCTTCCTGTCGCAACGGCTGACGCATCTGTTGAAAAAAGAAGATAAATCTTGTTGTTCGTGGAACAAATCAATAAAAGCTGTACCTAGTCATATGACCAGGTACAGCTTTTGTTGTTACAGCGTAATTTCTTTCGCGTTCGTCAAATCCGGCAATTTCAGCAGCGATTGAATGATTTCCTTACCTACCGGCTTATCCACGGAAAGCACCATGATGGCCGAACCGCCGACATCCTCGCGGCCAACCTGCATTGTCGCGATGTTGATGTCGTTCTGGCCGAGGAGCGTTCCGACCCGGCCGATGATACCCGGTTTGTCGGTGTGCGAGATAAAGAGCAAGTGCCCCTCTGTCGGAACGTCAACGGTGTAAGGGGATACCTTCACAATCCGCGGTCCGTAGCCGTTCAGCAGCGTTCCTGCCACGGAACGTTCGCCTTCACGGGTCTTCAAAGTGACTGTAATTAAGTTTGTAAATCCTTTCGCAGTGGACGATTTCTCCTCTACGACTCCAAGGCCGCGGGTTTTAGCCAAGTGGGACGCATTCACGATGTTGACTTGCTCCTTGCCGAGGTGATGAGCAAGCACGCCCGCCAAGATATATCGGGTAAGCGGCATCGTTTCAACATCCGAAAGCTCCCCGGAGTAGTTGACGCGGACTTCGTTCACGGCACCTTCCACGAATTGAGCCACGAACGAACCGAGCTTCGCACCGAGCGAGAAATAAGGCTCCAGCTTGGCGTGTACGCCGGGAGCTACCGGCGGCATGTTGACAGCATTCTTAAACGCTTCGCCGCGTAATATGTGAAGCACCTGCTCCGACACGTCGATCGCGACGTTCTCTTGGGCTTCTACGGTTGAGGCGCCTAAGTGCGGAGTTACGATAATTTTCGGATGGTTTAGGAACGGATGATCCGGCTTCGGCGGCTCTTCCTCGAATACGTCGAAGGCGGCTCCTGCAACAATCCCCGCCTCAATCGCTTCGTACAGCGCGTTCTCGTCAATGATGCCGCCGCGTGCGCAGTTGATGATCCGAACTCCTTTTTTCATCATCTCAAACTGCGGCTTTGCGATCATGTGCCGGGTTTCGCTCGTTAACGGCGTGTGGACCGTAATGAAATCGGCTTGCCGCACGACATCTTCGACGCTGCCTAACCGAATGCCAAGCTTCTCCGCACGGTCTTCCGAGAGGAACGGGTCATAGCCGATGATTTCCATACCGAACGCCTTCGCCCGTTTCGCCACTTCAGAACCGATCCGGCCCATGCCGAGCACGCCGAGCACTTTGTTCCGCAGCTCGACGCCTAAGAACGACTTGCGGTCCCATGTACCCTCAACCGTCTTCCGGTACGCTTGCGGAATATGCCGTGCCAGCGCCATCATCATGGCGAAGGTATGCTCGCTGGTTGTGATCGTATTGCCGTCCGGCGCGTTAATGACGATGACACCGAGCTTCGTCGCAGCTTCTAAATCGATATTGTCAACGCCTACGCCAGCTCGTCCGACGACCTTCAGCCGCGTTCCGGCTTTAAGAATCCGCTCGGTTACCTTCGTTTGGCTGCGCACAAGCAATGCGTCATAATCCCCAATAATTGCGACAAGCTCATCCTCCGAAAGACCGGTACGCTTATCAACCTGGACATCTTGTGCTTCTGTCAGCTGCTGTAAACCCAGATCACTGATCGGGTCCGATACCAATACTTTGTACATTTCTTGACTCTCCTTGTTGTGGAAATTGAAAAAACTCCCGACCCCATACGGATTGCGTATGAAGGGACGAGAGTTCGATTTCGTGGTGCCACCCTACTTCGCCGCGCGTTCGCACGCGCAGCCTTGTTCGGTCTTATACAAGACCTGAAGGATAACGGCCTTCTGGAACCGGTCGCGTCTAATGGCTCTATCAGAACGTTCAACGCAACAGCTCGGGAGCGCTGGGGAGCGATTCGTGTTCACCGGTTTTCACCAACCACCGGCTCTCTGCAGAACGACTCATCGACCCTTCTCCGTCGACGCCAAAAATATGAACAATTCACCTTGTCACTCAATGTAACATGCGGATTTTGCCCCTGTCAATAAGCGTGAAAGGATTTTTGGACAATTTTTAGACGTATTAAAAGAATGGTAACAATGGAAGCGTTTCATTTTTATATATTCGGTTTTTTGATTCTAAGTAGTCGTTGGCGCGGACGGCTCCGGTCGAAAGCAAGGTCGTGATCGCTGTGTTAACGTCCGTTACCCGCAGCTGATCCAGCTTGCCGTTGTCATCCATCTCGTCGATTCTGGAAGTCACGTCCTGCGGATAGAATGAAGCGAATGCGCCGTCGGCGAGCAGCTTTCGCGACACATAAACATTCTTCGCGTTTAAGTTCAAATTCCGCCATTCTTCCAACGTGATATTGTCTTTATACACGGAATTTACGCCGCCAAGCTCCGGTTGGACGGATTTGTTCCATTCCCATATAGCCTCGTAGAATTGGGACTGTGCCTTAAGCGCATAGTTGGCGGCTTCGAGCACATAGGCATCTTGCTTCATGGCCGCGGATAATGCCCGGTCATCTCGCTCGCTCTGCAAGCGTTTCGCCGCTTCCGCGAATAAGGTTAAGCTCTTCAAATAATTGCTTTGTGCATCCCGAAGCAGGGGAGATACCTCCGGTATGGTGGTCGGCTTTATTTTCTCCGACTTGTCTGCTGCTAAACGCCCCAATTCTTTCAACAGATCCTGCGCATCCGCTACCCCTGAGCTTGTGCCGATCTTCTCGGCCTGCTGAAACCAAGCTTCCTGGAATTCGCCGAACGGAAGCAGAACCGTGTGGTAAAATGAAACCAGCTGCTGCTGGTGATAAGCGACATCGTGCTGATTGCGCTCATCCATCAGCTCAGCGATAATGGATTCGTACGCGGCGTCGGATTGGGCTTTGCCCGTATGTAATCCGAAGAAGAAGGCGCCAACCCCGACGGCTAGCAGAAGAATGAAGCTCAGCATCATGACAATGTCGAATTTTGATACTCTGCGGTCCATTTGCATTCCCTCTATTCTCTAGTAGAACTTGGTTTTAGTATAGGAGAAAATATGGCAAAAGGGAAATAGATATGAGAAAATTACGATGGAAATTTGAAAAAATCGATGTGTCGAAGCTTGACGAAAGAACACTAATCCTTAACGTATACATTACACAAATCTTTATTTTTCTTATAGCGATAGGGCTGCTTTGGATTCAGGGACGGAGCTTTCTTGAAGCGTGGGTTCTTCCCGATCGCATCATCCCTCTATTGTGGGGATTGGGGCTCGCAGGCGCGGTACTCGGAGCGGAAGCCGTCATCTCCCGTTGGGTTCCGAAAGAAGCGGCCGACGATGGTGGGATCAACCGTCTATTATTTCGCAAGCGGCCTCTCTGGCACATTGTTTTGATTTCATTGGTCGTGGCGATATGCGAGGAATTTTTGTTTCGATGGGTGCTGCAATATTGGTTTGGCCCGTACTGGACTAGTATTTTGTTTGCGCTGGTACACATTCGTTATTTAAAACATTGGCTGCCCACAGGGCTCGTATTTGCTGTGTCTTACGCATTGGGGTGGCTCTTATTGGAAACCGGGTCGTTATGGGCATGTGTGGCAGCGCATTGCGCCGTCGATCTCGTTTCCGGAGCAGTCATCCGTTATGGAAAGAAGGAGCATGAGGAAAGGAGTAAGTCGCATGAATGAACCGGTACAAGAAAAGACGGATGTTCCGCTGCCCCCGAGGAGCAAGGTTCATCCGTCCAACAAAATGAAGATGATCCGTTTATTCTACAATGCGTTAGTCATTCTGTTCTTGCTGTTAACTGCCGGATTGGTCATGTGGGGCATTCATTCCGCAGAATAATCCGCATCGATCTGACCCGGATCCACGGGGCTGTAGCCTTTCTCTTCCAAAGTCTTGATCAATGAATCCAGAGCTTCGGCTGTCCATGGCAACTCATGCATCAAGATATTGCTGCCGGCATGCAATTGTTCCAATACACTTTCAATAATCTTGGACGGTTCTTGATAGTTTTTCTCCCAATCGCGGGAACCGTTGGACCATGTCATATATAACATGCCATGCTCGGCAGCCTTTCCTTTCACGGCATCGCCGCCCGATCCGAAAGGAGGCCTGAAGAAAGCGGGCGTTTTTCCGGTTATTTCTTGTATAATGTTTTGTACGCCGCCGATTTGTTTCTCCAGCTCTTCTTCAGAAACCTCTTTCAGATTAATATGATCCCAAGAATGATTTCCAAAATATTGTCCGCGCTCGTCAATGAGCTCTACCAGTTCGGGATGCTGCTTAATTCTGTATCCATTGAGGAAAAAAATCGCCTTTGCTTGATGCTGGTCCAATGTGTCCAGAATCGATGTAAGCACCGCCTCGTCTTTAGGGCCGTCGTCGAAGGTAAGCAAGAACACTTTTTTGTCCGCTTCCGGCGTTTTTGGCCGGATCATATAATTTTTGTCCATGTAATAGTTCTGAACGACAGCCGGCTCTTCTTCCGGGACAGACTCCGGTTCCGGCACTTCCTGTTGTGATTCCGGATTTAGCTCTGTATTCGGCTCCGTCTGCGCCTTCTCTTCGGCCGGCGGCGCAGCGGGCGTCTGCTGCTCTGCCGGATCTGGCAATACCGGCGGAGCATCCGGATCGGCGCCGCCCGCGCCTGTTCCGCCTCCGCATCCGGCTAAGGCAATGCTTAACGTGAGCATGACGGCGGCATACTTCGTGTGCTTCATGATGAATTCCCCTGTTCTTCAAGTCGAAACCTTTATTTTTCACACCTACTTCATTGTATCACGGGCCGGTTAGGTCGACATCCCCCGGATTACCTTAATTTCATCAGCATGAATTGTTCGGCGGGAGAAACAATACGGGTGTAGTCATAATACCGACAGGAGGGGTTACGGGTGAAAATGGGAAGCTTTGTAGTCGGCGGCCTGCTTGGTGCTGCCGCGGTGATGTACTTGAACAGCGGCAACCGTCAATTGAAAATGTCGAGCTTAGGCGGCGCCGGCCAGATGATTGACAATATGGTGGATAAAGCCCGCAGCCGGATGATGAATCCCGATCACCGGTCGTACTATGGCGGGACGACCCAGTCGAACGCTTCCGGCGGGTTGAATCAAGTGGAGAAAATCATTAAAGAAGACCCTGCTTTGGAAGCCGAAGTCAGCCAAATCATTAAGGAAGGCGAAACATCGTCCAGCGCTTCGTTATAATGGCTGAGCGCACTTGCGAACCGCGTCCGAATATCGGGGCGCGGTTTTTCTGACTTGTTATATACATACATTTCGGCTGAAAAAGGGCAGTTATTTCGTGCATTCTGCAGGAAGAAATGATAACATTGTGACATGGAGACAAGCGAAATTTTGCCGATGTCACCATTCCGGTTTCTAAACATACCATAAGTTAACCGGATTTCTTCGGATAAAGGGGGATCCTGCTATGAAAATCGAAAGGTTAAGCCATGATAAAATTCGGATTTTCCTTACGTTTGACGATTTGACCGAGCGGGGCATCCATAAGGACGACTTTATATGGAGCGAGATTCCTAAGGTACATGAGCTCTTCAGTGATTTGATGGACCATGCGTATATGGAATTAGGTTTTGACGCTACGGGACCTCTCGCCGTTGAAGTGTTTGCTATGCCCGCGCAAGGAATGGTTGTAATAGTTACGAAAGGAAAACAATCGGACCACGGCGAGCTTTACGCCGACGATGACGAAGAAATATATGAGATGGAAGTGACGTTGGAAGAGAGCGATCTAATCTCCTATTCGTTTAAGGATTTGGAAGATTTGATTGCCGCCGCCAAACAGATCGGTCCGCAATACACAGAGGAAGGCACGCTGTACCGCTATCGGGATCAGTGGGTGCTGCAATTGGAATTTGAAGCTTCCGACGACAGGCAATTCGATAACTTGATTGCCGTGCTCTCCGAATTCGGCGAAGCGAATTCATATACAGACGCCGTACTGAATGAATATGGTCAGGTTGTCGTGCCGGAACGAGCCATCGGGGTGATCCGCACCCATTTTTAAAATATGGAATTAGAATCAAGCATAGGTGCGCGCGTATCGGACAAGCGGCTATCTTCGTGGAACATCCGGCAACGGCGTATCTATGCAAGAAGGGGAGAGTAGGTTGGCTTTCATTTCGATTGTAGCGGCGTCCGCCGCACCGGGGATTGCCCTGCTCTCTTATATTTACTTGAAAGACCGATATGAGGCAGAGCCAATCGCCATGGTATCCCGGATTTTCCTGTTTGGCATGCTATCGGTCTTTCCTGTTATTGTGCTGCAGCGGGGGCTCTCCCTTTGGCTGGGAACGGAACCGTTCGTATTTTCATTCATCACTACCGCCTCGGTCGAAGAAGCGGCCAAGTGGGCGATCGTTGCCATTGCGGTATTCCGCCACGCGGAGTTTGACGAACCATACGACGGCATCGTTTACGCCACCGCAGCCTCCCTCGGATTTGCCACTATGGAAAATCTCCTGTATGCCTTTTCTGAGCCGTACTCTTGGACGAATCTGTTGATTCGGGCGCTGCTTCCTGTTTCGGGTCACGCCTTATTCGGTATTGTGATGGGCTACTATTTCGGACAGGGTAAATTCAAGCCTCATGAGCGTTTCAGGTTTCTTTTGTATGCGTTCATTTTTCCCATGTTTTATCATGGTTTGTTCGACTTCTTCCTGCTGACCGCGAAGGCGATGTGGATGTGGGGCATTGTCCCTCTCATGGGATATTTATGGGCGCGGGGGCTTCTCAAGATGAAGCGCGCCAACCATCACTCGCCGCTCAGGATGATCCGCCGTGAAGAAGAGTTTAAATTATAGGGCTTCCGTCAAAACTGAAGGAGGGTGCTTTGCCATCTCCATCATTCGTTAAAGGACGGGACCATCAATGAATCAACGGGTGAAAGTTTCGATACGCTGCAATCGTTGCGGAGAACGCTTCATCCTGAGAGGCAAGAGAGAGAAAGGCCGCATCGATACAGGATTCAAGAGATGCTTATGCGATAACGACCGCGATTTTCAATTTGAAGAAGAAAATGTATAACAACACTTCCTTCAACGAAAGCTACACATAAAGAATCGTTGAAGGAGGCCTGCAAGGTGTATCAGCGTTTAAGCGCCGTATTATTCCCCATCGTTACCTTGTTTTTTATAGGGACGGCATTATGGGGTTATCAAGAACATCAAGAGAAGAACCGAATCCTTGTCAAAGCGGAAAACCAGTATCAACGAGCCTTTCACGACCTGTCGTACCATATGGACCGGCTTCACGAAGAACTGGGGAATACGCTGGCTGTCAGCTCTAATGCGAACATGCACCGCAAGGGTTTGATCAATATGTGGCGGCTGACGAGCGAAGCCCAATCCGAGGTAAACCAGCCTCCGTTGACGCTGATGCCTTTTCACGAGACAGAAGAGCTGTTAGCGAATATTGCGAATTTTTCCTATAAAACGGTTCTCCGCGATTGGAACAAACAGCCGTTGACCGACACCGAGAAGAAAACGTTAAAAACCTTGTACGAACGATCGAAGGAAATCAGCGGCGATCTGCGGAAGGTACAGGATTCTGTAATTAATAAGCGCCTGCAATGGATGGATGTCGAGATGCTTCTCGCTTCCGGCAAGGAAAATTTCGACAACGATATTGTTGACGGGTTTAAGCTGATGAATAAGCGGGTTGCCGAGTATGGAGACATCGATTGGGGACCGGCAGTCACCGCGATGAACGAACGCAGGGTGCTAAAGAAGATCGACGGTCCGCCGATTACTCCGGAAGAGGCTAAAAAGAAAGCCGCCAAATTTCTGAACATCAGCGACACATCGTCGATGCAGGTGGTGGAGAACGGCACCGATACCGAGTTTACAACATACTCCGTGAACGTGCCGGTCGGGAAACAAGCCAGCATTCAGTTGGAGTACACGAAGGCAGGCGGGAAGCTGGTATATTTCCTTTCCTCCGAGGACGTGAAGGCTTCCAAAATTAATGTAGACCAAGCCGTCGAGGCCGGACGGGCATTTCTTGAAAAGTACGAATACGGGCCGATGAGAGCGATCAGCTTTGACTCTTATAACCATGTCGCCAGCATCATCTTCGCAAGAGTCGTCAACGGCGTTACGATCTATCCGGAGAAAGTAACTGTCAGGGTATCGATGGAGGACGCGAAGGTGTTAGGGTTGTCGGCTGGGGATATGCTGCAAACCGGCATTACGGCGGAAGTGAAGGAACCCGCCCTAACGGTGGAAGAGGTTCGGAAAAATTTAAATCCGGAATTCAAGGAGCAGGACGTCTCGCTCGCGGTCATTCGTAACGATCTGGAAGAAGCGGTGCTTTGTTATGAGTTCTTAGGCCGAATTAACGGCGGAACGTACCGAATTTTTTTGAACGCGGACAATGGCTTTGAAGAGAAAATCGAACGTCTCCGCCAAGCTGACGCGGAATCGTCCAAATAAATTGCAGCGCGATGACTGTCTTCCCCAACAGGTAAGGGAGGACAGTCTTTTTTTCGTTTTCCAGCCGCATGCGGAATTGCTATAATGGACAGGTACGGATGAAACTTTGGAGGAAAGCCGCGTGAAAATTAATCAGATTATATGGATTCAGATTGCGTCGCTGGATGAAGAAGAGAATAAGAAGCAATATAAATCCCGAATTGCGGATATGAACGAGACCAGCTTTGCCATCGAAATACCGCTCGATCCGTCGTCGGGAAAGCTGAAACGACTTGATCCGCGTGATCAGCTCTCCGTTAGCTTCGTAACGGAAGACGGAGTGAAGCAATTTTTTGAGACCGAAATGCTGGAACGGGGAAAGGATGGGATCCACCTATACTATCTGCGCCGTCCGGAACCGGATGCGATCACGCGCATCCAGCGGAGATCGTTCCTGCGGGTGCCTGCCAGGCTTGAGATCGCATGCAGGCTTGGGAGCAATCTGTCTTTTATCGCTTTGACGGAAGACGTTGGCGGCGGAGGCGTATCGATCATATGCGATGACCATCTGCCCATCAAAAATAACGACATCCTGTCTTGCTGGCTGCTTCTTCCATTCCGCAACGGCCAAATCGAACATGTTCCGTTCCATGCGGAAGTCATGCGCACCAAACGCCTGGAAGGCAGGGACAAGCAGCAGCTTATGATGCGTTTTGCGAACATCGCCAACGCGGAGCAGCAGAAGGTCATCCGTTATTGCTTCGAGCGCCAATTGGAAAACCGGAAATTATAATTTGTATAAAAATGTGAAACGTTCGCATCCTATTATTGATATAACGAAAGGTGTGAACGGCATGTCTAAAGAAACCTGCAGAGAACCGGATGAGGCGTATATTCAATCGTTCCTCTCTTTTTCGAATCGCTTCGAATCCCGATTGTTGCGGATGATTGTCGTCTTGTTGGTCCTATTGGCCGTTTTTCAAGGATTATTGCAGATCGATGAAGTGAGAGGGCGTTTATCTGTCATAGATCGGTTAGAAGGGAGCACGCTTCATTTTGCACCATAGATCGAACGTGTGGTATACTAGGGTCGGTTTTTAGAGAAACCGCTCTCTCAGCATTGGCATAGGATGAAAGGAAGTTTATTGTTGAAACCGTCCACGACCCGAAAAATTAATGTAGCGATTGACGGGCCAGCCGGAGCCGGCAAAAGCACGGTCGCCCGAATGGTCGCGAAAGCCCTGGGATACATATATGTCGATACCGGAGCAATGTACAGGGCAGTTACGCTGGAGGCGATCCGCCAAGGCATCGATATCGGCAACACAACGGAGCTTGCGAAGATCGCGGCGGACTCGGATATACGCCTTGTCCCTGAGCCTGACGGCCAGAAGGTGCTGCTGGACGGCGAAGATGTAAGCCGCTTGATCCGCTCTGTAGAGGTAACGAACCTTGTGTCGAAGGTTTCCGCCGTTCCGGAGGTGCGTACGGAACTGCTGCGAAGGCAAAGGGAGCTTGCCGATCGGCGAGGTGTAGTGATGGACGGCCGGGACATCGGCACGAATGTGCTGCCGGATGCGGAAGTGAAGGTATTTATGACCGCCAGTGTCCAAATTCGCGCCGAACGTCGTTGGAAGGAGCGGAATGGGCAAGACGAGTCGCTGACCTTCGAGGAGCTTATGAAGAAGATTGAGGAACGGGACCGGGACGATATCGAGCGGGAGGTTTCTCCGCTGAAGCAAGCGGAGGATGCCGTCTTGCTGGATACGTCGGACATGAGCATCGAAGAAGCGGCGAATGCGATTGTGGCGATGTGCCGCCAGGCACTGGAGGGATAACGGATGTTCTACATATTTAGCCGCTGGGTCGTGAGGGTAGTGCTGACGTTCCTATACCGGGTTAAGGTGTACGGTTTAGAACATGAGCCTCTCGAAGGACCTGTGATCCTGTGCTCGAATCATAGGAGCAATCTCGATCCGCCTCTCGTCGCTTGTTATCTAAGGCGCAAGGTTCATTTTATGGCAAAGGCGGAATTGTTTAAAATCCCGGGTTTCTCTCAATTAATTCGGCATTACGGAGCTTTCCCCGTAACACGCGGCGGGATGAACATGGAAACCTTAAAGAACGCCATTCAGATCGTGAAACAGGGGAATATGCTGGTGATTTTTCCGGAGGGCAGCCGGCAGAAGTCAGGCAAGCTCGGGGAAGGGAAGAAGGGAGCCGCAAGCATCGCGCTCCGCGGCGGAGCAAAGATTTTCCCTGTAGCTGTAATCGGCGAGTATAAGCTGTTTCGCCCGATGAAGGTAGTGTACGGCGAACCGTTCGACGCAGCGGAGGCTGCGGCGGGGGAGCCTTCCGCGAAGCAGGGAGATGTTCTGACGGAGAAAATCATGAGCTCCATCCAGCAGCTGCTGGACCATCATTCTTGATTTCAAGTTTCCGAATACTACAGCCTTACAATTGATTTCTAACGTATGGAAATGGTATTTTGGAATTATACTACATTCATCACAATGGTTTCTTGGAAACTGAGGAGGTTATCGTTATGACGGAAGAAGCAAAGGTACACGGCAACGAAGGGGCCGCTGAGGCGGTCAATGAAGCCGTCGAGGTGAAGACGCAAGCTGCTGAACCTGCTGAGACGGTGGATATGATGGAGGTGTCGACGATTAAGAAGGGCGACATCGTGAAAGGCACCGTCGTTAAGGTGGAGGACAATCAGGCGTACGTCGATATCGGTTACAAATACGACGGCGTCATTTCTGCCCGTGAACTATCTTCCGTCCCTCTTGACAATATAGCGGATCATATTCAATTGGGACAGGAAGTCGTGTGCAAGGTGCTTAGCATTAACGACAACAAAGAGACGCTGACTTTATCCAAGCGTCAAGTCGATAGCGAGCAAGCTTGGGACAAGATGCAAGAATATCTTGATAACAATACAACGATTGAAGCGAAGGTCGTTGATGTCGTGAAGGGCGGACTTGTCGTTGACGTCGGTGTAAGAGGATTTATCCCTGCATCCATGGTCGAGCGCCATTTCGTTGAAGACTTCAGCGATTATAAGGGACGCACACTGAAACTGAAAGTGAAAGAAATCGATAAAGTGAATAATAAATTGATCCTTTCTCATAAAGATGTTCTCGAAGAAGAGTACCAAGCGAAGAAATCGGAAGTAATGGCTAAGCTTGAACCGGGTCAAATTATCGAAGGTACGGTTCAACGGTTAACTTCGTTTGGCGCGTTCGTGGATGTGGGCGGGGTCGACGGACTTGTTCACATTTCCGAATTGAGCTGGCATCATGTTGAGAAAGCGTCCGACGCTGTGAAGGAAGGCGACCGCGTGAAGGTGAAGGTGCTGAAGGTAGATCCGGCGAACGAGCGGATTTCTTTAAGCATTAAGGAGACGTTGCCTGGTCCATGGGAGCTTGCCGGCGAGCAATTCAAAGTTGGCGACATCATTACGGGCACGGTTCGCCGCTTGGTTGATTTCGGCGCTTTCGTTGAGGTTGCGCCTGGCGTGGAAGGGCTTGTTCACGTATCCCAAATCGCACACCGCCGGATTGGAACGCCTCATGAAGTGTTGAAAGAAGGACAAGAGGTTCAGGTCAAGGTGCTGGATATTAACATTCCGGAGAAGCGGATTTCGCTCAGCATTAAGGAGACCGAAGAGGCTCCGGAGCAACCGGTTCGCCAAGAGCGCGCTCCGAAGGCGCCTAAGGTTGAACTGCCTGACACCCAATCCTTGAATTTCACGTTGGGCGAGAAGTTCGGCGACAAGCTCAGCAAGTTTAAGTAATAACGCAGTATTCGAATCGGCGTTTCTCGTCAGAGAATCGCCGATTCTTACTTCCACGGACTAAAAAGCTGATCTCCGAGCGATAATAGGAAGAAATGTCTTGTTCGGAGGAAGGGCATGAACCCGGGATACCTCTCTTACATATTGATTACGTTATCGGTGATTTTGGTTTGCTCCGGTTGGCATCACCAAGCCATCGGCAGTTTTTCGGTTCGCGGCGCACTTACGTTTGTCGGAATTTGGCTGCTTGCCGGTTGGCTCCATTGGGAGTCTTCCGGCGGGATGTCCGGTTCATTCGTGTACGTCCCTCTGCTGTTACTGACCATTGCGTCCTACCGCATCTGTGAGCATTCGGGAATGGAGCGTTTCACGGCTCTAACCTTCTCGCTGCTGCTTGGCGCTGTCGTCAGCTTGGTGCAATTGATTGAGATGACGGATCCCGTATGGATCATATTCCATCCGTTCTATGATCCTCTTATCATCGCCGGCATGCTCACCCTCGGATACACCAGAAGCCCCTCGCTGCAATTCGGCATCGTTACGGCGGGCTTGGTCGGGAGTGACTTGTTCTTGGCTTTGCTGCCCATGGTCCCTCACCGTGAAATCGGCGAGCGGGCTTTTCAGGATGCTTGGTGGGTGACCGCCGTCTCGGTACGAACGGGTTCGGTGTTTTTGGCTGCAGGACAGGCCGTAATGCGCAATAGCGCCGTCCGCTGGCTGCGGAGGCAAAAATGAAGGGCGAATGTACATCGATGAAAGTTTTTCTTTTTGTTAAAGAAAGCTAATTACACAAAATTGCAGGGTGGAGAAAGCTTTCTTTACGGAGAAAAACTTCCGCTGAACGCCGAGCATGCTTCTTCGAATGTACATCGATGAAAGTTTTTCTTATAATGATGCTTATTAAGCTGTTTGCGAGAGGAGTGAAGGTATGGCCAGACCGATCGTAGCAATCGTTGGCCGGCCTAATGTCGGCAAATCGACCATCTTCAATCGAATCATCGGCGAACGATTGTCCATTGTGGAGGATCGGCCCGGCGTGACGAGAGACCGGATCTACGGTTCGGCCGAGTGGAACGGCAAGCTGTTTAGCGTTGTCGATACGGGCGGGATCGAGATATTTGGGGAAGATGAATTATTGAAGCAGGTACGTATGCAAGCGGAGTTGGCGGTGGAGGAAGCGGACGTGATCTTGTTCGTCACGGACGGCAAGGCAGGGATGACGCCTGCCGATGAGACGATCGCTCAACTGCTGTACAGGTCCAACAAACCGACGGTACTTGCGGTCAATAAGATGGACAATCCTGCCAAGATGGATGAAATCTACGAGTTTTATTCCCTGGGCTTCGGAGATCCGATTGCTTTATCCGGTACGCACGGAATGGGCGTGGGCGATCTGTTGGATGAGATCGTGAAACGGTTGCCGGATAAGCAGGAAGAGCTGTATGACGAAGACGTCATTAAGATCGCATTAATAGGCCGTCCGAATGTGGGCAAGTCGTCGCTCGTGAACGCCATTCTTGGAGAAGAAAGAGTCATCGTCAGCGATATCGCCGGTACGACTCGGGATGCGGTTGACACGCCGTTCGAGAAGGACGGGCAGCGTTACGTATTAATTGATACGGCAGGGATCCGCAAACGCGGCAAAGTGTATGAAACGACCGAGAAATACAGCGTGATGAGGTCGATGCAAGCGATCGAACGCGCGGATGTTGCGCTGGTGGTTCTTAACGGGGAAGAGGGAATCACCGAGCAGGACAAGCATATCGCCGGATATGCCCATGAAGCGGGACGGGCGGCCGTCTTTGTCGTGAACAAATGGGATGCGGTAGAGAAAGACGACAAGACGATGCAGCGATTCACGGAAACGATTCGTGACCATTTCTTGTTTATGTCGTATGCGCCGATTGTATTTGTGTCGGCGGTAACGAAGCAACGTTTACATAAGCTTCTCCCTGTAGTGCAATCTGCGGCAGAGCAGCATTCGATGCGCGTGCCGACGAACGTACTGAATGATATCGTCGCCGATGCAGTAGCGGTCAATCCGCCTCCGACAGATAAGGGACGAAGACTGCGTATCAATTACATTACTCAAGTCGCGGTAAAGCCGCCTACTTTCGTCTTGTTTGTGAACGACCCGGAGCTCATGCACTTCTCCTATGAGAGGTACTTGGAAAACCGGATCCGCACGGCGTTCCCGTTTGAAGGCACGCCTGTGCGCATCACCGTTCGCCGCAAGAACGACGGGGAATAAGGGGAGAGAGTCACGTGAATTATATTCTCGCGGTCGTCCTTGGTTATTTGATCGGTTCGATCAGTTTCAGTTTTCTGTTTGGCCGTTTGTTTAAAGGGATCGACATCCGGAAGCACGGCAGCGGCAACGCGGGAGCGACGAATACGCTTCGGGTGCTTGGTGTCGTCCCCGCCATTGTCGTACTCGCTTTAGATATCGCGAAAGGCGTGTTAGCCGTCTGGATCGGATGGTGGCTGGACGCTGACAATCTCATGCTGGCAATCTTATCAGGAACAGCCGTTATTATAGGCCATAACTGGCCGATCTTCTTCTCCTTCCGCGGGGGCAAAGGGATCGCCACGATGATCGGTGTCATCGCTACTTTGTGCTTCTGGCCAGGGCTTGTGGCGGGAGCCGTAGGGATTGCTTCCATTTTCTTTACGAGATACGTATCGCTTGGCTCGCTCTTGTTTGCGCTGCTGCTTCCATTCTCGTTATGGGCGTTCGGCAGAGAAACCGAGCTGATCATATTCAGCATCCTGCTTGCGTTATTGGCTTTCTATCGCCATCGGGGCAATATTGTGAAAATTGTCAAAGGGAAGGAAAGTAAAATATCGTTCCGGAAATCCAGCTCATAGGGAGGCATGCCAATGCAAAAAGCAACCGTCTTCGTAGCGGGCAGCTGGGGTACAGCTTTAGCGTCCGTCTTAGCCGATAATGGCCTTGACGTGATGCTTTGGACGCGCAGTGAAGCGCACGCCGCCGAAATGAACGAAAGAAGAACGAATGAACGATACGTTCCCGGTGTCGAACTGCCGCCCGGTATTCGGGCAACAACGGATCTGGAGGAAGCGGCGGCACACGGCGATGCGCTTGTGTTTGTTGCTCCGTCCTCCGCGATGAGGGAAGTCGTGCGGCGGGTGAAGCCTTATGTGCCTGAGGATCGACTGATCATTCATGCGACGAAAGGATTCGAACCGGAGACGCTGGAGCGGATGTCGCACGTCATCGAATCCGAATTGCCTCAGGCGGGTGCCGGGAACGTCGTCGTGCTGTCCGGACCGAGCCATGCGGAGGAAGTCATTCGGCGTTCGCCGACGACGGTAGTCGTCGCGTCGGCTAACCCGGAACGGGCGGAGGCGGCACAAAACCTCTTTATTACTCCTTCTTTTCGTGTCTATACGAACCCGGACGTTGCCGGGGTAGAGCTTGCCGGAGCGCTTAAGAATATCATTGCCATCGGAGCGGGGATGTCCGACGGTCTAGGCTTCGGGGACAACGCGAAAGCCGCTTTGTTGACTAGAGGCTTAGCCGAAATCAGCCGGTTGGGCGTCGCGATGGGAGCGAATCCGCTGACCTTCGCAGGACTGGCGGGAGTCGGGGATCTGGTCGTTACGTGTACAAGCCGGCACAGCCGCAATTGGCGCGCGGGCTTCGCCCTTGCGCAGCGGGAACCTCTGGAGGACGTATTAAGCAAGATGGGCATGGTCGTGGAAGGCGTGAAGACGACGAAGACCGCTGTCGCCCTCTCCGATCAATACCGTGTGGAAATGCCGATTGCAGCACAGCTGTATGCCGTGCTGTTTGAAGGGAAGGACCCGCGGATGGCCGTTGAAGATTTGATGGGCCGGGGACGCACGCGCGAAGACGAGCATATCGTGTTGTTCGCATCCCCTAAGTCGAAGGCGGACTAACGCCTACACCAAGCACTTCCCCTCCTCATACGATATGGTAAACCGGTGAAGGAGGATGGTCTGTGCCCAATATTGGCAAAGATGTGCTGAATACGGTGAAGAAGAAAACCGGCAAGTCGATCACGGAGAAGGACATCAATAAGCTGGCGAGCACTGTGAAACCGACAACGATGCAGAACGAAGCGGAGCTTCGCAGGCTGATTAAGCGGGTCGGCGCTATGGCCGGCGTCCCCGTTGCGGATTCGACCGTGCAAGAAATCGTCTCCGCAGTGAAGCGGAGCGGGATGAATCCGAACAGCATGGAGCAGCTTATGAAAATGATGATTAAAAAATAAGCCGAAGAAGGGTGCCCGAAGCAGTGCAGGGGCACCCTTCTTCGTGTTCATATCCGCGCTGTGATATACTGTGTAGGAAACAACGATCATATTTTGAAAGAGCAGGAGAGATAGAGCTATGTCGTCTATGGATAAAATGTGGGCATCCTTTGTTGCCATCGGGCTGATGGCGTTTGCCTCGATTCTTATTACTTTTGCCAGAAACAAAACGAAGGGCGCGGTTCGGATCATTTTGTCGATTGTGTCCGTGATCATGTTAATTGCAATGGTGCCTTTCGCCTTATTGTCTATGCTATGATGAAGTTTACGGCGAGTATGATATTAACGATTTGCACGGTGGCCGAGCGGTGGAATCGCCTTCCTCAGCCGTGGCTAATCGGCGGGAGCTGCGGGCTGCTGATGCAAGAGATAGAACTCCCTGCCAAGCCGAGAGATTTGGATATTTACATAGACAAGGAAGCGGTCGGCGCTTTTCATCAAGTGATGCTCGATTATGCCGTCGATGAACCGGCGTTCAGCGCGACGGATAAATATTCATCTACCCTTGCGCATTACCGCATCGGGGAACTCCCCATCGAACTGGTTGCCGGCTTCGAGGTGCGCGTCCCTCAGGCTCTTTATCGTGTCGATATTGAAGGCTTGTCGTCCCAATACGGTCCTACCGCGATCTTGGACGGGATGAAAGTACAGTGCATGCCTCTGGCGCATGAGCTGCTGTTTAATTTGCTGCGGGACCGGCCGGACCGGTACGTCCCGATTGCGGAAAAGATGTGCGGCGATCTAGAACGGCAGCTCCCCGCATTGCAAGCGATTGTAAAGAACAACCGGATCGGAGAGAAGCGGCTTCGTCACATTGCCGATTTGTTACGCATTGATGCTGGAACGCTCATGGGATAAGGAGGAACGCTTTTGCCGCAAGTAACATTTATGCCTGCCGGACGATCCGTATCCGTCCGCGTTGGCACATCGCTGCTGGAAGCGGGCCGCAAGGCGGGTGCCGGAATTCGAACGCGCTGCGGCGGCGTCGCGGGATGTCTGATGTGCAAGGTGTCCGTGCGGAATCCGGCAGCGGTTACGCCGATGAACGCGGCGGAGCGGCGAAAGCTGGGTGAATCCGCTTCAGACGGAAGCCTTCGCCTTGCTTGCCAAGCGAATGTGGTAACGGATGTAATTGTGGATGTGCCTGAGGATCCGTTGAAGGCTGCCGTTCGAAAGCATCTTGAGCGCCTAAGGAAGGAAGAGGAGGATGGGTTTACATGAAACCAATAACCCGGCTGTTTGCGGTGTTTCTGTTGCTTATCGTTTGTACGGGCTGCATGTACCGGAACGTCATTCAGCAACAGACGGAAAACCCCGCCTTCGTTCGGGAGGAGCTCGCCCGGGTGGAATCAGCGGTGAAGCAATTTTACGACACCCGCGGCGTGTATCCGATTAAGAATGCGGACGAAACGACACCGGAGTATGAAAAATACGTGATCGATCTGAACCGGCTTGTGCAAAGCAATATGTTGAGCTCAATCCCGAAGAACTCCTATGAGGCCGGCGGACGATATTATTATTTATTGATTCATCCGGAGACCAACCCTGCGGTAAAGCTCATGGATTTGGTTTGGGTGCAGAAGACGGGAGAGGTGCAGCGTGCCGTGAATTCCTACGCTGCCGCGAACGGCGGGAAGCTGCCGCTGGATACGCTCGTTTCGCAAGGCTTCTACGGGATTCATTACGATGCGTTAAACATGGACAGAGTGATGCTGCAAAGCCCTTACTCCAAACATTATTTGCCGCTCTTGATTCATGAATCCGGCAAGGTGATTATCGACTACAGCCTGGACATTATGGAAGCGTCGAAACGCGCGGGCTCCGGTGCCGAGCTTCCAGAGGGAGCCGATGCCAGGGAACTTCTTGTGATGGCTTCCCCATTGGCGCCGTTTCTTTCATTCCCCTATGAATGGAAGAACGGGGAACCGGTTCTTACCCCAGAAACCATTAAATAAGAATTTTGTCATAATTCATCCCTCCCAGACATACAACTGAGTTAGAAAACTTTTTGTTCTTCGAATCTAGTGTTTTGTTGTGCTCGGGAACGAAAAGTTGTCATATCGGTTGTCATAGTACATATATTGTTACTAGTCCATTGGCATGTACGAGTTCCGGCGTCTACAAGGCTTGCCTAGAGCGACGTACGGCGACATCCTCATGACGAAACCAATACTTACCTGGGAGGGAATCTCATTGGAAAAAGTCGATATTTTTAAGGACATCGCGGAGCGTACGGGTGGCGATATATATCTAGGTGTCGTAGGCGCGGTCCGTACGGGAAAGTCCACATTCATTAAGCGTTTTATGGAGGCCGTGGTGCTTCCGAACATACCGAATGAAGCGGAGAGGGCGCGGGCGATCGACGAGCTGCCCCAAAGCGCCGCAGGCAAAACGATCATGACGACCGAACCGAAATTCGTTCCGAATCACGCCGTCCGCATTCATGTCTCTGAAGGGCTTGAAGTCAACGTTCGGATGGTCGACTGCGTAGGTTACGCGGTGGAAGGCGCCAAAGGCTATGAGGACGAGAACGGTCCGCGCATGATTTCAACCCCTTGGTTTGAAGACCCGATCCCGTTCCAGGAAGCTGCGGAGATCGGCACAAGAAAGGTTATTCAAGAGCATTCCACACTTGGCGTCGTCATTACGACCGACGGCAGCATTTCCGACATTCCGAGGTATGCGTATGAGGATGCGGAGCAACGCGTTGTAGATGAGCTGAAGGAAGTCGGCAAGCCGTTCATTATGATTGTGAACTCCACAAGGCCGAACAGCCCGGAGACGCAGCAGCTCCGAAATCAGCTGGCGGAGCGGTACGATATTCCGGTTATCGCCTCAAGCGTTGCGACCATGAGCGAAGACGAAATTTACGGCGCATTGCGCGAAGTGCTCTACGAGTTCCCAGTTCACGAGGTGAACGTCAATCTGCCGAGCTGGGTCATGGTGCTCGAGGAGCGTCACTGGCTCCGTTCAAGCTTCGAGAATTCGGTTCGCGAGACGGTGAAGGATATTCGCAGGCTCAGGGACGTAGACCGCGTTGTGGGCCAGTTCGGCGAGTACGACTTCATTGAACGCGCCGCGTTGTCGGGCATGAACATGGGGCAAGGCGTAGCGGAGATCGATCTGTATGCTCCTGAAGAGCTCTATGATAAGATATTGATGGAAATTGTAGGAACTGAGATTCGCGGCAAGGATCATCTGCTTCAGATGATGGTCGAATTTACCCATGCGAAGAGGGAATACGACCGATTCTCCGAAGCGTTGGAAATGGTGAAGACGACCGGCTACGGCATTGCTGCGCCGTCCTTGGAAGAGATGGCGCTCGACGAGCCGGAGCTGATCCGTCAAGGCTCGCGATTCGGTGTAAGGCTTAAAGCGACCGCTCCTTCGATCCACATGATCCGCGTCGATGTCGAGAGCGAATTCGCGCCGATTATCGGTACGGAGAAGCAGTCTGAAGAGCTGGTACGCTACTTAATGCAGGACTTCGAGGAAAATCCGGTGAAGATTTGGGAGTCCGATATTTTCGGAAGATCGCTGCATTCTATCGTGCGCGAGGGCATTCAAGGAAAACTCGCGATGATGCCGGACAATGCCCGCTACAAGCTGCAAGAGACGCTTGCCCGGATTATCAACGAGGGCTCCGGCGGCCTGATTGCTATCATTCTCTAATCACGCATAAAAGATTTAATGACTCCCGGCTTCGGTTAATTCCGAGTTCGGGAGTCTTTTTTTCATGGTAATAGACTTGCCAAAACTTCGCAGGATGCTTTATGATATTTATTGTCTGCGTTTTCCGTGTCCATTGGTAAGGAAAAGTTGCACGTTTTCAGAGCGGAATGTATATTCTTGTTAGAAAACGTAAAGACAAAGAGTAGGACGTTTAAGCCCTGTGGGAGGTGAATAGAATGAACAAATCGGATTTGATTGCTAAAGTTGCAGAATCGACGGAGCTTTCCAAGAAAGACGTAACGAACGTTGTGGAAGCTGTATTCGACGCGATTGCAGAAGCGCTTCAGAACGGTGACAAAGTTCAATTGGTAGGCTTCGGTAACTTTGAGGTTCGCGAGCGTACGGCACGCAAAGGCCGCAACCCGCAAACGGGCGAAGAAATCGATATCCCTGCTAGCAAGGTGCCTGCATTTAAACCGGGCAAAGCTTTGAAAGAAGGCATTAAGTAAGGTTTACATAGAAGAGGCTGCGGGGCTTCATCGCCTGCCGCAGCCTCTTCCTTGCTTCTTTACAATTGCGGCAAACCGTTCTATAATATTTCATTATCTGGTTTTTCGGGGTATGGCGCAGTCTGGTAGCGCGCACCCTTGGGGTGGGTGAGGCCGTGGGTTCGAATCCCGCTACTCCGACCATATGATAGAGACATCGTCAAGCCGGTGTCTCTTTCTTAGTTTTGTGTCCAAAATCAGTGCATACATAGGAGGAATCGTCCGTGACGAATACCGAGAATGAACTATTTGTCGTGAAGGCGAAGGATAACGGCGTTCACGTGATCGGTTTGACCCGCGGGGCAGATACGCGTTTTCACCATACAGAGAAGCTGGATAAGGGCGAAGTGATGATCGCGCAGTTCACAGAGCATACCTCCGCGGTAAAAATTCGCGGCAAGGCGACAATATATACGAGGCATGGCGTCATCGAGACCGATGCGGAATAACTTGTACGAAGCAGGCATAGCCTGCTTTATTTTTTTGTACAATGTGGTATACGGATAAGGGAAATCAAGGGGGAACCTCCTCTATGAAATTATTCTTAAGAATTTCGGCCGCCGTGTTGCTCTCCGTTGGGATCGCAATGCTGCTTTCGCTCGTCGGCGAGCTCGACAAAAATCTTACGCTGCACGGGGGAGAACCGCTCGTCGCGTTCAGCAACCACACGTCGAAATCCATTACACAAGAGACGATTGTGAATGATTTGGTGTCGCTTCAGCTTCGCATCCAGCTTCGCAGAGTGGTTGTAGAAACCTCCGTGCTGGAAGTGGACGCGTCTGTTCCTGGCGAACCGTTGGAACGCGAAGCCGTGCTGGAGGATATGGGGAGGCTTGCGGCCCTCGCCTTGGGAGAGTCTGATAACATTTCAAGGGTGTTTATCCGCATCACGGAATCCGACCGTTCCGGGAAGGAGAGCTTGCTTGTGGCGCTATCCGGCAGCAAGTCCGATTTTTCTGCGTCGGAGCTTCAGCGTTTGCGCGACGGGGAACCGATGCCGGCGGAATGGCTTACGAAGAGGATGCGTTTCACGGAAACGGAGCGATGGAGCAAGAGGATTCAGTAGCCAGGCATTACTTACGTTGTGCGTCTGTTGTATCGTTATGCTATAATGTGAGGAATAAACGGAAAAAGGCTTGGCTCGAGGGTCATACGGAGGTTTTTTCACGAGGATGGACGGGTTGATGGATACCGCGAAGAAGTACACGGAATATGATTTAATCCAAAAGTATACGTCGCTTCCGGAGTTTCCGGAGCTAAGGACCGGTATGCTGCACGCGTTCTTGCGGTTCGCCAAGGAGAAAGCTTTGCCGCCGAAGCTGCAGGAAGCGCTCAGTATCGCTGTTTCCTTAATGCAGCATGCACTGGATTCCCATGAATTGGTGCGTGCGGGCGACGAACAGCGCAGGCGGCAGCTGACGGTGCTGGCTGGCGATTATTTCAGCAGCCGCTTCTACCAGCTGCTCTCGCAGGCAGGCAGTGTGCATGCGATCGGCGTGATTGCGCAAGCGGTTTGTGAAGTGAACAAGATGAAGATGAATGTATATGCGAAGGCGAAGCGTCTCTTGCTGACGGCGGAAGAGTACCTTCTCAGCAAGGTGGATATTCATTCGCATCTGTATATCGCGTTCGCGCCATGGTTGGATGAGCGAGACCGTCAAACATTCCCGGCAATCTTCCGCACAGTTGTAGAATGTGAATTTATTGCGTCGGAGCTGGCCAGGACGAAGCCGGACAATGTGAAAGGCGGATGGGCGTACTGGTATGTGCTGCAGAACGGGACACCGGAGGAAGCCGATCTCCTTGGAAGGGAAGTCATTGACGGAGACAGGCTGCAAACCGTCATGGCCAAATACAATATCGTCGGCAAGTTGTCCGACATGTGGGAGACGAAAGCGGAAGAGCTCAGATCCCTCCTTCGAATGATCGGATCGGACAAGCTGGCGGATGAGTTGTTTCGGTTAGCGGAACCGTTGTTTGCACAAGGAAAGTCGGCTACAGCACAACAGATATGAGGTGAAACCGCGGTGAGCGCCAAAAATAAAGAGCAGCACGTTCACGCCGTATTTGAGAACATCGCTCCGAAATACGACATGATGAACGATGTCTTAAGTTTTCGCAGACATAAAGCATGGCGCGCGTTTACGATGCGCAAGATGAACGTCCGTCCGGGCCAGACTGCTATCGATCTGTGCTGCGGGACATGCGACTGGACGATTGCCTTAGCGAAGGAGAGCCGGACAGGCGAGATTGTCGGCCTTGATTTTAGCGAGCATATGCTCGAATACGGACGCATGAAGGTTGAGAAAGAACAGTTGGACAAGCAAATCAAGCTCGTGCACGGGAATGCAATGGACTTGCCTTTCGAGGACAACCGGTTCGACTTTGCTACAATCGGCTTTGGATTACGCAATGTTCCCGATGTGGACAAGGTGCTTTCCGAAATGGCGAGGGTTGTAAAACCGGGGGGGAAGGTAGTATGCCTGGAGCTGTCCAAGCCGAGCGTACAGCCGTTCAAGTCCGTATATTATTTTTATTTCGAAAAAGTACTTCCGCTGCTGGCCAAGTGGTTTACGAAGAGGTACGAGGAGTATAAATGGCTTCCGGAATCCCTGACATCGTTTCCAAACCGATTGGAGCTCGAAGAAAAATTCCGTAACGCAGGGTTGTCGGAGGTTGAGTCCTATCCTTTTTTTCTTGGCATTGCCGCACTTCACATCGGGAAAAAGGTGTAAGCAAACTAATGAAGCTTCTTGACGTATACGCGAAATTAAATAAGGATATCAACCGCATCGAACAGATGATGGACGTAAGCATTCGCTCCGAGAACGAAACTTTGAATGAAGCGGCGCTCCATTTGCTGAAAGCGGGGGGGAAGCGGATTCGCCCCGTGTTTGTTTTGCTCGCGGGTCAATTCGGGCATTACGATCTTGATCGCCTGGCGAACATCGCCGTGACGCTGGAGCTCATCCACATGGCTACCCTCGTCCATGACGATGTCATCGACGAAGCGTCGCTTCGCCGGGGGAAACCTACGGTGCAAGCGAAGTGGGACGAACGGGTCGCCATGTACACAGGCGATTATTTGCTCGCTAAGGCGTTAACCGTCGCAACCAGACTGGAACAGCCGGAAATTCACCGGATTTTGTCCAAGGCGATGGTGCAGATTGCGGTTGGCGAAATGGAGCAAATCCGTTTGTTTAACCGACTTGACCAGTCCATACGCGATTATTTGCTGCGCATCCGCCGGAAAACCGCGCTCCTCATTGCGGTTTCCTGCCAGCTGGGAGCGCTTGCCGCGGGGGCTTCCCGACCTGTTGCGCAACAGTTGTATTCCTTCGGCTATAACGCCGGGATGGCCTTTCAGATCCGCGATGACATTCTAGACATCAAGGGAACGGAGAAGCAGCTTGGCAAGCCTCCGGGCAGCGATATGCGGCAGGGCAATATTACGCTGCCGGTTCTTTACGCGATCAGGGACGATCAGCAAATCCTTCAAGCAGTGAAGAAAGCAATCGATGCCGGCGAGACCGATGCG
>Ga0182742_1001167_pt1 | contig 35302 bp, 30 predicted proteins | sample eDN5th37CBELigMG_FD_128880 | JGI IMG/M metagenome (GOLD analysis project Ga0182742, IMG submission 128880) | Enriched Miracle-Growth compost microbial communities from Emeryville, California, USA - eDNA 5th pass 37_C BE-Lig MG (version 2)... ... | reverse complement strand
GAAATGAACATTTCACACGCCTTTCAGCTATGCTGAAAGGTTGCTGTATGGTCATGAAGTGGTGGGAGAAAATGCATTTTCTCCCACCACTTCATGACCATACAGCTTAAATGAGTCAAAAATTAACAATATGATTTAACAGAGCCAAAAATATAAAACCATCTTAGTCTTCATCATTTCTAAAGAATGAATAGATTTTATCATATGATATAATATAACTACTGTTTTAGTTTTGGAAAGCGGGGATAATACATGCCTACTACAATAAAACCAACCCATTCCATTGAAATAAAGGAACTGTTAAGGATTGCTGAACAGACAATAAAAATAAAGAAAGACCAGTTTTTGTTCCAGGAAGGCCAAGCCGCTGAAGAACTCTACTTAATACTATCCGGGAAAGTCCAGATTAGTAAAATTACTTCTGACGGCAGAGAACTGGCACTAAGAATTTGCGGATTAAACGATATATGTGGAGAATTGACTTTATTTACTGATTCACCCAAATATCTTCTTAGTGCAACCGTTCTAGAAGAAGGCGAAGTTGCTGTCATTAAAAAAGAGGTGCTCGAGAAGCAAATTTTCCAAAATAGTGCTCTAGCCTATGAATTTATGAAATGGATGAGTGACCATTTCCGAAAAACACAAACAAAATTCCGCGACCTTGTATTGAATGGAAAAAGAGGCGCTTTATTTTCGACACTCATTCGAATGACCAATAGTTATGGTATCAAAAAAGAGGATGGAATTCTGATTGATCTGCCATTAACTAATCAAAAACTAGGAGATTTCTGTGGTACTTCGAGAGAAAGCACCAACCGAATCTTAAATGACTTAAAACGAGAAGGTGTCATATCTTTCACAAGAGGAAAAATTACGGTTCATAACCTGCAATATCTAAAGAATGAAATTGACTGTGAAAATTGTCCGGCAGTCTATTGTAATATCGAGTAAATAAAAGCAACAAAAAGAGCCCTCACTGATTACCAGCGAGAGCTCTTTTCATTATACAGTTACAGACTCTTCCTTTAAAGTTCCAGCAGGACCAAAGAACTCAAAGTGAATGTTTTCTTCAGGTACTCCCCAATCCTTCAAGATACGATACATCATCTTCATAAATGGAACAGGACCACAGAAATAAAAGTCTGCTTGATTCGTTGGTAAAATAAATTCCAGCCAGTTTAAATCAATAAAACCTTGTTTATCGAAATTCTCTGCAGCAAGGTCTTGTTCTGTTGGGTCAGAATAAGCAACAAAGCTTGCTGCATTTTCATGCTCACTGACTACTTTTGCTACTTCATCTTTTAATGCATGAACTTGACTATTCAATGCACCATGAATAAATGTTACTTTTCGTTCAGGCTGCTCTTTAACAATTGTTTTTAACATGCTTACCATCGGTGTAAGACCGACACCGCCGCTAAGCAATACTGCTGGAGTTTCCTTTGCTTCGAGCACAAATTCACCCGCTGGTGCGCTGACCTGGATGATATCTCCTTCTTGAACGAATTTATGCAGATAATTGGATACTACGCCATCCGGTGTTTCTCCCAAACCTTGTTCTCTTTTGACACTGATTCGATAATAATCCATACCAGGTGCATCTGATAAACTATAGTGTCTAAGACTTGTATATTTTTCTCCTTCAGGCAGTACCTTTACTGTAATATACTGACCTGCTTGATATGAGGCAATTTCCTTACCATCTTCAGGCTTCAAATAGAATGAAGTAATAACATCGCTTTCTTTCACTTTTTTATCTACGATGAAATTTCTAAATCCTTCCCATCCGCCTAGTTGTTCTTTCGCTTCTTTATACATTTGGGCTTCAATACCAATAAATGCCTCTGCAATCACTCCATAAGCTTCAGCCCATGCATCAATGATTTCATCTGTAGCGGCATCACCTAATACGTCCTTAATTGCCCCTAATAAGTTTTCTCCTACTATTGGGTAATGTTCTGGTTTGATTTCAAGTGCTCGATGTTTCATCCCGATTTGTTTTACAACCGGAATAATTGCTCCTAAATTATCGATGTTTGCAGCAGCCGCATATACTGCATTTGCTAATGCTGTTTGCTGACGTCCTTGTTTTTGGTTTGCGTGATTAAAAATATTTAACAGCTCAGGGTTGTTGGTAAACATTCTCTCATAAAATCTTGTTGTTATATCCTTACCGTATTTCTCAAGTACCGGAACAGTGCTTTTTACAATTTCAATTGTTTTTTGACTTAACATGATTCCATCCACCCTTTAAAGATATATTTAATTTACATCTTTAATAATATAATAACATTGGAAATAAAGATATATTTTAAATACATCTTTCAAAAAGTTGTCACAATTACATTTATTTGGCTTTAATGCTATAATATAAGGAACCCAAATCATCGTAAGAGGAGTTACTAAGATGAGGTTAACGAATTATACAGACTATTCGCTACGTGTATTAATTTATCTAGCATTAAAAAAGGACTTTGAACTCTGTACAATTAAAGAGATTGCCGATACCTATCAAATTTCTAAAAATCATCTAATGAAAATCATTCACGAGCTTGGAAAACTTGGATATATAGATACGATTCGCGGCCGCCACGGCGGTATTCGATTGGCAAAAGAACCCAAGGAGATAAATATAGGAGAAGTTGTGTCAAAGACAGAAGAAGACTTTCATATCGTTGATTGCTTTAATAAGGAAAACCATTATTGTGTCATTACACCCTCCTGTAAATTAAAGCATATCCTCGCTGAGGCACTGCTGGCATTTGTCAATGTTTTAAAGGAATATACATTAGAAGATTTAATCGCAAATAAAGATGAGTTATATCAATTACTAGAATCTTAAATGATAAAACCACTAGTCTTTTGGTCGACTAATGGTTTTTTTGTTCATTCATTATTCATAGATTTTTCTTTGCCGTATCCATTTAGTCGCTACCCATTTTTCACCAGTTAGAACAGGAGTACTGCTATGTGATGATAAGCGATCTGTCTGCCCTTTACTATTTCCATAATGAAAATAGATGGCCGAGCCTTTTTTAGGAGATACTGATAGACCTAGTTTAGGAAAAAGGGTTTCTCCGCCCGCTTCAACATCATTTAAATACATTAATAATGTAGCAATCCGCTGCCCGCCTTTAGAAGAATCAACCTTACTTTGAGGGAAGAAGTCATAGTGTGTTTTATATTCTTCACCTCTATTATAATGGAGAACTTGAAGACATTCTCCATGATCAATCGGATAGTCTGTCAGCTCAGCAATTCTTTTCTCAATTTTAGAAATCAACTTATTTTCCAAAACCATAAACTCGGTCCCCTCACTCGTACGTCCAGGGACAGTTTTTTTCTTCCCTGTTGCTGTATCAATAACTTGTGAACGTTGTAAACGATTTTTTGAAAGAGAGATTAATTCATCACATTCCTGCGCACTCAATAGATTGTCTAAACATAAAATGAAAGGTTTTTCCATTCTCATGGTTACTTTTATAGGATTGTGATTACTCGTATAAATAAAATTTCCTTTCTCTGCAACTGGCGGCGGTTCATACGTGTAGGGACCCTGATTATTAACTGTCTGCACCGGCTGGTTTTGAATGATACGAAAAATGGTTGTATAGGAATATCTTGCATCAAAACCTTTCTTAATCATCGCGTCGACAATTAATTCGGGAGCTGCACCACTGTTTAATGTTTTTTGAATCCATTCCTTTAATTCGTTTGAGATGCGGCTTATTTTTTCCACGTAAATCTTCCCCTTTGAATACTAGATAACTTTCTATATTAATAGAATGAACAATCTAATTGAAAGCCCTTTCAACAATGATTATATATCATTAACTTATTATAAAACACTTCCCATCATAAGAGAAATGAGTAGATTCATTTTTTTCTATTTATTAAAAGAATTTTCCTATATATAATAAAAAAATATCCTGTCTTTTAAAAATATGTTAAAATATTTTTAATATATTTACATTTCATAATTAGGGAAAGCATAAGGAGGATATTGGAAAACTTGTACAGAGTTGTAATTGAACGCGAAGATGATGTGTACATGGCTAGTACAATAGGAAAAAGAGTTTCTGAGGAATATAGTTTGACCAAAAGCCAACAAACCAAGTTAGTCGTATCGATTATGGAACTAACTAGAAATATTGTCTTTTATGCAGGCAAAGGAGAGCTTTTCATCAAACCAATCCCCTCCTATGGAATTGAAATCATTGCTATTGATCAGGGTCCCGGCATTCCAAATCTTGATCAAGTTTTAAATAACTCAGTCCCTTCCAAAACGGGGTTAGGATTGGGATTATCAGGAGTGAAACGTCTCATGGATGAATTTGAAATCACAAGTACTATTCATCAAGGCACAAAAGTTAGGGCCGTTAAATGGTTTAACGAAAGGAAGGCTAAGTATAAATGATTAAATCACCCATGACTAATGATTTATTATATGGTTTGATTGAACTCAATCCTGAGGGTACAATTCAACGGGCTAACAGTGAAGCTAAAAAACTATTATTTTCTGATGAAAATGATTCAAACTATCTTTTTCATCGAATAAAAAATACTGAAATTAAGACAAAACTCCATGAATGCTTTATGGGGAAAGCAAATGAGTTTATTGTTACGATTGATTCACAGCCATACTTTTTTCTATTTCATCGTTCTTATAAGGATGATTTATTAGATTGTATACACATCTATCTATTCAATGTTCAACATTTGCAAAATTCCTATGATCATAATAACTGGAATAATCATTTACTTTCTTCTGTAGGAGAAATGGCAGCTGGCATCGCCCATGAAGTACGTAACCCGTTAACAGCAGTAAAAGGGTTTCTGCAATTAATGGATCAAACCTATAAGGAAGAATATTCTCAAATCGCCCAGAGCGAACTAGAAAGGGCCATTCATATTCTAAATGATTTAATGAGTGTTTCAAAACCAGAATTTATTCAAGAAAAGCAGACGAATTTCAATGTTCTTTCTGAAATTGAATCGATTCTGCTTTTATTTCAGAACCAGCTCTATTCTATTAATGTGATTAAGCATTTTGAAAATGAAAGCGCCATGATTGTCGGAAGGAAAGATCAGATTAAAAAAGCATTATTTAATATTATAAAAAATGCGATTGAGGCCATGCCAAAGGGCGGGACCTTGGTGATAGATCAAACGGATGATGCACAAAATGTAAAAATTACAATTTCTGATTCAGGCATTGGTATTCCAAAAGATAAATTAAGGTTACTCGGAACACCTTTCTTTACTTTGAAACAAGATGGGAAAGGAATGGGTTTAGCACAAGTTTTTAATGCAATCCAAACCAATAACGGCAAAATAAGTGTTACGAGCGAGGAAGGCCATGGTACCTCCTTTATTCTTACATTCCCTAAAACCATTAAGCATGCCGAAACATTTATAGGAGGTCAATCAATGCTTACTACAATAGATTCTAGATTCGAATTAGCAAAGTTTTTAAATGAAAATGTCATTTTTTACTCAAAGCAATGGATTCAGTACCTTCAAGAAAATAAAAGCTATATCGCATCATTATTACAGGAAAATGGTGATTTAGATTATTATGGTGAATTTGGTAATCCGTTTATGCGATTGCTTGCTGAGAATATGACAGAGATGAAAACCGAAGAAATCATGGATCATGCTAAAATGAGAGGTGTGAAAAGCGCTAAAACAGATTTCCCCATCCATTTAGCATGGGAACTTTTCCAATCAAGCCGGGGGATTATTTGGAGTGCGATTAAAACATTTTATATAGAATCCGGAATTACTCTTGAAACAGAGGAGTTTTTTATATTAGAACGTCATGTAAACGATGTCGTCGATTTATACATTGATTCTTATACGGCTTACTATGTCAATTATAAAGAAGAATTATTAAAAAGCCATCGTGAGACAGTCGATGAATTGTCTGTTCCAATCATTCCAATTACTGAAAAGGTTTGCATACTTCCAATTGTCGGGAATGTTGATACTTACCGAGCTAAGAAAATCAGGGAAAGAACTCTTGTCCGTGTGAATGAACTAAAGGCACATCAACTAATTATTGATATTTCCGGTGTACCTTATGTCGATACTGCAGTTGTGAACCATTTATTTAAAATTGTCAAAGGGATTAAATTGTTAGGCTGCTCTACAATATTAACAGGTATTAGCCCTGAAATTGCAGACACAATGATTGAACTTGGTATTGAAATCGATAATGAAGTGAAAACAAAGTCCGATTTACAACAGGCTTTGCAGGATATCCACTTATTTCCAGGTAAGTAAAGACATTCTGCATTAGGCGGACTTGTTCCGAAACCATTGATAGAATGCTGTTTTAATTTAAACATTTTTGAGAAATAACAAGCCCTCTTTCTAAAATTAATTATGTACACCAACATTTGATTCCACGTTCAGGAGGATACTCTATGGAGCATGCCGTCAATTTAAAAATAGATTTAGGTAAATTTATCACTAGTAATCTATCTTTTTATACAAATGAATGGCTAAACTATATCGAGAATACAAAAGGATACCTTACCTCTTTATTAAAAGAAACAGGTGAATGGGCAACTATAGTAAATGAGGGCAATCCGCTGTTAAAATCTGTTGCTAGTGATATTTTACACTCACATTCAGACACAGTTATGACTGCTGTAAAAATCAGCGAGGAGCATGCAAAAATTGATTTTCCCATTCATTTAGCATGGGAGCTTTTCCAATCCACACGAGGAATCATTTGGAATGCTGTGAAATCCTTTTATATTGAAGCAAAAATCGATTTAGATATGAAGGATTGCTTTGAAATAGAAAGATATATTAATGATATCATCGATCAGTTTGTTGAAGCTTATACCTCTAGTTATGTCAGTTATAAAGATAACTTGTTAAGAAGCCACCGTGAAACAGTCGATGAATTATCCGTTCCAATTATTCCATTATCGGAAAAAGTATGTATTCTTCCAATTGTCGGAAATGTTGATACGTATCGAGCAAAAAAAATACGCGAACGTACATTATTACGAATTAGTGAATTAAAATCTCAAAAGCTGATTATTGATATCTCTGGTATTCCATATGTAGACACTGCTGTCGTAAATCATTTATTTAAAATCGTCAAAGGTATCAAATTTTTAGGCTGCTCCACTATTATTGTGGGAATTGGCCCTGAAATTGCTGATACGATGATTGAACTTGGTATTGAAATTGATAAGGAAATTAAAACGAAAGCAACCTTGCAGCAAGCGCTTCAGGATATGCTATTTTTTCATAGAAACTAAATCTAGCTTATTGCTAAAGAATAGAGAGTATCCTCTGCAGTAAGATACTCTCCTCTTATATTTATGCTGTTACTCTTGTTCAAATACAAGATCATTACTTCGGATGGTCATTAATTCATGACGATCAAAATTATTTTGCATCAGCAATCTCATCGCCTGCGTTCGAATTGATTTTTCAAGTACATTTCGTATATAACGGCCATTTGAGAAGCTAGTTGAATTTAATGAAGTTTTTACCCACAATAAATGTTCACGAAGTTTTTTTTCTGCTTCATGACTTAAAGTATACTCTTTTTCTTTCAACATCAACTCTGCAATTTCCATCAGCTGATTGATATTGTAATCGGGAAAATCAATAACAAGAGGAAAGCGTGAATGCAACCCTGGGTTAAGCGTGAGGAAATAATCCATTTCTCTGGAATAGCCTGCTAATATTAGAATAAATTCATGTTGTTTGTCTTCCATATGTTTTACAAGTGTATCGATTGCTTCTTTACCGAAATCCTTTTCTCCTCCACGACCGAGTGAATAAGCTTCATCAATAAACAAGATGCCTCCAAGTGCTTTTTTAATCAGGTCTCTTGTCTTTTGTGCGGTATGACCAATGTATTCTCCAACTAAATCTGCCCGTTCAGCTTCAATTAAATGACCTTTTGAAAGCACCCCCATCTTTTGAAACAACTTTCCAATCAATCGTGCAACTGTTGTTTTTCCTGTTCCTGGATTTCCTTTAAACATCATATGAAGAGCCTGTTTACCAGCTTTTAATCCATTCTCTTCTCTTTTTTTATTAATATAAATCCATGCATAAATTTCTTTAATCATCTTTTTCATTACTTCCATGCCAACTAATGCGGCAAGCTCTGCTTCAATCTCTTTTAAAGCAGTATGTTCCGGCGGAATTGATTTTGGAGCAACAGAAGCTGGGTTGATGTCTCCTAAAATAGGACTACGCTTCTGTGAATTTAAAACAATACTAATTTGTCCATTGTTTTTCATTCGCATCGGTTGATCCAAATTCTTCACCTCACATTCTATAAACAGTATACGCCCTGAATTTGGTATATGTGACAAATGCCTATCGTTATATATAGAGGGCAACCCATTCATTCGTCCCTTTTCGATTTGAAAGAAGGTCATAGTGCGGTTCCGAATAAAGGCACTTATTTTATTTGTATTCAATATGCAGCTCGTTCATGAACCAAATGAGTCGTTGCATAGGTGTATCCCTTTGGAAAAATAAAAAACATCCACATCAAGAAAATGTGAATGTTTTACTGTTTATTATTTTGCTTGTGGTGTTTCTATATCAATATGTACATTTCTTTGTGGAGCAAAGGTTGATATCGCATGCTTATATACAAGCTGTTGCTTCCCTTCGCATTCAAAAAGTACAGTAAAATTATCAAAGCCTTTTATTTGACCTCTAATTTGAAATCCATTTAATAAAAATACCGTACAATTAATTCCATCTTTACGGAGTTGATTTAAGAATTGGTCTTGAATATTTACTGATTGCTTCATGGTATAAAGCTCCTCCTCTTTTGTCTCTACTATTATGTATTCGATTTAATTTTAAGCTTTCCTTCAATATACGAGAAAATTTCCGTTATTTTTTTTTCTCGTTCATGTCGCTCTGTGGCAGCTGTCATATCAAACCATTCTACATCCATTTTATTACGAAACCAAGTTAGCTGCCTTTTTGCATAGCGGCGAGAATTTTGTTTTAAGTTTGCAACCGCCTCATCAAGTGATACTTTACCCTCTAAGTATTCATATAGCTCTTTATAGCCAATAGCTTGAATGGACTGGCAATTTCTTATGCCTTGTTGAAATAACTGTTTTACTTCACTTAATAACCCTTCATGCATCATTATGTCTACCCGCTGATTGATTCTTTCATACAGTTGTTCACGCTCCATTGTTAAACCAATAACAGCCGCATCATATAAAGGCTCCGGCGTTTGCGTTTCCTGCCACTCACTCATAGTTTTTCCTGTACAGTGATAAATTTCTAAAGCTCGAATAACCCGACGGACATTATTGGGGTGAATTTTCTCGGCACTTTCAGAATCATATTTCATTAACTGATTATGTAAAAAGAGGTTCCCTTTTTTTTCAGCTTGTTCCTCTAAACTATGACGAAATTCATCATTACTAGGAGCTTCAGAAAACTGATAATCAAATAATACAGATTGAATATAGAGTCCGGTTCCGCCGACAATAATCGGAAGTTTACCTCTACTCGTGATTTCAGAGATCTTCTCTCTAACTAACTCTTGAAATTCGGCAGCTGAAAAGGATTCCGTTGGCTGTTTTATATCAATTAAATAATGAGGAACTCCTTGCATTTCAGCCTGCTTAATTTTCGCTGTACCAATATCCATTTGTTTATAAATCTGCATGGAATCACCACTGATGATTTCCCCATTAAAAGCATGAGCCAGTTTAATACTGGTCGCTGTTTTCCCAACCGCAGTTGGTCCAATCAAACATAAGAGCTTACATTTCGCAGTCAATTTCTACACTACCTTTTACGTAAAAATACAGTATAACCGTACATTTTTGGCTACCTTCTATATCATACCATATTTAGTTAGTAAAGCAGTCAAACATCTATTCATTATGACCATTTTACCGAGAACTATTCAATTCCATTTCAAGGATTACAGTTTCTTTTAATTAAATATGATTAAATGATAAATTTTACTCATGTAACAGACTCATGATTGAAAGATTACAGCTCATTTAAGATTGTATAACATTTGCATTCCCGCTCACTTTTCATGCTAATGTTAAAAAGTGAGCGAATTATTATTGGAATTGGGTGAATAGGAATGTTTTCAAATGCAGAAATAGGGATTGATTTAGGAACTGCCAATACACTTGTTTATAGTAAAAATAAAGGAATCGTAATTAACGAACCTAGCGTCGTATCCATTGATACCGTAACAAAAAAAGTCATTGCAGTTGGAAACGAAGCAAAAGAAATGGTTGGAAAAACACCAGAAAACATTATCGTCATCCGTCCTTTGAAGGAAGGTGTCATCGCCGACTATGATACAACAACAGAAATGCTGCGTCACATTATTGCTAAAGCTTCTAAAGCGCTCGGATTTTCATTACGAAAACCAAATGTTGCTGTTTGTACTCCATCCGGCTCTACAAGTGTTGATCGAAGGGCGATTCAAGACGCTGTTCGTAATGCTGGAGCGAAAAAGGTATATATAATAGAAGAACCGGTAGCTGCAGCTATCGGAGCAGGCATGCCTATCGATGAACCAGTTGCCAATGTCGTCATTGACTTTGGCGGAGGCTCTACTGAGGTTGCTATCATTTCCTTTGGCGGTGTGGTTGCCTGTCATACAGTTAAAGTTGGCGGTGACCACTTAGATGATGATATTATTCAATTTGTGAGAAAAAAGTATAATGTTCTCATTGGAGAGCGAACAGCGGAAATAATTAAAATGGAAATCGGCTATGCCTTGGTTGATCATGAAGAATTAAAAATGGAAGTACGAGGGCGTGACCTTGTCAACGGACTGCCAAAAACCATCACTTTATCCTCTTTTGAGATTCGCGATGCCATAAAGGAAGCATTATTACAAATTTTAGAAGCCATTCGAGCAACATTAGAGGACAGTCCTGCAGAACTTAGTGGTGATATTGTGGACCGCGGTGTCATCCTTACCGGCGGCGGATCATTGCTAAAAGGAATGGAAGAATGGCTGGCAAACGAAATTTCCGTTCCAATTGCTCTAGCAGAAAATCCCCTTGAATGTGTCGCAACTGGAGCGGGTAAATCATTGCAATATTTAAATAAACTTCTTACTGTAGCAACTTAAAAATGTCCATTTATGGTGCCTGTGCACCATAAATGGACATTTTTTAATGAATGAATGTAAATGATTATCTACATCACACGCTTGAACATTTTTTCGAGCTCATAAACGGAAGTATGAATAATAATTGGACGGCCATGGGGACAAGTAAATGGATCTGAAGTTTGTCTAATTTCATCTAATAGTGCTTGAATTTCATCATTTCGCAAATGGCGGTTTGCTTTTATAGAGCCCTTACAGCTCATCATAATAGCAGCTTCTTCGCGCAGCTTTTTAATATCCACTTTCTTCATTGAAAGCAGTTGCTCAATCATCTCTTCAATGATTTCCTTTTCTTCCCCTTTTGGAAACCATTGCGGATGGGCTTTTACAATATAACTGTTATAACCAAATGGCTCAAGGAATACTCCAACCTTTTCAAGCTCAGATTTGTATTCTTCAATTTTCAAAGCTTCGTCTGTCGAATATTCAAACGTGATGGGAACAAGAAGTTCCTGTAATTCAGAAGCCACCATCCCTACCTTTTCCTTAAAGAATTCATATTTAATACGCTCTTGAGCCGCATGCTGATCGATAATATACAGGCCCCGATCATTTTGAGCTAATATATATGTTCCATGCATTTGCCCTATTGGATAGAGTGGAGGCACTCTGCATGCATTTATCTCCTCAGGCAGAGCCTCCGCATCATCAATAGCTAGCTCTGTAGCATTAGAAGAAGCATTAACCGTCCGTTCATCACCATCATCTAGCTTTATATCAACTTCTGGATTATTCCATACATGATCGTCTTCATGCGATGAGAGCTGTTCTTGGCGACTCATGCCGTTTACATCAACAAAAAACTCCTCTCTTACAGAAAAAGCTTCTTCCGCTCTAGACTGTTGTTTACCTGCATCTGCCATAGGACTATGCTTTACGGAAACCTTCTCTGAAACTGAAATCTCTGGTTCCATTTCATCCCTGTTTATGAAGGTGGAAGCAGGTATATGATCGAGCTGCATGATTGTCTGTTCAGATTGCGTTTTTTTCGGTTTATTTGTTGTAAAGCTAGCTGGAATAAGTTCTTTCGTTTTAAATGCTTCTTTAATGCTATTGGTAATAAGCTCATTTAATTCTTGTTCTTTACTGATACGTACCTCGAGCTTAGATGGATGAACGTTCACATCAACAAGAATAGGATCCATCCTAATATTTAATAATACAATTGGAAACCTGCCAATTGGCAGCAATGTATGGTATCCTTCCTGAATCGCTCTTACAAGCGGATAATTTTTAATAAAACGGCCATTAATCATAGTCGAAATATAATTTCTCGACGCTCTTGTCACTTCAGGAAGTGCAATATATCCATCAATGATAAAATCAAGCGATGTTACATGAATTGGAATCATTTTTTTTGCTATATTCATTCCATAAATAGCTGCTAACACTTGCCTTACATCGCCATTCCCGGTTGTATGCAGGAGCTTCCGTTCGTTGTGAATCAAACGGATAGACACTTCCGGATGGGCAAGAGCTAACCGGTTTGTTACATCTGTAATATTCCCTAGCTCTGTATGGACCGTTTTCATATATTTTAAGCGTGCTGGAGTGTTATAAAATAAATCAGTTATCGTTAAATCCGTCCCTTTTCGGGCAGCTGCCTTTTCAAGCGCAATCACTTTTCCGCCTTCAAGGACAATCCGAGTCCCTTCATTGCCGGTTGAGGTGATTAGTTCAAGTTTTGAAACAGAAGCAATACTTGGAAGTGCCTCGCCACGAAACCCTAACGTACGAATACGGAACAAATCATGCTCATTTTTTATCTTGCTTGTGGCATGACGTTTGAACGCCATGGGCACATCCTTTTCTTCGATGCCATCCCCATTGTCACTTATTCGAATCTTCGAAAGCCCTGCCTCTTCAATTTCAATATCAATGATAGAAGCACCAGCATCAATTGCATTCTCAACTAATTCCTTTACAACCGACGCAGGACGTTCAACTACTTCCCCAGCAGCAATTTTATTCGAAAGTGCGTCATCGAGTTGTATAATTTTCCCCAAGTTCATTTACCCCCGTTAGCTTCTTATCTTTTTATGAAGGTCATAGAGTATATTCATTGCTTGCATCGGAGTCATATCTAATATATCTAACTCTTTAATCTTTTCAAGGACATGTTTTTCTTTTGAATCTAGGTGGTTTTTCTTTAGCTGTACAGGTTCCTGAGCAAAGAAGGAAAGCTGTGTTTCTGCCACCTGGAGTGTGTCAGGTTCTTCAGTAGAATCAGCGTCTACTTTCGAAAGCCCGTCATGAATTGACTCCAAAGATTGCTTGCTATCTGCTGCCGGTTCTTTTAAGGTTAATTTTATATTTTGTTGTTCTAAAGAGATGAGTATTTCATTTGCCCTCTTAATAAGCTCTTCCGGCAATTGCGCCAGTTGGGCAACATGAATACCATAGCTCTTATCAGCCGGGCCATCTTTTATTCTATGAAGAAAAATTACTTTCCCATTTTGTTCAATGGCGCTGACATGAATATTCTGTAAATGCTCTAATTCCTTCTCGAGAACCGTTAACTCATGATAATGTGTTGAAAATAGTGTTTTCGCCCCAATCTTATTATGAATATATTCAATAATCGCTTGTGCTAAGGCCATCCCATCATAGGTTGAAGTTCCGCGCCCAATCTCATCAAATAGAATAAGACTGTTTTTTGTTGCATGAGAAATGGCATTTTTTGCTTCAAGCATTTCAACCATAAAAGTACTTTGCCCAGAGATTAAGTCATCTGCTGCACCAATCCTTGTAAATACTTGATCAAATATAGGCAGAACGGCTTCAGATGCAGGAACATAACAACCAATTTGTGCTAATATAGCCGTTAAGGCAATTTGTCGCATATACGTGCTTTTCCCTGACATGTTCGGACCAGTTATAAGAAGTATCTCCCTCTCATTATGCATGATACAATCGTTAGGCACATATCGGTCTGCGTTCATCACCTTTTCAACTACAGGGTGGCGGCCCTCTTTAATCATAATACGGCATTCCTCTGAAAAAACAGGTTTAACATAATGCCGTTCTTCACTAATGGTGGCAAAACATTGGAGAACATCGAGTTCACTGATTGTTTTTGCTAGCGCTTGTAACCTTGGGATATATTCTTTCACATGCTCACGAATCTCAGAAAAAAGTTGATATTCCAAATCCATGCTTTTTTCTTCTGCCTGTAAAATCAAGGCTTCTTTCTCTTTTAATTCCGGTGTAATATAACGTTCAGCATTTGTTAATGTCTGCTTCCGTTCATATCTGCCTTCTTCAAGCAGATGTAAATTGGCTTTCGTTACTTCAATATAATAGCCAAATACCCGGTTATAACCCACTTTTAATGATTTAATACCTGTTTTTTCCCGCTCTTCACGTTCAAGCTGTGCAATCCATGACTTCCCGTTTCTTGTGGCATCGCGATAACGATCAAGCTCCTCATGATAGCCATCTTGAATCATATTACCCTCTTTTACGGACAATGGGGGATTTTCAACAATTGCTTTTTCAAGCAAATCGGTAATTTCTTCACAGGCATCCAGCCTGGCAGCTAATTGCATGCTTACTTCATTCCCAAGCTGCTCAACAAGATTATGAATGATAGGAATTTGTTCAAGAGATCTCCTTAATTGGACAAGATCTCGGGCACTTACATTACCAAACGCCACTCTGCCAGCAAGACGTTCAAGATCATATACTTCTTTAAGTTTTTCTCTCAATTCCTGACGCTCAAAATAGGCATTTATTAAGGTTTCAACCATAAAAAGACGAGTTTGAATAGACTCTTTATCAATCAATGGCCGATCCATCCACTGTTTTAATAACCGTCCACCCATGGCTGTTTTGGTTTCATCCAAGAGCCAAAGCAGAGAACCCTTTTTCCCCTTCGAACGAATCGTTTCAGTGAGTTCAAGATTCCGTTTTGAAAAATAATCAATTTTCATATATTGATAGATTTGATAGCTTGAAACAGGCTGAAGGTGACCTAGGCTTCTTTTCTGAGTTCTGTGCAAATAATTTAATAGTCTTGCTGTGGTAGTTTGAAGCTTTTCCTCAGTAATATCACAAAACAGAGCCTGATAATCAGCCTTGATTTCCTCATCGTCTTCAAATGAAATGGTTACTTGTAATCGCTCACGAATTTTCCGCTGCCATTCCCCTTCAAAGCTTGAGTGTACAACTAGCTCTTTTGCCCCTAATATAGCTAGCTCATTCATTACTTCTTCGAAAGAAGAGCTTAATAAAGTAACCTTACTCTCTCCTGTCGACAAATCATTGTAGGCAAAACCATAGGTTCCATCAGAAAAACAGCTGATGGTAGCAAGATAGTTATTATCCTTTTCCTGCAACCCTTTCCCTTCCATCATTGTACCTGGCGTAATCAACTGTACAACCTCACGCCGGACAACACCTTTTGCCTGTTTAGGATCTTCTGTTTGCTCACATATCGCTACTTTATACCCACGTTCAACGAGCTGTTCAATATAGGTGGAAGCTGAGTGATAAGGGACACCGCACATGGGTATACGCTCTTCTCCCCCACCCTCACGGCTAGTTAAGGTAATTTCTAATTCCTGTGATGCCTTAATGGCATCATCAAAGAACATTTCATAAAAGTCTCCAAGTCGAAAAAATAAAAAGGCATCTTGATAGTCTGCCTTTACTTGTAAATATTGTTGTATCATCGGCGTATAAACGACCATCATTTCCTCCAATAACTAAAAATAATTTTTATTACTACATTATAACATACAGGATATCAATCTCGAATGGGAGGTTTTTCTAAAGAGTGGTTTCAATCATTCATATCCATTTTTGAACAAAGAAAAAACTAGGAAGTAAAGTCTTCCTAGTTAACTGTTATTTATCTTTTTTTCCATGTAAGAAGTCAGGATCCAAATCTTCAAAATCCTCATCCTCTACATCCAGGCACCAATCATCCTCATTATCATATTTATCCGGATAAACAGCTACACATACTTTTGTTTCTCCAATTACTTCAACCATAAACTCTCTTTCAACATGGACAATGATTTTATCTCCTTTTGGCGAAATAACACATTCAACACAGTTTGGCTGCTGCACCACTCTAGCGATAACATCTTGATCATCCAGGCAATCAGGATCGCGGTATTTTAACTTAATGACATCACAATATTCGACACGTTCAGTCACTACTTCTGTTTTTGTATTTCTATTAAAAGAATACCAAACGTTAATATCATAATAGCCCTTTACTTCAACCGTTTTTCCTACCTTTTTCGCCTCGTACGTATGGTTTATAATCCAACAGCCAAGGATACTTGACGGCTGGTGTGACGGGCAGATCGTATGATTGGACTGAGTACATTTACGTCCTTTTGCAACGACTGCTTTTGTGATTATCTCTCTGTAATCTCCCATTGCGAGCGAAACCTCCTCATTCATTTTCAATTCATCCTATGCGTGTTATTAGGCTGGTGTGCGATTATTTTTTGATGAATATCATAAAAAATATAGGCATGGTGCATTGTATGCGTGTTAAAAGAGAAGGTTCCAACTTGTTTATAAGACTAATATTTCTTTCAATCCCGACAAAACATTCATTACAGAAAAGTCAGCATTTGTCGAAATAAAAAAAAGCCCAGATAAATATCCGGACTTTTTAATATAATAATTTTTAATGACGGGAACAGTTCTTATTCTGTATTTCTGCTCCTGTTTCTCCACTTAGTAAATTACCGCCCGTCGCTTTAATAATTTCATCCGTTACTGCGTTAGAAATGGTTGTAGCAACCAACTGTAATAAATCATTTACATCAGCCTGTGATTGTTTAAATTCATAGACGATTGGGATGTCATCTAATTCCTGCTCAAGTGCAGCAATTTTTTCCTCGGTCTTTCTCAAGGCTTCAACTTTTCCATAATGTTGGAAATTCACTGCTTGTTTTTGTAAAGCCTTGATAGATGAAATACTGTTACGCACTTTTTCATTTGCATGTATTTGTGCTTCAGCACGTTTGAAATAGTCTACCTCATCTGTCTCTGCAATCATCTTAGCTAAATCTTTTGCTCTTGCAACGATTTCATCTTTTGTATATTTCCCCAACATTTCCACCTCGATTGGTTCTAATTATTCCACCATTTCTCCATTTAAAGACCATGTTTTTGCTTCAGTAATTTTAACCTTAACTACTTTTCCAATAGCTGATTTTGGTCCCGTAAAGTTTACTAGCTTATTTCTACGTGTATAACCAGCCAGCACTTCTGAATTGTTTTTACTTTCTCCTTCAACAAGAACTTCCACAATTTGCCCCTCATATTTCTTCAAAGCTTGAGCTGACAATTCGTTTACAACGGCATTCAAACGCTGCAGACGCTCTTTTTTGACTTCCATTGGCACATTATCCTGCATATTCGCCGCCGGTGTCCCTTCACGAGGAGAGTAAATAAACGTATAGGCAGCCTCATAACCAACTTCACGATAAAGTGATAATGTTTCCTCAAATTGTTCATCTGTTTCATTTGGATAGCCAACAATAATATCTGTTGTCAAAGCTACATTTGGAATGGCTGCCTTAATTTTTGCTACCAATTCTAAATACTGCTCTCTAGTATACTTGCGCGCCATGATTTTTAGTACATCTGTTGAACCAGATTGTACAGGAAGGTGAATATGCTCCACTAGATTTCCACCCTTTGCCAGAACTTCAATGAGATGATCATCAAAATCACGAGGGTGGCTCGTAGTAAAACGAACTCTAGGAATATCAATTTTTCTCACTTCATCCATCAAGTCGCCCAATCCATATTTTATATCTGTAAAATCTTTTCCATAAGCATTTACATTTTGACCAAGCAGCGTAATTTCCTGATATCCTTGTGCAGCAAGATGACGTACTTCTTGAATCACATCCTCAGGACGACGGCTTCTCTCTTTGCCTCTTGTATAAGGTACAATACAGTACGTGCAAAATTTATCGCAGCCATACATAATATTTACCCACGCCTTAATATTACCACGTCTAACCTTTGGAAGATTCTCAATAACGTCTCCTTCTTTAGACCAAACTTCAACAATCATTTCTTTTGACATATAGGCTTCCTGCAAAATATTTGGCAGGCGGTGAATATTATGAGTTCCAAAAATCATATCGACATGATGGTAGGTTTTTAGGATTTTATTTACAACGGATTCTTCCTGTGACATACAACCACAAACACCTAGCAATAAATCCGGTTTTTCTAATTTTAAGTGCTTCAGATGGCCTAGTTCACCAAACACTTTGTTTTCAGCATTTTCACGTATAGCACAAGTATTTAATAAAATGACATTGGCGTCCTCAACCGTATCAGTAGGTTCATAGCCAAGAGCAAGGAAAATCCCTGCCATAACTTCTGTATCATGCTCATTCATTTGGCAGCCGTAGGTACGGATATAAAATTTACGTCCTTGACCCATTCCTCTAAACTCTTCAGCGATTTCAAAGTCTTTATGGTATTGAACGTCCTCTTTTCCACGTTTCTTTGCATCTTTTAAGGATGGCGCTGTAATAACTGTTTCAAAATACTGACTGTAATCCTTGTCGGATTTTTTGTCCGAAGGATTTACCGTGACTACTTGCTGACCTTCTAATCGTTGTTTTTCATTCATTTATTTTTTCTCCTTTCGCTATCTTTACATAAATAGATAGAGTAATGCACATTATAATAGTATAATGCCTTAAATGAATGAAAACAATAGACATACTGTTTTACGAACTAGAAAATGTCGATAGATTATTACCTGTTTGACAAAATAATGTATGTAGTAACAAAATAAGCAAGTGATTTATTAAGATAAATCACTTGCTTTTTTGTCGTTCATTGCTTACTTAAATTCTGCTACTAGTTTATCAAAGTATGCACTATCTAAATCTAAATCCATTTTTGTGAGCGGTTGTTCAGAATAGCCATCTAATAGTTCCTGGTATGACTTACGCTCTGTGTTTTGATAGATTAATCCAGTTACAAGACCGTTATGCTGCATCAAGGTTTGCATAGCAGCTTCACGATTTGATGGATCATATCCTTCAATGTCGCTTAATTTCGTTAGGTTCTCTTTAAAGAAATCATATGTGTTAATCTTATTGTAAGTTACACATGGACTGAAGACATTGATTAATGAAAACCCTTTATGATTAATTCCTGCTTCGATAAGTGCAGTTAAATCCTTCAAGTCAGTAGAGAAACTTTGTGCAACAAATGTTGCCCCAGCTGTTAAAGCCATTTCCATTGGTGCAATCGCTTGTTCAATTGAACCTTTTGGAGTAGATTTTGTTTTAAATCCTGCTTGAGAGCGAGGAGAAGTTTGTCCTTTTGTTAATCCATAGATTTGGTTATCCATGACAATATAAGTAATATCAATATTTCTTCTGATTGCATGAATGGTATGACCCATACCAATAGCAAAGCCGTCTCCGTCACCACCGGAAGCAATGACTGTTAAATCGCGGTTTGCCATTTTAACACCTTGTGCGATTGGCAACGAACGACCATGAATGCCGTGTACACCATATGAGTTAATATATCCAGAAATACGTCCTGAACAGCCAATTCCGGAGATTACGGCTAAATTTTCCGGTTCTAAACCAACATTTGCTGCTGCTCTCTGAATGGCAGCCTGTACAGAGAAGTCTCCGCATCCAGGACACCAGTTTGGTTTCACATTATTTCGAAAATCTTTAAATGTTGCCATTTAGAACAACTCCTTGCTCTTCGTGAATATTTTTGCATTTTGTATAAACTTCATATGGTTTATATGGGTTTCCATCATATTTTAATACTTTTTTAATTTTTTCAGCGTAACCAACATTCATCTTAATAATATTTGCCAATTGACCTGTTGCATTATTCTCAACAACCGCTACCTTTTTAGCATTTTTTATTAATGGTAACACTTCGTCTGTTGGGAATGGATGGATTAAGCGAATATGAGCATGATTCACTTTAATGCCCTCTTCCTCTAAACGTCCTACTGCTTCTTCAATTGCCCCGCGTGTTGAGTTAAAACCGATAAGTAATAAGTCAGCTTCATCATGTGGGCAATTTTTATATACAGGTGTATCAAACTTAATATTCTCCATTTTTCTAAAGCGCTTATCCATTTGCAAATTACGGTTAAGAGCTGCTTCAGATGGCTTACCAGTTTCATCATGTTCTACACCAGTAACGTGGTGAATACCATTTTTTACACCTGGGATTACACGTGGAGAAATACCATCTTCAGTTACTTCATAACGTTTAAAATAACCTTTATTTTCGTGTTCAGGTATTCCTTCAGTAATCAATTTGCCTCGTCGAATTTCAACTTTATTAAAATCAAGCGGTTCAACCGTTTGTTTACCTAATGATAATTGCAAATCAGATAGAACAATTACAGGGCATTGATATTCTTCAGCTAAGTTAAAAGCTTCGGCTGTATCATAAAATGCTTCCTGTACAGTACTTGGAGCTAAAACGATTTTAGGAATTTCACCATGTGTTCCATAAATCATTGCCATTAAATCAGATTGCTCTTGTTTTGTCGGCATACCAGTTGATGGACCGCCACGTTGAGTATCAACGATTACAAGAGGTGTTTCTGTAATACCTGATAAACCAATGGCTTCCATTTTCAAGGAAAGTCCAGGACCGGAAGATGCTGTAAGGGTACGAACACCGCCATAGTTTCCTCCGATTGCCATTGTAACAGCAGCAATCTCATCCTCTGTTTGAATGACTGCTCCGCCAAGAGGAGGCAATTCTTTAATTAAGTATTCCATTATTTCTGATGCTGGTGTAATTGGATAAGCAGCCATAAATCGGCAGCCTCCTGCTAATGCTCCTAATGCTATCGCGTCGTTTCCAATCATAAATAATCTGTTTTGTCCGTCAGCTTCAGCTAATTCCATTACTTCCGAATCATCTGCTAATTGATTTTTCAAGTAATCATAGCCAGCTTTGATTGCTTCCATATTTTTAGCTACAACCTGCTGTCCCTTTTTACCAAAAATCTCTTGTACAACATCTTCAAATACCTTAATATTAAGGTTTAGGATTGCACATGTTGCCCCAACTGCAACCATATTTTTCATTAATGATGTACCTAAATCAGTAGCAATATCTGTAAATGGAACCGCATACAATGATGCTTTTGTATCATCCGGTTTCTTTGGATTTATCTTAGAATCCGCAATTATAATACCTTTGTCATGCAATTCCTTATAGTTCACATCAATTGTTTCTTGATCAAAAGCTACTAATATATCAAGATCATCTGATATCGTGCGAACTTCCGACGTGCTTACTCGAATTTTGTTATTTGTATGTCCACCTTTAATCCGCGATGAAAAGTGGCGATATCCATATAAATAATAACCTAATCGGTTTAATGCAATAGAGAAAATTTCTCCTGTACTTTCGATTCCTTCACCTTGTTGCCCGCCAACCTTCCATGAAAGCTGATTAACCATAATTCCACCCCTTTGGATACGTAAAAAATTATGTCACTATGTACATAATAGTATAGCACCAGTCGATTAAATTCTCTAAGAAAATGCCTGACTAAATTATTTTCTAGGAATTTTCATTATATTTGGAAAATCGAATAGTACTAAACGATTTCAATTCTAGACCTATAACATAAAAAAAGCAACCTTTTCCGACGAAATTTTGACGAAAATATGAATATTTTTTCAGAGATTAAAAAATATTATATTAAATCATCGAAATCTGTCATGATATAACCGATTATGACAACTTATTTTATACATTTTAAAGCGATTTCATACTTTATATTATATCAAGTCCTTTAGTTACAGCATATATAAAATTAAGGAAATTAATCATTATATTTATATAATAATTTACTTGGCGCTATTCGTAAATTTATAATATAAAATAAATTGAAAAACCTGTTTGCGTGGCAAACAGGTTTTACTTAACATTCATGCTGCTTTATCTTGGTTCAATTATCAACTTAATCGCGGTTCTTTCTTCACCATCAATCAATATATCGGTGAAGGCTGGGATACAAATCAAATCAACCCCGCTAGGTGCGACAAATCCTCTTGCAATGGCTACAGCTTTAACCGCTTGATTTAATGCACCCGCACCAATTGCTTGAATTTCTGCTCCACCTCTTTCACGCAGAACCCCAGCAAGCGCACCAGCTACAGAATTAGGATTAGACTTTGCTGAAACTTTTAATATTTCCATTCCTAGCTCCTCCTTGTTTGGTCCCTCCCATATGTTCGTGAAACGAACAATTCAGGTTATATCATTCCAATGCTACTATATTCAGGAAACAAATCAGTTATTCCGGCTTGGTCGAAAAAAGCAGTGCAGGATTTAAAATAAAGGCTTTGTTAAAAGTACTATGTTGATAAGCCAGATTTTTGACTCATTCGTGTGAAATGACCATACCGCTTAAATGAGTCAAAAATCAACAATATTATTTAACAAAGCCAAAATAAAAAATAAAACATACTATCTCCGCCACGCTTTAAAAAAGGGGACGGTAAATTGTATGTTTCAAATTTCAACTTTATGAATAAAACGGGTGGTCCTCATTGATTAAAATACGTTCTATTTTTTTTGCAATGCCAGTCTTTTTATCAATTTCAATGGAGACAGCACTTAGTTGTGTCCGACCTGTCTTTGGAACCTCAAAACGCGCCGGCATACTTGTTAAAAATCTTTTGATTACAACATCCCTATCCATTCCTAATATCCCATCATATGGCCCAGTCATCCCCACATCTGACAAGTAGGCAGTCCCTTTTGGGAGAATTCGATTATCGGCCGTTTGAACATGAGTATGTGTCCCAATCACAGCTGAAACTCTGCCATCCAAATACCAGCCCATCGCTTGTTTTTCACTTGTAGCTTCTGCATGAAAATCAACAAAAATAATCGGTGTTCTCTTTTCTGCCTCTTTAATCAATTGATCTGCTTTTTGAAAAGGGCAATCATTTGGAGGTAAAAAGGTTCTTCCCTGCAAATTAATGACAGCTATCTCATCCGTATTCATTTTTACATAAGCAATCCCTTTGCCCGGATTATTTTCTGGAAAATTACCAGGTCTGACAAGATACTTTGCGTCGTCAATAAATTCATAGACTTCACGATTATCCCATGTATGGTTCCCTAAGGTTACAACTTGAGCACCTGCTTCTAGAAAACCGCGATAAATCTTTTCTGTTATCCCCCTTCCCCCAGCTGCGTTTTCCCCGTTAATTATCGTTATATGGGGACGATACTTGTCTTTTAGTTTAGGTAAATACTCGTTTACCATGTCACGTCCTAAAGAGCCCACAACATCTCCAATAAATAAAATATTCATATTAAAACCTTTCCTCTTTTAGTTTAATGTTCATAAAACGTCATTGTCTACATAAAATAAAAGCGGTGTAAAAACACCGCTTTTATTTTGCATATTCAACCGCTCTTGTTTCACGAATAACCGTAACTTTAATATGACCAGGATAATCAAGCTCATCCTCAATCTTTTTACGAATGTCACGAGCCAGACGATGTGCTTCTAAATCGTCAATTTGCTCTGGTTTTACTGAAATCCGCACTTCCCGGCCAGCTTGAATAGCAAAAGACTTTTCAACACCATCAAATGATTCAGAGATTTCTTCCAGCTTCTCTAGACGGCGAATATAGTTCTCAAGCGTTTCTCTTCTTGCGCCAGGCCGGGCTGCAGATAAAGCATCAGCAGCTGCAACGAGGACAGCAATAATCGAAGTTGGCTCTGTATCACCATGATGGGATGCAATACTATTAATAACAACAGGGTGTTCTTTATATTTAGTTGCCAGTTCAACCCCAATTTCAACATGACTGCCTTCCACTTCATGGTCAATCGCTTTACCGATATCATGGAGCAAGCCTGAGCGACGTGCCAATGTTTCATCTTCGCCAAGCTCTGCTGCAAGCATTCCGGTAAGCTGTGCTACTTCTATTGAGTGCTTTAACACATTCTGACCATAACTTGTTCGGAACTTCAAACGGCCAAGAATTTTTATGAGGTCAGGATGTAAACCATGTACACCGACTTCAAATGTTGTTTGTTCTCCAATTTCACGAATATGTTCATCGACTTCCCGCCGCGCTTTATCAACCATTTCTTCAATACGCGCCGGATGAATTCTTCCATCCTGAACTAGCTTTTCAAGTGCTAAGCGAGCAGTTTCCCTTCGAATTGGATCAAATCCGGAAAGAATAACTGCTTCCGGTGTATCATCAATAATAAGATCTATACCAGTCAAGGTTTCTAACGTCCGAATATTACGTCCTTCTCTACCGATAATTCGACCCTTCATCTCGTCATTTGGAAGATTTACAACTGATACAGTTGTTTCTGCAACATGATCAGCTGCGCATCGTTGGATAGCCAGTGACAAGACTTCTTTTGCCTTCTTGTCAGATTCCTCTTTTGCTCTTATCTCGCTTTCTTTTATCATTACAGCGACATCGTGTTTTAATTCATGTTCGACTCGCTCTAAAATGATGGCCCTTGCCTCTTCACGAGTTAAGCCCGAGATTCGTTCCAACTCTGATTGTTGTGTTTTTACGATCTCGTCCACTTTGCTTTCCATCTCTTCAATATGCTGTTGTCTTTTGTTAAGAGAATCATCCCTTTTCTCTAAAAGTGCTTCACGTTTTTCTAACGTTTCGTCTTTACGGTCAAGATTTTCCTCTTTTTGCAGTAAACGATTTTCTTGTTTTTGCAGTTCATTCCTTCGCTCACGAATCTCACGCTCCGCTTCATTACGAAGCTTATGAATTTCGTCTTTCGCTTCCAGCATGGCTTCTTTCTTTAAAGAATCCGCATCACGTTTCGCATCTTCTACTATTTGTTCTGCTGCATTTCGTGCTCCTGCAATCTTTGCTTCAGCAATGGATTTACGAACAAAATAGCCAACAACTACACCGACGATAAGGCCAAGCAAAATGGAGATGATTGCAGCTAATAGGTCCATCATTTCACCTCCTTCTGCTATGAACTTGTTTTGAGTTACGTTTCTAAAGTGTCGACTTGTACATTGTTCAGAATTCAATATACAGCTCAATGGCTTTTAATACTCATAGAAAAGTAAAATATACATATATAATTGTAAAGGTGAGTATTTTCAATGTCAAGTGATTGTCCTTACAGCTTTTGCTAATTTTACATATCATAAAATAAAAAATACATCTAAAAAAGCAAAGTCATTTCAGACTTTGCTTTTTAAACCAATTATTCAATAAAATCAAGTTCATCCTGCTCAGGTATTTCAGATGATGGTGTAACAACTGCATCACCATCAAGGCCGTAATGGTCCCGAATTTTCTGTTGGATTTCCAGCGCAACATCCGAATTTTCCTTGATAAACTGCTTTGCATTTTCCCTTCCCTGACCAAGACGCTCGTCATTATAGGAATACCATGATCCGCTCTTTTGGACGATATCCAACTCTGAACCGATATCAATGATTTCACCTTCTTTTGAAATCCCTTCACCATACATGATATCTACTTCAGCTGTACGGAATGGCGGAGCCACTTTGTTTTTGACAATTTTAATTTTTGTTCTATTTCCAACAATATCATTTCCCTGTTTAATAGCTTCAGCACGACGAACCTCAATACGTACAGAAGAGTAGAACTTTAATGCACGTCCGCCAGGAGTTGTTTCAGGGTTTCCAAACATCACACCAATTTTTTCTCGGACCTGGTTAATAAATATAGCAATGGTCTTTGATTTATTAATAGCTCCAGAAAGCTTACGAAGAGCTTGAGACATCAGACGCGCTTGAAGCCCCATGTGAGAGTCTCCCATTTCTCCTTCAATTTCTGCTTTTGGTACAAGAGCAGCAACTGAGTCAATAACGATAATATCAACAGCACCGCTTCTTACAAGCGCTTCAGCTATCTCTAATGCCTGTTCTCCTGTATCTGGCTGCGATAACAATAGCTCATCGATATTAACTCCTAATTTTTGTGCATAAATTGGGTCAAGTGCGTGTTCTGCATCAATAAAAGCTGCCTGTCCGCCTTTCGCCTGTGCTTCCGCAATTGCATGCAAAGCGACTGTCGTTTTACCAGAACTTTCCGGACCATATACTTCAATAATACGGCCTCGTGGATATCCACCTACTCCAAGGGCTGCATCAAGAGCCAAAGAGCCGCTCGGACAAGTCGATATTTTCCTATCTGTTTGTTCTCCCAACTTCATAATGGAGCCTTTACCAAATTGTTTTTCTATTTGCTTTAACGCCTGTTCAAGGGCTGCTTGACGATCACTCACTATCTATTTCCTCCTTTTAATAAGGCTTTGTTAAATAATATTGTTGATTTTTGACTTATTTAAGCTGTATTGTCATGAAATAGTAGGAGAAAATTCATTTTCTCCTACTATTTCATGACAATACAGCAACCTTTCAGCATAGCTGAAAGGCGTGTGAAATGTTCATTTCACACGAATGAGTCAAAAATCTGGCTTATCAACACAGTATTTTAACAAAGCCTTTAATAAAAAAACTATTTAAAGCCGACCCGGCTGTTTTATCTCAAAATCTATCTTAACTATATCTTGTTTTTTCACTTTTGTCTATCAAAAAATCGAACGTTTATTCGTTATTTTTCAATGCTGCAATTCTTAGAAAACACATAAGTTTATAGCTGATTTCTCAATTTTTAGCTATACAATTGCGATGAAAATGAAGATATTGGCAGAAATCTTAATATTGAAATAATACTTCATCACTCCTTATAGTCAAATACAAAACTCCTTTCAAGTTAGAAAGGAGTTTTGTTCAGTCATTCCATCGCAGGAAATTATATGCTTTTTAATAGGTAATTACATCCATGTTGAACCGTACGAATACGGATTGATGTCCGGTTACCACCCAACTTTAATTCTTCCACTTTAGTCGGCTGATCTTTAATTTTAATTCCAATAAATACTGTACCTGCCGGTTTTCCTTCTAATTCTTCAGGACCGGCAACCCCTGTAAAACTAATACCAATATCTGCATTCATCAATGAAGCTACATTTTCCGCAAGCTCTTTTGCACATTGGGCACTGACTACTCCATGCTGAGTAATCGTTTCTTCCTTTACATGCAATACGTTTTGCTTCACTTTCGGATGATAACAAACAACCCCGCCCATAAGCAGTGATCCTGCTCCCGGTATTGACGTTAATTCTTTCTCGAACATACCTCCAGTTAGACTTTCAGCTGCAGCTATCGTCAACTTCTTTTCTTTTAAAAGCTTTGATAGCTCACTCATAAGAGATGTTTCATCATAACCATAGAAATATTCTCCGACCCGGTTGAGGATTAGTCTTTCTGTATTATCTATCAATTGCTTGGCAGTTGCTTCCGATTGATGCTTGGCAGTTATCCTAAGTGTCACTTCACCATCTCCGGCAAGAGGGGCAATGGTTGGGTTAGTTTGTCCTACAATCAAATCATCAATCTCTGTTTCGAGCTGCGATTCACCAATTCCAAAAAAACGCAGCACCCGAGAAATAATCTTTTCCTGAACTTGGAGCTTATTCATAATACTCGGACGGGCATAGGTTAAAAACATCGGCTCCATTTCTTTTGGCGGTCCAGGAAATAACATATAAATATGATTTTTCGCTGACACAATCATTCCCGGAGCCATCCCATGGTCATTTGGCAATACCTCAGAGCCTTCAATAACCAAAGCTTGTTTTCGATTATTCTCAGACATGGTACGACCAACCCGATTAAAATAGGCCTCTATAGATTCCATAGCCCTCTCATCTGTAATTAACGCCCTATTTAAATGGGCTGCAATCGTTTCCTTTGTTAAATCATCTTTTGTCGGTCCTAGTCCGCCTGAAAAAATAATCATATCCGCACGGTTTTCAGCTATCTCAATCGCAGCCTTTAACCTAGCGGCATTATCACCTACTACTGTATGAAAAAACACGTTAATACCCATATCTGCAAGTACTTTTGACATAAACTGAGCATTGGTATTAACTATTTGACCCAATAATAACTCAGAACCAACAGCAATGATTTCTGCATGCATACAAAAAAACTCCTTTAATATTCAGTTCTGACGGAAACCCTCAACATGCGAATCATGCAGACATTACCACTTAAAGCAGCGATTTTAGTCTGTGTTCCTTAATAGTCTAGCCGTTTCCGCATTTTTTTATTATTTAGAATTAATAAATGGTTCTTTATTTTTAATAAAATAATCCCATCCTGACCAAACAGTGAAGAATAAGGCCACCCGGAGGGCAATCATATCAAAAGGAATGGCAATCATTTCAAATAATATGTTGTGCAGCAAAAGGGCAGAAATTGCAACGATTTGTGTCCACGTTTTAATTTTCCCCAACATATTAGCAGCAACAACCTCCCCTTCTCCAGCTAATACAAGACGCAGACCAGTAACCGCAAATTCTCGGCTAATAATAATAATAACAATCCACGATGGAGCCAAATCAAGTTCAACTAAAACAATTAGAGCAGCAGATACAAGGAGTTTGTCTGCAAGTGGATCAAGGAATTTCCCTAAATTAGTAACCATATTGTATTTACGGGCGTAATGTCCATCAATCCAGTCTGTTGTAGAAGCAATAATAAAAATTAATGCCCCAACAAAATGAGTGACCGGCATGGTCGTTCCGAGCAAAGAAATCTCTCCCCATGAAAAAGGAACAACCATGATGATAAGAAAAATAGGGATTAAAAAAATACGTGATATTGTAATCTTATTTGGCAGATTCATTAACTTTCCCTCCAAAACAAATGAGCAAGCTGACATTGAGCTTACGAGAAAAAATAGTCATCACCTTACATGATGACTATTGATTATTTTTTACATATCGAATAATAATATCTTGACGAACGACTTCAGCAGGAGCTACTGCATATTCCAGCTTTTGATCATTAATAAAAATTTCTGTTGCTGTTGAATTACCAGCCACAATTACGACTTCTGTTTCCTGTGACATATCAAGGATTTGACTTTCTGTTTCACCTTTTTTCAGCATACCTTGAAAGAAAGAATATCCTTTATTATTTTTAATGTTTACCCAAGTTTCGCCAGTTGAAACAACCTTCAATTCAAATTTTTCTGTATTGGTTAATTCATAAATAGATTGATCACCTTTTGCTTCAACAACCTTTAATTCTTGAGAAGGTTGAACAGGCTTATCCTTTTCCTCTTCTTTATTTTTATCATTTTCTTGTTGAGTATCCTCAGCGTTCTCTTTCTTATTACTCTGATTCTCTTGATTTTCATTACTGTCAGTCGATAAATCCGCTGATTCCTCATATGTAATTTCCTGTTTACTTTCTTTTGGAGCCGTTTCCTCACCGTCATTACCAGAATATTTTTGCGCTAAATACCAGATAAAAACAAAGACTCCTATAACAAGTACCCCAATTAAAATTTTCGGCAGAAGATCTAAAACCTTTGAGCCGTTTTCTGAGATAGATTTTCTTGTTTGGACTCGGGAGAGCTGCCCCGGAATATCCTCACTTAAAATACTTGGGATTTCATTATTAAACTCTTCGAAAACCGCTTCAGGTTCAAGTCCAACCGCTTCAGCATATTGCTTAATAAATGCCCGCACATAAAATTTCCCCGGCATCGCGCTATAATTGCCTTCTTCAATCCCAACTAAGTAACGCTTTTGAATTTTCGTCGCTTCCTGTAAATCATCTAAACTCAAACCTTTTTCTAAACGCGCTTCCTTTAAGCGATTACCCAATTCTGTCAATTGTAACACCTTCCAACTACCTAAAAGTCAAACTCTCCAAATTCCGCAGAAGAAAATAGAGTGTTTTTTTCCACAATATCATATGTGATTTCTTCATCTGGATCGTGACGAAGCTCTATCATATAATCAAAATCATCGAGCGTATACTCTGTATTTTGGATAAAGATATCTGGATGCTCGATTACTTTTACTGCCGGTAATCTCATTATCTCCCTAATTAATTGCCAATGTCTTTCGTTTGCTCTTCTGGTCGAAACAATCCCATCAATAATAAATAAGTTATCTTTGTTATATTCATCTTCAATTAATTGATTTCGGATTGTTTGCTTTAATAAAGTCGATGAAACAAATAACCACCGCTTGTTAGCACAAACACTTGACGCAACTATCGATTCAGTTTTTCCAACTCGCGGCATTCCCCGAATTCCAATTAATTTGTGACCTTCCTGCTTAAATAACTCTGCCATAAAGTCAACTAAAATCCCGAGGTCATCCCTAACAAAGCGGAATGTTTTTTTATCATCTACATCTCTTTGTATGTAACGGCCGTGTCTAACTGCCAGGCGATCCATGAGCTTTGGTTTTCTTAACTTAATTAGTTTTATTGTATCCATTGTATGTAAAATAGACTCAAGTCTTTCAATTTGCTTATCATCTTTCGCTAAAATCAATAATCCGCGTTTGCCTTCTTCAACTCCGTTTATTGTAACAATATTAATAGACATCATTCCTAATAATGAGGCAATATCTCCTAGCAATCCAGGTCTATTAGATTGGATTTCATATTCTAAATACCACTCTTCTTTTTCCATTCCACAGTCCCCTCCTTCTATAGGCCGCTACAATTGCCGAAAAAAGACAAACCCGTTTCGGAAGCAAGATGGCAATAAACCCTTTCAAACGAACCCTAAATGACCGGCCATTTAATCCCAACCTCTATCATATCTGATTTCTATAGAAGATGAAAGAAAAATACGATAAGTTTAGCGAAATTCGTCAAAAATAACAATATTATATCTGCATAAATATTCAATAAATAATCAGACTATTATTATTTCAGTATACTTTAAACAAACGTTTTGTTGATTTTTGACTCATCAACATGATGGGTTAATATAACCTAAATAAAAAGAGGATATCGGTTCCTTTGAACACAATATCCTCTCTTGCCTATTTAAAATAAGGGGTATTAGGTCACTTAGGTTATGATTGATTTGTTCCGTTATTTTCAACGAGTTTGACCATTATGCTTGCGATTGTCTGTTGTTCCTCAGGAGAAGCAACAGACCATAAATCAGCCAGTACTCTTTCCTGTTCGTTTTTGGGATCTACCTGTTTAGCTAAATAATCTCCAACTTGGTAAGCAAGGTCATTAATGGTCTCTTTATCCATCCCTTGCTGCTCTGCTTGATTTAAGCGGTCACCTAAAAAATCTTTCCATTGCTGCCAATTTTCTAAAATAGACATAATTTTGAACCTCCTTTGTTAGTATTACCTTTTTATTTTGCATAATTAAGATTCAAAATATACATCCATTTATTAGGTTAAATCTATCCCTTTTATGTATACCAGCCGCCATTGACACTTACTATCTGTCCTGTTATATATCCCGCTTTTTCAGATAGTAAAAAAGAAACACTTTCTGCTATATCTTCCGGCTCAGCTAATCGTCCCATTGGTATATCTCCTTTTATTATATCCAAATCCTCCTCGCTAAAATGTTCTAGCATAGCTGTATTAACAGCACCTGGCGCCACACCATTGACGCGTATCCCACCTAGGGCTAGTTCTTTACTTAAAGATTTTACTAACGAGATTTGTGCTCCTTTCACGGTGGAATAAATGGCTTCACAAGCGGCCCCTGTTTGTCCCCAAATCGATGTGACGAATAAAATATTACCTGACTGCTGTCTTATCATTTTCGGAAGCAGCTCTTTTGTTAGCATAATTGGTGAAGTTACATGAACCATCAGCAGATTTTCAACAGTGTCTAAATCTGTATCCACAAATAATCCATAATGGCTCATTCCACTGTTATGAATAATAGAATCAATTGAAAATATATTTTCAGACAGTTTTTTATAGCCATCCCGTTCAGACAAATCAGCCTGAATAGGGATATATTCTCCTTCATAAACAGATAATTCCTCCAAAAGCTCTCTAATTGATTGTATATTTTGATGGTAATGCAAATAGAGAGAATAGCCATCCTGTGCTAATTTCTTTGCCACCGCACGCCCAATCCCGCCGCTTGAACCAGTTACTAAAGCATATTTCCTCATGTAAAATCACTTCCCCAAACAGTTTTTCACCTTTTTAAAATATTGTATCAAAAAAAAACGCCGACTAAGCGGCGTTATTTTTTCGGAACCACTTGACACACAGTGATCCTTTCTTCATCAATAAAGTTAACTGCAGCTGTTTTCAATTCATCAACAGTAATGCTTTCTAACGTTGGAACAACGTCAAATAAGTTCATCTCATTAAAGGCATAACGGGTAAACTGATTAGCAATATATTCTGGAGAATTAATAGCCCGCAGGAATGTTCCGATTTTTTTTCGTTTTGTCCGTTCTAAATTTTCAGATGTAAAGACATTTCCTTGTTTAGCTGATAGCAGCATGTTTTCCAGGTTTTCAGCCAAACGGTCAGGATCATTTGTATCGCCGCCGACCATCGCAAAACCGAAACCCTTTTCCTGACTGTAATCGAATGAAAAAGAATCATCGATTAAGCCAGCTGAATATAACATATGATAATTTTCTGAACTTTTTCCAAATAAAATCTCCAGCATCATATTTAATGTCAGTTCATGCTTTAACATTTCTGCACCATTCTGGTTGATTTTCTGTGCTTTTATACCGACAAGACATTTGGAAGTTTGGACATTCATTTGTAATACTTGCTTTTTCTCAGCAGTTTCAATAGGCTCCTCTTCAAACTGTCGTTTAATTTCCTCTACATGGTCATATTTCTTTTTACTTTGATTATTTTTAATTTGCTTCATGACTTTATCCGGTTCAACCGGGCCGACAACAAATAAAAGCATATTGCTCGGATGATAAAAAGTGTTATAACATTCATACAGCAAATCTTTTGTAATATGTGAAATAGATTCCACCGTTCCAGCGATATCGATTTTAACCGGATGGTTTCGATACATATTTTGAATAACTCCATAATACAGACGCCAATCAGGATTATCATCATACATCGTTATTTCTTGACCAATAATCCCTTTTTCCTTTTCAACTGTCTTTTCACTAAAATAAGGCTCCTGAACAAAATCCATTAAGGTTTCAAGATTAAGTTCCACATCAGATGTACTTGAAAATAAATAGGCAGTCCTTGTGAAAGAGGTAAAAGCGTTTGCTGAAGCCCCCTGTTTACTAAATTGCTGAAAAACATCACCATCTTCTTTTTCAAAAAGCTTATGCTCTAAAAAGTGAGCAATCCCGTCTGGAACTTTTAGATATTCATCTTTCCCGAGTGGAACAAAATGATTATCAATTGAACCATACTTTGTTGTAAAAGTAGCATATGTTTTATTAAAACCTTTTTTTGGCAGGATATATACTTCCAAACCATTATCAAGCTTTTCATGAAAAAGCTCCTCTTGGAGTTGTTTAAATTCAATTTTTTCCATTCTATTACTTGCCTCCCTCTGTTAAAAAATAGATGGTGTCTAATTCAACTTTTCCTGCTACTTTCATTATCTCATCCTTTGTCACTTGATCCATAGCAGCTATCCAATGATCGAGAGATATATTCTCATCAGCTACCACATTATGATATAAAATCTCTACCATTCCCCTAGCGTTATCAATGGTTTCCAATAGTTGATTTTTAATCACTGCTTTTGTTTGTTTGATTTCCTCTTCGGTGAACTCACCTTCAGTCATGGCTTTCATTTGTTCTTTGATGATTGTCACTGCTTGATTGTAATTTTTGTTATCAATGCCTGACATGACAAGCATTAACCCTTTATGACTTTCTAACCGACTCGCAACATAATAGGCAAGACTCGCTTTTTCTCTGACATTTATGAATAACTTTGAATGAGAAAAGCCGCCAAAAATACCATTAAACAATTGCAATGCATAGTAATCTTCATCGCCATAGTACACATTCGTACGGAATCCAATATTTAGCTTTCCTTGTTTTACATCCTGCTCCTCCTTAATTTCCTTAGCTTCCGGTTTACCCTGGTACCCCTTTCTATCAATTGTTTTCGGTGCACGCTTCTTGAATTGGAACAGATGGGCAGCTATTTTCTCTACTTCCTCACTGTTTACATCACCGACAACATACAAGTCTAGTTCATCTGCAGCTAGTGCATTTTGATAATAATCAAACAAGCTAGATGCCGTAATAGAATCAACATCATCCAACTGTCCATGCACATGTAACGCATATGGTTCCGATTGACACATTTCCTGAATCAGCCTAAAATTAGAATACTTCATTTTATCATCATAAACAGATTGAATCCGTTGTTTTAGAGAACGCTTCTCATTATCTACGGTTGTTTGATTAAAAGACTGGCCATCTATATTTGGATTGGTTATGACTTCTGCCAAAAATTCAAATGCTTTTTCCAATAGAGGAGTTGAATCAGATAAAAATTTTTCATTGGCAACTTCCATTGAAAAACTTAGAACATGGTATTCTCCCTTTTTTCCTAAGTCCACATGAAACGTTGCACCGTACAATTCATCCAAATAAGATCTTAACAGAGAGGTAGTTGGAAACTTCTTTGAACTGCTTTGTAATACATGAGGAAGTAATGCCCGTTTTGTGACATTTTCCTTATCCAACGGGGCTTTCATTTTAAATACAATCGTATTGGTTTTATATTTTTCAGTAGGAATAATATGGAGCTTCATCCCATTTACATCTATTTTTTTTTCTGACAATACACCCATCTGCGTTCCTCCTTTAAATTCCGCTTATTCTTAAGCATATGTAAACACTATAACGGTTATTTTCTATAATCTCCTCTAAAAACCAACATATTCTTACTATACATCTGTTAAATTCTTACAATCAAGTTTCTATCAAAAAACCTTTCTCAATAGAAATCATGATATTGACAACCAACTATAGAATAAACTATAGTATTAATGATTATTAAGTTGTATAAATCGATGATTTTCATCGAAGAGGTTCATAGCAGATACCCTCTATAAAAAACTATGGCTTTGATGATTCCAATCAACCATATCCAGCTGCGGATATGGTTTTATTTTTTTCAAAGTTATAGACTTTGTTAAATAATATTGTTGATTTCATGACCATACAGCAACCTTTCAGCATAGCTGAAAGGCGTGTGAAATGTTCATTTCACACGAATGAGTCAAAAATCTGGCTTATCAACACAGTACTTT
>Ga0182742_1001165_pt1 | contig 35329 bp, 43 predicted proteins | sample eDN5th37CBELigMG_FD_128880 | JGI IMG/M metagenome (GOLD analysis project Ga0182742, IMG submission 128880) | Enriched Miracle-Growth compost microbial communities from Emeryville, California, USA - eDNA 5th pass 37_C BE-Lig MG (version 2)... ... | reverse complement strand
TTAGTTGGATGGGTGGGTCTTCCGGAAATCGACTATCCGACGGATGCGGATGGTTGGGCTCATTGTCTATCCTTACCAAGAGAACTAACCGAAAAAAACGGGAAACTACTTCAAAATCCAGTAAAAGAACTACAAGAGCTAAGAAAAAATGAAAAAGGTATAGAAGAAGATACCCTAGAGGATGAAGGTAAATCTTACGTTGGGTTCACCGGCACTACTTACGAGCTAACCACTGAATTTCAAAACCATGATGCTAAGACCTTTGGGATTGAATTTCGAACAGGAAAAAATGAAAAAACGATCATTACTTATGATACGATAGAAAAGAAGCTAGTCCTCGACCGGACACATTCTGGTATATCTTTTGCTACGTCTTATGGGACAGTGAGAAAATGTGCGCTGGACAGCAAGAAAATTAAGCTTCAGATGTTTGTTGATGTGTCTTCAGTTGAGATTTTTGTAAATGATGGAGAAGAAGTTTTTACAAGTAGAATCTTTCCTAGTCAAGAGAGTCAGGGAATTCGCTTTTTTGCTACAGGAGGGAAGGTTTCTTTTCAGGCGAAAAAATGGGAATTACAAACTAATCAGTAGAAAGAGGTAGCAAAATGGGGAAGTTATTTTCTATCGGAGAAGTATTAATTGATTTTATCCCTTTGGAAAAAGGAAAAGCATTAAAAGATGTAGTCTCTTTTGAACGTGCACCAGGTGGGGCTCCGGCAAACGTAGCGGCAGCTGTAGCCAAATATGGTGGATCCTCTTCAATGATAACTAAGCTTGGAGTAGATGCGTTTGGTGATTTTTTAGTAGAGAAGTTGGAAGAAGCCGGTGTAGAGACAGATAAAGTTAGCCGGACGACAGAGGCCAATACAGGTCTTGCCTTTGTTTCTCTTCGGCTAGATGGAGAGAGAGATTTTTCTTTTTACCGTAATCCATCAGCTGATTTACTTTTAGATGAATCAGAAATTGATGAAGAGTGGTTTAATAAGGGAGATATTCTCCACTTTTGTTCGGTTGACTTAGTTGAAAGCCCAATGAAGCAGGCGCATACGAAAGCGATTCGAGCGATGAAAGCAAAAGGCGGCCTTGTTAGCTTTGATCCGAATGTTAGACTTCCTCTATGGAAGGATGCAGAAGATTGTAAACATACTATTCTGGCATTTATTCCAGAAGCACATATCGTCAAAATTTCGGATGAAGAACTCGAATTCATAACAGGAATAGCTGACGAACAAAAAGCCCTTACTTCTCTATTTCAAGGAGAGGTAGAAGCGATCATTTATACCAAAGGAGCCAGCGGTGCAGAACTTTATGTAAATGGCAAAAAGTACGAATCTCATGGGTTTAAGGCAGATGTTCAGGATACAACAGGTGCTGGAGATGCTTTTATTGGAGGCTTTTTATACAAGCTTTTAGAAAATAACGCCAGTATGGAAGAATTGGAACAACTGCTAGAGACAAAAGCAGAGGAGTTTCTTACATTTGCGAATGCAAGTGGAGCATTAACGACAGAAGGCAAGGGAGCGATTTCTGCCCTTCCTACAAAAGAGGATATTAATAAATTGATCAATAAATAGCGAATAGGAGCTTGCTGTGGATATAGCAAGCTCCTTTTTGAACTGTGATTAATCACATAAAATTATCGAGTAATGACGATCGGTCCATTCTTAGTAAGAATGATGGTATGCTCACATTGAGCAACAAAACTTTTTTCTGTGACGTATGTCCAGTCATCTCCTTCGTTTTGGAACACTTCCTCTTCTTGGGTGGAGATGAATGGTTCAAAAGCGATAACCATACCATCTTTTAATAGTTCATCATCCCAGGTTTCATTGTAATTATAAATATGATCTGGGGCTTCATGAATTCTCCGTCCGATACCATGACCAGTTAGATTTTTAATAACTGTTAATCCATTCTTTCGGGCTACAGACATTACTGCTTTTCCGAGTCCACTTTTCTTTGAGCCAGGTTTTGCTTTCTTCAAGCCCATTTCGAATGCTTCTTTTGCTGTTTCACAAATCTTCGTAAGAATAGGGTCTCCCTCACCAACAACAAAGGAAATACCCGTATCGGCGAAATAGCCATTTTTAGAGCCGGACACATCAATGTTAATAATATCTCCTTCTTGTATCACACGTTTTCCGGGAATACCATGTGCCACTTCTTCATTCACGCTTATGCAAGTATAACCAGGAAAGTTATATTCACCCTTAGGTGCAGAAATAGCTCCGTGCTCTTCAAAAAGAATACCAGCCATATCATCAAGTTCTTGTGTAGTAATCCCTGGAACCGTCTTTTTTACCAATTCCTCACGAATCAAGGAAACGATTCTCCCGATTTCCTTCAATCCATTAAAATCTTCTTCTGTTTTTGCAATCATAATAAATCCCCTTCAACAAATATTAAATAAAAGTTCGATTGTTCTAGAATACCCTTTTCTTGCGGGAAAATCCACTTTTACTAATCGAGAAAAGGTGATGAAAAAAGTTCTCTAAAACTACATATTGTTAGCACCAGATACTAATAGTTAGTTATAATGGATATAAATATGTTTATGAGGTGAAGGAATGAACAATTCTAGAGCACAAATCACTGCCGTAGGTTCATATGTACCAGAGAAAATACTAACGAATGAAGATCTAGAACGGATGGTTGACACTAACGATGAATGGATCATCAAACGAACGGGTATAAAGGAAAGAAGAATGGCAAGCGAACAAGAGTTTACAAGTGATATTTGTGTAAAAGCGGTAGAAAATTTAATCGAAAAAAATAACAAGTCTGTACATGATGTAGATATGATCATTGTATGTACCATGACTCCAGATTTCAAAACTCCAAGTGTCGCTGCATTAGTCCAAGCTAAGCTAGGAATTCCTAATACCGGAGCAATTGATCTGAATGCAGCATGCGCAGGGTTTACCTATGGTTTACACGTTGCCAATGGTTTAGTTACTGCTGGTTTGAATAAAAAGGTTTTGGTTATTGGTGCAGAAACGATGTCAAAGATAACTGATTTTACTGATAGAACCACTTGCGTTTTATTTGGTGATGGTGGGGGAGCGGTTCTTGTGGAATATAATGAACAGTACCCTAGTTTCCTCTCCTCTCATTTAGGTTCACAAGGGGAATTAGGGAAGAACTTATACTGTACAGATTTATCTGAGAGTATAAACGGAGAAAGCCTAACGACAACAGGAAACATTACACAAAATGGGCGAGAAGTATATAAATGGGCTGTTAATACGGTTCCAAAAGGGATGTTGTCGGTATTAGAAAAGACACAAATAAGCTTACAAGAAGTTGATTGGTTTGTACCACACAGTGCGAATCTTAGAATCATTGAGTCCATTTGTGAAAGAAGCCAATTTCCGATAGAAAAAACACTAAAAAGCTTAGTGGAATACGGGAATACCTCTGCAGCAACGATTCCACTTGCATTGGATAAAGGGGTAACGGAGGGGAAAATAAAACGTGGGGATAAAATTTTGTTATACGGATTCGGTGGAGGATTAACTCACGCCGGGGTGTTATTGGAATGGACAGCTTAGCATGATTTTCCTATCAAATTTAAATGAATGCTTTAGTTTTATTGAGGGAAGATATGGTGTAGGATATCCAATCCTATTTGAGCACATGCTTAATAAAAATTAAAGTAGCATGGAGGGACCAATATGGGAAAAAAACATCGTGCACAAGCGAATCGTCCGAAAAAAAATAATCATATTCCTGCTGAAGCTATCGTTGCTGAACACGAAGCGCATGCAAAAGAAAATTCTGCAAAAGGTAGAAAAAATACGTAGGGAGGCAATTGCCTCCCCAATATTAATCAACTGCTACTTTTAGTAAGAATAACCAATTCATCATGATCTTTACTTGTCAGGTTATCTGAGTAGACAAGATTTGTATGGAATCGATAGGTAATATTGCTAGTGGTTGGTTGGAATTTATCCGTTATCACAAAAGTGAAAGGGAATTCGAGCGTTTGATTTTCACATAATTGCTCTGACATTAAGATGGTTGTCACTTCTTCAACCGTAGCGAAGCTTCCATCGTCGTATTCTTGAACTAAACTACATTCAAGCCTCTTAACCTTTTGAGTTTTACGGCCACCATGTAGATAAAAACAACCAGTTATTGTCTCACCGATTAGAGCAGATGTCTGATTAATTTTAAGGTCAACAGTAGGTGCACCGGCTTTTAGCAGAGTAGTAAATATATTAAACAATTGATACCCTCCATTTTATGGATAGACTGATTATTTGAGTGTTTATATTTTCCGTATGAGATTGTAAAGATATAAATCTAGGTGGCGAATATGTTTCCAAGGTAAATATTGAAAGTACATAAAGTTTTATTGTAATAAATAGCGTTAGTAAAATAAAAATACGCCTGTGTGAATCACTGTCCAACTAAACTTTCTTCTCCTCTATTATAAAGTTTATATTAGTAGATGATGGTTGGATTTAGATCGTTTTTCTCCTCCTTAAAAATAAAAAACCTCTACCAAATATGGTAAAGGTTGAATGATGTAAGAAATGATCCTTTACCGAATGGCAAAGGTCTCGCAAACAACAATGACGTTGCCAGTTAAGCCGGTGATTGTAATCACGTAATGTCGACATAACTGTTAGCTACTCCCCTTTGGAGTATATAACTTATTGTACAGTCGTAACTCGAAGACTGTATAAATATAATAATATATTAACTTAATTCGCGTCAATAGGATTTATTTTAGTCTTCGTCTCCTCCAAAAATATCTCCAAGATCAAAATCCTCAACTTCTTCCATCTCATCATCAAAGCCCATCGCCTCAACTGCACTTCCCATCATTTCACTTAAAAGAAGACCGCCAAAAACTCCCATAGTTAACCCTCCGATCATTCCACCCATTGGATTAGATGAACGTGGGCGGTATCCGCCAGGGGTTGAATAGGAGAATGGTTGAGAATAAGAATGAGGACGTTCACTTGCTTCAGCCAAGTACTGTTTAAGGATATTTGTGAGTTTTTGTTCATCAAGTAAGAGTGCTTCTTCCAAGAAGAACTCACGTTTTGCTTCAATCTCATGGAAGCCATTTCGGCAATCGACTTCCATCCATACATATAGCCCATTTTCTTCTTGAGCAAATCGGAATTCTACTTCATTTACTGAGCCGTTCAAGAATTCAGTTGGAAAGAAAGCAAACTCTTGGCCATATTGATCTAACTTACCAGACTCATGCTTTTCTCGAAACCCTAAACTACTGAGTACGCGGAATAGATTTTGAATGTTTGCTGGAAAATCAACCGTTAAACGATCAACATCTGAGCGGTCCACTCCACCTTCAATGTCTAATTCTGTGTCAAAATAAAAGGAGACGGTGTTTCTTGTAATAGCTAAATTAGTAGGCAGTTGGAATGAAAAAGCAACTATCTGTTGTTCTTTCGGTAGTATACGATTAGCTGAATTTAACCTTATGCTACTAACTTCCCGATCCGCTGTACCTTGTGAAGTTCTTACGCTCATCATTAGTCGAACAGCTAATGAATTTATATTTTGCTCAACTTCTCCTCCTTGAATACTAATTTCTCCATCAACTGTTTCACCTGGAGTATATGGACGGTTTTCAAATCGTAAATCAACGTTTGCAGCACCTTTTCCAAAACGAGCTAGTATTTTTTTGAACATTATTATTCTCCTTTTTTAAAAAAAATTATCGTTACATTAATACTTTGTAATGTACATACGATAGAAAAATAAAATAGTTTCATTAATTTATAGAAAATATACATTGATTAGTCTAGTCAAAAAGTGAATGAGTCTTAAGCGGTAGCAATAAGAGAAATACTGTGATGGCAGCAAAAAAAACTATTAAGAAAGATAGAGTTCATATTAAATTAAAAGACCACCTCCTGACTGAGATGGTCTAATGTTGAAGTAATTGTCTTAAAAAGTCAGCATGTCTACGATTGGTATCAATCACTTCTTCAACGATTTGTCTGCTTTCGGAATCTAAATCTCCTCTTACAAGTTCTTCTGAATAGTGTACACCGTAATCATCTACACCTTTTAAGGCATCCTCAAGGATGTCTTTAGAGTCCTCTGAGAGCATCATTCGATGCAAATAGCCTTGCATGGCTCCCGTTATTCCTTCGCTATCAGCTGGTACACCACTTAAATTTTGAATCCGCTCGGCAAGTATTTGGGCATTGTGTTTGGTTTCCTGTTGCATTGATTGAAAATGTCTTCTTAATTCCTCGTCAGCGACCTTTTCAATATAATGTTCCATCGAGCGAATCCCCATGTACGTACCCTTTAAAAGGGCATTTAGCTCTGCAATTACGGTCTCATTTTTCATAAAAGCACATCCTTTCATTCTATTTTTAGGAGTTCCTCTTGAAATATTCGTTTTTTTCTAAAAAGGATAAGTTAACCGTATCAACGAATGTGTGTGCTTTTTGAGAATATATTTTAGTAAGGGAACGGAGACTAGCTCCACTTTTTAATGCGTTCGATATTGTCTAAATAATGGGAGACAATGTCAGTAAATGAATAACGAGAATCTCCAATGAAATATTCAATAGAGTGTTCATCACCGATGTCATTGTTTCGTGTGTGACTGAATCTTGGCTGCACATGGCTATTTTGAATTAATGCTTTTGCAAGCTCAATGGCTAACTTTTTATTTTCGTTCACTCCAACCACCTCCAGGATAATAAATACCTATTAATGGGTTGTCCATTATATGACAGGTCATAATATTTTATTAACTTGAATGATTGTGATACCCTAACTAAGTAGATTTCAAGATAGATAGGTGGCTATATATGGAAAAAGAATTTGAAATTGTTGATAAGCTCCTGTCCCATATAACTATTTCTTCGAATCCAAATAATCAACCCGTTTCGATTCATGGGAATGTAAAAGAATTGAATTGTATTGGTATTGGTACGGATGCAGCTGTTTTTCAATATATTCATGGGCCAGCCTACGCATATAAACTGTTTGCTGATGATAAATTAGAAAAAGTTCAGATGGAAGCAAAGGTGTATGAAAAACTTGGAACTTCTCCTTATTTTTCGACTTTCTATGAAGCCAAAGACCGGTATCTAGTCGTAAGTTATGAGTCCGGCATTACCCTTTATAATTGTCTCCAGCAAGGAATTCATATTCCATCACAGGTGATTCAAGAGGTGGATAAAGCAAGAGCTTACGCAAGAAAGAAGGGTTTGAATCCTCGTGATATTCATCTGAAAAATATACTATTGCAAGGTGACAATGTGAAAATCATCGATGTTTCTGAATATTTATTACCTGGAGATGACGGTCGCTGGGTGCATTTAAAAAGAGGATACGAGGAGTATTACCGTTTAATAGATGGAAAATCCATTCCAACATGGTTGTTAGAAACCGTTAGGAAGAGCTATAACAATAGACAAACAACTAGCATTGAAGAATTCTTTAAGGATGTCTTGAAGTTGAAGTGGTTTTAGGAGGAAGTGTGATCTTTCTCTTTTTTTTGAGAAAGTTTAAAAGAAAAGTTTATGAAATACGAGTAAAATACGAACAATAAATGTTTACGAATGTTAAAAGTTCGTATATAATACATTTTGTTGTGATATTTCATTCGTATATTCTTAGAAATATGGTCTAAGAGTCTCTACTAGGAACCGTTAATTCCTAACTACGAATGGGTAGGACAAGTCTACCCATTTATAGTTAGGAATTTTTATTTCTTAGGAGGATTTATGGAACGCTTTTTTCATTTAAAGGAATTAGGAACAAATGTAAAAACAGAGATTCTCGCTGGAATCACTACTTTTTTAACGATGGTGTATATCATTTTTGTAAACCCTGCGATTCTTTCAGCGGCAGGAGTACCTTTTAATCAAGTGTTTGTGGCGACGATTGCCTCAGCCGTTATCGGTACGTTGATCATGGCTTTATTTGCTAAATATCCAATCGCTATTGCTCCAGGGATGGGGATGAATGCTTATTTTACAAGTGTAGTAGCTGTTCATGGAATCAGTTATCAAGTTGTTTTTGGAACTGTGTTTTTAGCAGGTGTGTTATTTCTATTATTATCTTTTACGAAGTTGCGAGAAACATTAATACATTCCATTCCAGATTCTTTAAAATATGGGATTACATCAGGAATTGGCCTTTTTATCGCTTTTATTGGATTAAAAATGGCGGGAATTGTCGTTGCGAATCCAGGTAATTTAGTAGCTTTTGGGGATCTTCATCAACCGGTAACGATTTTATCTATCGTCGGATTGTTCGTAACTCTTATTCTGATTGCACGTAAAGTAAATGGTGCATTGTTTATTGGAATGCTTGTAACAGCTGTAATTGGTTACTTTACAGGTGACTTAAAATTTGATGGAGTGGTTGCCACTCCACCACCAATTGTCTTTTTTGACATTGATATCTTGGGTGTTTTCACCAACGGATTGTATACGGTTGTTTTTGCCTTTTTACTCGTTACGATTTTTGATACAACTGGAACGATGATTGGAGTAGCAGAACAAGCTGGACTGATGAAAAATGGAAATCTACCAAAAGTAAAATCTGCACTGATGGCAGATGCTGTAGCAACAACTGTAGGGTCAACGTTAGGAACTAGTCCATCAAGTGCATATATTGAATCATCAACTGGAGTGGCTGCTGGTGGTCGTTCCGGTTTGACTTCAATCGTAGTAGCTATTCTGTTTTTCTTGGCATTATTCTTTTCACCAATCGTCTCAGCTATTTCATCATTACCTGCGATAACAGCTCCTACATTAATTATCGTTGGCTGTTATATGATGGAGGGGTTATCAAAAATCAACTGGAAGACTTTTGATGAAGCTTTTCCTGCGTTTGCTATCATTCTCACGATGCCATTAACAGCAAGTATTGCGACGGGAATATCCATTGGATTTATTACGTACCCATTAATGAAATTGGTAAGTGGCAAAGGTAAAGAAGTTCATCCTATTTTGTATGTTTTTGGAGCGATCTTTATTTTGCAAATGATTTTCTTTCCTTCCCATTAATCTTAAAAAATGAGTTTCTTAGCATCAAGAAAAGGACGTTGACTTATGGTCTAACGTCCTTTTTATAATTAACAATTAATTATACATTTACACATCTGAAGAATCATCGTAATCATATCTGAAACCATCTTTTTGAGCGGAGACGTTTTGATCTGAGTTCATATCCTTTTTATTTTGTAATTCTTGGTTGTCATTGGTTACCGATAAGTTTTGTTGATTTTTATTTTCATTCATTTATTTTGGCCCCCTTATGCGATGTTTCTTCATATATTATTCCTGAATTTTTCCTTCCTATTCTGTTAAGGAGTCTTTTATAAATCTATACATTAAAGACGTTTCTTTAGGTTAAACTGTGAACAAACACTTGAGAGGATAGTGGGTATGCACGTTACTATTGCGATACTAACGATCTTTGCAGCGATAAAGTGGGGAAAAGGGAAAAACTGGCGCGAATATCATCCCAGTATGCTATTTATTTCCACAGGTGGTTTGCTGTATGAATATATTGTACAAGAGAATACATTGTGGAAATTTCATCCTGATTTTCTCTATGGTCATGAATTGGTTGTCATTATTTATGCAATAAACACGATGCCCTTAAGTATCTTTTTATTTCTCTCCCACTTTCCTAAGAAATGGTTACAACGGGTCTTTTACATATTTATTTGGTCAGCAATTTATATTTCAGTTGAATGGATTTTACACATGTTTGGCCGAATATCGTATCAAAATGGGTGGTCCTTAATGTATTCATTTCTATTTGACCTTGTGATGTTTTCGGTTATTGCTTTACATCACTATAAACCACTCCCAGCATATATCATTTCTATGATTATTATTATTTTCTTAATTGTGCAGTTTGAAGTTCCGTTTAAAATTGCAAAATAGCCAAAGTTGTTTAGACTTTTGTTCGATACATCTTTGGCTTCTATGTTATTTCAAGCTCTTGACTTATAAAATAATCTATTTTATAATATCTTTAAATCAAGATATTTAATTTCAAGGTAATATTAATATATATCTCAGTTTCGAGATATAAATGGTATAACTTTTAAAAAATGGGAGTGGTTTTTAATGGTCAAAAAAAGTATGGGAATTCATCATATTACAGCTATTGTCGGTCATCCTCAGGAAAATGTGGATTTTTATTCGGGTGTGTTAGGGCTTCGTTTAGTTAAACAAACGGTGAACTTTGATGATCCGGGAACGTATCATCTCTATTTTGGAGATAAAGGTGGAAAACCAGGAACCATTATTACCTTTTTTCCGTGGGCTGGTGCTCGTCAGGGGGTTATTGGTGACGGTCAAGTAGGTGTTACTTCGTATGTAGTTCCTAAAGGAGCGATAACATTTTGGGAAGAAAGATTAGAGAAGTTTAATATCCCATTTACCAAGATCGAGCGCTTTGGGGAAAATTATCTTGAATTTGATGATCCGCATGGATTACATCTTGAGATCGTTGAAAGAGAAGAAGGGGAAGCGAACCAGTGGGAATTCGGAGGAATTACAGCAGAGTATGCGATTAAAGGATTTGGTGGAGCAACACTATTATCGACTCAACCGAACAAAACAGCAGACCTGTTAGAGAAAGTAATGGGGCTTGAAAAAGTAGGTGAGGAAGGTGATATGGTTCGTTTCCAGTCTACGGCAGACATCGGAAACATTATTGAGTTAAAACGAACACCGATTGGGCGTGGACAAATGGGAGTTGGGACGGTTCACCATATCGCGTGGAGAGCTGCGGATGATGCCGATCAACTGGACTGGAAAAAACACGTGGAAGATAATGGATATGGAGTAACTCCTGTGCAAGATCGAAATTACTTTAATGCCATATACTTTAGAGAGCATGGAGAAATCTTATTTGAAATTGCAACAGATCCTCCAGGATTTGCTCATGATGAGTCTGTAGAAACGATGGGAGAAAAGCTTATGTTGCCAAGCCAATATGAACCACATCGAAATCAAATAGAACAAGTTCTGCTTCCGTTTGAAGTTAGAGAGCTAGATTAAGACGAGGGGATTGATTACATGCTTTCCATTGATCCGTCAACATTGACCGAAAGAGAAAATTACAAGCTCTTAATTGGTAGTATTATCCCAAGACCGATTGCCTTTGTTACTTCATTATCGGATGAAAGGGTACTAAACGGTGCTCCTTTCAGCTACTTTAATATTGTATCCTCGAATCCTCCGATGATCTCCTTATCGATACAGAGATCAGGTGGGAAACAAAAGGATACAGCTAGAAACATACTTCATTCAAAGGAATTTGTTATTCATATCGTTGATGAAGATAATGTAATGAAAATAAACGAAACGGCAGCGACTCTTCCACCGGATAAAAGTGAAATTGAACTAGCTCAATTAACTCCAGTGAACAGTATGAAAGTTGCTGTACCTGGTATTAATGAGGCGAAAATCCGGTTTGAGTGTACCTTAGAGCAGTCACTTGAATTAGGTGGAGGAGATACACCTGGTTGTGATTTAATCATTGGAAAAATTGTTCACTTTCACATCGACCCAGCCATTTATCACGAGGGAAAGATTGATCCAAAAGGCTTGGGAGCCGTAAGTCGGCTAGCCGGAATCCATTATGCCAAAATAGGTGACATCTTTTCGATTGAAAGACCAAAATAAAAGTGGGTGGGGAAAACATGTTAAAAACAGTGGGGATTCATCACATAACAGCCATGGTAAATGATGCTCAGCGTAATATCGATTTTTACGCAGGAGTTTTAGGTTTAAGGCTAGTGAAAAAAACGATTAATTTTGATCGTCCGGAAGTGTATCATCTGTATTTTGGAAATGACTCCGGACAACCTGGAACGGTGATTACTTTTTTCCCTTGGGCTCATCAGTTTAAAGGGAGAATCGGAACCGGGCAGGTTGGAGTCACCAGTTATATTATTCCAGAGAACTCATTCTCCTTTTGGGAGGATCGTTTACAATCGTTTGGAATTCGTTTTGTAAAAACGAAACGATTTAACGAAACGTATTTGAGCTTTCAAGATCCTGATGGATTGGAGATTGAATTGGTACAACGACCAAACGGTCCCGTAAATGAGTGGAATGTGAACGGTGTTGGTCCAGAGGTTGCGATAAGAGGATTTGCAGGAGCTACTCTATTGTCCGCAAAACCCCATATGACGGCAGATGTGTTAGAAAATGTTCTCGGACTTACATGCGTCGGGCAAGAAGAAAACTTTTTACGGTTTCAGTCAGAAGGGGAGCTAGGAAACACAATTGATATTAAACTATCTCCGTCTGTTCGAGGCTTGATGGGTGCAGGAACCGTTCACCATCTTGCATGGAGAGCTAAAGATGAAAACGAGCACCAGAAGTGGCGAGAACGATTAGTGGAAAAGGATTATTATCCAACTGACATTCTTGATAGAAATTACTTTCAAGCGCTATACTTTCATGAAGAGGGTGGCATTCTTTTTGAAATAGCTACTGACCCACCAGGCTTTACTGTTGATGAACCCCAAATAGACCTTGGTAAGAATTTAATGTTACCATCTTGGTTAGAGTCAAAAAGAGAAGAATTAGAAAATACGTTGCCACCAGTTGAGGTACGAGTGTTGAAAGGAGAAAAACGATGAAACATATTTATCAAAAGGGAAAAGACCTACAAAAACCAACTTTGTTATTGCTACACGGTACAGGTGGAAATGAATTAGATTTACTACCTATAGCTGGTATGATTGACGATTCTGCAGGTGTGTTAAGTGTGAGAGGAAATATTTTAGAGAACGGCATGCCTCGATTCTTTAGGCGTTTAGCTGAAGGGGTATTTGATATCGAAGATTTAATTTTCCGTACAAAAGAGTTAAATGAGTTCCTAGATGAAGCGGCAGCAAAATACGAATTTGACCGAAACAACATCGTAGCGGTTGGATATTCAAATGGTGCCAACATTGCGGCAAGTCTGTTATTCCATTATGAAAATGCCCTGAAAGCTGCCGTTTTACACCATCCAATGGTCCCTCTGAGAGGAATCGAGCTTCCTAATTTGGAAGGAACATCGGTGTTTATTGGTGCTGGGACAAATGATCCTATTTGCTCGCCGGAAGAATCAACAGAGCTACAAAAGCTATTAGAAGGTGCGAATGCAACAGTCGAGCTTCATTGGGAGAACCGAGGGCACCAACTTACTGCAGATGAAGTCGAAGCAGCAGCTAAATGGTATCGAAATTTATAAAAATACAAGTGTTATGTTCAGGGTAAACTAACATATCTAACTTTGAGGAGTGAAGATATGTTTTTGAATGGCGCCATTATCGACGGTATCTTTGATTCCTCTGTAAATGAATTCACTTTACAGAGAGTGAAAAGCTTTGCTACACAATCGGTTCTTAATGAATCGCAAATAAACAATATTTATCAATACTTACACTTGCATCGGGATAATGAGGACGGACAAATCATTACTCTCTATGATCAAATGCCACTACGACTTTCAAAAGAGGAAAGCAACCAATTGATTGGGGATATAGAGAAAGTGATGGCAATGTACCACTAATGGGTTTTTAAATGGAAAAATGTAAACATAGACCGCATACATTTCTTCGGGAAAGTTGCGGTCTATACATGTTTTAGAGAAACTTCTTAATATCTAAAATGGCTTGCATATGTAAGCCTTCGTGGAAAATTGTACGAATGAGTACTTGTTCAATCGTATGCATTCCCATCTCAGTTGGCGGAAATTCTTCCTCTAATCTTTCTCCATACATTTCTTTAATCTTAACAGGTTGTTCACTTAGTAACTGCTTTAACTCTTGGAAAGATGGAGTGTCCTTTTCAAAACTATAAGGGCTTGATCCATATCCAAACCATGATTGAAATTGCTCTGGCACACCTGCTTTTTCATTCGTAACCGCTTGGATCCATAAATACTGGTCAAGATAGACATGACCAAGGTTCCAACGAATATTATTTTTAAAACCTGTAGGTATGACTTCTGCTTGTTCTTCCGATACATCCTTTAATACTTCCAAAACCTCACTTCGATAACTTTCTAATTGAGTAAACAATACCTCATGACGTGGATTCATTATACATTCCCCCTTATATTTGAATAGGTAATTATTCGATTACTTGAACAATTATCCTGCTAACAAAAGAAAATAAATGGTAAGTATATGCTATGATTGTAATATATTTCATATTCGTAGATTGCCTATATTGGAAATATAAAGGGAGCGGGTCATGAACTATAAAATAATGAAAGCGAATTCAAAGGAAATGGATTTACTGCAAAATTTACTTCAATTTTATATTTATGATTTCTCAGAGTTTATTGATATCGATGTTGAAGAAAATGGGGAATTTAGCGAGTATCCACTTAGTAAGTACTTTACAGAGCCGGATCATTTTCCATATTTACTTTCGGTAGAGGGGAAGTATGCGGGGTTTGTTCTTGTAAGATTTATACAAGAGGAGAGAAAATCGTATCTTTCTATAGCAGAATTTTTTATTATGAAAAAATACCGTCGTGCAGGAATAGGTACATTAGTGGCAAAAGAAATTTTTCAATTACATAATGGCAGTTGGGAAGTAGTTCAGATGAGTAAAAATATACCAGCACAAGTTTTTTGGAGAAAAGTAATCAATGACTTTACTAGTGGGAATTACAGTGAGACTGTCTTAGAAGGAAAGCGTGTAACTCAAGAGTTTAGTAGTTAACTTTCGTAGAAGGAGAAGGCTATGAGGAATTGGAAATTTCCCATGTTACTCGTTTCGGGAATTGGAATCTCTTACTTAGGTAACTGGATCTATTTAGTTGCATTAAACTTATCAGTATTAGAAATAACAGGATCTGCCGCAGCGGTAGCGGGGCTTTTTATCATAAGACCGATAGCCTTATTGTTAACAAACTTCTGGTCTGGTAGCATTATCGATCGTGTAGACAAGAGAAAGTTAATGATCACGATTGATATCGCAAGAGGGATACTTGTATTTTGCCTTCCTTTTATTGAGTCGTTATGGTTTATTTACTCGCTTTTGTTATTGATTAATATGATTGGAGCTTTTTTTGGACCTAGTTCATCGGTCTATATCACCAAGCTCGTACCAAAAGAAAACCGTAAACGTTTTAATTCAATAATGAGTTTGACCACATCAGGTGCATTTTTAATAGGTCCTGCTATTTCAGGAGTACTAATTATGTATTGGGGGACGGATGTTTGTATTTTCTTTAACGCACTTACATTTTTTATTTGTGCGGTTCTTATTTATTTGCTCCCAAGTCTAGACGAAAAAGAGGGGGGGATTGGAAAATCTGTTAGTTTTAAACATCTAATTAATGATTGGAAAGTTGTTAAAGAGTTCATCCTGAAAGCAAGGTTCTTTATAACCGTGTACGTATTGTTTCAAAGCGCAATGCTTATTGGATATGCACTCGATTCACAAGAGGTCACATTTATTAAGCAAGAACTTTTACTAAGCGACCAACAATATGGGTTAATTGTTAGTTTAACTGGCCTTGGTGCATTAGCTGGCGCGCTTGTATCAACATTGCTAGCCAAAAGAGTACAGCTGAAGATCTATCTAGGAGGCGGCATGTTTTTAATCTCAGTTGGATACGCCTTGTTTTATTCATCTGAAAGCTTTTTAACTGCAACGGGTGCCTTTATTTTTCTAGGCTTTTTTATGACGTTTGCGAATGCAGGTTATGCGACATTTTTTCAAAATAGTATTCCAATTAACATCATGGGTAGGTTTGCGAGCATTGCAGATTTGATACAGGGATTGGTGCAAATCGGATTCACCTTACTGTTAGGACTGTTTGCCGAATGGTTTTCATTAACAATTGTTTGCATTACTTTTTCCGTTTTCGCAATGATTATTTCCTTGAGTTTATTAGTTATAACTATTTTGCCATCAAGTGCTGAAGGATTTAAGGAGGTAACAAGTGAGGGGAGTGTGAAATGAAAATAACCTCAATGATGAGGTTATTTTCTGTTTGCTTGACGTCCGCTTTTTTTCTGACTTTGTGATTTTGAGTTACCGATTTGAAAATCATCGCCTAATTCCACATCATTACGCTTATCCTGCTTTTCAATTTTTTCTCTAGTTTGATCTTTGTTTTGCATTCCTTGTTGAGACAATTCTCTCACCTCACTTTCATGCAGTATCGGTTGTAGTATGTGCATGGTTCGAAGAATTATTTATATAAAATAACGGAGGTAACTTCATGAAAAATCCAATTAAAAATGAGATTGGTACAGTATTTATCCCTGTTAGTGACATTGAAAAAGCAAGAGATTGGTATTGTGATGTATTAGGTTTACCATTGGATGGGGAAATCTTTCATGGTCATATCTATGTCCTTCCAATGAAGGGAACCGGAATTGTTCTAGATAGTAAAATCTATTCAGATGAACGTGTCTCCACCGTGCCAATGCTCCATTTTAACACGGATAATATCGAAGAAGCCTTTCATTATTTGAAGGGAAAGCAGCAGGTGGAAATCGTTACCGACATTCAGCACGGTCATTATTTTAATATCAAAGATCCAGATGGAAATACACTTATGATCTGTAAGTGTTAACGGAGGTGAAACATGCGAAGCGAAAAAGAAATGCTAGATCTAATTTTACGAGTGGCAAAAGAGGATAACCGAATTCGTGCAGTTTATATGAACGGATCAAGAACAAACTCTCACGTTCCGAAGGACATTTTCCAAGATTATGACGTGGTTTATGTTGTAGAGGAAACGGCTTCATTTATTGAAGAAAATACATGGATTAATGTGTTCGGGGAATTGCTTATGATTCAGGAGCCTGACAGAAATGACCAATTCATTGGTAGGGAGGTCGATTTGAGTCAGTCATACGGGTACTTAATGCTTTTTACAGACGGTAATCGTATCGATCTTCGTATTCAAACACTAGGAGAAATGATTAAGGATTACGGGAGTGACTCACTAACAGTGCCTTTATTGGATAAGGATGGAGTCTTACCAATCATTCCACAAGCATCTGATGAAGGCTACCATGTAAGACGCCCAAGTATTAAACAATATCTGTCTAATTGTAATAATTTTTGGTGGTGTCTTCAAAATGTAGCAAAGGGGATTTGGCGTGACGAATTGCCTTATAGCAAGCAAATGTTTGAGTTGGTTATTCGATCAGAATTACATCAAATGGTTGATTGGTGGATTGGAAGTCAGCACAATTTTAAGATATCACCTGGGAAATTTGGGAAGTATTATAAAAAACATTTGCCCAAGAGGTTTTGGGAGATGTATAAAAAAACTTATTGCGATAGTGAGTATGACCATATGTGGGAATCGCTTTTTACAGCCTGTGAATTATTTCGGATTTTGGCAGTTGATGTGGGGGAAGAATTGGGTGTGGAGTACCCGTATATAGAGGATAAGAACATGATGATGTATTTAGAAGGGGTTCGGAACTTACCTAAGGATGCAACGGATATTTATTAATGATTTTGATCATTTATTATTGTTAGATATTCCAATTAGGGTGTACCTATTATGTGCCGAGCTCTTTGTGTGAAAAGGCAGGTGAAACCACTTTTCACCTGCTACATGTTTGTAAATTGTTTAAATAGCTGTATGTTTTTGATTTCCTCTAAATGAATCTCTGATAATTTTTCCAATATATTTAATCCTTTATTGGTCACACGAATGAGCACGCTACGGCCATCCTCTGGGTTACTTTCTCTTTCAACTAGACCAGCTTCTTCGCAGCGATCGATCAGTCCAACACATGCATGATGAGTAATTTGAAGTCTTTCTGCCAGCTCGCCTGTTGTAACAATACTCTTTCCAGGGAACCCTTGAATGGCTAATATTAATTGATGCTGCTGAGAGGTGATTCCTTGTTCTTTTGCAGCTGCTTCACTGAATTTTAGAAATTTACGGAGCTGGTAACGAAACTCACCTAAATATTCATATATTTCCTTTGATAATAGAGAACTCAACTACTTTCAACCTTTCTCGTCTGATTGATATTTATATCTTAACATGATATAATCAAAATACCAAATAATATCTTAATACGATATAAATAACTTGAGGTGATGGGGATGCATGAAGAAGTGGGGAAATGTAAGAAATGTGGGAAGACGATTTTCTGCTTGGATGGTTTTCTCAATGGGGTAGTGGACACTAATGGCGAGATTGAATGTTTTCCTTGTTCAGAGGAACAGTTTCAGGAGTAAAAAGTTCTCGAATAATAGTAAGTGGATGTCTGTGGAAGATCAATAGAAGGGAAGATAAGAATTGAGTGAATCATTAATTAGGGTAGGAACGACGTATATACCGGTAACCAATGTGGAAGACTCTGCTGACTGGTACGTTACGAATCTAGCTGCAGAACTTAGTTATCAAGATGCAGACAAAGCGATTATTAATCTAGCGAACCAAAGTTTTTTCTTAGTAAAGGCCAATGAAAATCAAACATCTAATTTCTTAGATTATAAAGGGGGAAAATGGTTCTCAGTCACATTCGAGGTGGATGGAATGGATGCCTTACAGAATTTACATAAAGAATTTAAAGAAAAAGGTGTGCGAGTTGGCGACATCGAAAATAGAGGTCATGCAGGAAGAAACTTTGTCTTTTATGATCTTGATGGAAATGGGTTTGATGTGTGGAGTGAATTGAGTCCTACATTTAAAAGATAAACTTCTTATGACCCCTGGAGATAGAATAAATGTCTCTCTCGGGTCATAAAGCATGTTTTATAACCCGAGCTTAGATGTTATAGGATGTTAAAAGTCATAAACCTAAAAGACTAAATTTACAATCCATATTTCTTCATCTTATTATATAAAGTCACACGTGACCATCCGAGCATTTTGGCTGCAGCGGATTTATTTCCATAGGTTTGATGAAGAACTTGGGTGATTTTGGACCGTTCATCCTCAAACGTTTCCTCACGCAACACATTGACGGTAGGCTGGGACTTGCTTTTAAAAAGGGCGGTTGGCAGTTCGGCAACAGTGATCATATTGTCATCAGCCAAAATCATCATTCGTTCCACCGTGTTTTTGAGCTGACGAATGTTTCCGTTCCATGGGTAATGCATGAATGTGACCATTACCTCTGGGGCAACAACGGGAACAGGCTTATCATATTTAGCAGAGAACTCTTTTAAAAATAATTGGACGAGTTCTGGTAAATCCTCGATCCTCTCGCGTAAAGGTGGGAGAGGCACGACAACAACATTTAATCGGTAATACAGATCTTCACGGAACAATCCTTCTTCCACCATCTTCTCTAAGTCCCGATTGGTTGCAGCGATAATTCGTAAATCAATGGGGATGGGTTCATTCCCGCCCACACGATAGTATTGCTTTTCTTGTAATACGCGGAGCAGTTTCACCTGCAACTCAAGTGGAAGCTCGCCGATTTCATCTAAAAACAAAGTTCCATTCTTCGCAGCTCCAATTTTTCCAAGCTTTCCTTCCTTCACAGCACCTGTAAATGCTCCTTTTTCATATCCAAACAGTTCACTTTCAAAAAGGGCAGCAGGAATTGCTCCACAGTTCAAGTCGACAAAGGGTCCCTCCGCGCGTGTACTCGCCTTATGAATGGCTTGCGCAAATAACTCTTTTCCAACCCCACTTTCACCTGTAATCATGACGGTAGCATCCGTCCGAGCTACTTTTTTGGCAAGCGTAATAGATGTATTTAATGCTTGACTACGACCTTTAATTTTATAAAAAGGGTCATCGATTTCATTCGGCTCAATTTGACTTTCTAAATCCTGAATATATGCGGCTGTGGTGGATAGCTCATCATTTAGTTTTACGATATCGGTAATATCACGTTCTACCGAAATTCCTCCAACAATCTCTCCGTTACTCAGCAAAGGAAGGGAGTTAATCAACACGTGTACATCTTGTTTTGGCTGGTTGTATTGTCGAGTAACCGTAGATCCGTCTGATAATGTCTTCATTAATACGATCGATTCTTTTTGGAAAAAGTTCGTAATGGGATTTCCGATGATCGTTTCAGCAGCTGTCTCGTAAAGTTCTTCTGCCTTTGGATTCCAGGCGACCACCTGCCCCGATTGATCGACGATCGTAATTGCGTCATCAACCGCTTGTAATAGTGTTTCGTACATATTGGACAAACTTTTCCATTCTTGAAAAATACATTCGAAAAGTGCAGACTTCGGAACAACAAAGGCTGGATCACCAGAATCATCTACTAAAAGGACATCCTCTAAAGCTTTTACATCTGACAAACGAGCATGTAGGGGATAGGTTTGCATTTCTTCTATATAAATAGCTCCATCAATTGGTTGGGAAAGAGCTTGAAGCAGAATGTTTTTATTTATCATCCGATCACCTTCACTACTGTTAATTTGGTTTACAAAATTGTAAAGACTTTACACATATTTTACAATCTTGTAAACGTGCTGTACATATAATTTTCCCATTTTCGTACTTTTTTAAGTTGGCATGCTTCTTGCATATTAAATGGATATACAAACAAAGAGGAGGATGTTTATGTATAGTTACAAACATGAACCATTTACCAATTTTTCACTTGAGGACAATCAACATGCTTTTAAAAAAGCTTTAGAATTTGTAAATTCACAGTTAGGAAAAGAATATCCACTAACCATTGGCGGAAAGAAGATTACAACAGAGTCAAAAATTACTTCGTATAACCCAGCAAATAAAGAAGAAATAGTAGGGGTAGTTTCAAAAGCAAGCAAGGAAATCGCTGAAGAAGCCATGCAAGCTGCGTTAACCGCGTTTGAATCTTGGAAAAATGTTGAGCCAGCCACGCGTGCCAATGTTTTATTCCGTGCGGCAAACATCATGCGTCGACGTAAGCATGAATTCTCTGCCTATCTCGTAAAAGAAGCAGGAAAGCCGTGGAAAGAAGCGGATGCTGATACAGCTGAAGCAATCGATTTCTTAGAGTTTTACGGAAGACAAATGAATCAGCTTTCTGCCGGTGTACCGGTTCAAAGCCGTGATGGAGAATTTAACCAATACAATTATATTCCACTTGGTGTTGGAGTTATTATTTCTCCATTTAACTTCCCTTTAGCAATCATGGCTGGTACAACCGTAGCGGCAATCGTTGCAGGAAACTCTGTTTTACTAAAGCCAGCTAATAACACGCCTGTAGTGGCAGCTAAGTTTGTGGAATTAATGGAAGAAGCAGGACTACCAGAGGGAGTTCTTAACTTCGTTCCTGGAAGTGGAGCAGAAATTGGTGACTACCTAGTTGACCATCCAAAAACTCGTTTCGTTTCCTTCACAGGTTCACGCGAAGTAGGTTGCCGTATTTATGAGCGTGCAGCAAAGGTACAGCCAGGTCAAATTTGGTTAAAGCGTGTGATTGCTGAGATGGGTGGAAAAGACACAGTGGTTGTTGATAAAGATGCGGATCTTGACTTAGCTGCAACGTCCATCGTGTACTCTGCGTTTGGTTTCTCAGGTCAAAAATGTTCAGCCGGTTCACGTGCTGTCATCCATGAGGATGTATACGACGTTGTATTAGAAAAAGCAGTCGCTCTTACAAAGGCTTTATCACTTGGAAACCCAGAAGATGTGAACACATACATGGGACCAGTAATTGATAAGGCAGCTTACGATAAAATTATGAGCTATATTGCCGTAGGAAATGAAGAGGGTCGTATCGCTGCTGGTGGAAATGGTGATGATTCGAAAGGATACTTCATCGAACCAACCATTGTGGCGGATGTGAAGGAAAAGGACCGTCTGATGCAAGAAGAGATTTTTGGACCTGTAGTGGCGTTCTGTAAAGCTCGTGACTTCGACCATATGATGACGATTGCCAATAACACAGACTACGGTTTAACAGGAGCTCTGATTTCTAATAATCGTGCCCATATCGAAAGAGCGAGAAAAGAGTTCCACGTAGGAAATCTTTACTTCAACCGTACGTGTACAGGGGCCATCGTTGGGTACCAGCCATTTGGTGGATTCAATATGTCAGGTACTGACTCAAAAGCAGGCGGACCAGACTACCTGGTATTACACATGCAAGCGAAAACAACTTCTGAAATGTTCTAATTGAATTCTGGCTCGGGCTGCACGTACCAATGTGCAGCCCCGATATAATGGGGGAGAAAGAGAATGATAGAGGCGATTTCAAAAAACTTCTTTTTAAAAGTATCGCAAAACAAGTCGATGAACAAAGCTGCTCGAAAATGGGGTCTTCGCTTTGGGGCTAGTCAGGTCGTTGCTGGAGAAACGATTGACACAGCGATTACAGCGGTAAAAAAGTTAAATAAAAATGGAATCGTTGCCACACTGGATCATCTTGGTGAGTTTGTATCGAGCAAAGCAGAAGCTAGTGAAGCAACTGATTATTGTGTACGTACATTACATGCGATGGCATCTGCGAAGGTAGATGGCAATCTTTCAGTAAAAATGACGCAATTAGGTTTAGACATCGATAAGCAGTTTTGCTTAGACAATATGAGAAAAATCGTCTCCACGGCAAAACAATACAATAACTTCGTTCGGATTGACATGGAGGATTCCACACGCACTCAAATTACACTAGATATTTTAAAGGAATTACGCAAAGAGTATGATAATGTCGGTACAGTAATTCAAGCGTATTTGTATCGATCAGAGAAAGACGTGAGAGAATTAGTGGGAGTTCCGCTTCGCTTAGTTAAAGGAGCGTACAAGGAGCCTGCAGAAGTCGCTTATCAGGAAAAGACTGACGTGGACAAGAACTATATGACGATCATTAAAGAGCATTTGAAAAGTGGAAGTTACACGGCAATTGCCAGCCATGACCACAACATCATTGCGAAGGTGAAGGAATTTACCAACCAAGAAAACATTCCTACCTCTCAATTTGAATTCCAATTTTTATACGGTTTTCGTAATGAACTTCAGCAAAGTCTCGTAAAAGAAGGTTACAAAGTTCGTGTGTATGTTCCGTTTGGGGATGACTGGTTCGGCTACTTTATGCGTCGTTTGGCGGAAAGACCGCAAAACATTGCATTTGCTTTTAAAGGATTCTTTTTTAAATAAGGCTCTTTTCTAAAACATTGTTGCTAAATAAAAGTGTAATAAGAAGAGAAGCGTGAATGAGGAGATTCAGGCTTCTTTTTTGCTGAAAGTTGAAATCTCCCTTTTTATACGTGTAAAAGCGATAAAATCTATCATTTCTTCCTTCGATAATGATACTCCGTCCAATGTGAGTGCCATTGATTCCTCCTCAACTAGTTTGGTTAGCTCTAACGATTGCTCACTTCGTCCAAGAATATGGTCCACACTTGTTTCAAATAAATCGGCAATATCAGATAATGCCTGCAGAGACGGCTCTCTATATCCATACTCATAACCTGCGTATGTACTTTTTGCGATTTCTAGACGATCTGCCGTTTCCTGCATCGACCACTTTCTACTTTTCCTCAAAGTTACTAATCGAGATAACACGGTTCATTCTTCCTCCAATGACTGATTGTTTTGTTCATTATAGCATGTTAGTAATGACAAGAATACAAAAATGTGCGCGAATTGAAAACATATATTGCTTTATTTAATGATTTTATTATAATAAGCTTATAATAAATTGCAAATCGCGTACATATACGTAGAGGAGAAGAGAAACCATGAAAAAAATATTACTACTTGCAACTGGAGGGACCATTGCATCGTTAGAGGGAAAGGACGGATTGGTTCCAGGACTAGCGCCAGTGGACCTCTTAAGCTATTCTTCGGATGTATCCTTGGCTGCTGATGTGACTTGCGAGATTTTAATGAATAGAGACAGTACGAATATGCAGCCGGAACACTGGATAGAAATGGCGTCTAAAATTGCAGATAACTACGATCAATATGATGGATTTGTTATTACGCATGGAACTGACACGCTAGGGTATACATCTTCTGCATTATCCTATATGCTGCAGGGTTTAAATAAGCCGGTTGTAGTAACGGGATCTCAAGTTCCGATTAGTTTTAAAAGAACAGATGCGATTAAAAATCTAAACGACGCCATCTGCTTTGCTTGTGAAAACGTTGGTGGAGTTTATGTTGTTTTTGATGGACGAGTGATCATTGGGACAAGAGCGGTAAAAATGAGAACGAAAAGCTTTGATGCGTTTGAAAGTATTAATCATCCTTATGTAGCACAAGTAAGAGAAAACAAGGTTACTTATTACTGGAGACCAGAGCAAACGATTCAGTCATTAAAATTAGATGTTAGTCTTTGCCCAGATGTGTTTGTTCTTACCTTACATCCTGGTACGAAGCCTGAAATTTTTGATTACTTAAAAGGACTGTATAAGGGAATTATAATTGAAAGCTATGGAAACGGTGGGGTTCCATTCGAGGAAAGAAGCTTGCTACCAAAGATTAAAGAATTGACTGAAGCAGGTGTTGCAGTTCTCATTTCGACACAGTGTCTAGAAGAAGGTGGAGATCTGTATTTATATGAAGTCGGACGGAAAGTAAGTCAGTACAATGTGATCGTCTCCGGAGATATGAATAAAGAAGCAATCGTACCGAAGCTAATGTGGGCTTTAGGTCAAACGAACGATCTGTCTCAAGTAAAAGAAATGATGGAAACACCGATTTCGTATGATCTATCCGTTGAATGGGGTCAAGAAGAGTGAGACAAGCCTATCATTTATTTCTTTTACATGTAGGGATTGCCCTAGTAGCGATTAATATTCACTTTTTTCTAGCACCTAATCAATTTGCTGCCGGAGGTTTAGGTGGTTTGACGATTGTGATGCATCACTTTTTTCCTAACGTTTCGATTGGTTTACTAATGTTATGTTTTAATGTGGTGTTGTTTGGATTAGGTTTCATGTTTCTCGGTTTTAGCTTTGGTCTAAAGACGATTTACTCTAGCTTTATGTTATCGTTTATGGTTTGGTTGTTTGGGGAAGTTGCTCCTATGGCTGAACCTCTAAGTGAAGATAAACTGATTCAACTGATGGTCGGTGTATTAATTGCTGCACTGGGATTGGTCATCGTGATGAAAGAGGGAGCTTCAACCGGAGGAATGGACCTGATCGGCATGATATTAAATAAGTATTTTTCAATTGATATAGGTAAAGCTGTGTTGTTTTCCGATATGATTATTGTACTGCTGTCGATTGTTGCGTTTGGTGTGGAAAATGGGTTATATGCACTATTTGGAATTGTGTTAAGAGGGGTCGTTATTGACTATTTAATTCAACAGTTTAGCTTAACGAAGGAAGTTGTCATTATTAGCTATAAATGCGATTTAATTAAGAACTTTATTATTGAAAATCTAGGCCGCAGTGCTACCGTGCATGAAGCCAAAGGAGCCTTTAGCAACGAGCAAAAGGAAGTCATAACAATCGTCCTGAAACGAAGCGAGTTTCATTCGTTGAAAAAATATATTAATGAAATCGACAAACGAGCTTTTATTAGTGTACATAATATGAGTGAGGTCGTCGGAAATGGATTTAAGAGTATGGTTTAGGTGGAAAAATCTCGTGTTACATTCCTGAAATATATGTAATAAACAAAAAAGCAATTTATTATTTTCTTAAGTAAACCTGGTAATTCCACCCATCATATTAGTGGATAAAGCCCGGTCTATCAATATATTGTGTCAATAGAATTTATTTGTCCAATAATTGGAACATGCACGGGTATATTACATCTGGTAACCTTCTTGGTATCGACAACAAGGAGGTATTTTTTATGAAAAACATTCTAAAAAAACTACTTGTTCTCTCTACTCTATCGTTCACATTGGTTGGGTTCGAAACTACTTCGAGCGCAGCTGAACAAACTCTTTCAGTGAAAAGTGGAGAAACATCTTGGAAAGTAGTAAGCAAAACGGATAACTCTGCTCTAGAATTAATAAAAGAGAATCATGATAAATTTCCAACATTATATGAAAAGGAAATTGATGTTACAGATCAGGAAAAGGAATTGATGGCCCGACTCGTAAGCGCGGAAGCAAAAGGAGAACCGTACGAAGGGAAAGTGGCTGTGGCAGAAGTTATTATTAACCGAGTAGAGCATGAGGAATTTCCTGACACGGTAAAAGAAGTTGTATATGAGCAGGTATCTGGTACGTATGCATTTTCTCCTGTTCAAAATGGAGAGATTAACAAGCCAGCGGATGAGGAATCAGTGGAAGCGGTAGAAGAGGCTCTAGTTGACATAGAGAATGATTCAGAGGCTATATATTTTTATAATCCGGAAATCGCAACGGACACATGGATTTTATCAAGACAAGTGATAGAAACAATTGGAAACCATCGATTTGCGATTTAAAAACCAGGGAAAAAAATCCCTGGTTTTTCTATTGAATAATATATTGCTTTAATGCTTGTTGTAAAGTTCCTAAAGTTTTTGTCTTCTTAAAGAAGGAGGAAATATCTAAATGAATCATCTTTTTAACCACTTCGGCACGTAAACCAGTAATAATCGAATGGCAACCCATCATGGAAGTACCATCGATGATTTTCATAAGATGATCGATCACGTCGGGTTCCATATTGCCAATTCCTGATAAATCAATAATTAACGTTTGAATTCGTAGTCTTCCAATTTCTGTGAGAACCTTCTCTTCAAGTATGGCCGTTCGGAAGGAGTCTACGGTCCCGATTAAAGGCAAAATACATACAGAAGAAGTGATTGGAATAATAGGTACTGATAGATTTTCAACTAGTTGTCTTTGTGCAACAATTAGGGCATCTTTGTAATTTGAATAACTGATAAAGAAAGTATTCAAAAACTGGTCGACACGGTTATTAATTTGTAGCTCGAGATGAAAGAAGTCATCCAAATCATATTTGTTGGAAAGATTGTTAAACGATTGAATAAATCTCCAAAGTGTACGCCTTATCGCTTGAACCCACTCCAGTTTGAAGGATAATTCAATTGAATGGGTTGCCCAGACAATTCCCTCCTGCTTGGCAAAAGCTTTCAGTGCATCTTCATTACCATCAATAATGTCAATGACCAGCTTTTGAGCATTCGAGACTAAGTTGATATTACCAATCCTTAGTATTTCATCGATCCGATCTTTTACATTTACAGCCTCTAGAAGAAGTGAGTTCTTAAATTTATCTTTATTTTCTTCAATAAAGTATTTTAAGTCAAAAGAAGCTTGATATGTAAGTTCCATAAGATGTTCCCCCTTTTACATTTCCCCAAGAACTGATACCCGTAAAATGTATTTGATAAACATGTTTTTACAATAAATATTAATTATATATTTAATGAGTAAAAAGAACGATTTTTTAATTTAAAAAAACAGTGACTTTTATCATAGTTATCGACTATTTTCGACAAATCTTCTATAATATGTTTGCTAAAATATAAAATAAAATTGAAAAAGGCAAACTCATTGAAAGGTGGGGACGCAAAGCTACAGGTCTAAGGTTCAAAAGGAACTAGGATGGCTGAGTTGCCAAGGGAATAATCGGAAGACCTATATCCCTTTTGGTATAGGTCTTTTCTGTATTTCTTTAAGTTTATTGGCCATACACCTTTAACATTACAATAGAAATATAACAGAAGAGAAGAAGGTCATGTCATGAGCAACCAAAAATTCGATTTATTGGAGAAAGTGTTTCATACAAGTAATGATTACTTAATTGTAAAAGATGTTAATGGAAGATGGATCGAAGCAAATAAAAAGACCCTGCAATTATTTGATATTGAGGAAGGGGCATATAAGGGAAAAACGGATGAACAACTTGCACAGAAATACAAAAAGTTTGAGAACTATGGTCCTATTTGTGTTCATTCAGACAATCAAGCGTGGGTAAGTAAAACAGAATTTCAATTAAAAGAATCGTTTCGTATGGATGGGAATGACTATACATTTCATGTTAGAAAGATTCCACTTTATGATGAGAACGGTTATGCAGATAGTTTAGTCGTAGTAGGTAGAAATATTACGGAGCAAGAAAAATACCAAGCCATTAGTGATAAACAGTATAAAGCCTTACAAATGATTGCGTCAGGTGAACCATTAATTGATGTTTTTCGAAATATTGTGAATGCTGTGGAGGTACTATCTAGTAACAGTATTTGCTCGATAATGTTTTATGAAGAGAGTGAGAATTGGTTACGTAACGGATATTCACATAGCTTTCCAGATGGATTTTTAAAGAAAATCGACCGGTTTCCAGTTGGTTTGAACTATGCATCTTGTGGACATGCTGCTTTCACGAAAGAGATAGCAATTGTCTCGGATATTGAAACTGACCCATCTTGGTCTAATTGGAAAACGATCCCTTTGAGCTATCAATTGCATTCTTGTTGGTCGATTCCCATTCTGTCGTCAAAAGGAGAATTATTCGGTACATTTGCGATCTATCATCCTGAAGTAAGAAAACCAAAGTCGTATGAAATCGAATTACTTAAAGTATTTAGTTATTTAACTGGGTTAGCGATTGAAAGGGATAATCAGGTAAAAGAAATCCAATACTTGGCATCTCATGACACATTAACAAATCTCCCGAATATCCGATTTTTAAAGGATGTTATTGATCGTTTAATTAGTAGACAAGATGAGTTTGCGATTTTGTTTATTGATTTAGACCGATTTAAGCCTATTAATGATACCTTCGGACACGCGGTAGGAGATCAGGTGTTAAGTGAAGTAGCAAGGCGCATAAACTCAAATATCCCGAAGAAAGGGATCGTCACCCGTATGGGTGGTGATGAATTTGTCATCCTTTTAAGAAAAATGAAAATTGAGAAACAACCAAAAGCAGTGGCAGAAAAAATATTACAAGAAATAAAAGAACCGATAATAATAAATGACCGAGAGTTTTACGTATCAGCTAGTATTGGGATTAGTATGTATCCGTTTCATGGTCATACAGGGGACATATTAATTAGAAATGCAGATGTTGCGATGTATAGTGTAAAAGGCGAGGATGGACAATCTATCCAAATGTTCAATGATTCCCTCACGGAGCACGGTACAGAATTATTTATGTTACAAGGAGAACTTCGTGAAGCAATCAAGCAAGAGCAATTTTTTATACAATATCAACCGAAAATTCAATTGGCAACAGGTAAATTTACTGGTCTAGAAGCACTCATCAGATGGAAGCATCCACTGAAGGGGAACATCAGTCCTGACACATTTATCCCTTTAGCAGAGGAAAGTGGATTTATTGATGCGCTAGGAGAATGGGTTCTCCGGGAAGTATGCTTACAGGTAAAGAAGTGGAGGGAGACAAACCTAGCACATTTACCTGTTGCAGTAAATGTGTCTGTGAGACAATTTGTTTTAAATGATATCCCTAGTTTAGTGGAAGATATTCTAGCAGAATATGATCTACCATCCGAATCAATTGAGATTGAAATTACAGAAAGTGTGTTAAGTAAGCATGAATATTTAATTCAAAATGCAGTTAGCAAGCTTCAAGAAATTGGAGTGAAAGTGTCAATTGATGATTTTGGGACAGGATATGCTTCAATGACGTATTTAAAACAATTTCGTGCAAATAAAATCAAAATTGATCGTTCTTTTATCAGCTCTCTTCCACATGATGTAAATGAAGCAGCCATCGTTTCTGCGGTTATTACATTAGCGCGTGATTTACATATGGATGTTATTGCAGAGGGCATTGAGACGAAGGAACAACTCGACTTTTTATTAGAAAAAGGCTGTTCTGAAGGCCAAGGGTACTATTTCAGTCGTCCGGTATCTTCAAATGAAATCGAGGAACTAGTTGAAAGAGTAAATAAATTAAAAAGGGAGTGAAAACTTTGAAAGTTGGATTGATCGGCTTAGGAAATATGGGTTTACCGATGGCTGAAAATCTTTTGAAAAATGGCTATGAATTAGTAGTATACAATCGGACGAAAAGTAAATGCCATGACCTAACCACAAAAGGAGCCATTATAGCTAACACTCCTGCTGAAGCAGCAAGACAAACGAATATCGTACTTACTATTCTTTCTGACGATACAGCATTGGAGAACGTCGTGTTTGGTGAGGAAGGAATACTTGAGGGGTTACAACCAGGAGGCATTCATGTGTCTATCAGTACCATCAGTGTGTACTTGGCAAAAAAACTAACGGTTGACCATGAAAATGCCAGTCAACATTTTATTTCTTCCACCGTTTTAGGTCGTCCTGAGGCAGCGGCAGCAGCTGCTTTACGCTTTATAGTTGCAGGTCCAGAAGAGGCAAGGAAGAAAGTAAAACCCATCCTTCAATCGTTAGGGCAAGATGTTTTTATTGTTGGTGAACAAGGGTATTTATCAAATGTGGCTAAACTAGGAAACAACTTCTTACTTGTTTCCATGCTAGAGTCCTTATCAGAGATCTTGGTTATGGTAGAGAAACATGGAGTTGAACCAAAGCAGTTTTTAGAAATTATTAATTCTCTGTTTGCATCTCCAGTTTATAATACTTATGGAAAAATGATGACAAATGAACAGTTTGATCCTGCTGGCTTTAAGCTAAAGCTAGGATTAAAGGATGTGAACCTAATGATTGATGCAGCGAATGAGGTATCCACCCTGTTGCCAATTGCTAATCTCGCGCAATCTCACTACAGTTATGCGATCGAAAAAGGCTGGGGAGATTTAGATTGGGCAGCGATCATGAAGGTACTAAAGGAGATCAATTAAGTAGAGTCAAAGGGCTCTACTTTTTAATTTGTGGAGGAAAATAAGAGTCGGGGTTAGGCAAAATGTTGACCAAAAAGCTTGTCATCATTTAGTAATATACCTGTAATATCCCTCGAATCAAGAAAAAAATGAAGAGACATAGCTGGAAATTTGATCCTTTTCAAAGCTTATGAACCGTTGATGCTATTACTATTGGAAAAATTAACTAATTGAAGGGAAATTTTGGTTCATGAAACGGTATGTTACATCTGGTAATCTACTAGTTGTTCGAGAAAACAGCAATTGGAGGTACAAACTATGAAAATGGTAAAAAAATTACTAGTGATCTCAACTCTATCATTTACATTGGTTGGATTCGGATCAGCAGCAGGTGCTGCAACTCAATCACATGTAGTACAAAAAGGAGATACGTTTTGGAATATCGGGTCAAAGTATGGTGTATCTGTATTAAATTTAATGAAGCAAAATAACAAAACGACATCACTATTATATCCAGGTGAAAAGCTAGTGATTCCTGCAACTAATTTGTCAGCAGCTGATAAGGATTTATTAGCGAGACTAGTAAGTGCGGAAGCTAAAGGGGAGTCTTACGCAGGGAAAGTAGCTGTTGCGACAGTGATTTTAAATCGTGTGAATCACCCAGATTTTCCTAATACAGTAAGTGAAGTCATTTATCAAATCGACCAAGGTTATTATGCATTTACACCTGTTAAAAATGGAACTATTAACCAGGCAGCAGATGAAGAATCAAAGCGTGCAGTTGACGAGGCGCTAGCGTTCCAAGGGCAAGGACAAGGTTCATTATACTTTTACAATCCACAAACAGCCGCAAGCGACTGGGTGTTCTCTCGTGAAACCACGATTACAATTGGAAACCATAGATTTGCGAAATAAATAATAGCAAGAGGGAATGTCCCTCTTGCATACATAACATTTCTACCCATAAATAGCCATTTGATCTCATCATTCGCTGTATAATGTAAAAGATAACGTATTGTGTTCAAATAAATAAGGCAGGAACTAATTCCTGCCTTATGGTGTTACTTTTGTTTTTTCTGTTGAGCCTTCATTTTATTACTTGTTAACTCTGCTGCATATTCCTCTTGCGACATTCCTCGTTTTGCGCTTTCAGACTCAATCTTTCTAGTCTTGTTATCATTACGATTTGGCATAGTAACACCTCCCTTTAAACAAAGATATTTTGTACAAAGTTTTCACTTCTATTCAAAGGAGAATACGTATGAAAAAAATAAGTAAACTAAAACCGTATTGCCAAACAAAGATAAGGAAGGTGAGACAAGATGGCGAAAAATAAAAACAATCAATTTAAGAATAATAAAAATGCTTTACCAAAAGCGGATGTAGAATTTTCGTCTGAAAATGGGTTGGAAAGAAAAGCGTTGAAGGCATTGAAGAAAGTAAATAAGTAAAAATGGAAAAGTCGAATTCCGTTATTTTAGGGAATTCGACTTTTCCAATTAGTAGAGACTCATCCAACTTTTTCTTATAAACTATAAGAAATAGCATCAGGAGGAGTTTTCATGTTTGAAGCAATTATTCATGGGTTTATTTTAGCATTTGGATTAATCTTGCCTTTAGGAGTTCAAAATGTTTTTGTATTTAACCAAGGCGCGACACAAGCTCGATTTTTAGGGGCATTACCGGTGATTATTACTGCGGCTATTTGTGACACATTACTTATTTCCCTAGCCGTCTTAGGAGTCTCGGTGGTGGTTCTTGACTATGATTGGTTAAGAATGCTTTTGCTTTTTGCAGGCATCATCTTTCTCATTTATATGGGATTTGTTACTTGGAATAGTAAACCAGCTATGAATGAAGGGGAGAGTAGAATATCTTTTTCTCCAAAAAAACAAGTTATTTTTGCTATGTCGGTATCGTTGCTCAACCCTCATGCCATTTTAGATACGATTGGAGTGATTGGAACTAGCTCCTTAGCCTATTTAGGTTTTGAGAAACTAGCATTTGCTATTACTTGCATACTGGTCTCATGGTTGTGGTTCCTCGGCTTAGGAATTGTCGGAAGAATGTCGGGTAGGCTTGATCAATCAGGTCGCTTCTTATTGATCTTAAATAAAATCTCAGCAATTGTCATGTGGGGAACAGCTGTTTATATTGGTTTTACCCTATGAGTTTCAAAATGAAGGTCAAAAAGCATTGGAACAGGTCCATGCTTTTTTGTTTGCCCGCATACTTTATCTATGAATAGTTAGAAGAATTGGAGGGAACATACAACTAATGTGAAAAAGTTGGGATTGTAATAAAAGGAGATACTTCTAATGATTGGACTGCCACTTACCTTGGTAATAACTTTGACATTAGCACTTGTCTTCTATTTTCAAACAAAATCAATCAACTTTTTACAAAACTCCATCATATACATGGTTATGACCATTTTTACAACCAATGTATTAACCATTCTGTCTTTAAATTTAAAGTGGATCACACCAACTGATCATCCATTTATTTTTCCCGCTTATTTACTTTATCGAGATGGTATTATTCCTCTACTCATACTCATTTTCGTCAATGGTTTTTATACAACCAAAGGATTGCGAATTAGGGCAATTTATTTCTTTATATGCTTCATCTGTTTACATGCTATGGAAGTACTTTTACTACAGTATAAAATAATCGAATATCTCAAATGGAAATGGTTGTTTTCAGCTATCACAAATATTGGATACCTGATGATGGGATTATTCATACTGAAAATGCTTCTGTATGTTGTGAAAGGGAGTCCCAAGAATGACAGTCGTATATGAAAAGTCTTTTGATTGGAATGAGTGGTTTGTTATTATTGTGTTAATTTCTTTACATGGTTTAATGATAATAACACCTAAAATTTTCTCGAAGACAGAGGGGATTGCTCATTATTTGTATGGAATTACGATCGTTTATTTATTTGACCATACCTTAAGTACCAAACCATGGGATTTTTACGATGTGAATGACAATTCGAATTTCCAGCTATTCGACTTTCTATACTATATAATGAACGGACCCTTTAGCTATTATTTTATTTACTTATATCAAAAATTAAAAATTGATGGATTTCGTACGATTCTTTATCTTTTACTTTGGTCTAGTTTGGCCGTTCTTATGGAATGGGTAGGATTTAAGATAGGTCTGTTCCATTATGATAAGGGGTATAATATGCATTGGTCTTTTCCTATTTACATGATGGTTCAAATCATCCAGATTATTTTCTACCATAAAATACGTAGATCAATGAATCATTGATAAAATGAAATAAAAGTCAATCTTCTTTGAGGGAAGATTGGCTTTTATACTGAAGAAGTTTATTTCATAAAAGTCTTTATTGAGTCTTAGATAAACTTCTAATGATACCCATAAGCGCTCGTACAATAAGAAAACTAAAGGCGATCGACAGAAAACTATAATAGGAGTTCCACGATTTTTTATAGCTTATCAATTTTGTCTTCCTTTCAAGAAAGTGTTCAGCTATGGCAGAGGGAACACTAAAATAAAGACATTTTTTTACTATGTCAAATACGCTAGAGGTTTTAGTGATTTGGTTAAAATACACACATGAGATCGGGAACAGTAAATAACTAAATAATACACTGATATCAAAGCCGCTGATTAGATTCACAGGATATTTTAAGAACCCTTTTCTTACAAGTAAGTTATCAATAAAGGTAGCGAAGTAACTTTTCAGAAAAAATACTAGCAACCAATCTTTAATAGGTGGTTTCCTTAATAAGTTAATGAACAACCCAAGACTGATAATAAATAAAGCTTTCAAAATATTCATTTCTAATTTATTCCTCATAATATCCTCCTTACTTGAAATAGTTTATCCATCGGACTTTTTCCTCAAGTATTTATTATGTACGCTAGTAAGAAGAATCAAAGCAATGATTGAGCCTGCAAGGGTAAGCGACATATCCCACTGTGAATCCCATATATCACCTTGAGTGCCTAAAAAATCCTTCGATGCTTTTCCGCCATGTGTAATGATCGACACAAGCCATTCAATGATCTCATATAAAGCCGAAATAGCAAGGGCTACACTTAAGGAAAGGGAAGCTAACCATTTTCCTTTTGATAGTGATGATTTTCGGATTAAGATTTCTCTTATAACGATGATCAAAAGTCCTTTTAAGAAATGACCGAACCGATCATAGTGATTTCTTTCGAAATGAAAATCATCTTTAATCCAATTAAAAAGGGGGACTTCAGAGTAGGTATAGTGCCCTCCGATAAAAGTGAAAATGGACAGAATAGCAATGATGAAGTAGGAAAGGGTTGTGAGTTGAAATTTTTTATATATAGCAATCACAACAAGCAGTCCAATAACCGCAGGGAGTACCTCCAATGTCCATATTCGATAACCAACAGGTTTAATAGCCGACCAAATAAAAACAGCAACTACAATTAGTAGCAGGATCAAATGAATTTTTATGCCAGCCTTTTTACTCAATATTTTCACCTCCACTTATAGTATTGACAATCGATAGTAGGTAAATGCAGTCAAGTAGTTCGTTCGAAGGATACACTCCATCTGCAGGTTTCTTTAATGGAATACAAAAATAGTTGTTACTAAGTACTTTGAAGTTCCTAGCAGGGAAGCCTCTTGTGACAACAGAGTACGAACCAGGAAGTTCAACTCGATCAAACCGGTCCAACGATTACATTCTCTGTTGATGACGGCAGCGAAACAGTTGGAAAAAAGAAAAGTAATAAATCA
>Ga0182742_1001164_pt1 | contig 35338 bp, 34 predicted proteins | sample eDN5th37CBELigMG_FD_128880 | JGI IMG/M metagenome (GOLD analysis project Ga0182742, IMG submission 128880) | Enriched Miracle-Growth compost microbial communities from Emeryville, California, USA - eDNA 5th pass 37_C BE-Lig MG (version 2)... ... | reverse complement strand
GAGCGCCATGATCGCCAGTTCGTGGAACGGCATGCCGGCCGGCCAGACCGGCAGGCGCGGCCATTCGCCATAGACCGCTGGCGGCAGGAGAAGCGCCAGTGCGATCATCGCGAAGGTCGCGGTCATGTAGATTTCGAGAAGGCCCGGCTGGGTGAGACGGGTGATGAAGGACGCGGCGCGCACGAGGCCGGTCATCGCCTGATCGAAGCCGCGATCCGGCCCCCAGCCGATATCTTCCAGCAGCCGCCCGGCGGCCGCGCGGGCCTTGGCGAGCAGCAGAAAGACCGTGATTCCGAAGGCGACCGTCGCCACCGAAAGCAGGAGGGCAAGGCCGAGATGCGGCACCGCGGAGACGGTGATGTCCTGCGGCCGGCCGGCAATGGCGGTGGCGAGCGGGCCTGTCAGCATGGCATGGGTCGTCGCCGAGAAGAGGCCGATCACCAGCCCCTTGACCGCCAGCAGCATCGGCCCGGCCCACAGCAGCAACGGGCCTTCATGAGCGTTCCTCGGCGTTTCGACCGCCGGGCCGAGGAACGGCTTCAGCGCGATGGCGAAGGCGACGGCGAACATCAATCCGTTGGCGATGACGGCGGCGGCCGTAAAGGCGATGGCGCGCGGGCTGCCGCCGACGAGCGCGCCGTAGATCTCCTCCTTGGCGAGGAAGCCGAAGAAGGGCGGCAGGCCGGCCATGGAAAGGGCGGCCAGAAGCGCGGCGAGGAAGGTGATGGGCATGGTGCGGCGAAGGCCGCCGAGCTTCGTGATGTCGCGCGTGCCGGTCTCGTGATCGATGAGACCGGCGACCATGAAGAGCGCGCCCTTGAAGAGCGAGTGGGCGACGAGATAGAGCGCCGCTGCCGCGACGGCGTGTTCCGAGCCGAAGCCGGTCAGCATCACCAGAAGGCCGAGCGAGGCGACCGTCGTATAGGCGAGCATCAGCTTCAGGTCCGTCTGGCGGATGGCGAGAACGGCGCCGACCAGCAGCGTCAGCCCGCCGAAGGCCGGCAGAATCGTTTCCCAGGCTGGGGTCTCGCCCATGACCGGGTTCAGCCGCATCAGGAGGTAGATGCCGGCCTTCACCATGGTCGCCGAATGCAGATAGGCCGAGACGGGCGTCGGCGCCTCCATGGCGTTGGGCAGCCAGAAATGGAAGGGGAACTGCGCCGACTTGGTGAAGGCGCCGCCAAGGATGAGGAACAGCAGCGGCTGGTAATAGGGGCTTGCCCGCACTTCCATGCCGAAGGACATGAGCAGCGAGAGCTGCGTGACGTCGGTGACGTTCCACAGGAGCAGCAGGCCGGCCAGCAGGAAGAGCCCGCCGCCGCCGGTGATCACCAGCGCCTGCAGCGCCGCCCGGCGCGCGGTCTCGCGCGCATGGTCGAAGCCGATCAGCAGGAAGGAGGTGATGGAGGTCAGCTCCCAGAAGACGAAGAGCATCAGGAAGCTGTCAGAGGCGACGAGGCCGAGCATCGAGCCCATGAACATCAGGATGAAGGAGAAGAACCGCCCCTGATGGGGATGCCCCTTCAGATAGCCGCCGGCATAGAGCACGATCAGCGTGCCGATGCCGGAAATCAACAGCAGGAAGGCGAGCGACAGGCCGTCGACCAGCCAGGAGAAGCTGACATTATAGGACGGCACCCAGGCGTAGCCGCCCGTGACGATTTCGCCGCGCGCAATCTCCGCATCGAAGCCGAGGAAATGAAGGAAGACGGCGAACGGCACCAGCGCCAGCGGCCATGCGGCATGATGACCGAGAAGCCGCGTGAGCGCCGGGGCGACCAACGCGCCGAGAAACGGCAGGCAGAAGGCAAGAAACGTCAACCCCATCGTTTCCGGCACCATCCCTGCTTCATACAGACCCCGTCTATTCTTGTCTTAGGGCAGGTTCTACGTCGGTCTTGCTGAAATCGCCACCCTTGAACAGCAAGGGAGCGGCGTTTTACCCACCTTCCGGGCCGTTCGGCGTGAGCAAGGCGAGGCTGGGAAAGCAAGTGCGGTAGCGACCGGCATCCCGTGTAATCAAGATCAGACCGGCGACGGCGGCATGGGCGCCGATGAAGAAGTCCGGCAAGACACCCGTGCGGCTGCCGCCGGCCTTGCGATAGGCCTGGAAGGCCTTGCCGGCAAGGAAGAGCGCCTCTTTCGGCATGGGCAGATGCGCCAGTTCCGCCAGCGAGATCATCGCGTCGAGATCGGCAATGTCACGATAGCGTACGGATAGCTCGGCATAGACGACGTCGTTTACCGCCAACGGGCCTTGCAGCGCCGCAGCCTCCAACTGGGCCATGGACCATGTCGCCCAGACAGGGTCCCCGGTTACCAGATCGAGCAGAACGTTCGTGTCGACCAGAAACATGGTCAGTCGTCGCCGCGCGTCAGCGCCATGACCTCGTCTGTCGTCATTCCCTTGCCGGCCTGGCCGCGCAGGCGTGCAAACCGGCTTTCGTGCCGCGCGGCATCCACCGGCACGACCACAACGCTGCCATCGCCGGCCCGGCGGAATTCCACCTTGCTGCCGGGGCCGATGCCGAGAAAGTCCCGCACCGCCTTGGGGATCGTTACCTGTCCCTTGCTCGTTACCGTTGCACCCATCACGTCCTCGGTAATACTTCTTTCCATCACGGTATTACTTTAATGCGGACGGTGCGAAAATGCCAGTGCGACAACAAGACGGGCCAGCAATTGTCTTGCCGCAATCGACATCCTATCTATGGCTCGACAGGAGGACGCCCATGAGCGACGCGACGACATTGAAGGTCAACAAGACGAAGGACGAGTGGCGGCAGATCCTGACGCCCGAGCAGTTCCGCATCACGCGCGAGCACGGCACGGAACGCGCCTTTTCCAGCCCCGATTTCGATCTTTCGAAGAAGGGCACCTATCGCTGCATCTGCTGCGGCAGGCCGCTCTACCGCTCGGAGGCGAAGTTCAACTCCGGCACCGGCTGGCCGAGCTTCTACCAGCCGATCGAGCCCGGCGCGGTGACGGACCATTCGGACTATTCCTACGGCATGACGCGCACCGAGATCCGCTGCGCCGACTGCGACGCCCATCTCGGCCATGTCTTCCCCGACGGCCCGCCGCCGACGGGCCTGCGATACTGCATGAATGGCGTCGCGCTCAGCTTCGATCCGGACTGAGGCTCCGGAAAAGCGGGGCTAACGCTTCGGCACCTTCAGCTCCATGCAGGTCAGGTCCAGCCAGCGGCCGAACTTGATGCCGACCTCGCTGAACCGGCCGACCACGCGAAAGCCGAGCGCTTCGTGCAGCTTGATCGAGGCGGTGTTCTCCGCCTCGATGCCGGCGATCATCACATGGACGCCGTTGAAGCTCGCCCGGTCGATCAGCGCCTTCATCAGGCGTTTTCCCGTGCCGGTGCCGCGCGCATCGGCGCGCACGTAGACGGAATGCTCGACCGTGTGGCGGTAACCGTCGAACGCCCGCCAGTCGCCATAGGAGGCATAGCCGATCACCTGCTTGCCGCGCAGGGCGACGAGCACCGGGAAGCTGCGCTCCCGGCGGGCGGAAAACCAGGCCTTGCGGTTGGCAAGATCGACCGGCGCCTCGTTCCAGATCGCCGTCGTATTGGCGACCGCATCGTTGTAGATATCCATGATGCCGGGGAGATCCGTCTCCACGGCGTCGCGTATCGTGATGTCCATGGTTTCCCCCGCTTGTGCCCCATGCCATACAGGAGGAGCGGGAAAGCTGTCCAGCCTGTACGGGGCCGCGGCGAAGAATCGCCCTCCCCTGCCCGTTACCCCCTGGACGCCATCAACGAGGTGCCGGCCGTGCGACCATTTTCCTTCCTTCTTCTCCTGATTTTTCTTCCCGCTTTCGCCATCGCCGCGTCGTGGCAGCCCTATGTCAATGCCCGCTTCGGCTTTGCCGTGGAGATCCCGCCCGGCTTCATGCTTCTCAACGAAGCCGACAACGGCGACGGGCGCAGCTATGCGCGGGACACCGCGACGTTCGCCGTCTGGGGCCACTATCTCACGGGCGACTTTGCCGAGGAGGTCAACGAGCGGCGCGACACATACCGGCAGGAGGGCTGGAACCTCACCTACGACCGGCAGGAGGGCGGCTGGGCCAGCCTTTCCGGCACGCGGGGCGATCGCATCCTCTATCACCGTGTCGTCACGCTCTGCGGGGACGCCGTCGCCTCCTTCGTGCTGAATTACCCCGAGACGATGAAGGCGGAGATTTCACCGCTGGTCGGCCGGCTGGTGAAGTCGCTGCATGCGGCGGAAGGCTGCGCCAATCCGCAGGGCGCGGCCCCGGCCGCCCGCTGACTGCCCGTCAGATGCCGGAGACGACGCTGGTGAGGACCGCCGAATAGTGCACGGCGGCGGCCGCGACGACGAAGCCGTGCCAGATGGCGTTCTGGAAGCGCAGCCGCTCCCAGACATGGAAGATCACCCCGACCGAATAGAGCACGCCGCCGGCGACGATCAGCACCAGCGTGGCGGCGGAAAGATGCGTCGTCAGCGGACCGGCCGCCGCAATCCCGCTCCAGCCCATGGCGAGATAGATGAGAATCGCCAGCCGGTCATACCGGCCGGGAAAGAGGAATTTCAGCGCCACGCCGGCCGCCGCCATCACCCAGATGCCGACGAGCATGACGGCGAGCAGCGGCTCGTCGATGCCGCGCTGCAGGAAGGGCGTGTAGGTGGCGGCGATCAGCACGAAGATCGCCGCATGGTCGAAACGGCGCAGATGCCACTTCACCTTCGAGACCGGCCAGAGATTGTAGGCGAAGGAGGTGGCGAGCGTGAGAACGAGGCCGACGCCATAGATCCAGGCCGCCGCGAGCTGCCCGCTCGAGGCCCAGACCGTGGCATAGAAAATCAGCGCCGTCACGCCGATCAGCGCAAGGACCACGCCGACGCCATGCACGATGCCGTCGGCGATCACCTCGTTCCGGTCGTAGTTCCACTTGACGCCTTCGATTTGCACGGCGACAGGCTCCCGCATTGCACACACGGCCCATGGTGGCCCGTTTGCCGCGCGGGAGCAAGGCGCCGGCGGATCACGAAAATTTGCCGGCCGTCACGGTTTTCCGGCCGGGGTCACTGCTCCGCGATGCAGTCCTCGCACAGCGCCGCATGCGGCACGGCGGCAAGCCGCGCTGGCGAAATCGGTTCGCCGCATTTGGCGCAGATCCCGAATGAGCCGCCGGCGATGCGGTCGAGCGCGGCCTCGATGGCCTCCAGCTCCTTGAGCCCGGTCGTGCCGAACTCCTCCAGAACCTCGTCGTTCTCCCGCTCGACGGCGCGCTCGCCGCTATCGCCGCTTTTCAGCGTATCGAGATCCCGTTCGATCTTGTGGAGGCGACCGTAGAGCTCGCGCTTGCGGTTTTCGAGAATGTGCTTGTAATGCGCCAGGTCCGTCACGATAGCAGTCTCCTTCAATTCGTCACGCGCCGAAAATGACACCGTGGCCTGTCGGCGGCATTGAGCAAAATCAAATCCCCGGCCGCCGCCGTCAACACCCTGTTGACGCTAAATCGCCGAAACGGCGTCTTTCGTGAACGCGCGCACTCCGCCATATTCCGCATCGAGAACGGTTTCCGCCGGAAACCGCAAGGGATCATAGCATGACGGACCTCGACAGACGGACGTTCCTCGGCGCCGCCGCCGCGGGGCTGGCCGTAGCAGGCGCCGCCCCCATGCGCGCGGAGACCGCACCGATGACAGAACGCAACGCAACCCATGCCGTCGCCATGCCGGCCTTCGTCGACCATTCGCATCTCACCGTGGTCGACCTGCCGATGGTCTCGGCCTTCTACCAGAAGACGATGGGCCTGACGGTGATGGAGAAATCCGCCTCGGGCGAGACGCTCGGCGTCGCCGGCCGGCCGCTCCTGACGCTGACGACCGGCAGCAACGCCGCCCGCGCGCCGCGCAATGCGCCCGGCCTCTTCCATACCGCCTTCCTCGTGCCGGACCGGCGGGAACTCGGCCGCTGGCTCGCCCATGCGGCGCACAACAACGTGCCGCTCACCGGCGCCTCCGATCACCTCGTCAGCGAGGCGATCTATCTCGACGACCCGGAGGGCAACGGCATCGAGATCTATCGCGACCGCGACCGGACGGAATGGACCTACGCGCCGGACGGTACGGTGAAGATGGCCACGCACCGGCTCGACCTGCAGACGCTTTACGACGAGGCGCCGAAGGACGGCTGGACGGGCCAGGAAAACGGCACGGTGATCGGGCATATCCACCTGCAGGTCTCGGATATTCCCGGCGCGGATGCCTTTTTCCACGGCGTGCTCGGCCTCGACATCATGACGACCTATCCGGGCGCCAGCTTCTTCGCGACGGGCAGATACCACCACCATGTCGCGGCGAATGTCTGGAATTCGCACGGCCAGCCGAAGCGCCAGCCCGGCATGACCGGTCTTGCCGACTACACGATCCGCTTCAACGATCCGGCGAAGAAGGATGCCGCCGTTCAGAAACTGGATGAACTGGGCATCGCGACCGCGCGGTCGGGCGATACCGTCTCGCTCATCGATCCCTGGGGCATCGGCCTCCGGCTTTCCGCCTGAACAACGGCAAGCGCTATCCTCCGGCCGAAGGATCCGAGTCCGGAAACAACGCCAAGGCACTGTTTCCGCACGATCTCAATCGTAGAGATAATGCGCGGCCCAGTCCTCGTGCGGCACCACATTGCCGATCTTGTACTTGAAGGCGTTGACCTCCAGCCGATCGGAACTCGCCTCGCATTTGTAGGACAGGCGATACCATTCGCCCCGGCTGCGGAAGACCGCGCCCTTGGTGCGCAGCGTCGTGCCGTCGAGCTTGGGATCGCCGAAGGCATAGGCGATCACCTTGTCGGGGCGAAAGCCGCCCTTTGCGGCGCTGATCTCGTTCATCGCCTCGATGTCGCAGCGCTGCTCCAGCCGCTCCTCGGGCGTCAGTTTCTCAAGCTGGCTGCGGATGCGGGCATCGATCGCAAAAGCGGACGATGCGCAAAGCGGCATGAGCGCCAGAATGCAAAAGGCGGCTTTACGTCCGCCGGACTGCCATTTCACTGTCGGCCTCCTCTTCGTGGCGTCATTTGCGACGCCCTAATTCGGGGTTAGCGCGTAATATGTCCATTTCACGACAGGGAGCAACCCCTCGCCGTGCCGTTGTCCCGCCTTCGCGGAACTTCCGCTCGCGCCGCGCGTTACCGCCGCGAATTTAAGGGGGCCCACATGCACGATATCACGGGAAAACCGGCCGAACGGCGGCTTTTGAAGGGCAGCCTCGATATCGAGAAGGGCCTTGGAGAGGACGGCAGGCGTCCCTACGGGCTCTATGTGGCGGCCGCCTGGGCAGTCATCGCCATCTTCGCGATCATGAGTCTCGGCGTCATCTACCTGATGGCGCCGATCCTCATTCCGCTGTCGCTGGCGGTCGTCACGGGGCTCATCTTCGGCGTGGCGGCGGAAAAGCTCAATGCCCTCGGCATCCCGCCCCTGCCGACCGCGCTGCTGCTGGCCAGCGCCTTCGGCGTGGGCGTCTTCTTCATCGCCGGCATGCTGGTCGATCCGATCACCCATCTTGCCGCCAACGCGCCGGACCTGGTGCGCGCCGCCTATGACCGCATCACGCCGCTCTTCTCCCGCTTCGGCTGGCTGAACATCCGTCCGGAAACCTTCGAAAGCGGCCAGATGTCGATGGACAAAGTGCTGGAGAACACCGGCAGCATCCTCAGCATCCTTTCGGCCAGCCTGACGCCCGCGCTGTTGCAGGCGATGATCTTCTTCGCCGCGCTGGTGCTCTTCCTCTCGGCGCGGCTGAAGCTGCGGCAGATGCTCATCATGGCCTTTCCGCGCCGCGGCCAGCGGCTCGCCGCCATCCGCGTGATGAACGCCATCGACAGCGCGCTCGGCTACTACTTCGCCACCGCCTCGCTGGTCTATGCGGGGCTCGGCATCATTACCGGGCTGATCGCCTGGGCCGGCGGGCTCGGCATGCCGGCGCTTTGGGGGCTCTTCGCCTTCCTCTCCTCCTTCGTGCCGTTTCTCGGCGTGACGCTGATGACCATCGCGCTCGGCGCGGGCGGCCTGCTGACCCATGAAACGGTCATGATGGGGCTCATGCCGGCCCTCGCCTTCTTCCTCGTCCATCTGACGATGGAGAATTTCATCATGCCGGCGGTGATGGGAAAGCGCCTCGAGGTCAACGCCTTCATCATCTTCACCGCCATCCTGTTCTGGACCTGGCTGTGGGGCGCGGCGGGCGCCATGCTCGCCCTGCCGCTCTCTATCATCGGCATGACCATCGCCGACGAACTGCGCCCGGCAAAACGCAAGGCCCGCCGCAGCCTTCCGGGCTAACACGCAAGGCGCTGCGCTGGCGAACAGCCCCTGCCACCGGCATCTCGCTCATCGAGAGAGAAGGCATTCAGCCTGCTTTTCCTGAAAATTCTCGCGCCGGCGCGCCAAGCGCTTTCCCGGCATAGGAGGGTTTTCCCGCAGGCACGCTCTCCCTTCGCCGAAACCTCCGCTTGATGCCGGCGGCGCGCGTCTCTATCTCTCTTCTCCCGCCTATCGATTTGCCGGAGTGAAATCTTGTCCGTCTTCAAAAACCTCCCCGCCGCCCCCGTCGCCGACAGGAAGCCGGTCTCCGATACCCGCCACGGCATCACCCGCACCGACGATTATGCCTGGTTCCGCGACGAGAACTGGCAGGCGATGTTCAAGGATCCGTCGATCCTGCAGCCGGAGATCCGCGCCCATCTGGAGGCCGAGAACGCCTATATGACGGCGGCCATGGCCGATACGGAAGCGCTGCAGAAGACGCTGTTTGCCGAAATGCGCGGCCGCATCAAGGAAGACGACAGCTCCGTTCCCATGAAGGACGGGCCCTTCGCCTATGGCACATCCTACGTCACCGGCGGCGAGCAGCCGCGCTATTTCCGCGAGCCGCGCGACGGCGGAACGCGCACCATCCTGCTCGACGGCGACAAGGAGGCGGCCGGCAAGGACTATTTCCGTCTCTCCGGCATCGACCATTCCACCGATCACGCGCTCGGCATCTGGGGCTATGACGACAAGGGCTCGGAATATTTCACGCTGAAGGTGCGCGACCTTGCAAGCGGCGAGGATCGCGCCGACGAGATCGCCAATACGGGCGGCGGCGGTGTCTGGGCGCCGGACGGCAAGAGCTTCTTCTATACCGCGCTCGACGAGAACCACCGCCCCTCGAAGATCTTCCACCACATCCTCGGCGAGCGGCAGGAAAACGACCGGCTGGTCTATGAGGAGAAGGATGCCGGCTTCTTCATGGGGGTCGGCGGCTCGCTGATCGACGACTTCATCTATATCGACATCCATGATCACGAGACGAGCGAATACCGCCTGCTCTCGACCAACGATCTCACGGCCACCCCGGTCGTCGTCGCGCCGCGCCAGACGGGACTCGAATATTCGATGACGGAGGGCGGCGACGTCTTCTACATCCTCACCAATGCCGACGGGGCCAAGGATTTCAAGATCTGCGAGGCACCGGTGACCGCGCCCGGCCGGGAGAACTGGAGCGAGGTCGTGCCGCATCGGCCCGGCACGCTGATCCTCAGCCATATGGCGTTTGCCCGCCATCTCGTCTGGCTGGAGCGCCATGAGGGCCTGCCGCGCATCGTCGTGCGCGACCGGAAAAGCGGCGAGGAACACGCCATAGCCTTCGAAGAGGAAGCCTATTCGCTCGGCCTTTCGGGCGCCGCGGAATATGACACGGACGTCATCCGCTTTTCCTATTCCTCGATGACGACGCCCTCGCAGCTCTTCGATTACAATATGGCGACGCGCGAGCGCACGCTTCTCAAGACGCAGGAAGTGCCTTCCGGCCACGATCCGGACGATTACGTCACCCGCCGCGTCTTCGCCCCCGCCCCGGACGGCGAGAGCGTGCCGGTCACCCTGCTCTATCGCAAGGATACGCCGCTCGACGGCTCGGCGCCCTGCCTGCTCTATGGCTACGGCGCCTACGGCATCACCATTCCGGCGTCCTTCAACACCAATTGCCTGTCGCTCGTCGATCGCGGCTTCGTCTATGCCATCGCCCATATCCGCGGCGGCAAGGACAAGGGCTTTGCCTGGTACGAAAACGGCAAGATGGACAAGAAGACCAATACGTTCAAGGACTTCATCGCCGCGGCCGACTATCTGAATCAAGAGAAGTTCACGTCCTACGCGAAGATCGTCGCCGAGGGCGGCTCGGCCGGCGGCATGCTGATGGGCGCGATCGCCAACATGGCGCCGGAAAAGTTCGGCGGCATCATCGCGGCCGTCCCCTTCGTCGACGTGCTCAACACCATGCTCGACGACACGCTGCCGCTGACCCCGCCGGAATGGCCCGAATGGGGCAATCCCGTCGAGAGCAAGGATTTCTACCAGCTCATGGCGAGCTACTCGCCCTATGACAATGTCGGGGAAAAACCCTACCCCGCGATCCTTGCCCTTTCCGGCCTCACCGATCCGCGCGTGACCTATTGGGAGCCGACCAAATGGGTGGCAAGGCTGCGCGAGAAGACGACGGGCTCGGAGCCGATCCTCCTCAAGACCAATATGGGCGCCGGCCATGGCGGCGCCTCCGGCCGCTTCCAGCGCCTGGAGGAAATCGCCTTCGAATATGCGTTCGCGCTCAAGGTGGCGGGAAAAATGTAGTTTTAAAGGCGGCAGCGGTTCTCATTCCGCTGCCGCGCTCCACTTCGCCCGCACGCCGCAACCTTGCGGCAAGCCTTTCGTTCCGCTCCCGCAGACCCTATCTATGGGGAAGCAACAAGGACGAACGACGATGACGAGCGCAACGACGGCGCAGGCGCAGACGAGCCGCCCCATTTCCTTCGACAACAGCTATGCGCGCCTGCCGGACGCCTTCTTCGCGCCGGTCGATCCGACGCCGGTGGAAGCGCCGCGGCTGATCAAGCTCAACCGGCAGCTCGCGAGCGAGCTGGGGCTTGATGCGGATCTTCTGGAGCGGTACGGCGCGGCCTGGTTCTCCGGCAATGCGTTGCCGCCCGGCGCGCTGCCGCTCGCCATGGCCTATGCCGGCCACCAGTTCGGCCAGTTCGTGCCGCAGCTCGGCGACGGGCGCGCGATCCTCATCGGCGAGGTGATCGACCGGGCCGGCGCGCGCCGGGACATCCAGTTGAAGGGCGCCGGCCAGACGCCCTATTCACGCCGCGGCGACGGACGGGCGGCGCTCGGGCCGGTGCTGCGCGAATATATCATCAGCGAGGCGATGCACGCGCTCGGCATTCCGACGACGCGGGCGCTGGCAGCGGTCGTCACCGGCCAGCCGGTCTATCGCGAGCGGGTGCTGCCGGGCGCGGTCTTCACGCGGGTCGCGTCCAGCCATGTGCGCGTCGGCACCTTCCAGTTCTTCGCCGCGCGCGGCGATACGGAGAACCTGCGCATCCTCGCCGACCATGTCATCGACCGGCACTATCCGGAGCTGAAGGGGGCCGAAAGGCCGTATCTCGCGCTTTTGAACGCGGTGGCGGACCGGCAGGCGGCGCTGATCGCACGCTGGCTCGGCGTCGGCTTCATCCACGGCGTGATGAACACCGACAACATGACGATCTCCGGCGAGACGATCGATTTCGGCCCCTGCGCCTTCATGGATCGCTACGATCCGCGCACCGTCTATTCCTCCATCGACCGCGGCGGGCGCTACGCCTTCGGCAACCAGCCGATGATCGGCCAATGGAACATCGCCCGGCTCGCCGAGGCGATGCTCGCGCTGCTCGACGACGATCAGGACAAGGCGGTCGAGGTGGCGAACGAGGCCGTCGGCCGCTTCATGGAGAGCTTCCAGGCGCGCTGGAAGAGTGTGATCCGCGGCAAGATCGGCCTTGGCGCCGACGAGCGGGAGGGCGATCAGGAGCTGATCCGCGATCTTCTGGTGACGCTCTACGAGCAGAAGGCCGACTATACGCTCGCCTTCCGCCGCCTTGCCGATGCCGCGGAAGACGCGGCGTCGGATGCGCAACTCGGCAAGCTTCTCGAATTGCCCGGTGCGCTGACGCCCTGGCTTGCCGCCTGGCGCGAAAGACTGGCAGAGGAGACCACCACCCCGCAGGCACGCGCGGCGGCGATGCGCCGGGTCAATCCCGCCTTCATCCCGCGCAACCACAAGGTGGAGGAAGCGCTGGCGGCTGCGGTCGACCACGGCGATTTCTCGCTTTTCGAGGCGCTCAACGACGTGCTCGCCAAGCCCTACGAGGACCAGCCGGCCTTTGCCGCCTATGGCGGGCCTCCGAAGCCCGGCGAAGAGATCACGGCCACCTTCTGCGGAACGTGAGGGCGAAGGCCCACTCCGTGAGGGAAAGGATCCGGCGTCGCCGCCCGGACAGGATCGCAACAGGATAAATCCTCCATCCCGTTATCCGGGTTGAAGCGTCTTTTTCTCGCCCTATTTTCTCCAGCGTCCCTCCTTGAGCCGGACGTCCTGTCGGCCCCGTTCGCCCGGCCGGCACCACCGACGGAGAATTCCATGTTGCTCACGCTGACCGCCGCCCTCATCGCCCTTATCGGCCTGGTGCTCACGGGCGCTGGCGGGTGGCTGCTGTCGCTCGGCGGCAGCCCCTACTACATCATCACCGGCATCGCCTTCCTCGTCACGGCCGTGCTTCTGTTGCGCCGCTCCGGCGCCGCGCTTTGGCTTTACGCCCTCATCATCCTCGGCTCGCTCGGCTGGGCGATCTGGGAGGTCGGTTTCGACTGGTGGCAGCTCGGGCCGCGCGGCGGCATCATCGTGCTTCTCGGCCTGTGGCTGATGCTGCCCGGCATCCGCCGGCCGCTCGGCTTCGCCAGCCCGACCGGGATACGCTATCCGGCCTCCGCCCTGCCGCTTGCCGTCGCAGTGGTCGTGGCGATCGCCGTTGCGGGCTATTCCATGACGCAGGATCCGCACGATCTTGCCGGCGACCTGCCGAAGGAGGCGGCCAATGCCTCGCCTGCGCTCGGCGGCAATGTGCCGGCCGGGGAATGGCACCAGTACGGCCGCACGCAATACGGGCAGCGCTATTCTCCGCTCGACCAGATCAACACGGACAATGTCGGCACGCTCAAGGTCGCCTGGCAATACCAGACCGGCGACGTGAAGCTTCCCGACGATGTCGGCGAGACCACCTATCAGGTGACGCCGCTGAAGATCGGCGACACGCTCTACATGTGCACGCCGCACAATTGGGCCATCGCGCTCGACGCGGCGAGCGGCAAGGAGAAATGGAAATACGATTCCAATTCCGGCATGAACCCGGACCGCCAGCACCAGACCTGCCGCGGCGTCACCTACTATGCCGATCCCGCAGCGGCAGCCGGCACGGCCTGCGCCGCGCGCGTCTACCTGCCGACCTCCGACGCCCGCCTCATCGCGCTCGATGCGGAAACCGGCGACGTCTGCACCGCCTTTGCCGAAAACGGCGTGCTGCATCTGGAAAAGGGCATGCCCTACAATCCGGCCGGCTATTACTACTCCACCTCGCCGCCGGTCATCACCGACGGCAAGATCATCATCGGCGGAGCGGTGAACGACAACTATTCGACGCAGGAGCAATCCGGCGTGATCCGCGCCTTCGACGTCAATTCCGGCGCGCTGATCTGGAACTGGGATTCCGGCAATCCGGACGTCACGACGCCGCTGCCGGAAGGTCAGGTCTATACGGTCAACTCGCCGAATTCCTGGTCGGTGTTCAGCTATGACGAAGCGCTCGGCCTCGTCTATATCCCGCTCGGCAACCAGGTGCCGGACCAGCTCGGCATGGGCCGCAGCGAAAATGTCGAGAAATACTCCTCCTCCATCGTCGCGCTCGACATCACGTCCGGCGCGGTGCGCTGGGTGCGCCAGACGGTGCATCACGACCTGTGGGACATGGATGTGCCTGCCCAGCCGGCGCTGATCGACATCACCCGCGACGGCACCACCATCCCTGCCCTCGTCGGCCCTACCAAGCAGGGCGACATCTACGTGCTCGACCGGCGCAGCGGCGAGCCGATCATCCCGGTCAAGGAAGTCCCGGCGCCGACCGGCGCGATCCCGGAGGATTTCACGGCGCCGACGCAGCCGGTCTCCGACCTCACCTTCATGCCCGAGCCGCTGACCGAGAAGAACATGTGGGGCGTCACCATGTTCGACCAGCTCGCCTGCCGCATCGACTTCCTGTCGCTGAAATACGAGGGCCGCTACACGCCGCCCTCACTGCAGGGCACGATCGTCTATCCCGGCAATTTCGGCACGTTCAACTGGGGCTCGGTCGCCGTCGACCCGGAACGGCAGGTGATGTTCGGCATGCCGACCTATCTCGCCTTCACCTCCCGCCTCGTGCCGCGCGACGAGGTGCCGCCGAAGGGGCAGGACGAGAAGGGCTCCGAACAGGGCCTCAACCGCAATGACGGCGCGCCCTACGGCGTCTATATGGGTCCCTTCCTCAGCCCGCTCGGCATCCCCTGCCAGGCGCCGCCATGGGGCTATGTCGCCGGCGCCGACCTTGCCACGGGCAAGATCGCCTACAAGCACAAGAACGGCACGGTCATGGACATGACGCCGCTGCCCCTGCCCTTCAAGGTCGGCGTGCCGGGTATCGGCGGGCCGATCATCACCAAGGGCGGCGTCGCCTTCCTCGGGGCCGCGGTGGACGATTATCTCAGGGCCTACGACGTGACGAACGGCCGCCAGCTCTGGGAAGCACGGCTTCCGGCCGGCGGACAGGCAACGCCCATGACCTATACGGTCGGCGAAAAGCAATATGTGCTGATCGTCGCCGGCGGCCACGGCTCGGTGGGCACGAAGCCGGGGGACTATGTGATCGCCTATACGCTGCCGTAGGAGCGTAGGGCTCACCTGGCCCTGCCCTGCCCGGCATCTCCTCCCACGCGGGGCTGCCATTCAGGGAACTCGACGCTGCCGCTTTTCCCTTCTCCCCGCGGAGGAGAAGGGGATGGAGGAACCGGCTTCCCACAAGCGTTCGCCCCAACCTGTGGGAAATGTCCGGCAGGCCAGAGGGATGCGCCCACGGACAGTCAAGACCGGCGCGGGGTTGCCTCCCGGCGCCGGTCTTTCCATTATGCTGCCCTGCCCATCCTCCCCGGGAGATTCTCCATGAAAGACGACTGGCGGCTGATCGCCGCGCCGGTGAAGATCATCCTTGCCAATTACTGGCGGTCCTCGCGCGGGCTGCTGGCGCTGGTCTCGGCCATCGTCTTCCTGTCGGCGATCTCCTCCATCGCCGCGCCCTATCTCTTCTCGCGCCTCGTCGACGCCATGACCGCCGACCGCTTCGCCGAGATGCTGGCGGCCGGACTCGTCGTCTATGCCCTGCTCATCGGCATCGCGGCGGCGATGCAGCACATGGTGCAGTACCTGTCCTACATGAGCGCGGAGAATCTGAGCTTCATCGCCAGCACCAGCCTGTTCGAGCGGCTCCTGAAGAAGCAATCGGCCTTTTTCACCGAACACAACCCGGCCGAGATCGAAAGCGCCGGCCAGCGCGGCCAGGGCGCGCTGATGACGCTGGTGCAGCTCGGCCTCATCGTCTTCGTTCCGGGCATCACCCAGATCGCGCTGGCGCTGGGCATGCTGGGGGCGACGATCAATATCGAGGTCGTGCTGATCGTCGTCGTCTACGGCTGCGGCTTCGTCACGCTGACGGCCATCGCCAACCACCGCACGCGGAAATATCTCGACGCGGCGATCGAGGCCGGACAGGCGAACGCCCGGTTCATCGGCAACGCCATGACGGCCATGGAGACGCTGCGCCATTTCGGCAGCCACGGCTGGATGCAGGCGCGTTTTGCCGGCAAGGCCGGCGAGGAGCGGGACAACTGGGCAGCCTTCTGCCGACGCCGCATCGGCTATTCCTCGCTGATGGGCGCGGGGCTTGCCGTGCAGTTCGTCATCACCTTCCTCGTGCTCCTGCCGCGCTACCGGGCGGGCGAGCTCAGCGTCGGCGACGTCGTTCTCTTCAACACGCTGCTGCTGCAGCTCAACCAGCCCTTCGAGATGATCGGCCACGCGCTCGACGACGTGGTGCGCGCCCGCGCCTCGCTGCTGCCGCTCGCGCGCATCTGGGCCGCGCCGGAAGAGCCGGACGCCGCCACGCCCGGCGGCTTCTCGCCGAAGGATGGAAGCCTTGCCTTCGAAGAGGTTTCCTATGCCCATGAGAACGGACGCGGCGTGGAGGATGTCAGCTTCGCCGCCACGCGCGGGCGCATCACCTATCTCGTCGGCGAGACGGGCTCGGGCAAGTCGACGCTGCTGCGCCTCGCGCTGAAATCCATCAGGCCCCAGGCCGGACGCATCACCGTCGACGGTGTCGACCTCGACGGCGTCGCCCAGCGGGACTGGTATGCCGCCGTCGGCATCGTGCCGCAGGAAGCGGTGCTGCTCAACGACACGCTCGCCGTCAATATCGTGCTCGGCCGCGCCCACGACGACGAGCGGCTGCGGCGCGCGGCGGAAAAGGCGGCGATCCTTGCTTTCATCGAGGCTCTGCCGGACGGGTTCGAGACCATGGTCGGCGAACGGGGCATGAAGCTTTCCGGCGGCGAGCGGCAGCGCATCGCCATTGCCCGCGCGCTCTATGCCGATCCGCAGTTCCTCTTCCTCGACGAGGCGAGCTCGGCGCTGGACGAGGCGACGGAAGCCGGGATCATGCGGCATATCCGCGGCCTTGCGGGCGACGTGACCATCCTTGCCGTCACCCATCGCAAAAGCGTCATCGCGCCGGAGGACCATGTGGTGCGGCTCGGTGCGGGCCGCATCGAGAGCGAAGTGTAACGGGCGGCAAGGCTCGCAAAAGCTGCAACCGGTAATGGTTGCCGCAGCGCAGCTCGGGAGCCCGCAATGAAGATCGACGGCAGCATGCTTTCCGCCCACGCCTATGGCAGCAGGCCGCACGCGACAAGCGGGGAAAGCCTCCATGCGGGCCCGGCCGGCGGCGGCGCCTCGGCACGCAATATCCCGACCGTCAGCCCCGTGGCGCCGATCCCCTCCGGCCTTGCCAATGCGCTGTGGCTGACGCAGGCCGGACTGGACAAATCCGGCGACGACGGCGACGGCCTCGTCGCCGAGTTCATGGCGCTTTCCAGGATGACCCCGGCCGAGCGGCTGCGCAAGGAGATGCTGGAGGCCCTCGGCCTCACCGAGGAGAGCCTGGCACAGCTTCCGCAGGAGGAGCGTTCGGCGATCGAGGAGGACATCCGCCGCGCCATCAAGGAGCAACTCGGCATAGACGAGACCCGGCACGCCGGCATGGCGGAGGCGGGTCCCGCGGCGGCAGACGGCTGAATGCCGGCCGCTTGATTTACCGCGCGGCGAATTTTCCTTCGCGACCCCGATTGACAAAGCTTCGGAATCGGAGAATATCACCGCCATGATCAAGAACACGCACATCGCCGCACAGTATTTTTGGCTGTTCCGATAGGAGCGGCTGTTCGATCATGTCAACCAGCCGCCATCAGGCGGCTTTGTTGTTTCTGGGCACCTGATGGCACAAAACCCCAGGAGCCCGAAATGCTGAATACCGTCGTCAAACTCGAAACCGCCGCTCTCGATCGCCCGCCGATGCTGACCATCCGCGCCGCCCGCGCCGGCGATCTGCAGCAGATCCTCGACATGATCACCCTGCATGCCGAATGCCACGGCGACACGGCGCGGATTTCCGCCGCCGATCTCGACCGCGACCTCTTCGGCGCCAATCCGTGGATCACGGCGCTCGTCGCCGAGGCCGGCGGGCGGCTGATCGGCTATGCGCTTCTGGTGCCGATGTACCGGGCGCTCGAAGGCCTGCGCGGCATGGAACTGCACCAGATCTTCGTTCGCAAGGACAATCGCGGCCACGGCATCGGCCGCCACCTGGTTTCCCGCGCCCGCGAACATGCGCGCATCGCCGGCTGCGGCTACCTTTCCGTCAGCGCCGCCACGGGCAATTTCGGCGCGCACCGCTTCTACGAGCAGATGAATTTCCGGGCCGGCCCGGTGACCGGCATGCGCTACGTGCAATCCCTGGGCTGAGCCGGGGACGTGAGGAGACCACCATGGCGAAACGACTGGCTGTCGTGCTGAGCGAGGGATATGCGGACTGGGAATGCGCGCTGCTGATGGCGACGGCACGCGGCGATTGCGGGGCGCAGACCGTCGTCCTGACGCCCGGCGGCGCTGACGTCACCTCGCTCGGCGGCGTCTCCGTGCGGTCCGCCGGAGCGGCGGAAGACGCCCTGCCGGACGATTTCGACGTGCTGGTGGTGTGCGGCGGCACGATCTGGCAATCCGGCGCAGCGCCCGACCTTTCGGCTCCGGTCGGGCGCTTCGTCGCGGCGGGCAAGCCCGTCGCCGCCATCTGCGACGCCACGCTGGAATTCGCCCGGCTCGGCCTTCTCGACGACAGGCCGCATACCGGCAACGCTCCGCGCCAGTTGCCCGACCTCGTGCCCGCCTATCGCGGCGCGGCGCATTATCGCAACGAGCCCCAGGCGGTGCAGGCGGATGGCGTCATCACCGCATCCGGCGCCGCGCCCGTCACCTTCGCGCGGGAAATATTGAATGCCATCGGTCTCGGCTCTTCAGAGCTTTCCGATTATCTCGCCCTCTATGGCGACGAGCATCGGCCGGCGGGCACTTAGAGACCTTTCTTCCTGCCGGCCTGTTCCCTTACGATTTTCCGCCGGCGTGCGGCGCCTTACGCCCTCCCCTTGCCGGGGAACCGCGACTGCGGGACTCACCGCGCCGGTATCGCCTTGAGATAGGCCGCGATCGCCTCGCGGTCCTGCTTGGGCAGGAGCGCCATGTTCTTCTGCACCGCGACCATCGCGCCGCCGACGCTGTCGAATTCGGGTGTGAAGCCGGTCTCCAGGTAGTTGACGATGTCGCCCGCGCTCCAACTGCCGAAGCCGCTTGCGCCGGGCGTGATGTCGGGCACGCGTCCCTCGCCTTCCGGGTTGGGCCCGCCCGCCAGCCATTGATCCGTCTTCAGCCCGCCGAGCATGTCGCGCGGCGTATGACATTCACCGCAATGGCCGGGGCCTTCGACGAGATACTGGCCATGCTTCACCGTCTCGTCCGCCTCGGCAAGCTCAACCCGCGGCGCTTCGTTCAGGTAGAGGAACTTCCAGCCGCCGAGCGCCAGACGCATGTTGAAGGGGAACGGCAATTCGTGATCCGGGGCGACGTTGGCGCTCTTCGGCAGGGTTTTCAGGAAGCCATACAGGTCGTTGATATCCTTCACCGTCATGCGGGCATAGGAGGCATAGGGGAAGGACGGGTAGAGGTGCTCGCCGTTGCGGCCGGTGCCGCGCTTCATGGCATCGCCGAATTCGGGGAGCGTCCAGGCGCCGATGCCGGCCGCCTCGTCCGGAGAGATGTTCGGCGCGTGGAAGGTGCCGAAGGGGCTCTTGAGCGCAAGCCCGCCGGCCAGCACCAGTTTCTGGTCGTCGGCCGCGCCCGGCGCCGCGTGACAGCTCGAACAGCCGCCGGCATGGAAGATGCGCTCGCCATTGGCCAGATCCAGCTCGCCCGCCGCGGCCCAGGCCTCCGCCGGCAGGTGCTGCGGCCGGGTGACGTAGAGAAAGGCAGCGGCGCCGACCGCGCCGACGAGGACAATCCCGCCGAGGATTTTCTTGAATGTCATGAACGGTTCCCTCTCATGCAGGCAGCGCGACCATCGACCCGGCGACGTACCGGGGCGATGGCGTTCGTTTCGGGCGGAAAGGGTCTACGGCGATCACTTCTTGACGCGGTAGACCTCATGACAGCCGCCGCAATTGCGGCCGACCACGCCGAGGGCGGCGCCGACCGCCGCCTGGTCCGCCGGAAGGCTGGCGAGTGCGGCATCGGCATCTTCGCCGAGCTTGGCGCTCTTGGCCTTGAAGTCGTCCATCGCTTCCCAGATCTTCGGGCTCGCCTCCGTCTCATGGCCCGTCTCGGAACCTGCCGGAAACTGTTCCGGGAAGGCCTTCGCCACCTCGCTCATGGTGGTCAGGGACGCCTTGACGATATCCGCATCATAAGGCTTCTCGCCCTTGGCGATGCCGGACAGCGCGCCCATGGCCCCGCCGACCTTCTTCATCATCTCCTGACGAACGACCTGGGGCTCGTCCGCCGCCACGACAGCGCCGGCGCCGACCATTGCGAGCACGGCCGCGGCCGTCAAAATCCTGAACCTCATCCAGTTCTCCCGATTGCTGGCGGCCGGATCAATCCGCGCCGCCGGTTTACGATGCGGCGCATGATGGCATTTCGGGCGATTTGCGAGCAGTAAATTCTTTTTGATGGCGCTGATAGGGGAACGTCACAATGCGGGCGATATCGTGCGGGTTTCCAGGGACTACGCGACCGCCCGAAGGTTGAAATCCGCGTGGATGACATCGAACGGGATTTCGATCTTTCCGTCATCGGTACGATCGATGATCCCCCAGTCGGCAAGCGCAACCACATCTTCATGCACCCGCTTCACATCCCTCTCCAGCGAGCGGGCCAGCGCCCTTATGCTGCTCGGGCCGGTCTTCTGAAGACGCTCGATCAATTCCCAGCGCTTCGGGCTGATCACCGAGAAAAGTTGCGCAGGTGAACTGAAGGTGAATGTGGCGACCGGATCGGACGTCTCGCCGGTGCGGGCCGCCCGCGCCGCGCGTGCCAGGCTTTCAGCCAGGAACGCCTCGGAATCGCTGCGGATCTGGATATGAGCGCGTCTCATTCACGGCCTCCTTTTCGCAATCTCTGCCCGAAAATCCTCAAGCAGGGCGGCGACAGTGGAAAACGCATAGGAATATTCCTTGCCGTCCAGATGGCAGTGATCGCCCTTTCCGCGCTCATTGTCGAAACCGACGATCCGCCGGCCGCCCCACCCATAGAACAGGCAGTACTTGAACAGGTGAGACTCCCCGCAACGGGCTCGGGAACACGCCAGAGCACGATCCCGACAATCGCGCCATCCGGCAGGACCGTTTTCGACCGTTCGAGGAGCACGGCATCCGTGTTGTCATTTATGCCATCAATCGGGCGATTTGCCGACCAACGAAAAACCCCGGCCATTTCCGGCCGGGGCTTCGTATCTCGGTGACCGGCACGATTACTTCGTGGCGGCTTCGTAGCGTTCCAGCACGTAATCCCAGTTGATCAGGCTGTCGACGAAGGCTTCGAGGTATTTCGGGCGGGCGTTGCGGTAGTCGATGTAGTAGGAATGCTCCCACACGTCGACGCCGAGGATCGGCGTGGCGCCGTGTACCAGCGGGTTCTCGCCGTTCGGGGTCTTGGAGATGGCGAGCTTGCCGTCCTTGACGGAGAGCCAGGCCCAGCCGGAGCCGAACTGTGTCGTGCCGGCGGCGATGAAATCGGTGCGGAACTTGTCATAGCCGCCAAGGTCCGAATCGACCGCCTTCTGCAGAGCGCCCGGCAGGCTCTTGCCGCCGCCGCCCTTCTTCATCCACTTCCAGAAATGAAGGTGGTTGTAGTGCTGGCCGGCATTGTTGAAGAGGCCCTGATTGGTGCCGTAGGACTTCTTGACGATCTCTTCCAGCGAGAGGTTCGCAAGGCCCGCTTCCTCTGCCAGCTTGTTGCCGTTGTCGACATAGGCCTTGTGGTGCTTGTCGTGGTGATATTCGAGCGTCTCGCGCGACATGAAGGGGGCGAGCGCGTCGTAATCGTAGGGAAGCGGCGGAAGTTCGAAAGCCATCGTGGTGTCTCCTCTTGGCGACGGAATTTTTTCAATGAAATCCGTGATCGGAACATAGGAGCGGCAACCGGAAGAGGCAACCGCCCGCGTCCCAAATTTTCCTGGCATGCGACAAAATCCTTCCCATTTCCCGTGTCAGATCAATGGTAAAAGTCGCCGATCGCGATTCGGATTATTTTACCGCCCCCTTCACGGAGCCCGCCATGCGCCCTTACCTCCTCGCCGCCCTGACCCTTGCCGTCGCCGCCCCGGCTACCCACGCCTCCTCGCCGGACGCCTGGGAGGAGTTCCGCGCCGACGTGGAGAAGAGCTGCATGGCGAACCTGCCGGAAGCGCTCGGCACGCCGAACGTCTTCGTCGAGCCGACGGGCACGGAATCCTTCGGCATCGCCGCCATCGAGGGCCTTTCGCCGGAGGCCAAGAGCCAGATCACCTATGTCTGCATCTACGACAAGCAGAAGAAGACGGTGGAGATGTCGCCGCCCATCGCGGCCGATTTCCTGCATGTGGTGCGCGAGAGCGAACGCGAGGCGGCCGCGGCCGAACGGGCCAAGACGGGCGACAACAAAACGGTTGATGAGGCCGGGCAGGAATAGTCCCGCCGCCGTCTCCTGCCGCTTCCCAAACCGTTGCCGGCCGGATATGGGTGACACGCCGCCGGTTGCGCGGCGGGGAGCCCTTTCATGCCGTCTTCGTCCACCACGGTCCTTGCGCCGGACTGGCCGGCCATTGCCGCCGTCATCCTCGGCGTCACCGCCTTTTCGGTGGCGCAGGGGCTCACCTATCCGCTGATTTCGCTGACGCTTGAGGCGCGGGGCTTTTCCCCGGCGCTGATCGGCGTCAACGCGCTCGCCTTCGCCGCGGGCCTTGCCGCCTCGACGCTGCTCCTCGGCAGCCTGACCGCGCGCTGGCGGGCCGACCGGCTGATCATCGCCAGCCTTGTCGGCTGCTCGCTCTGCCTTGCCACCTTCGCCGCGTCATCCGCCTTCGCAGTCTGGTTTCTCGCCCGCTTCCTGCTCGGTTTCTTCGCCAGCCTCATCTTCATGCTCGGCGAGGCCTGGCTGAGTGCTGCCTGCCCGGACCGGCTGCGCGGCCGGATCTCCGGCATCTACGGCGGCGGCATGTGCGCAGGCTTTGCCGCCGGGCCGCTCGCCATTCCGCTGCTCGGCAGCGAGAGCGGGCTCGGCTTTGCGCTGACCGCCGTCTATCTCGCCATCGTCGCCTTTGCCACCGCCATGCTGATGTTCTCGACGAGGACCGTGCCGGAGCCCTCTTCCACCGGCGACGTCTTCCGCTTCTTCAGGGCCGCGCCGCTGCTCGTCGGCATGGTCTTCGTCTTCGGCTTTGCCGATATCGCGGCAATTTCCGCCATGCCGGTCTATTTCGTGAAGATGGGGCATACGGAGGCCTTCGCGGCGATCAGCGTGACCGTGCTGGCCCTGCCGACGGCGATCGCCCAGCCCTTCATCGGCTTCCTGCTCGACAGGCTGCCGCGCGAGCGCGTCGCCATGGCGGCCGTCAGCGTCGCGGCGGCGAGCTACCTCGCCCTGCCGTCGATGCAGTCGGAAATCGCCATCCTCACGGTCTTCGCCGTGATGGGGACGGCCACCTTCTCGCTCTATACCTGCGCGCTGACCATGCTCGGCGAACGCTACAACAGCGCCATGCTGGTGGCCGGCGCCGCCGCCTTCGCACTCGCCTACGCCGCGGGCAGCGGCGCGGGCTCGGCCATGACGGGCGCGATCATGGAAGCCGGCGGGCCGAAGGCCGGGCCGTTTTCCGTCGGCATCGGGCTGACGTTCTTCACCGCCGCGCTGATGCTCAAACGCCGGCGCTGAGGCGCCTCGTTTTGACGCATGTCGCCGGCGTGGAAGCGCTGTAGACTGGCCTGCGACATGCCTCGGGGGAAACCATGGCCGTTCCGCAAGACAAAGCCCAACTCATCGCGGCAATCGACATCGAATTCGGCAAACTGTTGAAAACGCTGACGGAGGTTCCGGCGACCCTGGTGCATGCGCGCACGATGGAGGGACACGCGAAGGGCACGCGGATGAGCCCGTTCGATCTCGTCGCCTATCTGGCGGGCTGGAACGAGCTGGTCCTGAAATGGCTCGCGCGGGACGCCGCGGGCGAACCCGTCGACTTTCCGGAAACCGGCTTCAAATGGAACGAGCTCGGCAGGCTTGCCGGAAAATTCTACCGCGACTACGAGGATCTGCCTTATCCGCAGCTGCTGGCCCGGCTGGAGGCCGCCGAGCGGGCGATCCGCGCCGCAGTCGAGAAAGCAGACGACGAAGCGCTCTACGGGCGAACCTGGTATGAAAAATGGACCATGGGCCGGATGATCCAGTTCAACACCGCGTCGCCCTATGCCAATGCACGCGGCCGCCTGCGCAAATGGCTGAAATCCCGCCCCGCCGATCAGGACGGACGCCATCCCGCCTGAAGCGGGATGGCCAGGGCCGGTCAAACGAACTGGCTGAGGCCGGGGACGGAGGCGACGACCTCGTCGACCACCTCGGCGCCGGCATGCTCGCGCGCCACCGCCAAGGTTTCCTTGGCAAGGCCGGTGATCTCGCCCATGCCGAGGCCCTCGCTCATCAATTGCTGGCCGAGGCCCATGACGCCGCCACCGCCGATGGCACTCATCAGCCCGCCGAGCAGGCCTTCGCCCGCGCCCTCGCCGTTATATTTCGCCACGAGTTCGGACGCGCCGGGAATGGCCTCGATCATCCGGGCGACCGGACCGTCGGCGGCTTCACGCTGCAGGAAACCGAGCATCATGCCGATGGCCTTTTCCGCAAGGGCGGCATCGATGCCGACGGCATCGGCAACGCGGGTGACGAGTTCGTTCATGTAGAATCCTCCAAAGGATTAACGTTGACGTCAAGGTAAGTGAATTTCCCGGCAAACTCAAGCCGGTCATGGATGCCAAACCCGTAGGGCGACGGGTTTTCCCGCGGGTCCAGGCGCTTCAAAGCGTGTTGTTCCCGCACCGGACTATCCTTATAACCTGCCTGAGACGATTCAATGAAAACCGTCCACGGGCGGGAATCGGACGAGGAACCGGCAGCCAAGGAGTTTCAACGTGACGGATTCCCTTCTTCAGGACGGAAAACTCTATATCGGCACGAGCCGCAAGCCTGACGACACCAACAACAAGCCCGAATATCTCGATCTGAAATTCGGCAATCGCCACGGCCTCGTCACCGGCGCCACCGGCACGGGCAAGACGGTGACGCTGCAGATCCTCGCGGAAGGTTTCTCCAATGCCGGCGTGCCGGTCTTCTGCGCCGACGTGAAGGGCGACCTTTCCGGCATCGGCGCGATGGGCGAGCCGAAGGATTTCCTGCAAAAGCGCGCCGACCAGATCGGCCTTGTCCCTTACGACTTCCAGGAATTCCCGGTGATCTTCTGGGACCTCTTCGGCGAGAAGGGCCACCGCGTCCGCACCACCATCTCCGAGATGGGCCCGCTTCTCCTTTCCCGCCTGATGAACGCCACGGACGCGCAGGAAGGCGTCATCAACATCGCCTTCAAGATCGCCGACCAGGGCGGCTTGCCGCTGCTCGACCTCAAGGACCTGCAGGCGCTGCTCAACTATATGGGCGAGAATGCCTCGACGCTGTCCAACCAGTTCGGCTTCATCTCGAAAGCCTCGGTCGGCTCGATCCAGCGCGCCCTGCTGATCCTCGAGCAGCAGGGCGCCGTGCAGTTCTTCGGCGAGCCGGCGCTGAAGATCTCCGACATCATGCGCACCACCAATGACGGGCGCGGCGCGATCTCGGTGCTCGCCGCCGACAAGCTGATGATGAACCCGCGCCTCTACGGCACCTTCCTGCTCTGGATGCTGTCCGAGCTCTTCGAGGTGCTGCCGGAAGTGGGCGATCCCGACAAGCCGAAGCTCGTCTTCTTCTTCGACGAGGCGCATCTTCTCTTCAACGACGCGCCGAAGGTGCTGATCGAGCGGGTCGAGCAGGTCGTGCGCCTCATCCGCTCCAAGGGCGTCGGCGTCTATTTCGTCACGCAGAACCCGCTCGACGTGCCGGAAACCGTGCTCGCCCAACTCGGCAACCGGGTGCAGCACGCGCTGCGGGCCTATACGCCGCGCGAGCAGAAAGCGGTGAAGACGGCGGCCGACACCTTCCGCCCCAACCCGGATTTCAACTGCGCCACGGTCATCACCCAGCTCGGCACCGGCGAGGCGCTGGTCTCGACGCTCGAAGGCAAGGGCGCGCCCTCCATGGTGGAGCGCACCCTCATCCGCCCGCCGGCCTCGCGCCTCGGGCCGGTGACGGACGCCGAGCGCAAGAAGATCATGGATGTCAGCCCTGTCGCCGGCCTCTATGACGAGGATTTCGACCGCGAATCCGCCTACGAAATCCTCATGGCCCGCGCCAAGAAGGCGGCCGATGCCGCCGCCGCCCAGGCGGAGGCCGACCAGAAACCCGCATCCGGCGGCAGCCGCTGGACCCTGCCCGGCTTCGGCGACGACGAGCCCGCCGCCCAACCGGCGCCCAAGCAGGCCAAGCCGCGAGCCGGCTACCAGCGCGAGACGGTGGCGGAAGCGGCGATGAAGTCCGTCGCCCGCACCGTGGCCTCCTCGCTCGGCCGGGCGCTGGTGCGCGGGATTCTGGGGAGCCTGCGGCGCTAGGAAGCAAACCTGCAAGCCCCTCATCCGCCTGCCGGCACCTTCTCCCCGCAAGCGGGGCGAAGGGACATGCGGCATAGGCGCATTCCACCCTCATCGATCCCGTTTACGGGAAGCCGGCGCCGCTGTTTGCGGGGTGAGATCGCGGCAGCGGGATGAGGGCGTTGCCCGTTGCCAATCTTCCGTTGCAGTGCTACCCATATCCCGTTCGCAAACACCAATAGAGGGCTGCGCGTGAAGACCGACTTCCTGCCACACCGTACGCACGGCCCTGATCTTGCCCTGCAGATGCGTTTGCAGGGCTGATCGGAACGAACACCCTTTTCATTCTGGTCTGCCTTTCCGGCGATGCGGCCTGCCGCATCGAATATTCCCGGCCCCTGCGTGACTGACGGCTGACGCCGCGCCGCGGGCTTCCAAGACCAGAGATCTTCCATGTCGCTCATCCATATCCGTGCGCTCGGCGTCACGCTGTCCACGCCGCTTTTCGCCAATCTCACCTTTTCCGTCGCCGCCGGCGACCATATCGGCCTAGTCGCGGCCAACGGACGGGGCAAATCCACGCTGCTGAAATGCATTACCGGCGCTTTCGAGCCGACGACGGGGGAGATCACCCGCGCCCGCGGGCTGACCATCGGGCATATGGAGCAGCATCTTCCCGCCGGTCTTGAAAAGTTGTCCTTCCGCGCGGCGGTGCTGGGCGCGCTTTCGCCGGAGCAGCAGGAAAGCGAGAGCTGGCGGGCGGATGTGACGCTGGAGGAGCTGGAAGTGCCGGAAGCGCTGCGCGAGCGTCCGCTGGAAGCGCTCAGCGGCGGCTGGCAGCGCATCGCGCTGATCGCCCGCCTGCGCGTCGGCGAGCCGGATGTCCTGCTGCTCGACGAGCCGACCAACCATCTCGACCTTTCGAAGATCGGCCGGCTGGAGACCTGGCTCGGCACGCTGCCGCGCGACATGCCGGTGATCATCTCCAGCCACGACCGCGCCTTCCTCGATGCCGTGACGAACGGCACGCTGTTCCTGCGGCCGGAGCGCTCGCCCTTCTTCGCCCTTGCCTATTCGCGCGCCCGCGCCGCGCTCGACGAGATGGATGCGGCCGAGGAGCGGCGCCACGAGAAGGACATGAAGACCGCACAGCAGCTTCGCCAGCAGGCGGCCAAGCTCAACAATATCGGCATCAATTCCGGCAGCGACCTCCTGATGGTGAAGACCAGGCAGTTGAAGGAACGGGCGGAGCGGATCGAGGAAGGGGCAAAACCCGCCCATCAGGAACGCTCGGCCGGCGCCATCCGCCTCGCCAATCGCGGCACCCATGCCAAGGTGCTGGTAACGCTGGAGGATGCCGCCATCGAAACGCCGGACGGCACCGCCCTCTTCCGCACCGGCCGGAAATTCATCTGCCAGGGCGACCGCATCGTGCTGCTCGGCCTCAACGGCGCCGGCAAGACGCAGCTGGTGCGGCGGCTGCGCGCGGCCATCGACGGGGCGGGCGACGCCGGCATCAAGGCGACGCCGTCGCTGGTGCTCGGCTATGGCGACCAGGCGCTCTCCGACCTTTCCGACAAGGAGACGCCGCACGGCACGATCATCCACCGGTTCGATATCGGCGACCAGCGGGCGCGCAGCCTGCTGGCCGGCGCGGGTCTGACCATCGAGATGCAGGGGCGGCCGGTCGGCCGGCTTTCCGGCGGGCAGAAGGCGCGGCTCGCCATGCTGGTTCTGCGGCTCGCCAATCCGAACTTCTATCTGCTCGACGAGCCGACCAACCATCTCGACATCGAGGGGCAGGAAGCCCTGGAGCGCGAACTGATGGCGCAGGAGGCAAGCTGCCTCTTCGTCTCGCACGACCGCGCCTTCGTGCGGGCGGTGGCCAACCGCTTCTGGCTGATCGAGAAACGGCGCCTCGTCGAGGTGGACGGGCCGGAGGATTTCTTCGCCGAGGCGGCCTTTCAGGGGTGAGTCGCGCCCCTCTGCCGGCCGGGCATATCCCTTGAGGACACGGCTATCGCTTGTGGGAGGGAACCGTCGTCCCCTCTTCCCGCGGGGAGAAGCCGATGCGCGGCACCGTCAGCCTATGCGCGGATCGCTCCGGAAATCCTCGCGGGAAAAGCCGATGCGGCGCGCGGGGTGGTCGCAGAGCGCCTGCACGCCGAGCGGCGAGAGCCGGATGCGCCAGGTCTGGCGCTCCACCGGCCTCGGCGCGGCGAAGGCGGCGGCGGTGAGGAGCGCGAGATTGATGCCGCCGCCGGGATCGCGCACCGAGCGGTAGAGGATCGCGGCGATACCCGCCGTGCGCACGCCGTCCGCAAGATTCTGGCAGGCGGCATAGTCGGTCGGATGCGTCCAGTGCGCGGCATCGCGGTCGAGCGGAGGCCTGGTGAGATCGACCGCCGCCCCGGCGTCGACGGCGGCGGAGAAGGCGGTGTAATCCGCCGCATTCGCCGGAAGCGGCGTTGCGGGCGATTCGGCAAAGAAGAGCAGCCGGTAGAAGGCCATTTCGGCAAGCGCCGTCTCGACCGCCAGCGCCGCATAGTAGACGCCGAGCGTGCGCCCTGCCCGGCGAAAGCGCGAGCCGTGCGGATAGACCGCACCGTAGCGGAAGGGCGTTGCGAGCAGATAGTCGAGGCCGGCGCATTCGGGCGGCAGCACCGGCTTGCTTTCCTCCAGCAGGTCTTCCAGCAGCGCCTGCTCGTCCAGCGTATCGACGAGCTTCAGCGTCGAGACACGATGCTGCGCCTCGACCAGCCGCCAGACATGGCCCGCAAAGGGCCGCGCCTCAGACGAGAGCGCGGCGGGCGTCCAGATAGGCAAGGACATCGACAAGGCCGGAAATGGAAACGATACGGTCGACGGGGCGCGCACCGAGCACGCTGTTCTGCGCCGCCATCCAGGCGCGGGCGACATTCTCGTCGCCGCCGGTAATGGCATCCAGCGAGCGGAACAGGCGCACGAGCAGCACCGCAAGCTCGAAGGGCTTGGTGCCGCGCTCCAGGAGCACATCCTGCCGCTTCAGCCGCGAGACCGTCGCCTCCGAAACGCCGATGACCGCCGAAAGAAGCCGCGCCGTCAGCCCCAGCCGGTCCGCCGCATTGACGGCCGCCTTGGTGAGCACGACACCTTCGGCATCGGCTTGCGATAGGGCATTGCGGTGCATGGCACGGTCTCCTTTCTCAAGAAAGAATATAGGCACTTTCTTTCCAAAGACAAGGAAAAGCTCAGGCTCACCCGTGTGACGGCGGCAGGAGATGACGGTCTGCCAAAAAAAGCCGCCCCTTTTTGGGGGGCGGCCTTTTCCGAAACACAGGGTCGCCGGTCAGGCGATGGTGGTCTTGACGTCGAGATTGCCGCGGGTGGCATGGCTGTAGGGGCAGACGACATGAGCCTTCTTGATGAGGTCTTCCAGCACGGCCTTGTCGACGCCGGGTGCGGAGACTTCGAGCGAGGCCTCGATGCCGAAACCGCCGCCGTCCTCACGCGGGCCGATGCCCACGGTGGCGGTCACCTTCGCCTCATCGGGAATCTTCACCTTCTCCTTGCCGGCGACGAACTTGAGCGCACCGAGATAGCAGGCCGAATACCCGACGGCGAACAGCTTTTCCGGGTTCGCGCCGGTCGCCCCGTCGCCGCCCAGTTCCTTCGGCACGGTGAGCGTGACATCGACGGTGCCGTCTTCGGTTGCGCCATGGCCGGCGCGGCCGCCGGTTGCCGAAGCCTTGGTCCTGTAGAGAATGGGCATGGATATCTCCTTCCTGATGTCGTTGACGATGATGCAAACTAAATAACGCAAAATTAGATTGTGCGCAATATGATTTTGCAAATTGCAATTTTCGCCTTTTCCTGCGAGAATGCCAGCATGAGCGACAAACGTGACGAAGCTGAGACAGACCCCATCGCGCCCGGCCTCCTGGCGCTCGACCAGCAGCTCTGCTTTGCCGTCTATTCGGCGGCCCATGCGCTGAACCGCACCTACAAGCCGCTCCTCGATCCCTACGGCCTCACTTATCCGCAATATATCGCGCTGATGACGCTATGGGAGGAGGACGGGCGCACGGTGAAGGCGCTCGGCGCCACGCTGGGGCTCGATTCCGGCACACTCTCTCCCCTCCTCAAGCGGCTGGAAGCGGCCGGCTACATCCACCGCGCCCGCGACAGGAACGACGAGCGGCAGGTGCTCGTCACGCTCACCGAAAAGGGCCGCGCCATGAAACGCGACGCGGTGGCGATCCGCCTGGCGATCGGCGAGGCGACGGGCTGTTCGCTGGAGGCGCTGCAGGCGCTCACCGCGCAGTTGCAGGCGCTGGCTGGCCGGCTGGAAGCGGGAGAAGCCCGGGACGACGCCGCCTGAACCGGAATTTATCGGGTCGCCACACCGCAGGCCTTGTTCGCGATTCAACCTTCCCGCTAGAGTGCGCCCGGTGGCGATCCGCCGAGGGGGGCATTTTGAAGCATAGCTGGTCCTGGCAGGGGGCGAACGTCGCGGCGAGCCTTTGGTGCATTACCATGGGCGCCCTGGTGATGGCGCTGTGGCTGGCGGAACCGACGGGACTTGCGGAAAACCGCCCGTTCCTCTTCGGCATGAAATTCAATGCGGCGCTCGCCTTCGTCGTGATCGGCGTGGCGCTGGTTCTCGTCACGCGGGGGCTGCGCCGCCTGCCGGCGCTGATGATGGTGCCGGTCTTCCTCTACGGAACGCTTGCCCTTTCCCAGCATCTCTTCGGCATCGACGCGGGCATCGACACATGGCTCCACCGGCCCTTCGTCGATATCGGCACCAGCCTGCCGGGGCGGATCGCCCCGAACACGGCGCTCTGCTTCATGCTGGTCAGCCTCGCGCTGGGGCTGCGCGCGCATAGCGGCCGGAGCGGCACGGTGCAGCTTGCGCTGGGCTTCCTCACCGTCATCATCGCGGCGGCCTCGCTGATCGGCTATGCCATCGCGCTCGATGTCGCCCATGACTGGGTCCGCTTCACGCGCATGTCCTTCCAGTCGGCGAGCTGTTTCGTGGCGCTCGGCGTCGTCCTCCTCTTCGCGAACACGGCGCCGGCGGGCGACAGCCGGGCGACGCTCGCCGGCCTTCTCGGCCTTGCCACCTACCTGCTGCTGCTCGCCATGACCTACTACGAGCTGACGCGCTACGAATCCGTCTTCGGCATCTCCTTTTCCACCAACGGCACGACGGCGCGCGCGACGCTTTCCTCGCTGGTGCTGATCTCCGGCGCGCTTTACGGCGCGCTCATCCTGCATCTTTATCTCTCCTCCCGCCGCACGCGGCGGATGGCGGCCGAGCTTGCCGAAAGCCGCGCCCGCTATGCCGCCATCATCGACAATGCGGTGGACGGGATCATCAGCATCGATAAGCACGGCATCGTGCTCTCCGCCAATCCGGCCTGCCAGCGCATCTTCGGCTTCTCGCCGGGCGAGATGATCGGCCGCAACGTCAAGATGCTGATGCCGGAGCCCTATCACAGCGAACACGATCGCTATCTTTCCAACTACGGCCGCAGCGGCGAGGCGCGGATCATCGGCATCGGCCGCGAGGTGGAAGGCCGGCGCAAGGACGGAACCGTCTTCCCGCTCGACCTTGCGGTGGCCAAGGTGGAGCTTGGAGACACGGTGATCTACAGCGGCGTCGTGCGCGACATTTCCGAGCGCAAGGCGAACGAACAGGCGCTGATGGACGTCAATGCGGAGCTGGAGGAATTCGCCTATCGCACCTCCCACGACCTTCGCTCGCCCATCGCCTCCTCGCTCGGGCTTCTCGCCATCGCACGGGACATGCTGGCGGAAGGCGACCTTGCCGCCCTCGGCCAGACACTGCAGCGCATGGAGCGGAATTTCGGCCGGCTCGACCATCTGATCCAGAACATCATCACCGTCACCCGCAACCGCCTGGTGATGGAGGACGACAGGCCGATCGGCCTTCGCGCGCTGGTTGACGAGGCCGTCGAGGCGCTCTCCCATCTGGAGGATTTCAGGCGGATCCGCATCGAAAATCATGTACCGGAAGAATTGACAATCGTCAGCAAGCCGTCGAAATTCCACGTCATCGTCGGCAACATGCTCTCCAATGCGATCAAGTATCACGATCCGAAGGAGGCGGAGCCGGCGATCGACATCCGCGCCTTCCGCCATGCCGGCAAGCTGCGGCTGTCGGTGGAGGACAACGGTCTGGGCGTTGCGCCCGCGAACCGCCATTTGTTGTTCAAGATGTTCAAACGGCTGCACCCGAACCGGTCCTTCGGCAGCGGGCTCGGCCTCTACATATTGAGAAAGAGCGCGGAAGCCCTCGGCGGCACGGCGCTCCATGAAGCGAGAGACAAGGGCAGCCGGTTCATCATCGAACTGCCCGACAGGGAACCAGAATGACGATCCATTCCATCCTCGTCGTCGACGACGACGAGAACGACCAGTTCATCTGCGAATACACCATCCGCAAATTCGACCCGTCGATCCGCGTCATCAAGGCCTTCGACGGCTCGGAAGCGCTCGACCTGCTGCAGGGCGAGACGCCGAATGCCATCATCCTCGACATCAACATGCCGGTGATGAACGGCTTCGAGTTCCTCGACCGCTATGCGGAGGAATTCGAGGAGCACGCCCCCGTCGTCGCCATGCTGACCAGCTCCCATCTCGGCAAGGACCGCGAGCGGGCGCTGCAATATTCCTTCGTCAAGAGCTATTTCGAAAAACCCCTGAAGGCCGATCATCTGCGCGTCATGGCGGAGTTGCTCGGCGAATGAAAGGTTGAGGGCCGGGCCTCACCCTCCGGCCTGGCGGCCGAAGGGGAAATAACGCGAAACCTCACTTGAACAGCGCCCACTTTCCGTGCGTTGTCCCGCTTTCCCTCTCCCATTCCAGAATTCCTTCGCCATAGTGCCCGCATGACCTCGCTTCGCCCCCTGATTCCCCTCCTTGTCACCGCTGGCATCCTCATCGGGGGAAACGGGCTGCAAGGCACGTTCATCGTGCTGCGGGCCGCCGAGGAAGGGTTCTCGACCTCGCTGATCGGCTTCATCGGCGCCGGCTACAGCATCGGCTTTGCCGTCGGCTGCATCTACATCACGCGGGTGCTGCGAGCCATCGGCCATATCCGCGCCTTCTCCGCCATGGCGGCCATCGCCTCCGCCTCGGCGATCGCCATGGTGCTGTTCATCGATCCGCTGACCTGGTTCCTGATGCGCGTCCTTGCCGGCATCTGCTTCGCCAGCCTCTTCGCCACCGTGGAAAGCTGGCTGAACGCCGCCGTCACCAATGCCAACCGGGCGCGCACGCTCTCCGTCTACCGCCTCGTCGACCTCGGCTCGGTCACGGCGGCGCAATATGTCATTCCCGGCGTCGGCATCGGCGGTTTCGAGCTGTTCGCCATCGTCGCCATGGCCCTGTCGCTCTCGCTGGTGCCGATCTCGCTCGCCGACCGCTCCAGCCCTACCGTGCCGGAAACGATCCGCTTCGACGTCAAGAAGCTCTGGAACATCTCGCCGCTCGCCACGGTCGGCTGTATCGTCGTCGGGCTCACCAATGCCGCCTTCCGCAATCTCGGGCCGATCTACGCCAACGATATCGGCCTTTCCGTCACCGCCATCGCCAATTTCATGAGCGCCGGCATCGTCGGCGGCGTCGTGCTGCAATATCCGCTCGGCATCTATTCCGACCGGCTCGACCGGCGCTTCATCATCCTTCTCGCCACCTTCGGCTCGGCGATGGCCGCGCTCTATCTCGCCTTCCTGGCGGGCGGCGACGAATGGAAGAACCTTGTCGGCATCTTCGTCTTCGGGGCCTTCGCCATGCCGCTCTACTCGCTCTGCTCGGCCCATGCCAACGACCATGCCGGCGAAGGCGAGCATGCGCTGGTTTCCGCCGGCATGCTGTTCTTCTGGTCCTGCGGGGCGATCATCGGGCCGCTCTTCGCCTCCGTCCTGCTGCAGTTCTTCGGTCCTTCGGCCCTCTTCCTCTATACCGGCGCCATCCTCATCGCCTTCATGTTCTACACGGCGCTGCGCATGAACACGCGGGCCGCCATACCCGCCGAAGAGCGCAGCGGACGCTTCCGCGCGCTGCTGCGCACCTCCTTCTTCTTCAACAAGCTCGCCGGCGCCGACAAGGACCGCAACAAGGCGCCCTGAAAAGCATCCCGGGCCTGCGGCAATCTGCGTGTGCGGCGCTTATTGATGAGCGCTCCGCTCAGGTTTAGAAGCGAAGGACAGGCCGGAGGGATCGCCATGCTGACACGCCGCACGCTGATGACAAGCGCACTCGTCGCCGGGGCCTATGCGGGCGGGATCGGCCTTGCGGGCCGCTTCGGCGGACTGGCGAGCGCCAGGGAGGCGACCACGCTCGTCGCCCGCACCGGCGAGGCAATGATCACCGACAAGGGCCCGACCAGGGGCATAATGACCTATGGCGAGGGCGAGGTGCCGCCGGTGCTGCGCATGCGGCGCGGCGAGGCTTTCGCGCTGCGGCTCGACAACCGGCTCGACGAGCCGACCACCATCCACTGGCACGGTCTGCGCATCGACAACAGGATGGACGGCGTGCCCTTCCTCACCCAGCCCTATGTCTATGGCGGCGACGGCTTCGACTATGCCTTCACCCCGCCGGATGCCGGCACCTTCTGGTATCACCCCCATTGCAACACACTCACGCAGATCGGCCGCGGACTTGCCGGCGTCGTCGTGGTGGAGGACCCGGCAGATCCCGTCTTCGACGCGGAGATCGTGCTGAACCTGCGCGACTGGCGGCTTGGCGGCGACGGGCAGTTCATCGCCCAGTTCAAGCCGCGCGATGCCGCCCGCGCCGGCACGTTCGGCACGGTGCGCACCGCCAACTGGCGCCAGTCGCCGCAATATGACGCGCCGGCCGGCGGCCTCGTCCGGCTGCGCCTTGCCGCAACGGACGTCACGCGCATCCTCACGCTTTCGATGGAGGGGGCCGAGGCCCTGGTGATCGCCCGCGACGGCAATCCCGCCGCCGAGCGCTTCAAGCTCGACCACCTGACGATCGGCCCCGGCCAGCGGCTCGATCTCG
>Ga0182742_1001163_pt1 | contig 35355 bp, 35 predicted proteins | sample eDN5th37CBELigMG_FD_128880 | JGI IMG/M metagenome (GOLD analysis project Ga0182742, IMG submission 128880) | Enriched Miracle-Growth compost microbial communities from Emeryville, California, USA - eDNA 5th pass 37_C BE-Lig MG (version 2)... ... | reverse complement strand
TATTCTTTTCTGATTATTACCGTCAAGTGATTGCGTAAACTTAGGAACCGCCGTGTACCGAACGGTACGCACGGTGGTGTGGGAGGTCGGCTGCTCAAATAATGAGTAGCCTCCTACCCGATTTGTTCAGGCGCGACTCCTAACGGAAGTTTTTCCGTTAGAGAAATAAATTGTTCCACACACCCTGCTGCGGAAACCGTGAACGGCAACAATCAACCGAACTATAGGAGGGGCCAATGAATGGCAACCAATACAGCGATTAATCCGAATTTATTAGAAGAACTGGAGTACAGAGGTTTGGTGTACCAAATTACCGACCGCGAAAACTTATCGAAGAAGCTGCAAACCGAGCGGATCTCGCTCTACTGCGGCTTTGACCCGACGGCGGACAGCCTGCATATCGGCCATCTGCTGCCGATCTTGACGCTGCGCCACTTCCAATTGGCGGGTCACAATCCCGTAGCACTCGTCGGCGGCGGCACAGGGATGATCGGTGACCCGAGCGGACGGTCCACGGAGCGGAACCTGAACAGTAAGGAAGTCGTGGAGCAATACACGGAGAGTATCAAGCAGCAGCTGTCCCGTTTCCTGGATTTCAACATTGCCAAGCTGGTCAGCAACTACGAGTGGCTCGGCAAGCTCGACCTCATTACATTCCTTCGCGATGTCGGGAAGAACTTTACGGTCAACTATATGCTGGCGAAGGATTCGGTCGATTCGCGGCTTGCGAACGGGATCTCCTTCACGGAGTTCAGCTACATGATTCTGCAAGCTTACGACTTCTACAAGCTAAATCAAGACCACGGCGTCACGCTGCAGATCGGCGGCAGCGACCAGTGGGGGAATATCACGGCGGGTCTTGACTTAATCGGCAAAATGGGCGGCGGTGACGCATACGGGTTGACGTTGAACTTGGTTACGAAGGCGGACGGCACGAAATTCGGCAAAACAGCCGGCGGCGCCGTATGGCTCGATCGGAACAAAACGTCGGTGTACCAGTTCTACCAGTTCTGGATGAATACGGACGACCGTGATGTTGTGAAATTCCTGAAATACTTCACCTTCCTCACCCCGGCGCAAATCGACGAGCTTGCGAAAGAACACGAGCAGCATCCGGAAAAGCGCATCGCGCACCGCGAGCTTGCCCGCGAGGTCACGAAGCTGGTGCATGGCGAAGAGGCGGTTGTTAGCGCAGAGAAAATCACGCAAGCCTTGTTCTCGGGAGAGTTCGCCGAGCTGAGCGAGGCGGAGCTGGTTGAGGCGCTGCAGGATATGCCGACAACGGTACTCGCGCGAAGCAATGAGCTCAAGCTGATCGATCTGTTGGTTGAGGTGAAGGCTGCACCTTCCAAACGCCAAGCAAGACAGGATGTTGAGAGCGGCGCTGTTTACCTCAACGGTCAGAAGCATGCCGACATCAATGAAGAAATTACGCCGGAGCATCTGCTGCATGGAAAGTATGTGGTCATCAGGCGCGGAAAGAAAAACTACTTCTTGGCAAAATTTGAATAATCGGCAACGATAGACGAAGGCACTCCTTGGCGGGGGTGTCTTTTTTCGTGTGGAGAGAATAATAAATTTAATTTTACCCAAATTAATGGAAGATAGATGGAAAAATACAATGAAAATCCAGGTGAATGCGCATGTTCAAATTTCTAAGCAATATCGTTAGAAATATCGCTAACGAGGCGGTAGACAAGGTTATTGAACGGATCGCAAGGGACAGCTATACCGAAAATTTATTTGAGATGATTCCCGCATCGAAGAAGATAGGACCGATTCAGCTTATGGAAACGATGATGCGGGCAAGCCAAGGCAAGCCCCCGGGTCGTCCGCTGGGAAGCCATATGCGGTTTTCTCCTTGGGAGAAGCTGCTGTTTAGCCCTGTCCATCTATTCCGGATGCCGACCCCTGAAACCGAACAAATTCAAACCTCTGTAACGATCGGCCGCAAGGCAAAGAAGCCGCTTACCATTCAAATTCCGATCATGATCGCGGCGATGTCGTATGGGGGAGCGCTTAGTAAGAGCGCTAAGATTGCGCTGGCGAAGGCGGCAAGCAGCGTCGGGACCGCGACGAATACCGGCGAGGCGGGGCTGATGGAGGAAGAGCGGGATGCGGCGGACCTCTTGATCGGGCAATACAATCGGGGCGGCTGGATGAATACGAAGGATAAGTATTCCCGTCTGGATGCGATTGAAATCCAGTTAGGGCAAGGGGCGCAAGGCTCCAGTCCGCAGCAGACCAAGGCGAGAGACATCGGACCGGAATATCGGGAGGTGTTCGGCCTTCAGGAAGGCGAAGACGCGGTCATTCATTCCCGTCTGCCCGGTGTGGACACCAAAGAACAGTTCATCAGCCTGGTTAGGGAGCTTCAGGAGGAAACCGGCGTTCCGGTCGGGTTGAAAATTGCGGCGACGCATCATCTGGAGAAGGAGCTGCAGATCGCTCTGGAAGCCGGCGTGGACTTTATTACGCTGGACGGAGCGGAGGGCGGAACGCATGCCGCTGCCCCGATTCTTGAGGACGATCTAGGTCTTCCGACGATGTTCGCGATTACGAGAGCATCCAAATTTCTCTCGAACAAAGGCGCGACCGGTAATGTCAGCTTGCTGGCAACCGGGGGGATTGTTACGCCAGGCGATGCCTTGAAGGCGATGGCGCTCGGAGCGGATGCCGTCTATATGGGCACCGCCGTTGTGATGGCGCTTGTCGGCGATCAAGCGACGAAGACGATGCCTTTCGAACCGCCTACGTCTCTTGTTGTCTATAACGCCAAGGCGACGGAACGGCTCGATATCGACCGCAGCGCAACGAATGTTGTAAACTTCCTAAACGCCGCAGTGAAGGAAATGGAGCTTGTTTCCTATTCGTTAGGAAGATCGAGCTTGTCGGAAATTAACGCACAGGACTTGTGCTGCATCGACCCCTTCATCGCGAAGGCGGTCGGAGTGGATCTCGGGTTCGTGGCGCCAGAAGAGCAATCGGAATATTTCAACGGAATGGGGTACCCGTTCACGGGTATCGAAGGCGGAGAACAGCTTCCAGAGCAACAAATTCATTAATGAACTGCGATTATAAGGCCCTGGCGAAAGAGAAGCCAGGGCCTATTCCGAATAAAATGTGCAAATTATATGATGAAAGTTCGTGTTTTATGATTGACAAAGTGAAATTTCACCGTCTAAAATGATGAAGGAATTTATGATAAATATTCAGGAGGATGGCAGATTTGAATAATCGTCAGGAAACAGGCCTTGCGAAGTATTTCGAGTTTTCCAAGCACGACACCTCATATCGCAAGGAGTTTATAGCGGGGCTAACGACATTCCTCGCTATGGCGTACATTCTTGCGGTAAACCCGGGGATCCTGGAAGGCTCAGGAATGAACTACGGTGCCGCATTTACAGCTACAGCATTGGCGGCAATCGTCGGTACGCTTGTCATGGGCCTTTGGGCGAAGTATCCGGTTGCGCTCGCTCCGGGTATGGGTTTGAACGCATTCTTTACTTTTACTGTCGTACAAGTTATGGGCATTTCGTGGCAGTACGCTCTAGGCGGCGTTTTCCTTTCCGGTATTGTGAGTTTAATTCTTGCGCTGAGCGGCATCCGCGAAACGGTTATCAACGCAATTCCGCTTAGCTTGAAATACGCGGTTTCCGCGGGAATCGGTTTCTTCATCGCCTTTATCGGCTTCAAAGAAGCAGGAATCATTGTTTCAGATCCAGCTACGTTCGTTGCTCTCGGCAATGTTAGGGATCCTAAAGTGCTCCTTGCGCTGTTCGGATTGCTTGTTACGGGACTGCTTATGGTTCGCAGAGTGAAAGGCGGGGTCTTCTACGGAATGGTCATTACATCCGTAGTCGGCATGATTTTCGGTCTTGTAGAAATCCCAACGAGCTTGTTCAGTGCACCGCCGTCTCCGGAAGGTCTTGGTGTCGCAATTACATCGTTGCTGGACACGAATTTCTGGACAGGCCAGATGCTGATCGTGATCTTCACGATGTTCTTCGTTGATTTCTTCGATACGGCGGGTACGCTCGTTGGTGTTGCAACGCAAGCAGGCTTGATGAAGGACAATAAGCTTCCGCGCGCGGGAAGAGCTTTAGCATCCGACTCCGTTGGTACAATCGCAGGTGCGATCATCGGTACATCGAACACGACATCTTATGTTGAGTCTACTGCAGGTGTAGCAACCGGAGGACGTACGGGCTTCACTGCCCTTGTAGCCGCAGGATTCTTCTTCTTGGCGCTGTTCTTCTCGCCGGTACTGTCCGTTGTTACTTCTCAAGTTACGGCAGCCGCTTTGATTATTGTCGGTGTGCTTATGGCGGCTTCCCTAGGCAAGATTGAATGGGATAAAATCGACGAAGCCATTCCTGTATTCCTTACTGTCATCATCATGCCTTTGTCTTACAGTATTGCAACAGGCATCGCGATCGGCTTCATGACTTATCCTCTCTTGAAGATTGTGAAAGGTGAAGCGAAGAACGTTCATTGGATTATGTACGTGCTATTCTTCGTATTCATCGCTTACCTCTGGTTCTTCTAATTAACAAGAAGAGATCGGTAAATAATATGGCCGCCCCTCGCCGAATTCGGCTGAAAGGGCGGCCTTTCATATGTTATTATATTTAAATATTCAAGATCACACCCAAATGCCCAAAGGGGGAAGCTATGAGTCAGACGATCCAGCAGTTCAAAGCGGACTTCTTCAAAGCGCTCGCTCATCCGATGCGAATTCACATTCTAGAGCTTCTCAGCGAAGGGGATAAGAGTGTCAACGAGCTTCAGAGCATTCTAGGATCCGAAGGCTCCGCGGTTTCTCAGCAGCTGGCGGTCCTTCGCAATAAGAATGTGGTGTATGGCATTAAAGAAGGCACGACCGTAACATATTCCCTTCGCGATCCATTGATCAAAGATTTACTCGCCGTGGCGAGGCAAATCTTCGATAATCATCTCGTTGATGCGATTGCATTGTTAGAAGGTATGCGAAACGAGCAAACGGCGCAAGAGGATTCATGAATTGGCTCATGAATCCTCTTGTTTTTTTTCAGGAACGGGCTTAGAATACATCTGTATATTCAAATAATCAAATATTTATAACAAAAGGCAGGTTAACCTCGATGGTGTGGACGGGGAGATTCCAGGGGTACAACGGGGAACGTTTTCGGAAGGATCTTGTTTCAGGCCTCATTGTTGGTATTGTCGCCATCCCGCTGGGGATGGCGTTTGCCATTGCAGTCGGTGTGAAGCCCGAATATGGGTTGTACACTACGATCGTGGCTGGCATTCTTGTTTCTTTATTCGGAGGTTCGAAATATCAGATTGCCGGACCGACGGGGGCGTTTATTCCGATTCTATTGGCGATTGTCCTTCAGTACGGTTACGAAAACCTGCTGATCGCGGGGATGCTCTCCGGAATCATTCTCCTTGCGCTAGGCATCTTCAAGCTCGGGTCGCTGATTCAATATGTTCCTAAACCGGTCATGATCGGCTTTACAAGCGGAATTGCGGTCATCATTTTTTCAGGTCAAATTCCTAACGCATTGGGTCTTACAGGGTTGGAGAAGCACGAGGACTTCCTTTCAAATATGAGAGAAATCGCAGTCCACATCAGCGCGGTCGATTGGAACAGCGTCATGACAGCGGCGGTTTGTTTTCTGACGATCTGGCTGACACAAAGATTTATTCCTAAGGTGCCTGGCCCCCTTGTCGGATTGGTCGTTTCCAGTGTGTTCGCGGCGTTGGTGCTCAAGGGTGAGGTCGTCACGATTCAATCTTCTTTCGGTGCAATTCCGGCGGCGCTGCCGCAATTTCAAGCGATGGCGATTAGCTGGGAACGGATTGTCGCGTTGATTGGTCCGGCGCTAATGATTGCAATGCTCGGCGGGATCGAGTCGTTGTTGTCGGCTGCGGTAGCGGATGATATGACGGAAACCCGGCATAACAGCAATCGGGAACTGATCGGTCAAGGCATTGCGAATATTGTTGCACCGTTCTTCGGCGGAATCCCTGCGACCGGCGCGATTGCGCGTACGGCAACCAATATTAAGACCGGAGCGGTATCGCCGATGTCCGGTGTCATTCACGGGGTTGTCGTTTGTTTGGTGCTCGTCATCTTCGCGCCGTATGCTTCCCATATTCCGCTTGCAAGCATGGCGCCGATCCTGATGGTGGTAGCTTGGAATATGAGCGAGCGCAAATCGTTCATTCATGTGTTACGAACCAAGACCTCGGATTCCCTCGTGATGGCGGTTACCTTCGCCCTCACGGTGTTTACCACGGTAACGACGGCGGTCCTTGTCGGCATCGGACTGGCTATCGTCTTCTTTATTGCCCGCATGCGGATTGCCGTGAAGGAGACGGCTGCGAGCGCCGAAGGAATGACCGTCTGCGAGATTGAAGGACCGTTGTTTTTTGGAGCGGCGAACCGTTTTGAACAGCTAATATTGGATAAAATGAATTCCGGCTCTAGAGTGCTGCTGCTGCAGATGGCGAAAGTACCTTATTTGGACACGACAGGGGAATCCAAGCTCACGGGGATCGTGAAGCACATCAAGAGGAACGGCGGGACCGTGATGCTGGCAGGCGTTCAAGCCCAACCGATGGAAGTGCTCCGGCGGACGCAGCTGATTCAATTGATCGGCGAAGACCATATTTTTGATAACGCGGAGGAAGCGGTTCGTTTGGCGAAGCATGCATGACTCGGTGAAATGCAGATGATAAGAGAAGAACATTTGCTTGCGCCGAAAGCACACATCGCCAAAGCAGAGGTTGCTGTTTTGGTTCAAAGATTGTTGCAGACATTGGATCTGATTTAAGGTCATAATGAAAGACGCTTTTACCGGCATTCAATTGCCGGAGAAAGCGTCTCTTTTCGTACTTATTGCAATATTTCAAGAATGTTATTCGGAGGATTGCGTCGGTTTATAAATCTTCGGATTTCGTCATCCGACATCCTGCGGCCGACAACGAGCAGAGAAGACATCCTGTCGTTAAAATCCCCTAAACTTCTTACGTTGGTGTTGCCGCGGAAAACGCGGACGTCTCCGCGGAAATCCGTTCTAGAGAACAGAAGTAATGTTACCGCGTTGCTGTTGTTTACATTGCGAAGGCGAAAGCTCGACAACTGTCCGTTGAAATTTAAAGCTCTGGCGTCTCGAATGGCTACCGCGCCCCGGCGGAAGATAATTCGGCGACCTCCAAAGTCATTGTCTTGGAAAAGCGTGAGGCGTACATCTCTATTGACCATTCACGATACCCCTTTCAATGAGATAGTACAGTCTATGTATAGCTATCCCATTGAGGATGGACAGTTGGCTTACGGTAAATAACTATTTATTCAGCGCTTGTCTCCTCAGCATTCGCTTCTGTAATGATTTCCTCACCGAAATTTCCCGCCTAGCCCCCTCCGCACCCATCTGGGCGCTTATGCATACGATGCAGTAGCAAAGGTGGTGATTCGCTTGAAAGACCCGATGGAGATGGAGAAGAACGAATGGCGAAGAGAGGAGAGAAGACGAAGACAGCAGCAATGGCTGACGATTTCGTCGCCGATCCTGCTATTAGCAGTTTGGGAACTGTTGTCCAGAACTTCGATCATGAATCCATTATTTTTTCCGCCGCCGTCAAGCATTGTCAGCACATTCTGGCAGCTTTTGGTTAGTGGAGTGTTGCCGACCCATATCGGGGTCAGCTTGACCCGGATTTTTCTCGGGTTCCTAGCCGGTACGATCCCGGGGATTGTGATCGGTTTGTTGATAGGCATGTATCGCCCATTGCGCGCGTTCATGTCACCGCTCATCATGGCGTTGATGCCTATTCCCACGCTTGCGCTCATGCCGCTCATCATGATCGTGTTCGGGATCGGGGAACTGTCGAAGGTCATTACCATTGCCGGCAGTGTCTTTTTCCCTGTAGTGCTCAATACCGCTGCCGGTGTCCATAATATCGATTCCGCTTATGTCGACGTAGCGAAAAACTACGGAGCCGGAGCGAAGGATTTCTTCCTCCGTATTGCGTTCCCCGGCGCGCTCCCGGTCATGATGGAGGGCATTCAGATGGGGCAAGCGATCGCGCTCTTAACGATTGTCGCCGCGGAAATGGTCAACGCGAATGAAGGGATCGGTTACTTAATTTGGAGCTCATATAAAATTTTCAACCTCAAGCCGATGTATGTCGGATTGATCTTAATTTCGTTCTTCGGCTATTTGTTTTCCATTCTGTTGCGGTGGCTGCAGCGTAAGCTTGTTCCTTGGATGTAAAGGGGGAGTATGATGAACAAAGATACAAAAATTTCTATAAAAAACCTGACGAAGGTATTTTACTCCCGTCATCGGCAAGTGACCGCACTGCACGACATTTCGCTTTCCGTGAAGGATGGAGAGTTTGTTTGTTTAGTAGGGCCTAGCGGCTGCGGCAAGACGACCTTGCTGCGCATTCTGGCTCAACTCGAGCTGCCCAGCGCGGGGGAATTTACGATTCGGGCGTCCGACAGCAACAAGCCGCTGCAGTCTATGATTTTCCAGGAACATGGCATCATTCCCTGGATGACCGTTCGGGAAAATGTAGCCTTCGGACTAAAAATGCGGAAAGCGCCGCCTAAGCAAATAAAGGAAAGAGTTGACGAGTATATCGAGAAGGTCGGGCTTGCCCCGTTTGCAAACCTGTACCCGAAGTCGCTCTCCGGCGGGATGAAACAGAGGGTGTGCATTGCCCGCGCATTCGCCAACGATCCGGAAATTCTTCTCATGGACGAACCGTTCGCCGCCCTGGATGAACAGAATAAATTTCTGCTGCAGGAAGAGCTGCTCAATATTTGGGAGGAGACCAAGAAAACCGTTCTGTTCATTACGCATAGCATTGATGAGGCGTTAATGCTCAGTGACCGCGTGGTATTGTTGTCCGCACATCCGGGGCAAGTGGCGGATATGATTCACATCGATTTGCCGCGTCCGCGCAACATGGAGATGATCCGCTCCAACCCGAAGACAGCTGAATGGTTCGTTCGGATTTGGACCCACCTCCAGTACGAGGTGCAGAAATCTAGAAAGGAAACTGAAGGGAAGGGAAGAGTACGATGAGAAAATGGAGTTTTTCGCTGGTCGCTTTGCTGTTGATCGTTGCAACCGTTATGGCGGGGTGCACACAGAAAGGAGGGACGTCTACGCCAGCCGGTGGTCAGACTTCCGTGGACGGCGATCTTGCGCCGCTGCCTGAAAAAACGAAGGTCATTATCGCGGAGGATGGCGCCGCATCGGGGGCTGGCTTCTATATTGCGAAAAGCAAAGGGTATTTCGAAGCATACAACATAGATGTTGAGTTTGCTACCTTCGCGAACAGCGACGAAATGCTGCCTGCTTTAGCATCAGGGCAAATCGATATCGCCGGCGGGGTATCCACTGCCTCCTTCTTTAACTCTATTGCACAAGGCATCCATGTGAAGATGATCGCAGACAAAGGCCACAACGTTCCGGGTAAATCCTACTTCACCTTCGTCATCGATAAAGACCATGAAGGTGTGATCAAAGATTATGCGGATCTGAAAGGGAAACGCATCGCAGTATCCACCGAGAATGGAGTTGACGATTACATTTTTGATCAGATGCTTAGGCATGCCGGTTTAACCCGGGATGACGTGCAATTCGTTCTCGTTTCGGATTTCGGGAACATGCTGGCGGCGATGGAGGCAAATTCGATTGACGCGGCTTTAAATATCGAACCGCTCATCACAAGAGGGCAAGCAGAAGGAATTCACGTGAAATTCCTAGACGCAACGGATTTTGCTCCAGAGGCTCAAATTGCAATGGTGCTTGCATCGCCGAAGTTTATATCAGAGAAGCGGGATGTCGCCATCAGGTTTATGCTGGCATATTTGAAGGCGCTCCGCGACTACAATGACGTATTTGTGAAGGGAACCGGAGATCAGGAAGGCATCATCAAGATTATGACGGAGTACACGGCACTGAAGGATGTTGAGCTTTGGAAGCAAGTGAATGTGACCGGCTTGAACCCGAACGGGAGTATGTTTGTAGACGATATTCAAGCGCAATATGAATGGTACATGTCGAGGGGTGCCATTATCGGCGAGGTCGATTTATCTGATGCGGTCGACACATCCTTGGCCGAAGAAGCACTTAAAATTATTGGCGAATATAAATAAGAATCGTGCGGGAGCTGGTTCAGCTCCCTTTTTTATTTGCCTTCTTGCAAATGTAACAATGTTATGTTACGATATACACATAATATAACATAACATTGTTACGGAGGAATGGAGCGGCATTACCATGATGCAGGAGGAACTGATTTCGAAGAAAGATCTGCTTCTGGAGACAGGCATCTCCTATGGGCAGTTGTATCGTTGGAAACGGCAGCATTTAATCCCCGATTCTTGGTTTATTAAGAAATCAAGTTTTACTGGACAGGAAACGTTCTTTCCGAAGGAGAAAATCCTTGCCCGGATTCAAGCAATTCTAGAGATGAAGGATGCGCATTCCCTCGATGAGCTGGCGGCTATGTTTACGCCGACTAGCGTAGACCGGAATTTTGTGTTGATGGATGTAAGCGAGGCGATCGGTTTACGGTCTTCGCTTGTGGAAGTGTGTATCAAAGTTTGGGAGAAATACCGTTTCTCATTTCTTGAACTGCTGATGATCGACTTGCTCGCCGAGCTGGACGCGAAGCTGAAGCTAACCGAGGAGGAAGTCGAAGGCTGGCTGCTCTCCGCGAAGCGCTGGACTTCCGAGCTTTCCGGAGCAGACCGGCAAATCTTGGTTTGCCGGAAGAAGGACGTCATGCTGTACTTTATGCTGGATGTGCCGGCCAGATTTTCGCTTGACCAGGGAAGCCAGCTATTAGCGGCTTACGATTTATCAGAACGTTCTAAGGATTTGCAAATGAAATTACAAAACATAGTGGAGGGGTAAGCAGTATGGAACACATGCGTACGGGTGATGCCAAAATTAGCGGCAGCGGGACTATAGCAGGAGGATTTTATCGGGATGTCAGCATATCAGGATCGGGAAAAATTGATGGTGATATTAACGCCTTGGAAGTGAACGTATCCGGTTCGGCGTATTTTCGCGGGAATGTAGCATCCGAATCTGTGCAAGTAAGCGGATCCGGGAAATTCGGGGGCCACATCGACACGGGCATGTGCAAATTTTCGGGAAGCGGGCAGGTGGACGGACATCTGCATGCGCGTTCGTTATCCACGAGCGGCTCCTTAAGCTGCAGGGAAGGTGTTCGGGCGGAAGAAGTTCGGATCAGTGGAAGCTTGGCGACTAGCGGGGATGTGGAAGCTGAGACCTTCCGGACATCAGGGGGCTTTCGCATCGAAGGATTGCTAAACGCAAGTAATATCGAAGTCAATATGCACGGCAGATGCTATGTTCGTGAGATTGGCGGCGATCGCGTGGAAGTAAGAATCGCGCCGCTGAACGTATTCTGGCAAATGATCGTACGCGTGTTGAATCTTGTCGGCATCGGAAGCAAGTTGGGCCTGAAATCGGAGGTCATCGAAGCGACGGATGTGAAGGTGGAATGGACAGAATCACGTGTGGTCAGAGGCCAACGGGTGTGGATCGGACCCGGCTGCGATATCGAGCTCGTTGAATACACTGAGACTGCTTACGTTGATGAGAATGCCCGCGTAAGGGAGGTCCGCCAAATTTCACGCTGAGGAGGGGAGACGATCTTCCCCTCTTTTCTCTTTTGACCAAATTCCCTTCACTCAGTAACTTTCCTGCACGCAGGGGTTCCTTCCCCTGATGCTCACTTTTGATCAAATTCCTCTTATTCAGCAAGCTTGTATGCTTTAAAGAACCTCCTGCTCCTGTCGCTCTTTCTACCAAATTCCTTTTACTCAAGAGTACCAATTCCCTTTAATCAGAAGCACCACTTCCCTTGTCCAACAACCGGCAGCGCGAAGCACCCTCCATTTAGATCGCCAATGTTTGGGGCGCGGGTTTGAGGCAAAGCTTCAACCATTGCTCCCTAGGGGAGAGTCGCATGGAGGCAATATTCCACCGGAAGCTGTATTCATCCAAATAATATTGAAGATATTTACGGCCAAGGCCGTGAAAGAGGCCGTAAATCCGTGTCGCGGCTTGTTGGAAGCAAACGTAAATCGGGTTGAACATATGTAGGTCGACACGCCGAAGCAGCTTCGCCTTCGCATTGGGGTGAGCGTTCTTGCGCAGCAGGACTTCAGAACCGTGTCGGGTTAATTGTTTGCCGTCTAAGAAGCGGGGAGGCACCATCGATAATTTGATGCGGGTTGGTTCGCCGGTATTGTGATCTACAGAAGCCGTTATGAGTACGGCATGCTCCTGCGGATGCGGTACGAAAGGTTGTAGGTTTCGCCTGCCCAAATGCCGAAGTCCCGCATGTACTGCACCCGATAATAAGCGAGGGCCCTCGTATGCGCTAATTGCGCGCCGGATTTTGCGCAACATGATCCACGCAGTTTTGTGCGTGACATGAATGAGCGAGGACAGCTGCACCGCATTCACTCCGTAGGTCGCAGAAAGCACCTCGATCGCCTCGGTCCACTTAGACAGCGGCGTACGGCTGCGGTCCATTACCGTTCCAGCTGTTACCGTCGTCTGATGCTTGCAGAAGCGGCATTGATATAACGGCAATCTTCTCGTGGAAATTATGTAATAATGCCCACATCCACAATTCGGACATTCAAATCCGTCAGGCCATCTCTGTTTGAAAAAGAAAGCCTCATAATCAATAACTTTCACGGGAATCCCTCCTCTTTTACATTATACCAAACATACGTTCTGTTATCAATAAAGGAGATTGAGCATGACAAAGTGGATGAAGGGGAGTGAGTAAATTTATACTGCTGAGAAAAGGGAATGTGATCAAAAGAAGCACGGAGAGATATACTGCAGGCTTGGGTGGATGGATTTGGAAGAAGTATGGTGTCATTTCCGAGCGAATCACAGCATTTCTGATGTCAAGTGTAGGCAGCTGCTAAGATATGAAAACCCCGGAGCGTAAAGCCCCGGGGTGAATGTTAAGCGCGTTCTGACCACGCTTTCTCTAATGCTTGAGTGAAGACCTCCGTTTGTTGGGCGCCGGAGACACCGTACTTGCGGTCGAGCACGAAGAACGGAACGCCGCGAATGCCGAGTGCGGAAGCCTCCTGCTCATCCGAACGAACTTTGTTTGTGTATTCATCGCCATCAAGCAGCGCAACGACTGTCTCCCGTTCAAACCCAACCTCGACGGCCAGGTCCGCTAAGACCTCGCGGTCGCTAAGATTGACGGTATCCGTAAAATAAGCCTTTAGCAGACGCTCTGTCATCTCTACTCCTTTGCCATGATCGGCTGCGTATTGGGCCAACCGGTGTGCGTCGAATGTATTCGTTGGCACGATCGTGTCCATGTTGTACGTGAGTCCAACGGATTTAGCCTGTTGTGCGACATTATCGTTCATCTGCTTCGCTTGTTCACGGCTCATTCCATATTTTCTTGCAAGCATAGTATGGATATCAAAGTCCGTATTCTTCTCCGCCGCAGGATCCAGTTCAAAGCTGTGGTACACCACTTCCACTTCGTCACGATGCGGGAATCGCTCTAATGCAGCTTCGAGGCGGCGTTTCCCAATATAGCAAAACGGACATGCAAAATCCGACCAAACCTCCACCTTCATGTTTCCGTTCCTCCTGTTTGCAATTGATGTAATCATTATAGTTACAGTTTAGCGCAATAGCAAACATACATGGTAGAGTAGAGGAAGAAACTAAGGTATGGTTGGAGGGCAGCTATGAAAATTTGGTTTGTCGGCGGAGGAGCGTTGGGGCTTCTTTTTACAGGAAAATTGGCGTTAATGGATCAAACGGCGGTTCGGTTGATTACAAGGACGGAAGAGCAGACGGAACGGATTCGCGCAGAAGGGCTTCTCTTGGAAGAGGAGGGGTCGAAACACCGGATTCATGTGGAGAGCATGCCGTTCGTCCGCCCGATGGAGGGGCAGACACCGCCGGATTGGATTGGCCTAATGGTTAAGCAGTCGCAGATTGACGAACCGATGGTGAAATACGTAAAGCGGCTCATGGATCAAGGGACAGGCAGCAAGTTGTTATGTTTTCAGAACGGTGTCGGACATGTGGAGAAGATTGCGGAAGCCGGCATTCCCCGCAGCCGTATCTACGTAGCAGTCACAACGGAGGGAGCGCGGAAGGACGGGGCCAATCGAGTTGCCCATACCGGCCGCGGCGCGACATCTATCGGTTGTGCGGAAACGGGAAACATGGATCGGGAAGAACTGGAGGTTCTAAGGAAAGTATTCCTTCAAGCAGGGCTGGAATGTGTGATTGACGAGAAGATTGATGAAGTCATGTACAAGAAGCTGCTCATAAATTCGATTATCAATCCGTTAACGGCAATTCTGAATATTCGGAACGGAGAGCTGTTGGAATCGGAATATAGTATGAACCTAATGAAGGCTTTATTTGCTGAAGCGTGCGGGGTATTAGAAATGGAAGCGGCCTCGATTACCGAGGCGTTATGGGAGAATGTACTCGAGGTATGTAAAAAGACGGCAGCGAATTCCTCTTCTATGCTCCAGGATATTCGCGCCTGCCGGAGAACGGAAATCGACTGGATCACGGGGAGCGTCATCGCCTTGGCCGCGAAGCAAGGCAAGCGCGTCCCCGCCCATGAAACTGTTTATTACTTGGTGAAACGCTTGGAGGCTAAGAACGAAGCAAACGCAGTCCATTAAGGATCACCAAGATGGTGCTTCCTTCGTGGCCGATGACGCCCAATGGAAGAGCGAGCGATTGCGCAAAGTTTGATGCGATCAGCAACAAAATGACGGCAATGGAGAAGATGACGTTCTGCTTCATAATCCGGTTCATACGCTTGGAGAGCTTCACAGCTTCAGCGATTTTCGGCAGATCGTTCTTCATGAGGACGACGTCCGCGGTTTGCAGCGCGACGTCAGTACCTTCGCCCATGGCGATGCCTACCGTTGCCGTCGCGAGTGCGGGAGCGTCATTGATGCCGTCGCCAACCATAGCTACGTTGTGATACTTCTCCTTCAATTGCTTCAGTTCGTTAACCTTCGTCTCAGGGAGACATTCTGAAACATAAGAGTCGATGCCGCTCGCTGCGGCGATGGCTGCCGCGGTCGTACGGCTGTCGCCGGTGAGCATGACGGTATGAATTCCCTCTTGTTTGAGCTCTTGGATTGCTCTTAACGCTTCTGGCCGAACGACATCCATGAGCGCGATACAACCGGCGATGCCTTGACGGTCCCGTACGAATACGACGGTTTTTCCTTGATCCGCAAATTTGCCCGCTTGACCGCCGCGGAATTGTTCGGCTTCTTCACGTCCGACAAAGTCGGCTTTTCCTACTTGCCAGATGCTGCCGTCAATCACGGCTTGAACCCCAAAACCCGCAATGTCCTCCATCGATTCAGGCTTTGTTAGGACACAGTTTTTCTCAGCCGCATACTTCACGATAGCGGAGGCTAACGGATGGTTTGAATATTTTTCTATCGCCGCTGCATGAGCGATCAATTCTTCTTCCGACAGATCCTCGCGCACAATGACGTCTGTAACTTCGGGCTTTCCTTTCGTTAAGGTTCCCGTTTTATCAAATGCAATTGCCTTCAAATTCCCCAGATTTTCGAGGTGCACTCCGCCTTTAAACAAGATGCCGCGGCGCGCGCCGTTGGAGATGGCGGACAGCGTAGCTGGCATAATGGAAGCCACAAGGGCGCAAGGGGAAGCGACCACTAGCAGTACCATTGCCCGATAGAAGGTTTCCGTCCAGCTCCAGCCGAATGCGTAATGCGGCACGATCATCATGAGTGACACCGCAATGAGTACGATTTTGACATAAGTGCCCTCGAAGCGTTCGATAAATTGCTGCGATGGCGATTTTTCGCTTTGCGCGGTTTGGACGAGCTCGATAATTTTCGAGAATAAGGTTTCGCTCGCCGGTTTGGTCATCTTCACCAGAATGGTGCCGCGAAGGTTGACCGTTCCTGCATACACTTCATCCTGCAGCGTTTTGCTGACGGGAATCGATTCACCGGTAATCGCGGCCTCATCCAGAGCAGAGCTGCCTTCCACAATGATCCCATCGGAAGGTACCCGGTCTCCCGGCTTAATCAGCAGCGTATCACCTATTGAAAGCTTGGAAACCGGTACCTTCTCTTCAATGCCGTTCCGAATTCGAATGGCTTCTTCCGGTTGTAAGTTCATTAATGCGGAAATTTCTTTACGGCTTCGATTCATCGTGTACGATTCCAAGGCGCCGCTTAACGCAAATATGAAGATGAGCATGGCGCCTTCGCTCCAGTATCCGATGACGGCGGAGCCGATCGCTGCAAGAATCATCAGCAGCTCAACATTCAGTTCTTTGTTCGTAATGGTTTCTTTCAACCCTTCGCTGGCTTTCGCGTACCCGCCGATCATATATGCCGCGGCATAGACAGCGACGGACGCGGCATGCAGGTCGTTAGATGACAATATCCAGCCCGCTAAAATCAATAGACCGCTAAATAAAGCGGCGATCAATTCCAAATGGGGTTTCCATTTCTCAATCCAGTCCAGTTGAACTTTAAAATTAGGTTGTTTGTACGGGGTTGTCTCGATATTCATTCGGAATCACCTTCCTTACAAACAGCATAACACAATTCTGCATCTAAAACAATAATAATTATAATTTAATAATTATTATAGATAATGATATTCATTCTCAATGCACGTCAAAGTTTGTGGAACAACAAAATATGGTATATTGAACAGAGAGTGTGAATAGATGAGGGGGGATTGTCCACATGAACAAACCGAAGGTATATATAGCAAGGCCTATGCCGGAGGAAGTTGAGATGTACATCCGGCAGCATTGCGAAGTTATTGAGAAGGATCCGGGGAAGAGTGGAAAAGAAGCGTTCTTTGCGGCAATCGCGGAAGCGGAAGGACTGCTGACGTCAGGAACGAAAATCGACGCCGTTCTGTTGGACCATGCGCCGAAGCTCCGTGTCGTCAGCAATCATTCTGTAGGCTATAACAATTATGATGTAAAGGAAATGGCGGCAAGAGGAGTTATTGGTACACATACCCCTAAGGTATTGGATGATACCGTCGCCGATCTGATTATAGGTCTCATGCTTTCCGCCGCGAGGCGCATTCCGGAGCTGGATCGGCTTGTCCGCAATGGCGGCTGGATGAAGGGGCCGGACGAACCGCTGTACGGCTGGGATGTTCATCACCAAACTGTCGGCATTATTGGGATGGGGAGAATTGGCGCCCAAGTGGCCAAAAGAGCAAAATTGGGCTTCGATATGGACGTGCTGTACTTCAACCGAAGCCGTAATGAACAAGCAGAAGCACAGTACGGCGCAACCTATTGCACGATGGACGAACTGCTGACGCGTTCCGACTTCGTTGTCGTCATGACGCCGCTCACCCCGGAGACGGAGAAGCTGCTCGGAAAGGAGCAGTTCGCCAAGATGAAGAAGAGCGCCTTCTTCATCAACGCCTCAAGAGGGGCGGTTGTCGATGAAGAGGCGCTCGTTGAAGCGCTGCAAACCGGATTGATCCGCGGAGCGGGACTGGATGTATTCACGGTTGAGCCGCTGCCAGCAGATCATCCGTTGACGAAGCTTGACAATGCCGTGCTGCTCCCGCATATCGGATCCGCTACGGCAAAGACGCGCTTCGACATGGCGATGCTGGCCGCGAAGAATTTAGTGGAAGGCGTGTACGGCCGCAAACCGCCGTACGTGGTGCCGGAGTTGGCGCACCTGATTTAGCTTGCTTCGTACACCTTCCGGCCGCGCACGTAAGTGGCCAACAGCTCCATCTGCGGGCTCACCAGGATAAAGTCGGCATCCATGCCCGGGGCGAGAGTGCCCTTGCGGTGGCTGATGCCGGCTTGCCGCGCGGGAACGGCTGTGAATGACGGAAGCACCGTCTCTAACGGCAACCCCGTGAAGCGGACGGCATTGCACAGTCCGCGCCACGCGGTTAAGCTGCTCCCCGCGAGGGTGTCGGTACCGGTCAGCTTAATCACGCCGTCCTTCACCAAGACGCCGCCGTATTCGCCGTCCGGCAGCCCCGAGCAGTTGACGCTGTCCGTGATCAGGCAGACGCGGTTTGGCGTCTTTAACGCGAAGGAGGCTTGAATTACCGCAGGGTGAACGTGATGCCCGTCCGCGATGATCTCGATGGTCAACTCTTCGCAGGTTAGACCCGCCCCGGCCACGCCGGGCTGACGGTGATGCAGCGCGCTCATGCCGTTGAAGTGATGCGTCGTATGCCGCGCGCCGCGCTTGACCGCCTCCATCGCTTCTTCATAGGTAGCGTTCGAGTGCCCGATGGACACGGTCACGCCTTGAGCGGCGAACCATTCCACCGCTTCCATCCCTTGTTCGATCTCGGGCGCGATCGTTACAAGCCTGATGTTTCCTTCGGAAGCTTCATAAAACCGCTGCCGCCGCTCTAAGGTCGGCAGCAACAAATGCTCCTTACGCTGTGCTCCGCGTTTCGCCTCGGAGAGGAACGGTCCCTCCAGATGAATGCCGACGATGTCGGCCCCCTCGAAGTCCCGTTCCATCTCACGCGCCGCCACTTTCAGCGCCGCCTCAATTCGTTCCGCCTCATCCGTATTCGTCGTCGGCAAGAACGCGGTCGTGCCGTGTGCCGCGTGGTACCGGCTGATCGTCTCCAAACTTTCCGTCCGCGCGTCGTTCGTATGGGCGCCGAAGCCGCCGTGATTATGTACATCGATGAGTCCCGGCAGCAGCAGGGCACCTCCGGCATCCCGCCGTACCGCCTCGGCGTCCTCCACTTCTGCGCCGCCGACCGCTTCAATACGCCCGTCTCCGCTCACCAGTATGCGGCCGTTCGGAATGACACCGTCAGGTGTGTATACGTTTGCATTCGTCCATAGTGTTTTTTTCGCCATCAGCCATGATCACATCCTTTGTCCTTCTATTGTAGAAACATTTTTGGCGAACGGTCAATAACTGGTATAATGGGGATATTCTTTCTAAGGGTAAGGAGGGAATGCTGCGTGGTTAATACGTTCGTGTATTCAAGAAGGGAAGAGTTTGTCAACTCCATTACCCACGCCATCGGCGCGGTGTTCAGTGTGGCGGCTCTAGTGATCCTGATCGTGTACTCCAGTTTGCGAGGGACGGCCTGGCATATCGTCAGCTACACGATTTATGGCGTGACGATGGTATTGTTATACACGGCTTCGACGTTGCTCCACGCGTTTCCGGAGGGAAAGGTGAAGGATCTGTTCGAAATCTTCGACCATTCCTCCATCTATTTGTTTATTGCGGGCACGTATACACCGATCCTGTTGACAGAGCTGCGCAGTCCCCTTGGTTGGGCATTGTTCGGCGTCGTATGGGGGATGGCGGTTGCCGGGATTGTGTTTAAAGCCTTTTTCGTGAAGAGATTCGTCTTCATGTCGACCCTCGGCTATATTGCGATGGGATGGCTGATTGTGTTCATGTGGAATCCGCTCATGGCTGCGGTCGGCCCGGAAGTGATTCGGCCGCTCGTGATCGGCGGGGTGTTCTATACGCTGGGCTCGGTGTTTTATGTGTGGCGGGCGTTCAAATACCATCATGCCGTCTGGCACGTCTTTGTGCTTGCGGGGTCGGTGGCTCATTTTCTCGCGATTATGTCGTTGCTAGGTTAAATAAGGAAAGTAGGAATAAAGTCAAGTGGGAATGCTGTATCTCATCATCGCGACGTTGTCATGGAGTCTAGTAGGGGTATTGGTGAAGACAGCAGCCTTGCAGTTTGATGCTTACACCATTACATTTGCGCGTTTTTCGATTGGTGTTCTGGCGCTTGCGGCGATTCTCGTGCTTTCGCGGAAATCGCTGCGTCCGGCGGCGGTGAACCGGTGGATTTGGATCGGGGCGGCCGGCAAGTGTGTCAATTATTTATTGGAAAATGTTGGCGTGTCCATTGGGTACGCATACGGAAATATCCTCGTGCAGCCCACGCAGACCATTGTACTGCTGTTGATCAGCGTGATGATATTTAAAGAAAAGCTGACGCTGAAGAGCGCGGTTTCCGCTGCCATCGTGCTGATAGGCGTCGTGCTCATCTCGTGGAACGGAAGGCCGCTTGGGGAGTTGTTCGGTGAACAGGGATGGATTTCTCTCTTGTTCATCATCTCCGGGATCGGGGCGGGACTGCATCTGCTGGCCCAGAAGATGCTCCTAGACGCTATGAACGACGTGTCGATGAACTACTCCATGTTCTTCTGGGCGTCGCTGATTACTATGATGCCGCTGCCGTTCGAAGCCGGCTGGAGCCCGGCGTTCGTTCCCGGGGCATGGGCTGCGGCGCTTGCGCTTGGACTGATCACCGGGATCAGCTTCTTGCTTTCTTCGAAGGCGATGCGGACCGTCAAGTTCTCCGTCGCCGTCATTGTGTCCAATCTGGCTGTGTTGTTCACGATTATGTGGGCGGAAATCTTCTATCGGGAGCCGATCACAAACTTTATCATTACAGGAACCGTGATCGTCGTGTTCGGGATGACGCTGCTGAACTGGCCCTCCCGGTCCGCGAAACCGTCCGCCGGATAGCCCAAAGGGCTGACGCTCCAAGGATGGAAGCATCCTTGAAGCGTCAGCCCTTATGTAACTCATCCCGTCTCCGTTAGAAAAATTTCTTCTTTCCTTGCTCCGCCTTCAGGATTTCAATGGCTTCCCTAAAGCGCTGGGAATGCACAATTTCCCGCTCCCGCAGGAACGAGAGGCCGTCGATCAGATCGACGTCATCCGTCATATTGATGAGCCATTGGTATGTCGCCCTAGCCTTCTCCTCCGCGGCGACATCCTCATACAAATCCGCAATGGGGTCTCCTTTCGCTTGAATATAGGCCGCTGTCCATGGTACGCCCGCGGCGTTATGGTAAAACAGCGCCTTATCGTGGTCCGCGTAATGGTCGCCGAGTCCCGCTGCCCGCAATTGCTCAGGAGTCGCGTCCTTCGTAAGCTTATACACCATGGTCGCAATCATCTCAAGATGGGCGAATTCCTCGGTGCCGATATCGTTGACGATCGCGATGACCTTCTCCGGCAGCGTGTAACGCTGGTTCAAATAGCGGAGAGCCGCGGCCAACTCGCCGTCGGCGCCTCCGTATTGCTCAATGAGAAACTTCGCCATATTCGGATCACATTTGCTGACCCGCACCGGATATTGCAGCTTTTTCTCATAAATCCACAAGGTTCTGCACTCTCCTCTCCTTCAAGATCAGACTTGCCAAGGCCAAGGCGCTTCGACCCATGCGAACGGCGCGGGCGAGTAACTGTTTCCAAAGTGGAACAACGGTCCGAATTTGCTTTGGAATTGGTGTTTCAGATGCATGCTGTGTTGAGTGAATTGATTAAATTGGGCAATGGCCGCTTGATCTTCCGGATGTGTGTCCAAGTAGAGGTTTAATTCCACGATGACGAAGTCCGTCTCTTGAATTTGCTTCATGAGGGTATAATATTCCTGCTTCTTCGCCTCGGGCCAATCGTTGAAGTGGTGACTCACTCGCGCTTCCCTCCTTTAGCCGCTCCCTGTCCCGGAGACTCATACGGATTCGTGTAGGGGGCATAAAGCGCAGGCCATAGAGTGCCGTGCTTCAGCGCTTCAGCCGGGCTGAACTGCGGCAAGCCGTATGGTTGAAATCCCATATACAGCTGCGGCGGCGTTTCATATGTCTTGATGCGAAGGGGGGGACAAGGGTCGAACGGACCCACAACGGGCACGTATGCTTTTCTGGTGGTGAACATCACACATTCCTCCCGCGTAATCATGTGCTTTTTTATATTTATGTGCCGCCGGTTGTCCGATAGAAATTGTCCCGATTCCTTTCGCAGAAAAAACATCCCATAAGGGGAATACATACTGGTGAACGAAAATTCGGCAAGAGAAGCGATTCGAAAGAAGAGGGGGACGGGACAATGACGGAAAGAACGGTTGATTCGGCGGGGATCGCATTTTTCGATGCGGAAGGCAGGGTTCTTCTTGTACATCAAACATACGGAAAGAAAAAATGGGGAGTACCGGGCGGCCAACAAAATGAAGGGGAGTCGATATGGGACACCGCGATCCGCGAGTGCAAGGAAGAAATAGGGGTTGTCGTGCACCCGGATGAGATGACGCTTACCGGCATATATTACTTATCTCATAGAAATGCGTACGTGTATCTGTTCAAAGTGGCGAATTGGTCAGGGACGGCCGTTCCGGATGGCGTGGAGATCGGAGAAACGGCATGGTTCCCTCTTGATGATCTCCCGGCACCCATGTCGAATTTTACGATCCAACGAATCCGGGATGCCGCTGATTATCATGGAAGAGTCTTCCTTCGGGAGCAGCATGTGGATGGATATGTGGTCGGGTGACCATTTTTAATCTAATTTTCAGGTTTCTTTCATGTTCCTTTCATTATTCATCTGTAGACTATAGCTTGTTCATCATAACAGCTAGAAAAAAACAAGGAGGTCTATATGATGAAAAACATGAACAAATTGATGGTGGCGTCTCTGGCGCTTAGCTTGATGTTGGCGGCTTGCTCCTCGGGTGAGTCGGGGGAAGCGGTAAATACAGCACCGGCTGATTCGGCGGAAAGCGGCACATCCTCAGACATTGATGCGGGCCCTGTAGGTCCATTGGCACCGGAAGCTCCGTTGGCGCCGGAAGCTCCGACGGACGACGCAAATCAGGGTGCAGCCCCTGAGGCAACCAATGAGGCTGGAAGCTTAGGTTTAGGCCCTGTTGCTCCGTCCGATGCTTCGGATCTCGGCACATCCACAGAAAGCAGTGAGGCTCCTACCGATAACAGTGCTTCAGTAGACATCGGCGAATCTAATACAGCTGAGTAAGTTATTGTTCATAATAGCAGTTTAGACACATTCGTTTCCGCGGATGTGTTGTACATAAAAGCGGCACTGGCCACAGGTTTTAATACCTATGGTCAGTGCCGCTTTTGGCCTATTGTTGAATTCCTGCTCAGCCTTCCAGCACCCCGAAAGCCGCAGCATCCGCATCCTCGTATTTCGCCACATTGGCGCCTAATGAACGGAACGTATCTACAATGTTCTCGTAGCCCCGTTCAATATGCTGCACTCCGGTAATGACCGTCTTGCCTTCGGCGGCTAATCCGGCCAGCATTAAACACATCCCCGCCCGAACGTCAGAGGCGTGTACGATGCTGCCGCGCAGCGTAACCCCGCCTTTAATGAAGGCGACACCGGTGCGCAGCTCGATCTCCGCGCCCATCCGGCGCAGCTGGTGCACATGATTGAACCGCTTCGGGTAGATCCGGTCGTTCACGATGCTCTTGCCTTGCGCTTGCAGCAACAAGGCGGTTAGCGGCTGCTGCAGGTCGGTGGCGAAGCCGGGGTACATCGCGGTTCTTACACGCGTCGCCCGCAGCGTGCCTGTGGAATACGCAGTCAAAGCATTCGCGCTTGACTCAATATGCAATCCGATTTCCTGCAACTTCGCGACGCACGAGCCCAGATGCTCCGGGATCGCATTCTCCACCGTCACGACTCCGCCGGTCACACCCGCCGCAATTAAGAACGTACCGGCGATGAGCCGATCGGGGATTACCGTATAGTTACAGCCATGAAGCGAGCTCACGCCTTCAATTCGGATCGTATCCGTTCCGGCCCCGCTAATGTTCGCGCCCATCTGATTTAAGAAATTCGCCGTATCGACGACCTCAGGATCCTTCGCCGCGTTGCGCAGCACGGTCTTCCCCTTCGCCCGGGAGGCGAGCATCAATGCGTTCATCGTCGCGCCGGAGGTGATCATGTCGAAATAAATATCCGCGCCATGGAGCTCTTTCGCTTCGACGATGTAGTGATCCTTCTCGAAGGTGACGGTGGCTCCGAAGGCTTGGAAAGCTTTGATATGCTGGTCGATCGGGCGCTCTACGAAATCATCCCCGCCGGGGTAGCCGACGGTGACCTTCCCGAATTTGGCTAGCAGGGAGCCTACATAATAATAAGAACTCCGAAATGCCGCCGATTTCGCAGGGTCGATAAACGCCGAATGAATTCGGGACGGATCCAACAAAACGGTGCCGTCCTCGAGTCTTTCAATATATAAGCCGATATCCTGCGCGATCCCGCCGATTACGTTCATGTCAGCAATATGCGGAATGCCGGCAAGAAGCACAGGCCCATCGGATAAGCATGCAGCGGCCAATAGGGCCAAAGAGCTGTTCTTAGAGCCAGGGATGGTGACGCTTCCTTGCAAGGGTGGAGTTTGTTCCACTTGAATCCAATTCATTACAGTACCTTCTTTCAATAGTGATACACGTGCATGTTTATCTCAGATAGATGTAGATTCACTCCTGCTGCCTTTCTTTAGTTAACGATATAAAAAGAACCTTAGAAAATATTTCAACGTTTCTCATCGAATTCCTGCCTGTCCTATAAAATCAGTATCGCCTACCGATGAGCATTTCATATCATCGATTTCATTTGGGGGATGAGCCTATGATATGATGTCATTGGAATGAAGGAAAGGGGCTAAAGGCATGATTCGCTTCGGGATAATAGGTACAAACTGGATTACTGAATCATTCATACGAGCCGGCAGGGAGCTGGAAGGCTTTGAAGTAACGGCTGTATACTCAAGAACGAGGGAACGGGCTGACGAGTACGCGGACCAGTGGGATATCCCGCATCGGTTTACTGATTTGCGCGAGCTGGCGGCGTCGAATACGGTGGATGCGGTGTATGTGGCAAGCCCGAACGCTTACCACGCAGAGCAAGCGATTCTTTGCATGGACCATGGGTTGCATGTTCTATGCGAGAAGCCGATGGCATCCAACTGCGCGGAAGTGGAGCGGATGATTGCGGCAGCGGAGCGGAACGGCGTTCTTCTGATGGAAGCGTTAAAGACGACGTTCTTGCCGAATTTCCATGCAATTCGGGATCATTTACATAAAATCGGCAAGGTGCGCCGCGTATTTGCGTCGTTCTGCCAATATTCCTCGCGTTATGATGCTTATCGGGCCGGGAAGGTGTTGAATGCATTCGATCCGTCGTTGTCGAACGGCGCGCTGATGGACCTCGGGGTCTACGGCATTTACCCGGTGATTTCCCTGTTCGGCCCGCCGCTTGCGGTGAAAGCGAACGCGGTGATGCTTGAGTCGGGGGTTGACGGGGAAGGAAGCTTGCTGCTGAAATATGAAGGAATGGATGCGGTGATCATGTATTCGAAGATTACGCATTCGAACCTTCCGTGCGAAATTCAGGGGGAGGATGGAAACATCGTTTTCGATAAAATGAGCCAGCCTTCCAGCGTACAGATTGTGCAGCGGAACGGCAGCGTGGAGGATGTAACAAGAACGCAGGCGGAGCGGACGATGCTGTATGAGATCGAGGAATTTATGAATCTCATCCGAACCGGCAAGACACAGTCGGACGTGAATAGCTTCGCGGTATCGCTTCAAACGATGGCGGTCATGGATGAAGCGCGCAAGCAGATCGGCCTCGTCTATCCGGCGGATGTAACATAAAATACCATGCGGAAAAGATGATTCTTGGATTGTTCAGGGGTCATCTTTTTTTTATAATTTAGTAGTTCCCTCTTGACCAACGGTTAGATTGAGCATATATTATAAAACATACTAATCATATAGGGATTAGAGGAAAGGAAAATATGGGGGAGAGAAATCAAATGAAGAAGTCGTTCGCAGCACTCCTGGTTGTACTAGCTATTGCATTGGTCGTTGCAGGATGCGGTGGTGGAGCGAAGCAAGCAGCACTGGAAGCCGGGAATGCGTCCGGGGAGCAGCAAGCAGAGAAATTGAAGGTCGGCGTGATGGCCGGGGCGGAAGAAGAAATTTGGAGAGTGGCCGTTGAGGTTGCCAAGAAAGACGGATTGGAAATCGAATTGGTAACGTTCAGCGACTATGTTCAGCCTAATAAAGTATTAGACAGCGGCGAGCTGGATGCCAACGCGTTCCAGCATGTTCCTTACCTTGATGAATTTAATGCCGCACACGGCACTAAAATTGTGAAACTGGCGAATACCATTAACTTCCCGATCGGCGTATATTCCGAGAAGATTAAAGACTTGTCCGAGCTGAAAGAAGGAGATGTTCTCGGGTTGCCGAACGACCCGACGAACGGGGCAAGAGCGCTGATTCTGTTTGAAAGCGCCGGGTTAATTAAGCTCAAAGAAGGCGTGGGCATCACGGCGACGGTTCGCGATATCGCAGAAAACCCGTTAAATCTGCAATTCAAAGAGCTGGATGCGGCATTCATCCCGAAAGCGTTGGGTGACTTGACAGCGGCGGTCATCAATACGACCTTCGCGCTGGAGAATGGGCTCATCCCTTCGGAAGACGCGATTTACAGAGAGCCGAATGACTCCCCGTGGGTAAACATTATCGCGGTTCGCGAAGGAGAGCAGGATAAACCGATCTTCCAAAAGCTCATCAAGGCATACCAATCTGAAGAAGTGAAGCAATACGTGACAGAAAACTTCGCGGATTCGATGGTTGTCGGCTGGTAATACTTCCTATTGAAACAGATCAGGTCTCTTTCTTCGGAAAGGGGCCTGGAATATTTTATTGAGGCATAATGAAAGAAGGTGTTCGGAATGATCGAGTTAGCGCATGTTTCGAAAGTATATCGTCAAAAGAAGCGCAGCATTGAGGCAGTGAAGGATGCATCGCTTCACATTCGCAAGGGTGAGATTTTTGGCGTCATCGGATTTAGCGGTGCGGGCAAAAGCACATTAATCCGTTGCATTAATTACTTGGAAAAGCCCACACAGGGAGAGGTGCGGATCAACGGGGTTGATCTTGGCAGCCTGAAAGAGGCGGAACTGCGTGCGGTCCGCAGAAAAATCGGCATGATCTTTCAAAATTTTCATTTGTTGTCTTCCATAACAGTCTTTGAAAATGTTGCCGCTCCTTTGCGGTTGGTGAAGGCGCCTCGGCAGGATGTGAACCGAAAGGTTAGGGAGCTGTTAGCGCTCGTTGGGTTAGAAGATAAGGAATTGATGTATCCTTCCCAGTTGTCCGGAGGCCAGAAGCAGCGGGTGGCCATCGCCCGGGCGCTGGCAAGCGATCCGGAAATATTGCTGTGCGACGAGGCAACTTCGGCACTTGATCCGCAAACGACGGATTCCATTCTGGACTTGCTTCTGGAAATTAACCGCAAATACAATATTACGATTGTACTCATCACGCACGAGATGCATGTCATTAAGAAAATCTGCGACAGAGTCGCTGTCATGGAAAACGGAGAAATTGTAGAACAAGGGCGTGTATTGGATGTCTTCTCCAACCCGCAGAAGCCGATTACCCAAAATTTTATTAAAAGCATCTTTGATGTCCAACTGCCGGAACAGCTGCTGCAAAAGATACGAAGCGACAGCGTATCCGGCAGGCTGCTGCAGATTTCTTTCATCGGCGAAAGCGCAAGCGAGCCGATCTTAGCGAATTTAGCGACGAGGTTTACCCTCCGGCCAAGCATACTCTATGGGAACATTACTCAAATCAAGGATACGACCTTCGGCACTCTTGTTGTGCGCGTGACGGGGGACGATTCGTCGATTGAGGCGGGAATGAAGTATTTGGCGGAGCAAGGGCTGCGTGTGGAGGTGATCGCTCATGTTGGTCGATTGGATTAATGAATATTTAAACAGCTTCAGAGAGTATGGGGATTTATATTGGGAGTCTACGCTCGAAACGTTCGCAATGGTAGGCTATGCGTTAGCCATATCTACCGTGATCGGCTTGTTCCTAGGGGTCGTATTGGTTGTTACCCGCCCGAATCATATTTTTTCGAATCCGATTGTCTATCCCATCTTGAATGTGGTCATTAACATTTTGCGGTCGTTGCCGTTCATCATTCTGTTGTTCGCGATCATCCCGCTCACGAAATTTATTGCCGGGACGACCATCGGCGTCAAAGGCGCGCTTGTGCCGTTAGTGTTCTATACCGCGCCTTATATCGCCCGTCTTATGGAATCCGCCTTACTTGAGGTGGACAAGGGTGTCATTGAAGCTTATCAGGCGATGGGGGCAACTAGGACGCAAATCATCACTCGCGTATTGCTGAAGGAAGCTAGACCCGGTCTGATCCTCGGGATTACGATTGCGACCATCGGCTTAATTGGTGCTACTGCGATGGCCGGCGTCGTTGGAGCAGGCGGATTAGGAGACGTAGCGATCCGATTCGGATACCAGCGGTGGGAGCCGGATGTGATGATTACATGCGTGATCCTGCTCATTGTGATCGTACAAACGGTCCAATCCGTCGGTGAAATGATTGCAAGACGGCTGCGCAAACGGTAGTTTGATGAAGGGAAGGGAGAATCGGAATGAGCAGCACTTACGAGGTTCTTATTCTTGGAGCCGGTTCCATGGGAATGGCGGCAGGGGCATATCTTGCAAAGCAGGGCGTGAAGGTACTGCTTCTGGATGCGTTCGATCCGCCGCATTCGTTCGGCAGTCATCACGGGGAAACCCGGATGATCCGGCATGCATACGGAGAAGGCAGCAAATATGTTCCCCTCGTTCTGCGAGCGCAGCAATTATGGGGAGAACTGGAGCGGGAAACGGGCAGACGAATCTTTGAAAACACCGGTGTGCTCGGAATTGCGCCCTCGGATTCACTATTTCTTGAGGAAATGCTTCGCAGCGCGAAGCAATATGCGTTGCCGGTAACGATGCTTCAACCGGCAGAGGTGACAGCACGATGGCCGGGCATTCGTATTCCGGAAGGCTATGTCGGCGCGTTCGAACCGGGTTCAGGTTTCCTGTACTGTGAGGAAGCGATTGCCGCTTATCGGCAGGAAGCGGTGCGGCATGGTGCCGAGCTGCGGATGAACACGCGGGCTGCGTCGATTGAATACCATGCGGACGGCGTAACGGTCCACACCGAGCAAGGGAATTTCCATGCCGAAAGGCTGATCGTCACTGCGGGAGCTTGGACAGGTTCCTTGCTTCAGGAGTTGTCCATTCCGTTACAAGTGACGCGTAAGACGGTAGCATGGTATGACGCGGACGAATCATTATATGGGACAGGCCGTTTCCCTGCATTCTTTATCGATACACCAGAGGAGAAGTTTTACGGTTTTCCGAATGTGAATGGCGCAGGGTTGAAAGTCGGCAGCCATGACGCAGGAGAAGCGGTATCCCCGGACAACATCAACCGGGAGTTCCGCGCGGGTCCCGCGAATGAAGGAAATTTGCCCTCGGCTGTTCAACGGTTCTTCCCGCAGGCTAACGGAAGGCTGCTGAAGGGCTCGGTGTGCATGTACACGAATACACCGGATGAGGACTTTATTATCGACCGCCATCCGGAGCATGAACATGTATTCATCATTTCCGCCTGCTCAGGGCATGGCTTCAAGTTTGCAAGCACGATCGGAGAGATCGCGGCGCAGTGGGCGCTGACGGGAAGGTCTGAATTGGATGTGTCGCCGTTTACGCTCCGTCGGTTTAATAAATAGAAACAACCCGTAAGATGTGCGCATCTTACGGGTTCGTTCGATTGTTATGATTATGCTTGTTTCTTCTTTCCGATCAGCAGGAATGCTCCGATCGCGATCAGGCCAATGACGAGAATCGGCCGGTCCGAAAGAAAGCTAAACACGGATCCTAGCGTAAAAGCTCCGAAGAAAATGACCGAGATCGCAGATAGTATCGTGATCGGGATTAATAAACCTTTTTCTCGCCCGCCGAACCAATAAAGCTCGAATAACCCGACTGCTGGCGCCAGAATAAAGCCCGGCCACATGATATCCCAGTTATCGTACAGCATGGAAATTTGACAGACGGTCCCGACCGTTAACAACAATCCGCCCGGTACTAATACGCCGGCCATCTTGGGATTCGGCTCCCGAAAATAGAGCCAATGGAAAAAGAGGGAGATCGGCAGAATAAAAATACTTGGCCAGAAGATTGCGAAAATATCGCCAACCTCGAAGGATGCACCCCGATTGGTGAAGACAAACAATCCGACCAGAATAAGAACCGCTCCGAAAATCGTACGCACATTCATCCGGAAAAACTTCCTTTCTACACATTTCATTGTCGCTTGCATTAGTGTACTGTATTCCGGAGCCGGTTGTCTCCCTACTTTTGACAGTCGAAATACTGGACTTAGGTCGGGTTATCTACGAATTTAGGTACACAGCCTTGCCAGTCCGGGACGATTCATAGATCGCTTCCAAAATTTGAGAGACTACATATGCTTGTTCCGGCGTGACGACCGGATCGGTATCTTCCTCGATCGCTTTGATCCACAATCTTGCCTCAAGCTCTGAATCACTTTCTTTTCTTCCTTCGTAAAAAGCAACGCCGCCCGCCTTTAAGTCAACTTCAGTCGTGAACAAACGCCCATGCTTTTCTCCATTGATGCGCAGGCCGTTCTTCATATCGGCTCCGCCCTCGGTACCGCACAGCGTACATTTCGCTTCGTCGACGTCTAAGGTGTTTAGCGCCCAGCTCGATTCTAAAATAATGGTAGCCCCGTTCTCCATGACGACCATGCCGAAAGCGGAATCCTCGACCGTAAATTTTTCCGGATCCCACGGTCCCCACGCATTGGCCGCATTCTTCCTTTGCGACAGCTTATGGTAGGCGGTTCCGAGGACGACTTTCGGCTTATAGTTGTTCATCATCCACAACGTCAAATCAAGAGCGTGGGTGCCGATATCGATGAGCGGGCCGCCGCCTTGTTTCTCTTCGTCTAAGAATACGCCCCAGGTCGGCACCGCGCGGCGGCGGATCGCATGGGCTTTCGCAAAATAAATTTCCCCGAATTCTCCGTCCTCGCTAAGCTTCTTCATATGCAGGCTGTCCGGGCGGTAACGGTTGTTATAGCCGATGGTAAGCTTCTTGCCGGTCCGCTTGGCCGCTTCGACCATCCGCGCCGCTTCTGCCGCCGTCTTGGCCATCGGCTTCTCGCACATCACATGCTTGCCGGACTCGAGCGCGGCGATCGAGATTTCCGCATGCGAGTCATTCGGCGTGCAGACATGAATAATATCGATGGACGCATCTTGCAGCAGCTCGCGGTAATCTGTGTACGTCTTTGCGTCTTCTGATCCGTATTTTGCTGCTGCGGCATCGGCTTTCTCCGGAATGATGTCGCAGAATGCTGCCAACTCCACATTGTTCAACTTGCTCAAGCTGGGCAGATGTTTGCCGTTCGCGATTCCGCCGCAGCCAATGATTCCGATTCGATACGTTTTAGACATTTCGATATTCCTCCTGCGCTTGGTTTATTTTTCGGTATTCAGCCGGTGTAACGCCGAACCTTCTGCGAAATACCGCATGCAAGTAATTACTGCTCGAAAATCCTGCCGAGGACGCAATGTGGTTAACGGGGAGCGAGGTTTCGGCAAGCATGCGGCACACCGCCTCTAACCGTACTTGCTCTAACAGTTCCCGGAACGTCATGTCCGGATTCATTTCTTTAAAGACGCGCTGCAGCTGCCTCGGGCTGATGTTGATTTTTTCCGCAATATCCTCGATGGTCATCACGCCCGCATAATTTGCTTGTATGTATTGAAGCGCCAGACGGTACCGATAAGCTTTCATATCCCGGGAAGGAAGCTCCGTGCGCGGCAGTTCTTTCGAACTGGAGTCGTAAGCGCGGGCTGCTTTTAACAGGATCTGTATGACATGCTGCTTCAGCGTTGTAAGTAATCCGGGAATGTTAGCCTTGACCGCTTCATACGCCTCCAAGAAATGCGGCATCGCTTCGTACAAATCATGTGTCGGAAAGGCGGGAAGGTTCCGCAGCTGATGGATGCAGGCTTCAGCTTCCTGGACCTCCCAAGCTTCAGCATGATTTTTACTCTGGCGCTCGACAATGTCGATGTGCAGGCACAGCTCAAGCATAGGATCCTGAACATCCGCTTCCTGATAATGCATGAGACCGGGGCCCGTCAAGTAGAACAGCCCGTCCCGAAGCGGGTACGTCCGGTCGTTCATGATGACGATTCCCCGTCCCTTCGGGATAAAATGAAACTCAAATTCGTCATGCTTATGGAAGCCAACGGGTCTCCCGGGTTGGAATGCGGTGAGATGAAACCGCAGAACGCGGAGATCATAACGGCCCCACGGAAACCGCAGGTCTAATCGCTCCAAAGCGTCCTGTTTTTCAAACATCGCCGCATAGTGAAATTTACTCACTGCTCCAGCTCGTCCAGCCGGATGGCGCGCCGTTCCCGCGCGGAGCGGTTAGACGCCTCCATCAGCTTCGTCAGCTCAACGCTTAAGCGAATATTCTCTTCGGCATCGGTCCCGGATTGAATATGCCGCACCCACTGGTGGAAAGCGCTCTCGCGCCGCTCCGGCAAAGGGATCTCCTGCCAACCCTCCCCGAGCTCCTTCGCGCGGAGCAGAAGCCTATTATCCGGGGTTCCGTACAGCAGCGTTCCTTCCGTGCCGTGTACTTCCACAGAGAAGGGAGAGAAGGCGTTTACAAAACCGGCTTCCACGATGCCGATCGCGCCGGAATGGGTGGAGAGAACGGATACCGCGTTATCTTCAACTTCTTTGTTTGTGATATAGCCGAACTGTGCCGTGACATCCACGATCGGTTCGTCCAGAAACAGCCGGGTTAAATACATCGGATGGCAACCGAGGTCGATCAACGCGCCGCCGCCGCATTGCTCCAGGCTGAAGAAGTGCTCGGGAAGCCAGCCTGCTGTCGCCCCGTTGTGGGAAAGACGAACGCGAACTTGAGTTAAACGCCCGAGTACGTTCCGGCGAAGCAGGTCTTGAATGGCAAGTGTGTATGCGTCGTTCAACCGAGGCAGCGATACGGTTAGCTTTACGCCCGCCTTGTGGACTTCTTCTAAGATCGCATTGACTTCGCGCAGGGTCGGAGCGATCACCTTTTCCGTGAAAATATGCTTCCTTGCTTTTGCCGCGGCCGTCATCACTTCCTGATGGCGGTTTGTCGGCGCGTCGACAATGACTGCATCGATGCCGCCGTCGCGCAGCATGTCATCCAGATTCGCGAAGAATGGAACTCCTAGCTTTGCCGCCGCTTCCTGGCCTCTGGAAGGAATTTCGTCCCATACTGCCGCAATTTCCGTATCCGGGTGCTCCTGGGCTTGCCGCGTATAATCCCAAGCGTGTACATGCCAGTAGCTGATCTTGCCGATTCGGATGGTCACTGGGAAACCTCCTATGTATAAAATTAAGACATCCCCCATTAATGTAACACAGAAGAATTGAGAAATTAACTGCAATATGGCGACAGAAAAAATATAAATTTGCGACATCGAATGATGGTCCGCTGTAACGGAATCGTCACGAATGTGAACGCTCACGGGCGCATTTTGCCATAATTTGAGGGTTTATGCTCATCCTTCTAGTACGCTACTATTATTGGTAAGGAGGAGATGAACAACTTATGAAAAAACTGAAAAAATTCACTGTGCTAACGATGGCGTTGTCCGTATCGGCATCTTTCTTTGTAGGACAAGCAGCGGCAGCTACATATGAAACGGAAGTGACTTACGGGGTTAATTTCAGAAAGGATCCGAGTTCAAGCTCATCCGTTTACCGCATGCTGAAGAAGGGCGAAGAGATACACGTGATTCAGCAAGTCAATGACTACTGGCTTAAGATCGAGACGAAGGACGGAAAAGTCGGATACATATCAGCGAACGATAAATATACAAATTATGACGGCAATGTGTATGCGGTTGCAACCGGAGGCGTGAACTTCCGCAGCGCTCCGAAGGTGTCCGACAATAAAATCGGATTCATCAGCAAAGGCGACAAGGTGAAGGTGCTGGAGCAAGTAAATTCGTATTGGCTAAAAGTAGAGTATCAAGGAAGAGTCGGCTATACTTCCACAAACTACTTCAACTACGAACCTCCGGCGAAGCCCGCGCCTACCGCGAAAGCCAGCGAAATCATTGCAACCGCGAAGTCGTATATCGGTAAATTTGAATACGATTGGGGGGCGGAACCATGGAACACGAACTATAAGAAATCCGATTGCTCGGCGTTCGTACAGCTCGTATTTAACAAGAAGCACGGTTACGACCTTCCGCGCACCAGCAAGCAGCAGTCTAAGGAAGGCAGTTACGTGTCCAAGTCGAACTTAAAGCCGGGCGACCTCGTATTCTTTGATACGACCGACAACGGGGAAATCAACCACGTAGGCATCTACATAGGGGATGGAGATTTCATACATAGCTCCCCGATTAACAAAGTCGGCATCAGCAATCTCAACAAAGGATATTGGAAAGACAAGTACGAAACTGCTCGGCGGGTATTGTAATAGAATGGAGGAGCTGCCCGTAGTCTGCAAGACTATGGGCGGCTCTCTTTTTTTATTCTATGGATCTTGCCGCTTGCGCCGCACGTTCCCCCAGCAAGAATGCATTGGTGATCATTGCCTCCTCTTGGAAGGGGTTGTAAGGATAGCCTTCCATCCAAGCGCCGGCGGCAACCAGCCCGCTGATCACACCCGTGCCGGTATCAATGCGATGGGGGGGAGATTGGATCGGATCGTCCGCGAGATGCGCCAATACGCCGGTTTGAAGGGCCGGGATTTGTTCGCGCATAGCAGGCAGAGCGGACCCTAGAACCAGCTGCCAATCCGCGCGGTTTCTCGGCTGATTTGCGGAAAGGGTGACGCGCCATTCGTTGGGCCAACAGGTACGATTGCACTGCACTTTCAACGCTTCGCCGTTGTTGAGACGGATCCCATATTCCCTTGGAAGTTCTTCAGTGATATTGCTATAAATGAGGCGAATCATGGAGTCATGGGGAGGTGCGGCCGGCCGCGAACCGAATTGGGAGGCGCTGAGCTTGCCTAGGGATGATGCGTCTATGACTACCGGCGCCTCCAGGCGAACTTGCCCTCTGAGGGAGGCGGCTTCGATCCCTGTAACACGGTTCTTATATGTGAGCAAGCGGGAAGGCCATATATGGAAGAAGACATGTACATGGTGACGCTGCAGTAAGTCGTCGAATGCCAGCGATGCGGCAACCGGATCAACCTGTCCGTCGAACCAGCCCATTCTGTTCTTTACGCAGGTCTGAAAAGCGCGGAGTGCCCCTGGCGAATGATGATCCGGCAAATGAATCCTATTGCTGTAAGCTCTAGTGATCTCCCTTCCAAGCACCCCGGTCGGTTCTATGACGGCGATATTCCAGCCTTCGGAAGCCAGCGTATATGCGGCGGCGACCCCCGCGAGTCCTCCCCCGACAACAACGGCGTCATATGCTCCTAAGGTCTGCATGCCGGAACCGGTGGGACGAGCATCCGCAGTTTGATCAAGCCGGGAGGAGATTCGTTCCGCCGCAAGCCGTACGTATCCCCGGTAGTCGTTCTTATACCGG
>Ga0182742_1001162_pt1 | contig 35365 bp, 32 predicted proteins | sample eDN5th37CBELigMG_FD_128880 | JGI IMG/M metagenome (GOLD analysis project Ga0182742, IMG submission 128880) | Enriched Miracle-Growth compost microbial communities from Emeryville, California, USA - eDNA 5th pass 37_C BE-Lig MG (version 2)... ... | reverse complement strand
AGTCTGGTGGCGATAGCGAGAAGGTCACACCCGTTCCCATGCCGAACACGGAAGTTAAGCTTCTCAGCGCCGATGGTAGTTGGGGGTTTCCCCCTGTGAGAGTAGGACGTTGCCAGGCTATATATTTTATTCACACTTTTTGTGTGTCTTGCATATATAGTATTAGATGCTGAAGTAGAGCATGTAAATCTATATGAATAATATTATCGCGGGGTGGAGCAGTTCGGTAGCTCGTCGGGCTCATAACCCGAAGGTCGCAGGTTCAAATCCTGCCCCCGCAACCAATTTTTTATTTAAAATGGTCCGGTAGTTCAGTTGGTTAGAATGCCTGCCTGTCACGCAGGAGGTCGCGGGTTCGAGTCCCGTCCGGACCGCCATTTTTACTAGAATCATATACTAATGCAAACGAAACAGTGTTTCGTTTTTTTAATGCCTAAATTTATAGTGAGAATGGAGAAAAGAGTCTGTCTTAAGGTTCCTCTTTGCTCACTCAAGAAAAAAAGTGTAAACTTACATATAGAATGTTATTCCTTAGGAGAGGGATCCTAAGGTTTTTTGTATTTTAACAACTCTATCAAGAGAATTGTGGGTAAAATAGATAGATAAAGAAGGAAAAAGGTGATAGTACATGACACCGTTTGAATTCGTATCGGCAGCCCCAGAACAAACCCAGAAGTTTGCTAAAAAGCTTGCAAGCCTCCTACAACCAGGTGACGTCATTGCACTAGAAGGAGATCTAGGGGCTGGGAAAACGACTTTTACGAAAGGGTTAGCGCAGGGGTTAGGAATTACTAGGAATGTAAACAGTCCTACCTTTACGATAATAAAAGAATACCGAGGAAACTTGCCGTTATATCATATGGATGTGTACCGGGTGGAAGACTCTTATGAAGATTTGGGTTTTGAAGAGTACTTTGAAGGAAATGGGGTTACGGTTGTCGAGTGGGCCCATTTAATTGAAACTCAACTACCAGAAAACTTACTAACGATTCATTTATATCATGGAGATAACGGGACGAGAAGGTTGGTTCTAGAACCAAAGGGTCCTAGGTTTGAACAGATATGTAAGGAGCTTTTTAATGAAGATTTTATCGATTGATACATCTAATTATGCTTTAGGTATTGGCTTGCTAGACGAGTCTCAAGTTATGGGTGAATATATTTCAAACATAAAGAAAAACCATTCTGTAAGGGTTATGCCTGCTATTCAAACGCTGATGAATGAATGTGGGGTCAATCCTAAGGACTTAACGAAGATTGTTGTTGCGAAGGGACCAGGTTCCTATACAGGTGTTCGAATTGGGGTCACGATTGCCAAGACCCTTGCGTGGACATTAAACATCCCGATTACAGGTGTTTCAAGCTTGGAAACATTGGCTGCGTCAGCAGGACGTTATTTTAATGGGTATATCTCTCCCTTATTTGATGCGAGAAGGGGGCAAATCTATACAGGGTTATATCAATTCAAAGATGGACAACTCTTATCGGTTGAAAGGGATCAGCTTGTATTGACTACTGAGTGGGCTCCCAAGTTAAAGTCAATGGATCGAGATATTTTATTCGTCGGCAATGATTTACCATTACATTCTGAGGTTCTTAAAGATATGTTGGGTGCTAAGGCCCAGTTTGCGGAGGTGACCGAACATAATCCTCGCCCTGCTGAGCTAGCTCTATTGGGGAGAGATAAACCGGCAGAAGACTCTCATTCATTTGTCCCTAATTATATTAGGCTCGCTGAAGCAGAGGCTAAGTGGCTTGAAGCTCAAAAAAACAATAACTGATTAGGAAGATGGGTATGAACAAAACCATTGCTTTCCGTCCAATGGAATTGAGGGATATTGACCAAATCTATGAGATTGAGAGTAAGTCCTTTTCAACACCTTGGAGCAAGGAAGCTTTTTATAATGAATTAACGAAAAATAAGTTTGCTTTCTATACAGTTTTAGAAGTGGGAAATGAAGTTGTTGGGTATTGTGGCTCATGGGTTATTGTGGATGAGGTTCATATAACGAATATTGCATTACTCCCAGAATACCGAGGTATGAAGCTAGGAGAAGCCTTGCTTCATAAGGTAATGGATATCGTAAGGGGTATGGGGGCAAAGACGATGACGCTTGAGGTACGGGTTAGTAATACCCCAGCACAGTCTTTATACCGCAAATTAGGATTTCAAGAAGGTGCGATTCGAAAACAATATTACACAGATAATATGGAAGACGCTATCGTAATGTGGGTGAACTTATGACAATAAAAAAAGATCAATTAATAGTAGGAATTGAAACTAGCTGTGATGAGACCGCAGTGGCTATCGTGAAGAACGGGAAAGAGATTGTTGCAAATGTTGTGGCTTCTCAAATTGAAAGTCATAAAAGGTTCGGTGGGGTTGTTCCTGAGATAGCTTCAAGGCACCATGTTGAACAGGTTACGCTTGTTCTAGAAGAAGCCTTTCGTCAAGGTAAGGTAGGAATTGAAGAGATTGATGCTATTGCCGTAACTGAAGGACCTGGACTTGTAGGAGCGTTGTTGATAGGTGTTAATGCTGCTAAAGCTCTGGCTTTTGCTCATAATATTCCACTTGTGAATGTTCATCATATAGCTGGACATATTTATGCCAATCGTCTTATTGAGGAAATGAAATTCCCTCTTTTATCGCTTGTTGTTTCCGGAGGACATACAGAGCTTGTTTTCATGAAGGAGCATGGGCACTTTGAAGTAATAGGAGAAACAAGGGATGATGCAGCAGGTGAGGCATACGATAAGGTCGCTAGGGTATTAGGGCTCCCTTACCCAGGAGGTCCACATATAGACCGTCTTGCACATGAAGGTACAGCTGATCTCGATTTACCGAGGGCTTGGCTGGAAACGGGGTCATATGACTTTAGTTTTAGTGGATTAAAATCTGCAGTTATCAACACTGTCCACAATGCGGAACAAAGGGGCGAGAAGATCGCACCAGAAACCCTTGCTGCTAGTTTCCAGGCTAGTGTAGTGGATGTATTGGTTACAAAGGCTGTGCAAGCAGCGAAAGAATATAAGGTAAAACAAGTACTACTTGCTGGCGGTGTTGCTGCGAATAAGGGATTGAGGGCAGCTTTAACTACAGCATTTGAGAGCCTAGAAGATATTCAGTTGGTTATTCCACCGCTTTCTTTATGCACAGATAATGCTGCAATGATCGCTGCAGCGGGAAGTATTTTATTTGATAAAGGTAAACGAGCAGACCTTACGTTAAATGGAAATCCTGGTTTAGAAATTTCTATCCACAACTAAAGGGTTTAAATAAGAGTTATCCACTGAAAATGTGGATAATGGGCATAACATCTATGAAAAAACCATTATGTTGTTGATAACGGGGATAACTAACATGTTTTTTGTGGATATTGTGGATAATCCGCAGAATAAGTAGAGTATTATTAGGTTACCCACAGGATTTACCTTGTGGATAACCTTTCGAAGGAAACTAATTAACAGATAGTTTTTAAAAGTAAAAAATCCCGGGAGTGATATTCCGGGATTTTTTTATGATAGGAAAGATATAGGTTATCTTATAGAAGGGGCTAGCTCCAGCACTAAGCCACCACGGACGAAAAGGCTAAACGCGCCTTTATCCGTGGTGGCTTTTTACTTTCATTTAACTCTGGTGGGAGGTCTATATTCCGCTGACTAGAGTTGCTACTCAGCAAGCTCTGCCCATTCATCCATAAGTTGTTCAATTTCTTGTTTGACTTTTTCTAAGTTTGTATTTAATTCACTAACCTTTTCATGGTCTTGAAATATGGTAGGGTCACAAAGTTGTTCTTCGTATTCCGAAGCAGTCAGTTCTAATTGCTCAATTGAAGACTCAATTTCCTCAATCCGCCGTTTTCGTTGGCGCTCTAACTTCTTTGTTTCTTTATCCTGATGATAGTTTGTTTTATAAGATAGGACAGGCTCGTTTTTAACAGCATTATTCCCTTGAGTCCGATTTAGGGCTTCTAGTTCTTCTTTTTCAAGTTTCTTCTCAAGATAATAATCATAGTCACCGAGGAATTCTGTAATCCCGGTGCGTTCAAGTTCGAGTACCTTTGTCGCAATTCTGTTAATAAAATATCGGTCATGGGAAACGAATAAAATCGTACCTGGATAATCAATTAAGGCATTTTCAAGGACTTCTTTGCTGTCTAAATCTAGATGGTTTGTCGGCTCATCGAGGATGAGAAAATTAGCCTTTTCCATCATCAATTTTGCTAGAGCAAGTCTTGCTTTTTCGCCACCGGAAAGCGTGGAGACTGATTTTAAGACATCATCACCCGAAAATAGGAAATTCCCCAAAACAGTCCGAATTTCTTTTTCAGGTTTTAAGGGATAATCATCCCATAATTCATTTAATACCTTCTTGTTTGAATTCAGTTCTGCCTGTTGCTGATCATAATAACCAATCGAAACGTTCGACCCGTGGTTGATTTTTCCTGAAAGGGCTGGGAGTTTATCGACGATTGTTTTTAATAGAGTCGATTTTCCCACTCCATTAGGTCCAACTAAGGCGACACTATCTCCTCTATTAATACGGAAGGAAATTTGTTCGGAAACACGTTCAGATCCGTACCCAACAGCAACATCCTCAGCTTTTAACACATCATTGCCACTTTGCCGCTCAATATCGAAAGAAAAGGAAGCTGATTTTTCATCCCCTGATGGTCGATCAAGACGATCCATTCTTTGTAATTGTTTGCGCCTGCTCTGTGCTCTTTTGGTTGTCGAGGCACGCGCAAGATTACGCTGGACAAAATCTTCTAGCTTTGCAATCTCATCTTGTTGTTTTTCAAAAAGCTTCAAATCACGTTCGTAATTCTCGGCCTTTTGATCCAAATAAGAGCTATAATTGCCTGTGAACCTTGTCATCTTTTGTCGAGAAAGTTCGAAAACCTGATTGACGACTTTATCAAGGAAATATCGATCATGGGAAACAATTAAAATGGCCCCTGGATACCCCTGAAGGTACTGCTCTAGCCAAGATAATGTTTCAATATCAAGGTGGTTAGTAGGCTCGTCCAATATTAGGATATCTGGCCGTGAAAGCAACAGCTTTCCTAGGGCTAACCTTGTTTTTTGTCCCCCACTCAACGTTGATATTTTCGTACTGTAATCAAACGAACCAAAGTGAAGACCGTGTAATACGGAGCGAATATCGGCCTCATACTGATAACCGCCATCATCCTTAAACTTAACTTGTAAATGGTCATACTCCTTCATGATCTTTTCATATTGAGTAGTATTCGAGAAAACATTAGGGTCTGCCATTTGTTCCTCGAGGTTTCGTAATTCTTTCTCCATTTTACGAAGAGGATCGAAGACAGTTAGCATTTCATCCCAGATGGACTTCTCTGATTCAAGTCCAGTATTCTGAGCCAAGTACCCTATGGTAACATCCTTCGGTTTAATGATTTCACCGTTATCATAAGAAGATTGTCCAGCAAGGATTTTAAGGAGTGTTGATTTTCCTGCCCCGTTTCTGCCTACTAGTGCAATGCGATCTTGGGATTGTATTTCAAGCTTAATATTCGCTAAAATAAGTTCAGCTGCAAAATATTTCGATAATTGGTTAACCTGTAATAATATCATGTTTTTTCACCTCATCTTGCCCTACTAAATAGTGTAACCCATTCAATATATCCGGGCAACAGAGGGAAACTTCCAATTACAAGTGGTTTCTTATGTGAAAAATGATACAATGTTCATACACAAGATTGTGAAAATAGTGTATAGTTTTGTTGAGAGGAGCTAAATCATGGCAGAGTTTACACATTTTAATGAAGAAGGCAGAGCCAAAATGGTTGATGTTAGTGAAAAACCGGAAACGGTACGAACAGCGATTGCCCATTCTAGCATAACGGTAAACAAAGAAATCTATGAAAAGATTACACAAGATAAAATGAAAAAAGGGGATGTCCTAGCTGTTGCTCAAGTTGCGGGAATTATGGCATGTAAAAAAACATCCGAGATTATTCCGATGTGCCACCCAATCCCACTGACAGGGATTAATATCACTTTTGCTTGGGAACAGGATGGGGATAACTATAGATTAGAAATCACGGCTTCTGTGAAAACGAAGGGAAATACAGGTGTTGAAATGGAAGCGTTAACAGCCGTTTCTGCAACGGCCTTAACTGTTTATGATATGTGTAAGGCTGTTGATAAAGGGATGGTTATTGGACAAACCTACTTGGTTGAAAAGACTGGTGGAAAAAATGGCGATTTTAGTCGAAAAGAAAAACTTAAGTAAAGGGATTGTTTCTTTATTTTTGTTGCTCTTAAAGAGCATTCAATAATTTTATTGAATGAGAAAAAGCCTATGCTAAAATCAGCTTTAGGAGTTAAATAATGATTTTTACGAAACCAGACTAAGTAAAAAGTTCATTAATATTAAGAGAGGAGGCAAGGGTATGGGCAATGAGACAATGAAAATTCCGCAAGCGACAGCCAAACGGTTACCGCTATATTATCGATTTTTATCAAATCTACACTCTTCAGGAAAGCAAAGAGTATCTTCGGCGGAACTAAGTGAAGCTGTTAAAGTCGACTCTGCTACGATCCGAAGGGATTTTTCTTATTTTGGAGCCTTAGGAAAAAAGGGATATGGATATAATGTTAACTACCTCTTGTCCTTTTTTAGAAAAACCTTGGACCAAGACGAGCTAACAAAGGTGGCCTTAATTGGGGTCGGAAATCTCGGAACTGCACTTTTAAATTATAATTTTTCTAAAAGTAATAACACAAAAATTGAGGTTGCTTTTGATGTGGATCAAGGCAAGGTTGGCACACAAGTTGGCGATGTGAAAATTCATCATATGGATGACCTCGAAAAAGTAGTTCGTGAAGAGAACATTCAAGTAGCGATTTTAACGATACCTTCAGGGGTAGCTCAAACGATCGCCGATCGATTGATTGGTGCAGAAATAAAGGGGATTCTTAATTTCACACCAGCAAGACTAACTGTTCCACCTGCTATTAGGATTCATCATATTGATCTAGCAGTTGAACTTCAGTCTCTCATTTACTTCCTAAAACATTATCCAATTACTGAAGAAGAAGTGGAATAGAGCGTTAACCTATCGCAGGACGTTACTCAAAGATTCAAAAGGCGCTAGGGCTGGAGAGCTTGGCATTTCTATTTTCTTATGATTAACAAAGGCCTCTTCCAGATTGGAGGAGGCCTTTGTTTCATTTTACACTCATAAGTAACACTAGGTAGTAGTTATGACTTTTTTTGAATTTTTTTTAGTTTGAAATGAAATTGAATCATCCGAATTCCAGATCCAATATCAAATGTTGCAAGCAAAACTAAAACATAAGAGAAAAAGCCCCAGCCTGTTTCAGTCACATTTGCAACAGCAAGATAAGTGAATAGTAGACCTAAACCAATATAGACAATGCCTGAAAATAAAGGCGATTGTTTCATAAAAAGTATCCTCCAATAAAACTTTGAATTTGTTCTGCTTCTTTAATCAGTCTCTCCAAATCTTCGCGGAATACTGATTGCACGAGAACGACCATGGTATTCATCGCAACATGAGCAATGATTGGAACCAATATCCGCTTTGTCTTGACGTAAAGGTAAGCGAAGGTAAACCCCATTGCTGAGTATAAGATCACATGCTCCGGTTCAAAGTGGGCCAAAGCAAAAATTACTGAACTGATGAGTGCGGACAGGACGAACCCCAATCGTTTATGTAGAGTGCCGAAAATAATTTTTCGGAAAACAATCTCCTCTAAAATTGGACCGATAACCGAACTGATTAAAATCACAATAGGAAATGCCTCAATCAGATGGATAATCTGTGCTGTATTTTCAGAACCCATTTCAATTCCCAGTGCCATCTCAATTCTAGCGGCAATATTTTGCGCAAATAAAGCGAGGAATACGCCTAAAATCGCCCAGGTTATCGAAGTGGGTACGGGTGCTGCATTTCTAAGTTCGTTCCCTGATTTCATTTCATCCCTTAGGAGGTACAAGACAATGATTAACGTAGTAACAAAGCTAATCACTAGCCAATAAGGGATGGAAAGAGACTGCATTTCAACCGTGCTTTTTCCCATAGCTGTTCCGATTAATAATACAAGGGGAACCCCAATATAACTAGATAATTGCATAATGATATAAGCAATTAAAATAAACCCGTATTCCTTTTTCAATAGTTTAATCTCCTTTACAAAGGCTATCTATTTATTTTACAAGGAAAACTGGTCGAAGTTCAAATAATGTACACATCCTCAACATATTAAATCAATAAAGGTATGAAGTTTGTCTTCTTGGCAATATTGATAGAGGGCGATAGGTAAATTTTTTATGCCTATTTTTAGGTAAAAGCGAAGAGAGAGCTTTCAGGCGGACCGCGAACCACTCGTGCATAGCACGAAACCAACACGCACCTTTTCCATATCTCTAAAAAAAGGTGGGAAAAATGAAAAAATTTTCAGCTTGATGCTTGCAAAAATGTAGGCGATTATTTAATATATAAATTGTGTTAGCACTCTGCAGAGGCGAGTGCTAATAAATAAAATCATTACATATTATTTGAGGAGGTTGTTTCACTTGATCAAGCCACTAGGAGATCGTATTATTATCGAGCTTGTTGAGTCTGAAGAAAAAACGGCAAGCGGTATTGTATTACCCGACTCAGCGAAAGAGAAACCTCAAGAGGGTAAAGTTGTAGCTGTAGGTTCTGGCCGTGTTCTAGAAAGCGGAGAGCGTGTAGCTTTAGAAGTTGATGTTGGGGACCGCATCATCTTCTCAAAATACGGTGGTACAGAAGTAAAGTATCAAGGTACTGAGTACTTGATCTTACGCGAAAGTGATATTCTCGCTGTAATAGGTTAATAACTACCCGATAAAATAGACTAGAATGATAATTTGAGGAGGTAAAAAGTAATGGCTAAAGAGATTATGTTTAGTGAAGAAGCACGTCGCGCAATGCTACGTGGTGTTGATACACTTGCAGATGCAGTAAAAGTTACTCTTGGACCTAAAGGACGTAACGTGGTTCTTGAGAAGAAATTCGGTTCACCACTTATTACGAATGACGGTGTAACCATTGCAAAAGAAATCGAATTAGAAGATGCATTCGAAAACATGGGTGCAAAGCTAGTTGCTGAAGTTGCTAGCAAAACGAACGATGTTGCCGGTGACGGTACAACAACTGCAACGGTTCTTGCTCAAGCGATGATTCGCGAAGGTCTTAAGAACGTAACTGCAGGCGCTAACCCAATGGGTATCCGCAAAGGAATCGAGCTAGCGGTTAGAACAGCTGTAGAAGAGCTTAAAGCAATTTCTAAGCCAATTGAAAACAAAGAATCCATTGCACAAGTTGCAGCGATTTCTGCGGCTGACGAAGAAGTTGGTCAACTGATCGCTGAAGCGATGGAGCGCGTTGGCAACGATGGCGTTATCACAATTGAAGAATCTAAAGGCTTCACTACTGAACTAGATGTAGTAGAAGGTATGCAGTTCGATCGTGGATATGCATCTCCATACATGGTAACTGATTCTGATAAAATGGAAGCTGTTCTAGATAACCCATATATCTTAATCACTGACAAGAAAATTGCGAGCATCCAAGAAGTTCTTCCTGTTCTTGAGCAAGTTGTTCAACAAGGGAAGCCATTATTGATGATTGCTGAGGATGTTGAAGGGGAAGCGTTAGCTACATTAGTAGTGAATAAGCTTCGTGGAACTTTCAATGCAGTAGCTGTTAAAGCTCCTGGTTTCGGTGACCGTCGTAAAGCGATGCTTGAAGACATCGCAGCTCTTACTGGTGGAGAAGTAATCACTGAAGAGCTTGGTCGTGACTTGAAATCAGCAACAATTGATTCTCTTGGACGCGCAGCGAAAGTTGTTGTAACAAAAGAGAACACAACAATCGTTGAAGGTGCTGGAGACAGTGCTGAAATCGGTTCACGTGTAAATCAAATTCGCGTTCAATTAGAAGAAACAACTTCTGAATTTGACCGTGAAAAATTACAAGAACGTCTTGCTAAATTAGCAGGCGGTGTAGCAGTAATCAAAGTTGGTGCCGCTACTGAAACTGAATTAAAAGAGCGTAAACTTCGTATCGAAGATGCCTTAAACTCAACTCGTGCTGCAGTTGAAGAAGGGATTGTATCCGGTGGTGGAGTTGCCCTTCTAAACGTATACAATAAAGTTGCTGAGCTAGAAGCAGAAGGCGACGTTGCTACAGGTATCAACATTGTTCTACGTGCAATGGAAGAGCCAGTACGTACAATCGCACACAACGCTGGTCTTGAAGGATCTGTTGTGGTTGACCGCTTAAAGCGTGAAGAAGTAGGCGTTGGTTTCAATGCTGCTACTGCTGAGTGGGTAAACATGATTGAAGCTGGTATCGTTGACCCAACTAAAGTAACTCGTTCTGCGCTTCAAAACGCAGGTTCTGTTGCGGCTATGTTCTTAACAACTGAAGCAGTTGTTGCAGATAAGCCAGAACCAGCAGGTGCAGGTGGCGGAATGCCAGACATGGGCGCTATGGGCGGCATGGGCGGCATGATGTAATTAGGGCTTTAAACCCCTGTTATATCAACGAATAAAATAATATATGCTTTTCTTGTCCTCGGATTTGTCCTCGTTTTATAAAAAAACACGGCAATCTGTGACAAAAAGCTAACTATAGGAGAAGGTCTTTCATCAGTTTGCTAAACTGTTGGGAGGCCTTTTCTTTTATATTGGCGGACATGTGAGCTTATATATTCATTGTCATATTAATATAAGTAGGTCCAAGCATCTATTGGATTTCTATGATGCCGTGTTATGAGATAAATGATGAGTTCATTCTATCTTAGAATAGCTAGACAGACAGGGTCCTATTGAAACGGTTATAAGAATTAATACCAGTTTCTCTTTATATAAAAGGCCAAAAAGGCAAAAAAAAAACAGTAACTATGTAGTTTAGTGTGAAAATAAGTGGAAAAGTATGATTGTGTGTCTATCCTCCTCCCGAATTTTCCTCCTCTTTACTCTTTAAAAGCATCTCCAACCATTTATCATCAGGAGTCGCTTGATTGTCATGATATACATCGACTGCATCCTTTTCTTCCATAAGGGACTGTATATCATGAATGTCATTTTCATTTCCAAGAATATTTCCAAAACCTTGATTGTGTTTTTTGTTACTTGTAAAATCTGTTGGGAAATTGTTTCCGAAGTTCACTGCTGAGGCATCTTCAATGGTTCCAATATGAATATCCCCGATTGTGAATATAGAGGAAAGGGGATTCCGTTCATTTACTTTATTCTCCTCTTCTCTTTCAACAAATTTGTATGGGATTTTCTTTTCATTAATGATGATAGAGATGTCTTCCTTTTTCGGTGTTTGTTTACTTCTCAGCTTTTGCTTTTGGCTTGGTGTGGAACGATCCTCCGGAAGGGTGGTTCCTATATTTAAAATGCCACTTACCTCTTTAACATCTATAGACTCTAAATGATAGGACAAGTTTTCAAGATTCAATTTTTCTACATGTTTAATATGCAACGTATAATTATTCTGCTCATCATTGAGTTTTTCTTCTATGTGAGATATTCTTTTTTCGATATTTTGAAGGATTTTTATAATGGTTCCTTCATTTAAATCCATATGATCTCATCCCTTATAATTAGCGCTTTATACATTTGTAACATATCATGTGTTATACATTCATTAGATTGGTGTGAGGAAATGATGAAATTTGAGATTACTGCCCCCCAGATTACGTTTGAGGATATTACCGTAAGTAACATTGAGGATAATTCAGGGGTTTTTATTGGTAAAAATTATCAACTTTACTGGAGGTCAACAATCAAAAGAAATAATTCAGCATTCGGGGAGGTGATTGGAAATGAAAATAAGCTATCCAACAATACACATATTGTCCTAAATGATAATAAAGATAATCAACAACCGTTCAATAACAATAACTAATTACGTATTTCTCTCTCTTTTAACTGTTGTATTCCTTTTTATTTTATTTCCGCTTCCCTTCACATTGCCAAACCCCTCAGAAGTCTTTTTTTGAACTCTCCAATGATATTGGGCATTGTCTCCGAAAAATACACCTGAACTATTCGTGATATGTTGAACACTAATTGACTTGTATTGAATTTTCACCATTTGTAGTTTCCCCTTTACATAAAAGGTCTGGTAAAATTTCCATTTATTTAACGATATGCAAGTTTTAGATTATGAATACCTTGAAAGCAAAAAACCATCTATTTAAAGATGGTAAAAAGCAAATTAACTCTGTATAACAACCTGGTTATTTTCCTTTTGATATTGAGAGAAATTCGCATCAATCAAATCATTATCATCAATTCTATTAACAACATGTGCAGCTACATTTTGATACCCAATCATTTTTCCTAATCCACTATTACACTTCCGGTTTATCTGCCAATTTATTTGTAAATTATCCCCGGTAAAAACTCCAGAATTTGATGATATAGAAGTAATGTTGATATTACTAAAGATAATATTCATACACATATTAGATTTGCGATACTGGTTGTGGATTAATATTCTCCGGCTGAGCAATAGGAGTATCACATAAATCTTGATCATTTATAATATTTGTACATCCTAAGATTACGGCATTTACAGAATTACCATTACCCGAGTTAAATTTCCCTTGAGCATTCCAGTCGGGGTGGCTGTTCTGGCCCGAAGCAATAATCGAATTGGAAGACATACTTAAAACATTTATTTGATTAAATATAACAGAAACAGGCACTAATGATTCCTCCATTCATAAAAGCTTATTTTACTATATGCTGTGAGAAAAAGAATGTGAGTCAGTTAGCTTCGGTGTCCAAGTGGCAAAAGAGAGACTCCTCAACAATTATCTAAACCTTGGGAAGTCTTTTTTTATGCTTAAAACCCAAAAAAATTATTTTATAGATGTATCTGATTTAATTTATAAAATTATTTAGAAATCTCAAAAATATAATTGACAATGAAAATCATTATCAATTATACTGTTAATTGAAAATGATTTTCATTTATCTAATAATGCATCATTACGACTTAGGTCCTTTATACCACTAATAGACGATGCGTAATGATGAGAGAATTTTGTTATAGGGAAGGTGAAGGTCAAGAATAATCGATTTTGAGAATGGGTGTTATTCAAATTGATTGTTTCTACATAAATTGTTCACGCTGACTAAAAGGCGAGATAAAAAGGTTCATTCCTGACCATTACTGCAACAACACTTGGTATTTATGGAGGTTCAAATGGAGTTATTCGATGTAACGATTATTGGCGGAGGTCCTGCGGGCTTATATAGTGCTTTTTATAGTGGTTTGCGGAATTTGAAAACGAAAATTATTGAGGTCCAACCAGTTTTAGGTGGCAAGGTGAACATTTATCCTGAAAAGGTTTTATGGGATGTTGGGGGACTTCCACCAATACAAGCACAATATTTTGTTCAAAACTTAATTAAGCAAGCGAATACTTTTTTACCAACGATATGTCTAAATACTAAAGTGGAACAAGTAGAGAAACAGGGTGATATTTTTGTCATTTCAACGAACCAGGGAGAAGTCCATTATTCCAAAACAATTATTGTTGCTGTGGGTGGAGGAATCCTAAATCCGATTAAGCTTGAATTAGAAGGCGCAGAAAAATATGAGATGACAAACTTACATTATACGATCTTAGGACTAGAACGCTTTCGAGATAAAAAAGTCCTTGTATCAGGTGGTGGTAATGGAGCGATTGACTGGGCGGTAGAACTTTTGCCTGTGGCAAAAGAAGTCGTTGTGATTTATCGCAAGGAGCAAATAACGGCCCACGAATCACAGGTAGAGAAATTAAAAGAACATGGTGTGCAAATTAGGCTCTGTGCGGAAATTCAATCCTTAGTATCAAATGACAATAAAACAGGTATTGAACAAGTTATCATTTCCCAACATGGGGTGACGCATCAATTACAGGCTGATGATGTATTAATTAGTCATGGCTATAACCGAGAAATATCATTATCGTTCGATGATGATATTCAACCAGTACGTAAAGACGATTATTATCTAGTGAGTCAAGGTCAATGTAGTACTTCAGTTCCAGGAGTCTTTGGTGCTGGCGACATTATATCCTATGACGACAAAGTAAATTTATTGCTTGGTACTTTCCAAGATGCAGTGCTTGCGGTTAATAACGCATGTAGGTATATCAATCCTCAAGCAGAAAAATATGCAATGGTATCTTCTCATAATGAAAAATTCAATAAGAAAAATAAAGAGCTTTTAAAAAGGTAGTTTACAAGGCTTAAACTAGTAATCTTAAAAACATAATAGAATAGGTAGGGTTTTATATGAAAAACAAAAAAATATTTTTACTAATGTTAACGTTAACCATGATTGCCACCCTTGCATTAGTGGGTTGCTCTAGCCAGACTTCTAGTGGTGAGGAAAAAGAGTCAGAAACTGCAACTGATTCAGATTCAGCATACCCAATTACAATTAAACATGCCTTAGGAGAAACCGTTATTGAAAGCAAACCAGAACGAGTTGTAACCATTCAATGGGGAAATCAGGATATTGCCTTAGCGCTTGGAGTTGTGCCTGTAGGTTTCTCAGCTGCAAACTACGGTGTTCAGGATGATAGCGGAATGCTCCCTTGGACAGAAGAGAAACTAAAAGAACTTGGTGAGGAAAATCCGAATATCTTTCAAGATACAGACGGGATCGATTTTGAAGCCATCTCCGATGCGAATCCAGATGTCATTCTTGCCACATACTCAGGTATTACTCAAGAAGAATACGACACATTAAGTGAAATCGCACCAGTTGTTGCCTATCAGACTAGTCCTTGGGTAGCCTCATGGCGTGAACAGGCCACTTATAATGCAATGGGAATGGGAATGGAAGAAGAAGGGAAGCAACTTATTGCGGATACAGAGAAATTAATTGAAGAGAAAACAAAAGAGCATTCCGTGATTAAGGGTAAAAAAGCAGCATTCGTAAGTATCAGCGCAGCTGATTTATCAAAGTTCTATATCTACTCACCACAGGATCCACGTGGTGAATTCCTTACTGAATTAGGAATGGAATATCCTGAAAGTATTGCGAGTCAAATGACTGAGGGAAGTTTCTATATTGAAGTTAGTGCTGAAAATGCAGATATGCTTAATGATGCTGATGTTTTGGTTTCATATGGTGACGAGAATACACTTGCGGCACTACAAGCTGATCCAATCCTTGGGAAGGTTCCAGCAATCGAGAGAGGTTCTGTTGTCATTATTGGAGATAACACACCACTTGCTGCAGCAGGAACTCCAAACCCTCTTGCCATCCAATATTCAATTGATGAGTACTTAACTTTACTCTCAGAAGCTGTAAGTAAGTTGAAGTAAAATGATGTATAAATCTCTTACTGAAAATAAGCAGTTCCTTATTCCAAGGAATTTCATAAAAGTATTGATTCTTTCAATGATCTTACTTGGTATAAGTATATTGGCATCTTTTGCTTTCGGATCCCGTATCGTTGGATGGAATGAACTAATGGATGGTTTATTCCATCCAGAAGTAAATTCCCATGGAGCAAATGTAGTTCGCCAAAGAATGGCTAGAACTGTATTCAGTGTGATGTGTGGTGCTGCATTAGGCGTTTCTGGGGCTTTAATGCAGTCGGTCACTCGCAATCCTATTGCAGATCCTAGCATATTAGGAGTTAACACGGGGGCAGCACTATTTGTCGTTTGTGGGATTTCCTTTTTTAATATTGGGAGTGCCAGTCAATACATTTGGTTTGCATTAGTTGGAGCGATTATAACGGCCATTTTTGTATTCGGAATTGGATCAATAGGGAGTGGCGGTGCCACTCCCCTTAAACTCGTTTTAGCGGGAGCCGCGACAAGTGCCGCGTTATCATCTCTTGTTATGGCAATTATGATTCCTCGCTCGAACGTGATGGACCAATTTAGATTTTGGCAGGTTGGAAGTGTAGGGGCAGGAAACTGGGACTCTGTTTCTATTTTTATTCCTTTTCTACTGATAGGAATTTTAGTTGCTCTATTCACGGCCCCAGCACTGAATGCATTAGCATTAGGAGATGAGGCTGCAAAGGGTTTAGGAGTACAAACGGGCACACTTAGACTGATTGCTGCTTTTGGTGGAGTTTTATTGTGTGGGGTAACAACAGCACTAGCAGGACCTATTGGTTTTATTGGGTTACTAGCTACTCACGTAATACGGCTCCTAATTGGTCCTGATTTGCGATATGTGATTCCAATGTCCGCTCTCTCAGGTGCCATTATATTAACCATCTCAGATGTATGTGGAAGACTTCTTGGTTCTCCTGGTGAGCTTGAAGTCGGTGTAGTTACTGCATTTATTGGGGCTCCTATCCTAATCTTAATAACTATGAAAGCGAAAATGCGAACGTTATGAAAAATGAATCAATGAATCTTATCGTGGTAGGTAAATCAAAGAGACGTCGGCGTTTTATCATTGTAACCTCTATCCTTGCAACCATTGCGTTCGCACTTTGCTGCGCCATGCTTATGCTTGGGAACACGATCTATCCTGCTCAGGATGTTATACGTGCTCTACTAGGTGAAGAGGTTAAAGGTGCATCATTTGCAGTCGGTACAATCCGTTATCCGAGAATGATTGCAGGTGTTTTTGCTGGGTTTGCTTTCGGAATTTCTGGTTATGTATTCCAGACTATGTTACGAAACCCATTAGCAAACCCAAATGTGATTGGAATTACTGCTGGGTCAAGTTCAGCTGCTGTTTTTTGTATCATTGTCCTTCAAGCAAGCAATACGGTTGTCTCAATTGCTTCTGTTATTGGTGGACTTGCTACAGTGTTAGTTATTTTTCTATTATCCAAAGGTTCTTCTTTCTCAATTGGTCGATTAATTTTAGTGGGAATCGGAATTCAAGCCATGCTAGATGCTGTTATTTCCTATTTATTACTCATCGGTCAGCAACACGATATCCCAACCGCTATGAGATGGCTCAGTGGAAGTCTAAATGGAGCTAAAATGGAAACTCTCTTGCCTCTGATCATTACCGTTCTACTCTTTGCACCAGTCATCATTGCACTTGGGAGACGATTAGATCTATTAGAACTTGGAGAGCAAGCAGCCACTTCGCTTGGAATCAATACGGATAGAACAAGACTTGTACTTATAATCAGTTCTGTTCTTATTATTGCGTTAGCTACCGCTACAACAGGACCGATTGCCTTTGTTGCATTCCTTTCTGGACCGATTGCAAAAAGACTAGTTGGTGTTGGATTTTCAAACGTTATTCCAGCAGGTCTTGTTGGAATCATTTTAGTATTAGCATCAGATCTGATTGGCCAATTCGCATTCGTTGCTAGGTATCCTGTAGGGGTCATTACAGGCATTCTTGGAGCGCCATACTTAATCTACTTGCTAATACGAATGAATCGAAAGGGAGATTTATAATGAAACCGACACATACTTTTGAGGCTGAAGGAATTACGGCTGGGTACGATAATAGAACCATCCTACACAATGTAAGTATGAATATTCCGAGTAACCAAATTAGTATTATGATTGGTGCCAACGGGTGTGGGAAGTCTACCCTACTAAAAACGATGGCTAAACTAATTAAACCTACTTCCGGTCAAATTACGTTGGACGGAAAACCCATTAATAAAATACCACCAAAACAGTTGGCGCGAGTGTTAGGGCTTCTGCCACAATCACCTATTGTTCCTGAGGGAATAACGGTTGCAGATTTAGTAGGACGAGGTAGATATCCGCACCAAACACTTCTAAAAGGGTGGACAAAAAAGGATTATGAAGCGGTTACTGAGGCAATGGAGATTATGAAAATCACTGAATTTGCCGATCGAAATATTGATGAACTATCAGGCGGTCAAAGGCAACGAGTATGGATAGCCATGGCTCTGGCACAACAAACGGATATTCTGTTTCTTGATGAACCGACCACTTATTTAGATATCACCTATCAAGTTGAAATTCTTGACCTGCTAACAGATATTAATCGAAAACACGGAACAACTATCGTCATGGTTCTTCACGATATCAACTTGTCCGCACGTTATGCAGACCATATTTTTGCACTTCATAATGGAAAGCTCGTTGCAGAGGGGGAGCCATCAAAGGTGATTACTAGCAAATTGATTGAAGACATATTTGGTCTCCATTGCACTGTAATAAGAGACCCGATTTCGGATTCTCCTTCAGTTATACCAATTGGTCGACATCATAATAAGATAAAAATGTACTCTTAAAAAAAACGATTATTTGGCGAGAAGACTCCATGGAGCGTGAAAGTTCTTTTCTGTAGCGGTTTCCATTCGGCCATTCATTTAAGGGTATTACATACGCGCATCTTATGGGTGGTTAGCGTATAAACGCCTTAAAGTGTTAATATTGGATTTTAGTGGGAGCCCCTATAAGTTCAGCGAACTTATGAGAGGCTTCTTTTTCATTTCTTTGGTTATTAATGATAGACAATTTTGATTTGTCTCGTCGCCACAGTGCTTAGTAAGTTCATAGTACTCCTCTATGCCTACTCTTGTTAATCCTTCTTACGTTATTAAGTTTCCCATCCAATAGGTAGTGATAATGTTATGAAGTGTAAGAATAATGTTAAGAAATTATTGTGAACGAATGGATTGATGTATTTACTCCCTAATTTTATAGGAATAGAATTACCTTGTGAGCCCCCGAAATAGGGAAATAAAAAGTGGAAATAGAATTGTATTGATTTTTATTCTAAGTATTTTACAATAATAATTGTTCATCAGAAAGGTGGTACTAATGGCTAGTATAATAGCAACGGGATTGTTGTGTGGATTGTGGACCTTAATTTCTACGCCCCTAGGGTTATTGGGCTGGGCAGGCTTTGCTGGGTGCACCACGTATTTTACCCTTGGAGCAGGCGGGAGCAAAGATATGAGAAAAGCCATACTTTGCAATATCGCCGGAGTAGGTTGTGGGATGTTGATCCTAATTTTAACGAATATAACGGCAATACCTAATGGGGCTGCTATTTTCAGCGGGCTTGTTACCTGTCTTATGTGTGTATTGGGTGCAAAAGTATTGCCGATTAATTATACGCCGGGAATCTTTATGGGTTGTTTCTCGACGTTTGCTGCGAATGGGAACTGGTTCATCCTTGTAATATCTTTAGTATGTGGGGCAGTACTCGGATTCTTATGTACGAAACTTGGTGCGACTTTTTCAATTTGGGGACAGAAGCTTTTACCAAAACAAGACCAAATGGTAACGAGTAAGCTAAGCATTAAAGAAAAGTAATGGAACAAAGTTCGTCATACGATAATAAATAGGATTCGTAGGAGAAGCTTCTCATAAGTTCATTAAGCTTATGAGAGGCTTTTTTAGTTTGCCATATGAACAAAAGTTTCAATGTTTAGAAGTGTAAGATCTGTAGGAATATTGTTAAGAAAGTATTGTGAATTAATGAACGAAGTTATTTACATCTCTTTATTTAGTAATAAAATTACCTTGTAAGGACTAAAGTTTGCATACGAATCGCAACCAGGACTTTTAAAAAACAACATGCTCAAGACTTCACAAAAACTTGTCAGAAAGGAGTTATTAATCGCGTCACAGAGATTACTTGGAAACATTCCGTCATGCTTAGGATGAATGATTTGAGGAATAGAATAGTATAGGGTAATGGTTTCTGTTAGCTATTGAATTGATAATAATAGGAGGTTTATGATATGACTCAAACTTCAGTTTTGGACTATGAACCAACAAGAATAGAAGCTTATGATTTCCGCAGAGCAATGGAAGAGGCTTCTCGTTGTTTACTTTGTGAAGATGCACCATGCAGCAAGGGATGCCCGGCAAAAACAGACCCAGGAAAATTCATACGCAGTATTCGCCTTAAAAATGTGAATGGAGCAGCAGAAACCATCCGTGAAAACAATATCCTTGGAGCCAGCTGTGCTTTAATCTGTCCTCAGGAAAAACTTTGTGAGCAGGAATGTAGCCGCACTGGTATTGATCGCCCAATCCAGATTGGAAAGCTTCAACAGTTTGCGATGGAACATGAAAGAGCATTAAATAAAACCTATTTGTCTAAAAGGGATACATATACCGGTAAACGTGTTGCGTGCATTGGCTCAGGACCTGCTAGCTTAGCCTGTGCGGCAGTTTTAGCCAAAGAAGGGGTTGAGGTGACTATTTTTGAAGAACTTCAAAAAATAGGCGGTATGCTTCGCTATACCATTCCACCTTTCCGTTTGCCGGATTCAGTGCTAGATCAGGATATTAGTCAGCTTGAAAAATTAGGTGTCAAATTTGAACTTAATCACAAAGTAACATCTGCTGAATTAGAGTACATGAAGCAGGAGTATGATCATGTCTTTGTTGGTGCAGGAACATGGCAACCAAAGAAGCTGCCTATTCCGGGAGCAGATCTTCATGGTGTTGTACTCGCGCTTGACTTTTTAGCACAAGCGAAAGAAAACCATAAAGAAATGGCTCCTCTTGGTGACGTTGTTATTATTGGGGGCGGAGATGTTGGAATGGACTGTGCGGCAACGAGCAAGCTCCTTGGTGCAACTAGCATCTATAATGTTTTCCTAGAATCCTTGGAGGGAGCAACTGCCGTTCAAAGGGAGAAGGACTTTGTTTTTAAATTGGGAATTCCGTTAATTTCCGAGTTTAAGCCAGTCGAATTTATCGGCCATGGAAAAGTAGAAAAAGTTAAATTTAAACATATAACAAACGAATCTACCATTCTATTGAAGGCGGATACAGTCATTCTTGCAGTTGGGCAAAAAATGACTGATGATACAGGTTCCCTAAAGAATTCTGAGCATATCTTTATCGGCGGAGACATGGCCAATGGCGGGAACACAGCTGTTCAGGCAATTGGTGAAGGTAGAATCGCAGCTGCAAAAATAATGGAGTCTTTCAAATAGGCTCTTTTCTCAAAATTTGTTGCTCTTGGATACGAAAAAGGTTGGATTAAACTTTGATACAAAATTAGCTTTTGATAATGAGAAAAGAGCATGCAAATTTCTATAACGTTCAAAATAGCTTATCTTGCGTTAAAATCGGCCTTAGGATTTTAACAACAATCTTAACAAAAAGAGCTTTCAAATAAGAGGAGGTAGGAGCATACCATGAAAAAAGATTTGTCCATTGAATTCTTAGGGGTACGTTGTGAAAATCCGTTCTTCTTGTCATCTTCGCCTGTGGTTAATAATGCAGAGCAAATCTCTAAAGCACTGGATGCAGGCTGGGGAGGAATCTTTTATAAAACGGTCGGAATGAAAGGGATGGATGAGTGCTCACCGAGATTTGATACGTTAACAAATGGTTCCCAACAGTGGAACGGTTTTAAAAATATGGAGCAAATTTCAGAAATGTCACTAGAACAGAACGTGGAAGAAATAAAAAAGCTGAAAAAGAAATATCCCAACAAAGTAATTGGTGTCAGTATTATGGGGTCTACCGAAGAGGAGTGGATTAAAATTACTGAGGCTGTTACAGCGGCAGGAGCGGATATGCTTGAACTGAACTTTTCCTGTCCACAGATGACAAGCCATGCAATGGGATCTGATGTTGGTCAAAATCCAGATCTTGTGCACCAGTATACGAAGGCAGTGGTAGATCATACCCATCTCCCCGTTGTGGCAAAGATGACGCCAAACATTACCAAGATGACTGTTCCAGCCATTGCTGCGGCAGAAGGCGGGGCCCATGGAATTTCCGCCATTAATACGATGAAGAGCATTGCCAACATTGATTTGGACAATATCACAGGAAGACCAGTTGTTAACGGTAAATCCTCTATTTCAGGTTACTCTGGAAATGCGGTTAAACCAATTGCCTTAAGATTCATCACCGAGATGAATCAGTGTGATGATTTGCAATCTGTGCAGTTTAGCGGAATTGGAGGGATTGAAACATGGCAGGATGCTTTGGAATTTATTCTCCTCGGCTGTCGTAATGTTCAAGTCACCACCTCTGTTATGCAGTATGGGTACCGTATTGTTGAAGACATGATCAGCGGATTAAGTCACTTTATGGAAGAGCGTGGGATTGATTCGCTAGATGAACTAGTAGGCATTGCCACAAAAAATATCATTCCTGCGGAAGAGTTGGATCGATCCTTCCAAATCATCCCTAGTATAAATGAAAGTAAATGTGTAGGCTGTGGCAGATGTTATATCTCCTGTTTCGACGGTTCCCATCAGGCTATCGAATGGGATTATGAAAACAGAAAGCCAATTATTCTCGAGGACCATTGTGTTGGCTGCCATCTCTGCCTTAATGTTTGTCCTGTTCAGGATTGTATCACACCGGGAGAAGTGTTCTTCAAAGAAGGCAGAACAAATAATCGATCTGGAGAAGACGTGGTTAAACAATTGGCTTATGTATAGTCGAGATAACTAGGAACTGGTATACAAGGTCTATCTAATGGAAAAAGGGTGTTGCCTATATGGTAACACCCTTATGCTATTTGCCAATTTTACGAATTAAATTTTATGTGCTAGGGTACGTATTATGCCAACCTAAGGACCGAGGGTTGGGGTTATCGACGTTCTTCTACATGTTTCACGTGTAACATGTCGTTTTTTAGTATGGATATTAATGCAATTGCAGGTACTTAAACGCCCAATAACTTTGGTTTCAACTGGTCCCAAGCTACCAATGATTTAAGGCAAGTGTTAATATCATAGAAGAAAATAGCTCTGGAAATTGAACGATTACAAAGGCTTCTCATCAAGTTGTCTAAACTTATGAGGAGCTTTTTGTTGGGAAAGATAAGAGCAGGATAACTATTAAATCATAAAGGAATGAGGACAATGGATAAGGAAGTAGTTGTTATTACTGGTGCTGGAAGTGGTTTAGGGGCTTCTTTGGCAAAGAAATACTCAGAAATGGGTGCGCATGTCTGCCTACTAGGACGCAATAAAGGGAAGTTACAGAATGTTGCTGACCTTTTACATAATGAATATTCCATTTATCAACTGGATGTATCGATAAAAGAAGAAGTGGACAAAGTCTTTCAGGCAATTGATCAAGAGGTTGGACCAATCGATTTATTGATTAATAACGCAGGTACAGGTGTTTTCGCCTTAGCTGAACAAATTGATGAGAAGTCTGTGCATGATATGATTGATATCAATTTAAAAGGAACGATCTTTTGTTCACAAGTAGTTCTACCTAGCATGAAACAAAGAAACAAAGGTATAATTGCCAATATTGTCTCTACTGCGGGATTAGAAGGCAAAGTAACTGAGTCTGTCTATTGCGCTAGTAAATTTGGTGTAAAAGGCTTTACGGAAAGTTTATTAGCTGAACTAAAAGATACTTCAGTAAAGGTATATGGAGCATATATGGGTGGAATGAAGACAGAATTTTGGAGTGGAATCTACAGTGAGGAGCAAACCAAAAATCTCATGGAAGCAGATGACGTCGCAGATATCATAATTGATAATCTAAAACCAAGAAGAAACCTGTTCGTACCTCAAGTTGTGATTAAAAATAAGTTCTAATATCAATCAAAGATTTCAAAACTCCTCTTGATGAGGGGTTTTTTGTTTAGGTTGATTTAATACATTCCATCTGTCTGTATAAAAAAGGTATTAAATTTTTACAAAAAGTTATTATTCTAGTTTATTGTTAATTTAACTGAAAATAGGGAAAATGACGTATAATTAAAGAGACGAAAATGAATCTAAAGTTTTATTACATAAACAAGCGATAGGGGAGGAAACAGAAGTGAGTACTCAAATCAACCCTGCAATTGAAAGGATATTAGACAATATTGATAAAGTAATGACAGGGAAACGAGACGTGGCGGAATTAAGTCTTGTTGCACTGCTTTCAGGCGGACATGTTCTTCTTGAAGATGTACCAGGTGTTGGAAAGACGATGATGGTCCGTGCACTGGCAAAATCGATCAGTGCCGAGTTGCGACGAATACAGTTTACTCCAGATTTACTTCCTTCAGATGTGACAGGGGTATCCATCTATAATCCAAAGGAAATGGAATTCGAATTTCGTCCGGGTCCAATTATGGGGAACATTATTCTCGCGGATGAAATTAATAGAACCTCACCGAAAACACAGTCAGCGCTCCTTGAGGGGATGGAAGAAAACTCAGTGACGGTGGATGGAGTGACCCATAAGCTTGAGAAGCCGTTTTTTGTTATGGCCACCCAAAACCCTATTGAATATGAAGGAACCTATCCACTTCCTGAAGCCCAGTTAGACCGATTTCTACTTAAAATGAAAATGGGCTACCCAACGGTACATGAGGAAATCGAAGTGTTGAATAGGGCCCAAAAGGTTCCGCCAATTGAGGAACTAGAGCCAGTTATTGATTTACTTGAGCTTCAACAATTACAAAAAGAAATGACGGATGTCTATGTAGATTCTTCGATTAGGCGGTATATTGTAAATCTTACAACGGAAACCCGGTCCCATCCTAAAGTCTATCTTGGAGTTAGCCCTCGGGGGTCGATTGCTCTAATGAAAACGGCCCAAGCCTTAGCTTTTATTAGAGGAAGGGATTTTGTACTTCCTGATGATATCCAAAACTTAGCCCCATTTGTCTTTTCCCACAGAATTATTTTAAAATCAGAATCCAGGTACGAAGGCATTTCTACCGAAGATATTGTAGCGGAAGTGTTAGCTTCTGTGCCAGTCCCGATACAAAGGCTTGTGAAGTAAATGCGACAATTCTCTCAAAAGGTGAAAGAAGTCTGGAAGTTTACTCTCCTAGTACTACTCATTGCCCTTACTTTCTCTTATGCCATGTTTGAAGGTGGATTTGGCAGTTGGTTTCTTTTTTATAGCTTTTTGCCCTTTGCTCTTTACTCTTTCTTTCTAGCTTTCTATCCGTTAGCTGATTTTAGTGGGAAAAGGGACCTTGATCATACAATCTTTAACTTCGGTGAGAAAGTAACAGTGAACCTTACCCTAAAAAGAAAGCTTCCATTTCCACTACTTTATATCATTGTGGAAGAGCAGGTGAATGGTGTTATTTCTTTGAATGGGGACCAAACGCAGAGAAAGCAGCTTACACTTCCGTGGTTTAGGAAGGAGCTGCATCTGCATTATACTTTAGACAAGCTAAATCGGGGGGAACATACATTTAAAGGGATACGTATTAAAGCGGGAGATGTATTTGGAATCATTGAGAAAGAACGATTTATCCCGATTGAAGATAAAATGGTTGTTTATCCTGCCTATGAGGAAATGCTGTTCAGGCTAAAAAATAGTCAGTTTGATCAAGGTACAGCTGCAACGAATGAGCAAGTTCACCGTGATACGACCATGTCAGTAGGTGTCCGTGAGTACCAGCCGGGAGACCGCTTTTCCTGGATAAACTGGAAGGCAACAGCGAAGCGGAATGACTTTATGACGAAGGAGTTTGAACAAAGGAAGTCTCAGGCGGTGTTGCTAGCGATGGATTGTGCACCTGACCCACATTTTGAAGGGATTGTTACATTCGCAGCGTCAATGATTAGGTCCGTCCTTAAAAAAGGGGCACAAGTAGGGCTACTTGCTTGCAGTGATGAACGGTTTCGTTCCCAAATTAAAGGGGGGGAAAGTCATCAGCAGCAGCTTTTTTATCAGCTAGCAAAGATACAAAGTAAATGTACCACACCCTTTGACCAAGTAATTGCTCAGGAGGATTTAGGTGGAAGTCAAACGAACACACTTTTGCTTGTAACAGGAAAACTAACGGAACAGTTGATTGAACGTTTAACCTTTTATGCAAGCAGAAGTGGGAACAGCGGTATTTTTTTAATAAAAGGGAAGCATGATGTTTTAAGTCAAGAAGAACGTCATTTAATCAGTATTGCCCGCGCTAAGGGGATTCAAGTGAACCTTATGCACGAAGGACACTTTGCAGAGAATCTTTCGGAGGTGAGTGGAGGATGATTTCAACCAAGGTTCAAATGAATTTTGCTACCTTTCTCCTCTACACTTTCTCCTTTTTCTTGCTTTGGGAATGGTTACGGCCTGTAGAACAGCTCACAGATACAGGAAATCTAGGGGTATTCTTGGGTTTTATAATCTTAGCCCTAATACTGGCTCTTCTAAATGTACCCACCTTACTAAAATGGATCATTAAACTGGTTTATATCCTGTTTCAAATTCAATCCATTTATTATGATGGATCCATTTTGAACGTTTCTTGGCTGGGCACTTTTTTTACAGATGTGAGTAGAAACCTAGGGTTAGTCTGGAATGGGGATTTTATGGGGCTATCAAATCCATTCCGTACGTTATTATTCTTTATTCTTCTCTGGATCATGGCGTATCTCATTCATTATTGGATCCTTAAGACAAGGAGAATCTTAGTTTTCTTTTTTATGACAATACTCTTTATTACGGCTCTTGATACCTTTACCCCCTATGAGGGAGATGGAGCCCTTGTAAGGAGCGTGATTGTTGGATTTTCAATCATGGGAATGCTTACGTTTTATCGATTAGTTGAGAGGGAAAACATCCAATTAAAGAACCTCCCTACAAGGAAGTGGATGATGCCACTGGCCATTATGATTGCTAGTAGCGCATTAATTGGGTATGCGGCACCAAAGTCAGAGCCAATTTGGCCGGATCCAGTACCAGCCTTTTTAATAAATAAGAATGGGGATGGAGGAGAGGGTGCGAGACGAGCCGGGTATGGGAGTGATGATTCAAATTTAGGTGGTCCGTTTGTAGGGGATGGGACGGTAGTGTTCAGGGCGGAGATGGAACAACGTCACTACTGGAAGGTAGAAACAAAGGATCATTACACTGGGAAAGGATGGAATGTTCTGGTACCAGATTCATTTGATGAAAATTCTTTTCTCGATTTTAGTGAAAATTCTCCTATCCCCATCACATCCTTTCATTCAAAGGATCCTGAAGAGACCAAATCTAGTACGGTTTTTAATCAATTTGATTACGGACATATTCAATATCCACACGGTGTAGTAAAGGTAGAAACAGAGGAATTATACTTATACAGGTTAAGCCCTTTAACCGAAAGAATTTCCGCTTTTAGGGACCTTGAGCCTGAAGCTCCATCCTCTTACACCGTCGAGTATAAGGTGCCTTCTTTTCAGGTAGAGACATTACAAAACGGGACGCCTTCCAAAGACGAGTACTATATGAACTATATTTTAAATAACTATACTCAACTTCCAGAGAACTTACCGTCTAGTGTTAGAGACTTGGCTATGGAGATTACCGAAGGCAAGGAGAACTGGTTTGATCAGGTGGAAGCAATTGAAAACTATTTTCATAGTAATGGATTTGTATATGACCAAATTAATGTGGCGGTTCCAGAAGAAGGGGAAGATTATGTAGCTCAGTTTTTGTTTGAAACGAAGCGGGGCTATTGTGATAATTTTTCTACTTCGATGGCTGTTTTGTTACGGACGCTTGATATTCCAACCCGGTGGGTCAAGGGCTATACTTCTGGTGATTATATTAGAACGCTTGACTCTGGTAATCGCCTGTATGAGGTAACAAATAATCATGCTCATTCCTGGGTTGAAGTTTATTTCCCTGAAGTAGGTTGGGTACCTTTTGAACCGACGAAGGGCTTCTCAAACAATATCGCGTTCCGTTCTGAAACAAATAGAGTAACTCCAGTTGATAGAGAAGAAGCCCAAGAAACAACTGCTCCTATACCAGAGACCTCTGAATTAGAAGAGGCAGGGAGCTCGGCTAGTTTTACAAATAATATTAGCAACCAATGGAAGGGGAAAGTTGGAAACTTTTTTAAAGGTCAACATAAGGGAATAATCCTATTGTTCGCTTTTATTATTGGGGTAGGAACGTATTTAACCAGAGGGAAATGGATCCCGCACTATTACATTTATATTTATAAATCTAAAAAAGAGGATAAGCATTTTCCATCTGCCTATATAGCTTTATTAGCCCAACTTGAACGTTTCGGGTTAAAACGGAAATCCGGTCAAACCTTAAGAGAGTATGCGCGAGTAGTAGATTCCCGTTTAGGGGGACGGGAAATGAGGGTTTTAACAGACCGGTACGAACAATTTCTCTATCGTGGAGATTTGAAAGAAGGTACATGGTCAGAAACGAAAGAAATGTGGGAAGAGTTGTTGAAAAAAATAGTGACTTGACCTGAAAATTAATATATTGGTACAATAATTTAGTAATTTAATAGGTTTACCTTCGTATATACTCGATAATATGGATCGAAAGTTTCTACCAAATCACCGTAAATGATTTGACTATGAAGGCAGAGTGTATTCATTAACTAGAATTCTGCCTTTTTCGTATGATAAGGGAGAATTCTAGTTTTTTTATTCGTTTTTACGGAAAAAATAAAGATATTCTGGGTGTGGTTAGCGTTCGCATCCAGCTCCAGCGTCTAGACCTTCGGGGCTGAACAAAGGCGCTTGGGCTTATGTACTTAAGCGTAAGAGATTTAAACTTACTAATTGGGGTGACCGACTTGTCAAACAAATTGGAATTGCAGGATCAAGAAATGATTGTTGTATTAGACTTTGGTAGTCAATACAACCAATTGATTACGAGAAGAATTAGAGAGTTTGGGGTTTACAGTGAACTTCATCCCCATACGATTACAGCAGCTGAGATAAAAAAATTAAACCCTAAAGGAATCATTTTCTCTGGTGGACCGAATAGTGTTTATGATGAGGGTTCATTCCGCTGTGATGAGGAGATTTTTGAGCTAGGTTTGCCGATATTGGGCATTTGCTACGGAATGCAGCTTATGACAATGCATTTCGGAGGCAAAGTAGAACCAGCAACTAACCGTGAATATGGGAAAGCCTTGTTAACGTTAAATCATGTGAGTTCCATATTCAAAGACACACCAGCTGAACAAACTGTTTGGATGAGTCACGGTGACTTGGTTACCGAGGCACCTCCAGGATTCCGAATTGATGGTGTCAATCCTTCTTGTCCAATCTCAGCAATGAGCGATGAAGACCGTAAATTATACGCAGTCCAATTTCATCCGGAAGTACAGCATTCTGTGTATGGAAATGACCTGTTGAAAAACTTTGTTTTCAATGTGTGCAGCTGTACAGGTGACTGGTCAATGGAAAACTTTATTGAAATCGAAATGGAGAAGATCCGTCAAGAGGTTGGCGATAAAAAGGTTCTTTGTGCGCTAAGCGGTGGAGTCGATTCTTCGGTGGTTGCAGTTCTGATTCATAAAGCAATTGGTGACCAATTAACATGTATTTTCGTTGACCATGGTCTGCTTCGCAAGGATGAGGCAGAGGGTGTGATGAAGACATTCTCTGAAGGTTTTAATATGAATGTTATAAAAGTAGATGCTAAGGATCGTTTCCTTAATAAGTTAGAAGGAGTCTCAGATCCAGAGAAGAAGCGGAAAATCATTGGGAACGAATTTATTTATGTATTTGATGATGAAGCAACAAAACTTGAAGGCATTGAATTCCTTGCTCAAGGGACATTGTATACCGATATTATCGAAAGTGGTACGGCAACCGCACAGACGATAAAATCACACCATAATGTCGGCGGTTTACCAGAAGACATGCAATTTAAATTGATCGAGCCGTTGAACACGTTGTTTAAGGATGAAGTAAGAGCACTCGGTACCGAACTTGGAATTCCAGACGAAATTGTTTGGCGTCAGCCATTCCCAGGACCAGGACTTGGAATCCGTGTCTTAGGAGCCATTACAGAAGAAAAGCTTGAAATTGTTCGCGAATCGGATGCAATTTTAAGAGAAGAAATTAGATTAGCGGGCCTTGAGCGTGAAGTCTGGCAGTACTTTACGGTCTTACCTGACATCCGTAGTGTTGGGGTAATGGGGGATGCTAGAACGTATGATTACACGATTGGAATCCGAGCGGTTACATCAATCGATGGGATGACATCGGACTGGGCAAGAATTCCATGGGATGTACTTGAGAAAATTTCAACAAGGATTGTAAACGAAGTGCAGCATATTAATCGTGTTGTTTATGATATTACGAGCAAGCCACCTGCAACGATTGAGTGGGAATAGAAAGAAAAAATATACACGAACATTTGTCGACGAACATTTAAAAATGTTCGTCTTTTTAATTGACCTAGGTAGAAATACCTGTTAATATAAGAATGAAATTAATAAATAACCACAATATCGTCGTATAATCTTGGGGATATGGCCCAGAAGTTTCTACCGAGCTACCGTAAAGAGCTTGACTACGCTGATTGTGAAAAGTTTAGGGTGTATTTGCAATAATCCTTTTTTCTTTTTATCCCTTTCTTTTCCAATATACAGCTACTGTCAACGTTCCGTACTTTCGGTGCGTTTTCTTTTTGGGTTGATTGGATAATCAGGGAGGAATAACTAGATGAAAAAATATTTTCAATTTGAGGAGTTAGGAACGAATTACCGTCGTGAATTCATCGGAGGGCTTACGACCTTTCTAGCGATGGCTTATATCCTAGTCGTCAATCCATTGACTTTAACTCTTGCGGATGTACCAGACCTGCCTGATGCTATGCGGATGGATACAGGTGCAGTCTTTGTTGCTACGGCACTATCTGCTGCACTAGGTAGCATAATAATGGCACTCTGGGCGAAATATCCAATTGCCCTTGCACCAGGAATGGGTCTAAATGCATTCTTTGCTTATACCATCGTTTTAGGAAACGGAGCTCCATGGCAACATGGACTTGCGGCAGTCTTTGTTTCAGGAATCTTCTTCTTTCTTTTAACAATGTCAGGTTTGCGTGAAAAAATCATTAATGCAATCCCTTCAGAACTAAAATATGCGGTAAGTGCTGGGATTGGACTCTTTATTACTTTTATCGGTCTTAAAAATGCAGAGCTCATTGTGAGTGACCCTGCTACCTTTGTTGCTTTAGGAGATTTAACGAAGCCTGAAACGCTCTTAGCAATCTTTGGTCTACTTGTAACGGTCATTATGATGACGCGTGGAGTCAACGGTGCTGTATTCTTTGGAATGATCATTACGGTAATTGTCGGCATGATCTTCCAATTGATTCAAACACCAGACCAAGTGGTTGGAGCAGTTCCAAGTCTTGAGCCTACATTCGGCGCTCTGTTTTCAGCGTTTAGTGATGTTTCCTTCTATACAACAACCATGCTTGCTACCATCCTTACCTTCATGTTTGTAGATTTCTTTGATACGGCGGGAACTTTGGTGGGGGTAGCGAACCAAGCAGGATTAATGAAAGATAATAAATTGCCAAGAGCAGGGAAAGCTTTAGCAGCAGATTCAGTGGCTACCATTGTAGGGTCTGTTTTAGGGACATCAACCGTTACTTCCTATGTTGAATCGTCATCAGGTGTTGCTGCTGGAGCAAGAACAGGTTTTGCGGCCCTTGTTACAGCGGGCTTCTTTCTCCTATCAATGTTCTTCTTTCCAGTATTATCAGTCATTACTTCACCAGTAACGGCACCAGCATTAATCATTGTTGGGGTCCTAATGGTTGCATCATTAGGAAAGATTGATTGGGCACGTTTTGAGATTGCTGTTCCAGCATTTTTGACCATCATTATTATGCCGCTTTCCTATAGTATTGCAACAGGAATCGCTGCTGGATTTATCTTCTATCCAATTACAATGATCATCAAAGGGCGTTCAAAAGAAATACATCCGATTATGTATCTATTATTTATCATCTTTGTGTTATATTTTATTTTCCTGACTTAATCAAGGATAACAGGGATCCAGCTATCAAGTTGGATTCCTTTTTTTTACTATAATGAAACCGATTGCTTTATTGATTGACAAGCACTAGGTGCTTATATACCATGAGAATATTATGCGAATTGTAAAAGTAGGGAATGTAAATGGCTAGCTTGCTAATAAAAAAAGTTTTGAATAATAATGTACTGATTGCGAACCACCCTGAATATGGGGAGGTTGTACTAATTGGAAAAGGAATCGGCTTTAATCGTAAACAAAGTGAAACCTTTGATTCTGATAGTGCAGAAAAACTCTTTGTCTTAAAAGACCAAAAGGAACAGAAAAACTACATTAAGTTGCTCCCATATTTAGAGAATGAATTGCAACAAGTAATCATTTCAGCAATCCAACTTATTAATAAAGAAGCTGGGGAGAAGGAATTGAATGAGCATATCCATGTAGCATTAACCGACCACTTACTATTTACCGTTGCTCGCCTGGCTCAAGGGATGGAAATTCGCAATCCGTTTTTAATCGAAACGAAAGCGTTATACCCAAAAGAATATAAAATAGCGAAAGACGTATTGGAATTGTTTAGAGAGAAAAACTTAGTGGATTTACCTGAAGGGGAGGCTGGGTTTATTGCTTTACATATCCACAGTGCGTTAACCAATAAAGAATTATCCGAGGTAAATCAGCATTCTCAATTAATTGGGCATTTAATCGAAATGATTGAAGAACAATTCCATTTTAAAATAGATAAAGAAAGCGTAGACTATATGAGGTTAGTCAGGCACCTCCGCTTTGCGATTGAACGAGTAAAAAATGGGGAAAAGGTAGAGGAACCAGAAAAAATTACTGCCCTATTGAAAGAAGAATATCCAGTGTGCTATAATCTTTCTTGGAAACTTGTTAAAGTGATGCAACAAACATTAAGAAAGCCAGTTTTTGATGCTGAAGCGGTGTATCTCACCATGCATTTACAAAGGCTTCAGAAGAAAATAAAATAGTACTTATTCTACTTTACGTGTTACTGATACGATCAGGCATGAGTGAAGAAGATAGTTAAAAGAAGTAAATGGGGTAAAATACCCTGTTTATGGGTACATTACCCATAACTTCCTTTAATTGTTTTCTCGCTCATGCCTTTTTTTATTGGTCTAATGTTTGTTACTAATCCTTGATAAGTAAAAATGGATAGGAGGATTTATATGTTTAAAAAACTTTTTGGCGTTCTGCAAAAGGTCGGTAAAGCGCTAATGCTTCCGGTTGCTCTTTTACCTGCAGCAGGTTTGTTGTTAGGTTTTGGTAACGCCATGCGACAAGAAACAATGCTAGATTTGCTTCCATTTCTTCAAGCTGACTGGATTCAGCTTGTTGCGAAAGTAATGGAAGACGCGGGTAGTGTTATTTTTGGAAACTTAGCTCTTTTGTTTGCCCTTGGTGTGGCTGTAGGGTTAGCAAATGACGGTGCGGCTGGTCTTGCTGCACTTGTAGGTTATCTAGTTTTCAATCAGGTTATGGGTTCTTGGATTGGCGTTACTCCGGAAATGGCTTCAACCGACCCTGGTTATGCGAGTGTATTAGGAATTCCAACACTTCAAACAGGTGTGTTTGGAGGGATTATCGTAGGTCTTATTGCCGCCTATAGCTTTAATCGCTTCTATAATATTGAGATGCCAGCGTTCCTAGGGTTCTTTGCTGGAAAGCGATTTGTGCCAATTGCAACAGCTGCATTTTCATTTTTAGCTGGACTAGTACTGTTATTCATTTGGCCATCTATCCAAAGTGTGATGAATAGTGCTTCCCTTTGGTTGATAGAAGAAGGAACTTACTTTGCTGTTTTCCTTTTTGGTTTTATTAAAAGGTTACTCATTCCGTTTGGATTGCACCATATTTACCATGCACCATTCTGGTATGAATTCGGTTCATATACCAATGCCGCTGGTGAACTAGTTCGTGGGGATATGACAATCTTCTTTGCGCAATTAAAAGATGGGGTAGAAATTACTGCTGGTAACTTTATGGCTGGGGAATTCCCGGTAATGATGTTTGGGTTACCTGCTGCAGCACTGGCAATGTATCATACTGCACGACCTGAAAAGAGAAAGGTTGTAGCTGGATTACTTGGTTCAGCGGCATTAACTTCCTTTTTAACAGGGATTACAGAGCCACTTGAATTTTCGTTTCTCTTTGTATCACCGCTCTTATTCTTTATCCATGCAGTTCTCGATGGGCTATCGTTTATTTTAATGACTGTTCTTAGTGTGAATATTGGTTATACCTTCTCAGGTGGATTTATTGATTTCTTCCTGTTTGGTATTCTTCCAGGAAGAGAGCCTTGGTGGATTGCAATCCTATTAGGTCTAGCGTATGCAGTTGTGTATTATTTTGTCTTCCGTTTTATCATTGTGAAATTCAATGTGAAAACACCAGGTCGAGAGGATACGGATGAAGCACAGGAAGGTACAAAAGGACAAGCTGGGGATTTACCTTACAATGTTCTTGAAGCGATGGGTGGTCAACAAAATATTGCTCATCTAGATGCTTGTATTACTCGTCTTCGTGTATCTGTAAACGACATTAAACAAGTAGATAAAGAAGAATTGAAAAAGCTAGGGGCGGCTGGGGTCCTTGAAGTAGGAAATAACATTCAAGCAATCTTTGGCCCTCGTTCAGAAACTATTAAAGGACAGATGCAAGATATCATTAGTGGAAAGAGACCTCGTCCAGTTGAAACCAATCAAGCGTTAGAAGTGGAACAGCAGATTGAAGAGGTGAATCCTGAAGCACTACAAACGAAAGAGCATGATAGTGGGGACCAAACTGGAAAGGTAGACGAGGTGTTTGTTTCACCGCTCAAAGGTGAGATTAAGCCTATTACGGAAGTTCCAGATGCTGTGTTCTCTGGTAAGATGATGGGAGATGGCTTTGCTATCGTTCCGTCTGAAGGGGTAGTTGTTTCACCGGTAAACGGTAAAATCGTCAATTTATTCCCAACAAAGCATGCTTTAGGGATCATGTCGGACGGTGGCCGCGAAATTTTAATTCACGTTGGAATAGATACCGTTACTCTTAAAGGCCAAGGTTTCGAAACATTGGTTAATGAAAATGATAAAGTTGAAAAAGGACAGCCTCTATTAAAGGTTGATCTTGACTATATCAAGCAGAATGCAACATCCATTATTACGCCAATCGTATTTACAAACCTAGCTGAGGGTGAGAGCGTTACTCTTAAGAAAACAGGAAATATCGACATGGCTGAAGAAGAGATTATTGAAATTGGTAAAAATTAATAAACTAAGGTCCCCGGAGCAACTCGGGGGCCTTTTGTTTTTTGTAATAAATTTATAGAAAAAAGGTTGACTCTAATTGGGCAGGGTGGTATTATGTAAAAACAGTCGCAAAAAGATGTGGTGATTGTAGTGGTTTTTATCAAAAACACTTTCGTTTACAACATAAAAGAAATTTAAAATGTTGTTGACAATGAATGTGAAACCATGATATATTAGTTGAGTCGCTTCGGTGACACAAACGAATTGCTCTTTGAAAACTAAACAAACAAGCGTCAACAAACAATATTTATCATGTGTCTTCTATTATAGAAGAGCATGAGCCAACGTTTTATTTTATGAGCTAATCACTCACTCTTTATTGGAGAGTTTGATCCTGGCTCAGGACGAACGCTGGCGGCGTGCCTAATACATGCAAGTCGAGCGAATCTGAGGGAGCT
>Ga0182742_1001161_pt1 | contig 35379 bp, 28 predicted proteins | sample eDN5th37CBELigMG_FD_128880 | JGI IMG/M metagenome (GOLD analysis project Ga0182742, IMG submission 128880) | Enriched Miracle-Growth compost microbial communities from Emeryville, California, USA - eDNA 5th pass 37_C BE-Lig MG (version 2)... ... | reverse complement strand
TCGATGCCGGCGCCCCGGCAGAACGCCTGGAGCCCGCTCTGGACGTCGTACAGGGCGGGCGCGCTCGCGGCCGCGGCGTTGCGCGGATCCTTCCCCGCCGCACGGGCCAGGCGGGCGATGCGCCGGGCGATCACTTCCTCGTCCGGCTCCGTTTCGACCTCGGGCTCCGGCCGCGGGATGCGTGCCACAGCCTGGCCGTAGGCGTTGTGGGGGCGGAAGCCGCCGCTCTGGCTGCCACTCTGGGCCGAATAGTCGGGCGGCGCGACCGGCTCTAGGGCGGCGGCCTGCGCCACCTTCCGCGGCGGGCCGCTGTCGTTCGAGGACGGCTCGGGGATCAGGAGCTGGTCGAGGTCGAGCGAGGCGCCGATGTCGGTCTGCGCCGCGCGGCCGATGGTCTTGAGCGCGTGGATGCTCGTCGGCACGGCCACGCTGTCCGTGCGGGGGGCGGCGGGCTCCGCGGCTTCCTCCGCCTCCAGCGCGACGCTGATCTGGTATTCGCCGAACCGCAGCAGGTCGCCGTTCTGGAGCTTGTGCGGGCCGAGCTTGCTGATGGCCGTGTCGCCATCGTTCACGAACGTGCCGTTCGTGCTCGTATCTTCGAGGAAATAGTGACCCTGGCGGAAGCTCACGCGCGCATGGTGGGCGGAGACGTAGCGTAGCGGGTCGGGCAGCACCCAGTCGTTGTCCGCGGAACGCCCGATGGTGCCTCCGCCGACGCCGAACACGATGCTGCTGCGGTCCCCCAGGGACCGGCGGTGATCACTGACGATGCGCAGGCGAAGCGCCATGGCTGCCCTCGAGGGCCCTTTCCAACATTCCCCGGACCATCCGGCTGGATTCAAGGCTTGTCGGCAGGCGAGCTTTCCCCACTGCCCGCAGACATATAATGCCACCCCTAACGTAGCAAGGGCTTCCCCGGTACCCATGGCCGCCAGTCACATTTTCAAGGTCCTGTTTGTGAATCAGGGCAAGGTTTACGAGATCTATGCCCGCAAGGTCAGCCACGGGGGGCTATTCGGCTTCATCGAGGTGGAGGAGCTCGTTTTCGGGGAGCGCTCCACCGTCGTTCTGGACCCTGGCGAAGAGCGTATTAAAAGCGAGTTCGCCGGCGTCAAGCGTACGTATCTGCCGCTTCACTCCGTGCTGCGCATCGACGAAGTGAAAAAACAGGGCGTGAGCAAGATCACGGCCCTTGAAGGGGCCGCGAACGTCGCCCAATTCCCCGTTCCCATGTATTCCTCGGCCCCGGGCGGCGATACGCCCACGCCGAAGAAGTAACGCCTTCTTAGCGACTTGACACAATCCATGCTCATCCTGCAGGGCGCGCCCGCTCTCTCCCCGTTCCGCATTGCAAAACTCCTGGCCCGGCTGCGGGAGGGCGCGCCGAACGTCACCTCGCTCACCTCGAGGTTCGTGCATTTCGTAGACACGAGCCGCGAGCTTGAGGCGCCGGAGGCCGCCATCCTTGAGCGGCTGCTGACGTATGGGCCCCGGATGGAGGGAGCACGGGGCGAGGACGCTGGCGAGCTCATCGTCGTCGTGCCGCGGGCGGGGACCATTTCGTCGTGGTCCAGCAAGGCCACGGACATCGCGCAGGTGTGCGGGCTGGACGCGGTGAGGCGCATCGAGCGCGGCATCGCGTATCGCATCGTCGCTTCGGCTCCGCTCGGCCGCGAGCAGCTCCAGGCGCTCGCCTCGGGCCTATTCGACCGCATGACCGAGATGGCCCTGTTCGACACGGCCTCCGCGGTCCAGCTCTTCGGCCATCACGAGCCGAAGAAGCTCTCGCGCGTCTCCATCGCGGAAGGCCGCGAGTCGCTCGTTCGCGCGAACCAGGAGCTTGGCCTTGCGCTCTCGCCGGACGAGATCGACTACCTGCTCGAGAATTTCCGCCGCCTCGGCCGCGACCCCTCGGACGTCGAGCTCATGATGTTCGCGCAGGCGAACTCCGAGCATTGCCGCCACAAGATCTTCAACGCGAGCTGGGTCATCGACGGCAAGCCCCAGGAAAAGTCGCTGTTCGCGATGATCCGCAACACGTACGCGCGCAGCCCGCACGGCGTGCTCTCGGCGTACAAGGACAACGCCGCGGTGATCGAAGGCGCGGACGGCGTGCGGTATTTCCCGGACCCGTCTAACAACGTGTATCGCGGCGTGCACGAGCCCATCGATATCCTGATGAAGGTGGAGACGCACAACCATCCCACCGCCATCTCGCCGTATCCCGGCGCGGCGACGGGCTCGGGTGGCGAGATCCGCGATGAAGGCGCCACCGGCCTCGGTGCCAAACCGAAGGCGGGGCTCACCGGTTTCTCGGTGTCGCATCTTCGAATTCCGGGCTACGAGCGGCCGTGGGAAGACGCGCCGGGCGAGCCGCCGTTCGGCAAGCCTTCGCGCATCGCTTCGGCGCTCGACATCATGATCGAGGGGCCGATTGGCGCGGCGGCGTTCAACAACGAGTTCGGGCGGCCTGCGATCGCGGGCTACTTCCGCACGTTCGAGCTGCCTGCTCCGGGTGACGACGCCAACCGCGTTCGCGGATATCACAAGCCCATCATGATTGCGGGCGGGCTGGGGAATATTCGCCGGCCGCAGGTTGAGAAGGGCGATGTGCCTGTCGGCTCGAAACTCGTCGTGCTGGGCGGGCCTGCGATGCTTATCGGGCTCGGCGGCGGTGCTGCGTCTTCGATGGGCAGCGGGGCGAGCACGGCGGATCTCGATTTCGCTTCCGTTCAGCGCGGGAACGCGGAGATTCAGCGGCGCGCGCAGGAAGTCATCGACCGGTGCTGGGCGCTGGGGGATGAGAATCCCATCGTTCTGATTCACGACGTCGGGGCGGGTGGGCTTTCGAACGCTGTGCCTGAAGTCGTCGCGCACAGTCATCGTGGCGCGCGCGTGGACCTGCGTGCTGTGCCGAGCGCGGAGCCCGGCATGTCGCCGATGGAGATCTGGTGCAACGAGGCGCAGGAACGGTACGTTCTTGCGGTCGCGCCGGATCGGCTCGAGAAGTTCGCGGCGATTGCGGAGCGCGAGCGTTCGCCTTTCGCGGTGATCGGCACGATCGACGACACCGGGCGGCTCGTCGTGCACGACTCGCTCTTCGGCAACAACCCGGTGGACATGCCCATCGACGTGCTGCTCGGCAAGCCGCCGCGCATGCTGCGCGATGTGAAGAGCGTGCCGGCCGCGGGCAAGGCACTCGACCTTTCGCGCATTGACTTGCGCGAGGCCGCGTATCGCGTGCTTCGCTTCCCGGCCGTGGCGGACAAGACGTTCCTGATCACGATTGGCGATCGCTCGGTCGGCGGCATGATCAGCCGGGATCAGATGGTGGGACCGTGGCAGGTGCCGGTCAGCGATGTTGCGGTCACCGTTGCGGATTACACCGGCAATGCGGGCGAGGCGATGGCGATGGGCGAGCGTACGCCCGTTGCCGTGCTGAACGGGCCGGCTTCGGGGCGCCTCGCTGTCGCCGAGGCGATCACGAACATTCTTGCGGCGGATGTGAGCTCGTTGTCGAAGATTCGCTTGTCGGCGAACTGGATGGCGGCGTGCGGTGAGCCGGGTGAAGACGCATCTCTGTACGCGACGGTGCGTGCCGTTGGCGAGGAGCTGTGTCCGGAGCTCGGGATTGCGATTCCGGTCGGCAAGGATTCGCTGTCCATGAAGACCACCTGGCGTGACGGGGATCGAAACAAGAGCGTTGTGGCGCCGGTTTCGCTCATCGTCTCGGCGTTCGCACCGGTTGGAGACGTGCGCAAGACGCTCACTCCGCAGCTGCGGACGGATCTTGGGCCGACGTCGCTGTGGCTCGTGGATCTGGGAGCGGGACGTAATCGGCTTGGGGCGTCGGCGCTCGCGCAGGTGTATCGCGAAATCGGCGATACGCCCGCGGACCTGGACGATCCGCAGCGGCTGAAGGCGTTCGCCGCGGCGCTGACGGAGCTGAAGGAAGCGGGGCTCGTGCTCGCGTATCACGATCGCTCGGACGGCGGGGTGTTCGCGACGCTTGTCGAGATGGCGTTTGCCGGGCACTGCGGGCTCGATGTCGTGCTGCCCGCTTCGGATACGTCGCCTGTCGCGCAGCTGTTTGCTGAAGAGCTTGGAGCGGTGATTCAGGTGCGCACCGCTGATGAGTGGCGTGTGTCCGCTGTGTTCGCGAAGCACGGGCTGGACGCGCTTTCGGCGCGCATCGGGAAGCCCGTGCCCTCTGCGGACGGGGCGGATGCGAGCGGGCTCCGCATTCGGATCGCGGCGGGCGGTCAGCGCTTCGACGAGTCGTGGGTGGATCTCCGGCGTGCGTGGTCCGAAACGTCGTGGCAGCTCCGGCGGCTGCGAGACGATCCGACGTGCGCGGACGAGGAGTTCGCGGCGGCCACCGCAGCGAGCGATCCCGGGCTCAGCGTCGCACTCACGTTCGATCCTGATGAAGACATCGCGGCGCCGTACATCGGCAAGGGCGCACGACCGGCCGTGGCGGTGTTGCGCGAGCAGGGCGTGAACAGCCAGGTGGAGACGGCCGCATGGCTGGAGCGCGCCGGCTTCGAAGCGCACGACGTGCACATGACGGACCTGCTCACCGGCCGGCGATCGCTCGCAGGGTTCAAGGGCATCGTGGCTTGCGGCGGCTTCTCGTACGGCGACGTGCTCGGCGCAGGGGAGGGCTGGGCGAAGTCCATCCTGTTCCACCAGGCCGTGCGCGACGACTTCGTACGATTCTTCGAGCGTAACGACACGTTCTCGCTCGGCTTCTGCAACGGCTGCCAGATGTTCGCGGCGTTGAAGAGCCTGATTCCGGGGACGGAGCTGTGGCCGAGGTTCGTCACCAATCGCAGCGAGCAGTACGAAGCGCGCTTCACGATGGTGGAGATTCTCGACTCGCCGTCCGTGGTGTTGCAGGGGATGAGCGGTTCGTTCCTTCCGATCGCCATCGCTCACGGTGAGGGACGCGCGGAGTTTGCGTCGGAGGCAGCGGCGGAGGCTTGTGCGAAGAGCGGGCTCGTATCGTTCCGTTACGTGAATCGCGACAGAACCGTCGCGACGACGTACCCGGCGAACCCCGGCGGCTCGCCTTACGGCATCACGTCAGTCACCAGCAAGGACGGCCGCGTCACCATCATGATGCCGCACCCCGAGCGCTCCACGCGGTACGTCCAGAACTCCTGGCGCCCCGATGGCGCCGGCGAGTTCAGCGGCTGGATGCGCCTGTTCCGCAACGCGCGCCGCTTCGTCGGCTGACCGACCAGCGCGGTCTGTTGCGGCTTGCCATGGCCGCGCGTTCAAAGCCATTTGAACCCGCGCGCCATTACGCCAAGCAGCGCGCCGGAGATAACGAGCCACCAGACCCGATCGATCCAACGACCTATCCGGAGCGATGCCACGGCCTCCTTCATCTCGCCGCGCAGGGATGCCACGGCATCCTTCATCTCGCCGCGCAGGGATGCCACGGCGTCTTTCATCTCGCCGCGGAGCTCGGCCACCTCGCCGCGAACCGCGGCCAGACCCTCCGTGAGCTGGACTCGCAGCGCGCCGACGGACTCCTTCACCGCATCGAGCTTCTCCTCCATGCGGGTCATCCTTACCTTGAGCTCGGTGACGTCGCTCTGCAGGTGCGTCACGTTAACTTCAAGGCGTGCAACACGCTCTTCCATAAACCCCTCGCTTTGAAAATGTCTTGCCGGAACTGCCATGTCGACCTCCCTTCCTTGGGGCGGAGTATGGACTCGCGGATGGATATGATCCACAGGAATAATCGTCAAAAAAGCGGGCATTTCTCTGCGGAAAAGCCGGCTTTTTCGATGTGCTGGCAGTAGCGCGTTCTGCGGGGAAACGCTGCGGGGACAGTCTTTGATTTTCTGCAGCGAGTTGCGACTAGTGCGGTGACGCGTGTATCCGCCACTAGATTTGTGTACGCTCGCTCCGCTCGCAGTGAAGTGAGCGAAGGATCGGCCTCAAGGATGAGAACCGCGTGGCCCGCAAGAAGAAAATCGGCCCGATACTCGGGGTCGGCGCACTGATCGTCGCGGCGGCAGCGGCCGTCGTGTACGCGAAGCGCGACCGGGAAGATCAGCCCAGGGCGAACTACACCATCGCGCCCGTCTCGCGCGGCGAGATCGTGCAGGCAGTGAACACCACTGGCCAGCTCGCACCGCTCGTCAGCGTGGAGGTCAGCTCTCAGATCTCCGGGCTCGTCACCGAAGTCAACGTGGACTTCAACAGCGTGGTGAAGAAGGGCCAGGTGCTCGCGCGCATCGATCCCTCCACCTATGTCCAGCGCGTCGCCCAGGCCGAAGCCGATCTTGCCGCCGCCGAAGCGAGCGCGGCGCTCGTGCGTCTCAGCGCGAAGCGCCTGAAGGACCTGCGCGAAAAAGACCTCGTCACCCAGGCCGATTACGACCAGATCGAAGCGCAGCTCGAGCAATCCCGCGCCTCGCTGCTCACTCGCAAGGCGGCGCTGGAGAACGCGCGCCTGGATCTCGAACGCTGCACGCTCACATCGCCCATCGATGGGGTCGTGATCTTCCGGCAGGTGGAGGTCGGCAAGACGGTCGTGTCGAGCTTCAGCGCGCCGACGCTGTTCGTCATCGCGCAGGATCTTGCGAAGATGCGCATCATCGCGCCGATCAGCGAGGTGGATGTCTGGGCTGTGCGGCCGGGGCAACCCGTTACGTTCACTGTCGACGCGATTCCCGACCGGACTTTCAACGGCCGCCTCACGCAGATCCGCAATCCGTACACGCCTTCGGAAAAGCAGACGACGCAGGCCGCCCAGCAAAGCACGATCACGAACTTCGACGGCGTCATCGAGGTCGACAATCCGGATCTCATTCTGCGGCCAAGCCTGACGGCGAATGTCTCCATCGTCGTGTCCCGCACCGACGACGCGCTCAGGATTCCGAACGGCGCGCTTCGCGTGCAGATCCCGCAGACGCCGGATATGCCCCGCCCTCCACCGATTCCGGTGGATTCGTCCGTGGATACCTCTGTGGTTTACCGGCTGCCCGGTGGGGATCGAAACGCCACTCCGCAGCCGGTGCTCGTGAAGCTCGGCATCACGGACAACATCAGTACGCAGGTGCTCGAAGGGCTGAATGAGGGGGACACGGTCATCACCGGCATTCCGACTCGCATCGAGATCCCACAACGCCGAGGCCTGTTCTAGCGTGCGAGCGGGACGCTCACGAGTGGGACCGCGGTCGGGGCTCGTGCGCGGGCCGTTGCGCGATGCGAAGGTGCAACCGGTTTCCCGCGCGGGGGAGGCTGCGCTACTGCGTGGAGGGCAGCCTGAGCGCGGGCGCGGGCTGCTACCCGGACTTGTGCCCGGGTGGGCGCGCGAAATGTGGCCGCAACTTGCTCGCGGGCTATTGTGCGGACTCGTGCTGTTGAATGCTTGGGCGCTTGCGAATGCGCAAGTTCAGCCCGCCCCTCAGGTGCCGCAGCCTCCGCCGGAGACACCCGGGGCTCTGACGTCGCAAGACCAGGTGCTCACGCTCGCCGAATGCGTGCGCCTCGCGCTTTCCCGCGGCTTCGATCTTGAGATCGAAAGTCAGTCCCTGCTCATCGCGCAGGACAATGTCCCGATCGCCCGCAGCCTGTTCCGCCCCATTTTCGCCGCGACGGCAGGCAAGTCCGTCGCACGCTCGGCCGCCGATGGCGACCTCGCCGCATCCCGGAACGACATCGTTGACTCCGGAGTGGGCGTCAGCCAGCGCACGCTCCTCGGCACACAGATCGCGCTCGATCTGCAAAACAATCGCTTCGAAACCGACCCTGCGGTCGCCGCTCTCAACCCAGCGTACACGGCGGACGCGACACTCCGTCTCCGCCAACCCCTGCTGAAAGGCTTCGGCACAAGGATCAACACGCAGGTGATCCGCCGCGCCGAGATCGGCCTCGACATCGCCAACAACAACTACGAAAGCCGCGCGCTCGATGTCATCCGAGACACCGAGAACGCCTACTATTTCCTGACCGGCGCGCGCGACCAGCTTCAGGTCTTCCGCTCAAGCCTCCAGCTCGCCCAGACACTTCTGAGCGAATCGCAATCGCGCCGGGCCGCAGGCATGGCGACGGGACTCGACGTGCTGCAAGCGGAGGTCGGCGTGGCAAATGCCCGCCGGGCCGTCCTGGAAGCGCAGAGAACGGTGCGCGCGAGCGAAGACGCGCTTGCATCACTGATCGGCCGGTTTCAGTTCGACACGCCTCTGGGGCCGACATCCGCGGAGGTGGATGCGACGGAGCAGGCCCTTCCGACCACCGAGAGCTCATACGAACGAGCGCTCGAACACTTCCCCGCGTTACAAAGCGCTCGCGCCGCGCTGGAAGTCGCGCGGCTCGATGTCGCCTTCTCACGCAACGACCTGCTCCCTTCGCTCGACCTGGATTTCGCAGTCGGCTTCAACGGCGACGACAGCACGCGCCGCGGGGCCTTCTCCGGAATCTCCCGGCCTGACGGGCACACGTGGCAGGCCGGTCTCACGATCACTTATCCCCTCGGCCGCGTAGCCGAAAAGGCGCGTTTCAGGCAAAGCCGATACGCGCTCACGCAGGCAGAGCTGCGAGCGAAGCAGCTGGAGCAGGATGTGCTCGTCTCCGTGCGAAACGCCGTGCGTGACGTTGAGACCAGCCGGGAGAGCGTAGATATCGCCGCGCAGGCTGCGGAGCTGGCCCAACGGCAATACGAGGCAGAAACCGAGCGATTCCGCGCCGGGCTCTCAACGAGCCGACGCGTGCTCGAAGCACAAACGGACCTGGAGTCGGCCCGCGTGGCAAACCTGCAAGCGCGGCTGGATCTCCAAACCGCGCGCGCGGCGCTGAGGCGCCTGGAGGGGACCTCGCTAGCGCGCTACGGCATCACGCTCGATGTGCCTCCGGCGCGCTGAGGCGCAGCCGCTGAGGGGTGGCGCACCGAGGCGCAGGCCTTCAACGTGCGCGGCGCCGCGGCGAGGGACGCCCGGGGGTAAGGCGGGGGCGCTTTGTCGCAGGGCACTGAGGCGCAGGCCTCTAAGGTGCGGGGCGCTGCGGCGAGGGATGCCGCGCTCCCGGTTAGTCGCGTTTCGCCCCCGGCAGGTTCGCGAGCTGCGCGCCGAGGTAATCCGACGTCGACTGCAGCTGCTGAAGCAAGCCATCGAGCGCCGTGAACTGCTTGCGATAGCGTGCTTCCAGCACCGCCATGCGCGCATCCAGCGCTTCCTTGTCGTCCTCGATCGTCTCCATCGTCTTGTTGAGCGACTGCGTGCGCGTGTCGAGCGCGCCACCAGTCTTCAGCATGTCTTCCAGATGCCGCGAAAGGCGAACGGCAACACCATTCTCCGAAGCAACAACCTTCGCGACCGCCGCACTGTCATTCTCCAGCGCCTTGTTCAGCTTGGCATCGTCGACGGCCAGCGTGCCGTCCACCTGGCGCGTGATCCCGAGCGACGCAAGCGTCGTGTACGCACCGGAAACGCCGTCGACACGGTTCGAGAGATCAAGGCCAATCTGGCTCTCGATCCCTCGGAGGAGGGCATCCCCCAGCAACGGCCCAGCCGCCTTGGTTGCCGCGTCATAGTTGCGCAGCTTCGCGAGGCTCGACTGAAGAGTGTTGTACGCCTGCACGAAGTTCGTAACGTTCTTCTTCAGCGTCTCCTTGTCCTCGCTCACCGTGAGGCTCGCGGGGACATGGGTGCTGTCAGACTCATTCTGCGGTGACGTCGCTTTGAGTGTGAGCGTCACGCCGTCGATGGCATCGCCGATGACGTTCGTCGCGCTCGTGTAATCGAACGATCCGATTTTGATATGCGCGTCCTGCGCGGCGGTCATCTGCTTCATCGTCGCCGTATCCGTTCCGGCGTACGCCAGCTGGGCGAGCCCGCCGTCGCCACCCGTAGCGGAAACGGCGATCGCGTTCGCCGCGCCGGTCTTCGACGACGTGAGTACCAGGCGCGTCCCTTCGCTGGTGTTGAGCAGAGTGGCCTGCACGCCCGTGTTGCCGGCCGCCTTGTTGATGGCATTGCGCACGCCGGCGAGCGTCTTCTGATCCTCACCGATCTCCACGTCGAACGTCGTCGTCCCATACGTGATCGTGAGAGTCCCGGTTCCAACCGTAGAGGTCGAACCTTCAGCGAACGGCCCCGACGCGAGCTGCTGCGCCTTCGCGAGCGCGAGAACCGTAATGTCGTAGCTGCCCGGCGCGGCCGTGCTCCCCGCGGTCGCGGTGAACACATCCTCGTTGCTCGAGCGGGCGGCGCGGGGCGTCGTGCTCGCAGGGGTTTTCAGCGCATCGACTGCCGTCTTGAAGGACGACAGTGCGCCTTTCAGCGTTGAGACGGCGGAGAGCTGGACAGTGGCCCGCGTTTCACGGGCGGCCAGCGGCGCGGAGTACTGGTTGCGCTCTTGCGTGATGAGCTGGGTGACCAGCGAGTTGACGTCGAGCGCCGATGTTCCAATCGCCATGAATCCGCCTTCAACTTCAGATGGAAATATCGATCAGCGCGTTGGGCTGGTTGCCCAGCGCGCGGGCGAGGCGCAGGGCCTCTTCATTCGGGATCTGGCGAATCACTTCACCGGATTGGGCATCGCGGACGGTCACGACGGTGTCGCCGGTGACTTCGTCCACGCTGAATTTCAGCTCGCGGCCGATCGACTTGAGATACGCCTCGATCTGCGAGGCCGCGGTTTTCATCGCATCCTGCAGGGCCTGCGCGCCATTCGCGGTCTTCGCGGTGGCGTCTGCGCCGCCTGGTGCCGGCGCCGTTTCGACGGGCGACTCCGCCGGCTTTTCCAAAGGAAATGCAGACGGCGACGGGGTAGTACCCGTCGCCGTCTGCTGTGACAAAGCTCTGATGAGCTCGATCAAGTGCTACCTCATGCCGATTACCGCAGCAGCGAGAGCACGTTCTGGGGCACAGAGTTCGCCTGTGCAACCATCGCCGTGCCGGCCTGCTGCAGGATCTGCGCGCGAGTCAGGGCCGCCGTCTCAGCCGCGAAGTCCGTATCCAGGATGCGGCTGCGAGAAGCCGCGAGGTTCTCGGACACAGCCTGCAAGCTGTTGATGGTGGACTGGAAGCGGTTCTGGATAGCGCCCAGCGTGCTGCGGAAGCTGCTGACCGCGGTCAGAGCCGAGTCGACGCTCAGCAGAACGTTGTTCGCACCATCCGTGGTTCTCACGTCGAGGCCGAACAGGGAGCCCTGCGCGGCCGCGTTCCCGTTTCCGACAGCCGTGGCGCCGGCGCCCGTGATCGTCAGGTCCTGGCCGCCCTTGATCACGACGTGGTTCGTCGCGTCGAGCGAAGCATAGACGCCGGAGACCTTGCTGTTGATCGCGTCGACGAAGTCCTGCGCCGTGGCGTACTGACCGGCCACGTCAACTTCGGTGCCGTTGCCGACCTTGATCTTGAACTCGCCGACAGTGTACTGAGCGATCGTCGTGTTCGCCGTACCGGGAGTACCCGAGCCGCCGATCGTGGCCGCGCCGGCGCCGCCGATCGTGATCGAGCCAGCGCCCGCCGCGCCCGCGGTGAACACGATCTGCGTGCCGTTCAGAGACGCCGTCACGCCGCTCGTGGCGAGGTCGTCGTTGATGTCGTCGACCATGTCGGACAGGCCGCCACCGCCAGTGTAGTCACCGTTGATGCTCACGTTGTCGGTGTTGCCGTTGAAGGTCACCGTGAACGTCAGCGGCGTGCCGCTGTAGTCGGTTGCGGTCTGGTTGGCAGACGTGAAGGTCGCCGCCGTGCCGCCAGTGGCCGTCCAGAGCGTGCTGGTGTCGACCGTACCGGTCGAGGTCGCAACCTTGCCGATGTCCGTCGCCTTCATGTTCGTGCTGGGGCCGAGCGTGACGCTGATCGTCTCGCCGACGTTCGCGCCGACCTGGAAGGTCGCGTTGCCGAACGTGCCGTCGAGGACCTTGCGGCCGTTGAACGACGTCTGCGCGGCGATACGGTTGATCTCCTTGATGCGCTCCTGCACTTCCTGGTCGAGAGCGACGCGGTCGTCATCGCTGTTCGTCGCGTTGGCCGACTGCACGGCGAGCTCGCGGATACGCTGCAGGTTGTTCGTGACCTCCTGCAGGGCGCCTTCCGTGGTCTGCGCGAGCGAGATGCCGTCGTTCGCGTTGCGCACGGCCTGGTTGAGGCCGCTGATCTGCGTCGTCATGCGATCCGAGATCGCAAGGCCGGCCGCGTCGTCCTTCGCGCTGTTGATGCGCAGACCCGACGACAGACGCTGGATGGCGGTCTGCATCGCCGTGCCGGACGTCGTGAGGTTGCGCTGAGCGTTCAGCGACATCACGTTCGTGTTGATTACCTGGGGCATGAACCTAACTCCTCAATTTGAACCTGACCCCGTTACCACATCGCCCGGAGCCCTTGGCTTGCCTGCGGTCGCCCCACTTGGGGCGCTCTCGCGTTCTGAGCCCTGTATCGGTGCCGGCAGGGGGAACTTGAGGCTCGGGGAATGCGGACTTCAGACGTGCGTCACGTTTCCTTACAGGTAGTTGAAGAGGTTGAGGCCGGAGATCTTCGCGTACGACTGCTGGGCAGCCTGGAGGCCCGCCAGCTGGATATTCAGAGTTGTGATCGCCTCCGCATAATCCAGGTCGCGAATCTGCGAGAGCTGGGTTTTCAGGTCCAGCTGCCGGTCGGCCTGCGTGTCCACCGCGTCGCTGAGCACCGAGAGGCGCGCGCCAACTTCTGAACGGATGTCTCGCAGACGTTCCATTGCGTTGTCGATCTGCGCGATCGTGTTGCCCATCTCCGTCGCGAACAATGCGTTCTGAGCGGTCGAATCGCTGGACCGCTGCAGGCTCGCGAGCATGTTGTTCACCGTAGTGAACATATCCTCGGTGCCGCTCGGGGAGACCGTGAACACGTCGTTCGTTTCGGGAGTGCCGTCGATGCGCACTTCGATGCCGTTGAAGGCAATCGAGCCGCCCTGCGAATAAGTACCCGTGGCGATCTCGGTGGCCGTGCCATCGAGCACGCGGTAAGTCGTCGGGCTCGTGAACTCGATGGTGTAGTTATCCGGAGTCCACGCAGTCATGTTCACGACGCTGCCGCCGTCGATCGTTCCGCCGCCGGTGTTGGTCCCCGCGGCTCCCGTGACGAACGTGCCGTTCCCTTGCTTGATCTGCATGAATACGTATGAGCCCGCGTGCCCGTCCGTAACACGCTGCGAGGGGCCGGTTTGCAGCACGCGCGTGCCTTCGTCACCGTTGTAGGTCACGGCGGTGCCGTTCACGGCGAAGGGGCGCGTCATCGTCGAATAGCCGGAGAAGAGGTACTCGCCGTTCGTGTCGCGACGGTTCGCGATATCGACGAGATCCTGCAGGCGAACCTGTACTTCGGACATGATCGAGCGGCGCGCGGCATCGTCGAGCGTCGGGTTGTTTGCTGCGACGGCCAGGTCGCGCACCCGCTGCAACAGCGAGCCCGCGTCCGTGAGCGCCTGTTCCTCGAACGACAGACGGTTCGTCGCCGCGATCGTATTGCGCTCGTGCTGCTTCGACTCCGCGAGGGCGCGGTCGATTTCGAGCGCCTGCGCGGCGCCGATCGGATCGTCGGCCGGCGTGATGATGCGCGAACCGGATGCAATCTGGTTCTGGGTTTTCGCGAGGGCAGTGCTCTTCGCCATGATCTGCGCGAGCGCCGCGCCGTGAAAGCCTGCGGTCGAGATTCTCATGATCGATCAGCCTCTGCTGGTCGCGGCGAGCAGCGTGTCGAAGAGGCTGCTCGCGACGCGGATCATCTGCGCGGCGGCCTGGTACGCCTGTTGGTACTTGATCAGGTTCGCCGCTTCTTCGTCGAGATTGACGCCGGAGATGGCGTCGCGTGTGTCCGCCGCCTCCTTGTGCACGATTTCCTGCGCATCGCGGCTCGCCTGAGCCTGTCGCGTAACCGAACCAACCTGGCCGACGAGCCGGCTGGTGGCCTGATTGAGAGACGTGGTGCCGTTCTCGATGACCCCTCGCGAAAGCGAGTCGGCCAGCGCCAGGGCATTGCGGTTGTCGCCAGTGCCGCCGGTGTTGTCGCTGATGGTGAACGTGTCACCCGCGGCTGGTGCGCCGGAGATGCTGACTTCGGCGCCATTCACGACGAACGGCTGGCCCGGCGTGTAGGTAAAGGTGCCAGTCACGCCGCTGATGGTGTACGTCGTCGCGTCGACGAAGGTGATCGTGCTCGTGGACCGAAGAGCGTTCGGGTCGCTGGCGTCGACGACGCGGCCCGCGGAGATCGTTCCGGTGCCGGTGTTCGTCGCGCTGGCGGACGTGCGGAACGGAGCCGCTGCCGCGATTCGCGACGGGTCGGAGATGAGCACGTCGAGCCCGGTGGTGGCGGCACGCGTCGGGCGGATCATGTAGCGATCGCCGGTCTGCGAGCCGGCGGGCACTTCGATCGAGAGGCCATTCACGAGGAACGGATCGGCGTTCGTGCCGCTGCCGGTCATCGGGACCTGCGCGCCGGTGGCCGCGTTGCGCAGGACCCATCCGGTGCCGGTGTTCTGCAGGACGTAATCGTCGGTCGTGAGCGCTTCCGTGTCGGTGCGCAGAACCGTCGGCAGTCCAGTGCCCGTATTCGAGCTGGCGCCAAGCGTTTCGACGCCGCCCACGCGGAAGAGGTCGGTGCCCATCGCACCGCTGAGATCGATGCCCGAGCGATGCTGGGCGTTGATCGTCTCCGTGAGCGCGACGCTGATCCGGCCGAGCTCGTTGCGCGTGGGATCGAGCACTTCGCTGCGGAACGCGATGGCGCCGCCGAGCGAACCGCCCGAAATCGTCCTGGTGATGTCCGAAAGCGCACCGCCCGGGCCGCGCAGGGCGACGTTGTGACGCGTCGGGTCGAAAGGATCCGTTGTCGTCACGACTGCGGAGGCTTCCTTGCCGACGACGAGCGGTTGCCCGCTGCCCGTGAATACGTTGATCTGGCCGTCCGGCTGCTGGACCGTGCTGATGTCCAGGTGAGCGCTCAGGTTGTCGAGCAGCATGTCGCGCTGATCCAGCAGGTCGTTGGGCGGCTGGTGCGTGCGCGCGTATGCGGCGGCGATTTCGTCGTTGAGCTTCGCGATTCCCTGCGTAAGTGTCGTGATTTCCGACACTTCGCCCGTAATCTGCGCCTCGATCTGCTGGCCGGTCTGCGCGAGCTGCGCATCGTAGGAACGGAGGCGGTCCGCGAGCCCGTTCGCCTCGCTGATGAGCACCTGCCGCGCCGAAGAATTCGTCGGGTTGTTCGCGACGTCCTGCAGGGCGTTCGCAAACTTTTGCAGCGAGGGCGTGAGGCCGGTGGTCGTGTTGGAGAACAGGTTGTTCACCCTGTTCATCAGGGTCGAATACGTGTCCAGGTGGCTGAACGAGCTCGAAGCGACGCGTACCTGGTTCGAGACCATGTCGTCGTACAGGCGACGGGTCGTCGCGACGTTCACGCCCTGGCCGACCCAGCCGTTCCCGAACCCCTGGCTGGGGCGGGTCACGAGCTCGACGCGCTGGCGGCTGTAGCCCGGCGTGCCGACGTTCGCGATGTTATGGCTCGTCGCGTCGATGGCACGCTGGAACGCGAGCAGGCCGGTGATGCTGGTTGAAAGGAAGTTCGACATGCCGGCCTCAGCGCGTGGCGGTCGTGGGGTTCATCGGCGAATCGGCCGAAGACTTGAGCGAAGTCGCGGAAATCGGCAGATTCTGTGTAATCGCGGCGATCTTCTGCGCGTAGGCGGGATCGGTGGCATAGCCGCCTCGCTGCAGTCCGGCGGCGAACGCACTCACATCGCTGCCGGTATTGAGTGCGTCGGCGTAGCGCGGGTTGTCTCGCAAAAGCGCTACATAATCGCGGAAGCTTTCTTCGACGGAGTCGTAGGCGCGGAATTTCGCCTGGCGCGGCACGGGGATGCCGCCTTCGAATTCGAGTGTGCGGACGGAGACGCTGTTGCCGTTCCAGCTGTCGCCGGCTTTGATGCCGAAGAGGTTGAAGCTGGGGTTGCCTTTGGCGTCGCAGGGGAGGGACTTGCCCCAGCCTGTTTCGAGCGCTGCCTGCGCGAGCAGGTGGCGTGGGTCGACGCCCAGCTCGCGACCGGCCTCTTCGGCGCAGGGCCAGAGCTGGGTGAGGAAGTCCTCACGGGATTTCACGATGGAAGACGCACTGATCGACGACCCAGTGTCGGGCCCTCTTGCGCCGCGCGCGGGGGCAAGAAAAGAGGTGGGCTCGATTTCGGCGCTCCCAGAGGCGCCGATGCGAAGCGCGCCCTTCTTGCTGGCGACACCAGCGGCGCTCGAGAGCGGATCCGTGCCGCTGCCAGTGCTGATGCCGGAGCCAGCGCCCGTGCCCGTGCCGGCAGCGGCGTCACCTTCAGCGCCCTCAGGTACGAGCCCTGCGCGTGTCAGTTGCTGGACGAGCAGGTCCGCGAGCCCAAGGCCGCGGCCCTTGGTGAGCTCGACGGCGAGCTGATCGTCGAACATGCCTTGATAGAACTCCTGCTGCTCGCTGCCGAACAGCGAATCCCCAAAGCTCGCCTGTCGCATGCTCGACAGCATCATCTTCGCGAAAATGCTTTCGAACTGCCTCGCCACCTCGCGCAGCGTGCCCGGATCCTGCGCGCGCGCGTCGCGCTTGAGCGCGGCGAGCCCCTGCAGGTCGGTGTAAACGCTGGGATCGGCGACGGGCGAGGTCATATCACCACGAGTTCCGCGCGCAGCGCGCCGGCTTCCTTGAGCGCTTCGAGAATAGCGACGAGGTCACCCGGTGCGGCACCCACCTGGTTCACCGCGCGAACGATCTCGTCCAGGTTCACACCGGCGTTGAACACGAACATGCGTGCCTCACCCGGTTGGCCTACATCCAAAGAGGAGCGAGGCGTAACGACCGTCTGCCCGCGACCAAACGCGTTGGGCTGGCTGACGTCCAGACGCTCCGTAATCGTCACCGAAAGTGAGCCGTGGGCCACCGCAGCCTGCGTCACTCGCACCTGCGAGCCGATGACCACTGTGCCCGTGCGCGAATTCACGATCACGCGCGCCGGCGCATCGCCCGGCTGCACCTCGATCCCTTCGAGCGTCGAAACGTACGCAATGCGCTGGTTAGGATCGACAGGCGCGAGCACCTTCACCGATACCGCATCCACCGCCTCGGCAGTCCCATCACCCAGCAGGTTGTTGATGGCGCCCGCCATGCGGGCGGCAGTCGTGAAGTCCGGCGTATGCAAATTGAGAACGATGTTCTGCGACGTCGCGAAGCTCGAGGGTACTTCGCGCTCGACCGTCGCCCCGTTCGGAATGCGTCCGCCGCTTGGCACGTTCAGCGAAATCCGCGAGCCGTCCCGTCCGTTCACGCCGAAGCCGCTGACCACAACGTTCCCCTGCGCGATCGCATAAACCTCGCCGTCGGCGCCACGCATGGGCGTCATGAGCAGGCTGCCGCCGCGCAGGCTGCCGGCGTTGCCAATCGACGCGACCGTGATGTCGATGGTCTGGCCAGCCTTGGTGAAAGCGGGCAGGTCCGCCGTCACGACGACAGCGGCCACGTTCTTGAGCTGCGGATTCACGTTGTCCGGAATCGTCACGCCGAACTTCGCCAGCATGTTCCGGATGCTCTGGATCGTGAACGGCGCCTGGCTCGTCTGGTCGCCCGTGCCGTCGAGCCCAACGACGAGGCCGTATCCGATGAGCTGGTTCGTGCGCACGCCCGCAACGGAGGCGAGATCCTTCACCCTGTCCGCGCGCGCAGTCTGCACGCCGCCAAGGAAGGTGAGTGCGGCTACGAGCGCAAACATGCTCAGGGCGGCGCGAAGCGACGGCCCCGGCGACATCTGCGGTGCCGAGCGGATCGCGCGGCTGGACTCGAGCGCGCGGCTGTTGTTGGTGATTGTTGGCTTCATAAACAGGTGTTGTAGCTGCGAGCGCGCTCTCAAAACGGCATCAGCGGCGAGTTGAAGAACCGCGCGAGCCAGCTGGGCTTGTTCGCATCAGCGAGCGGCCCTTTGCCGCCGTAGGAAATCGAAGCATTCGCGACCTTCGTGCTCTCGATCGAGTTGTCCGGCTGGATGTCGATGGGACGCACGACGCCCTGGATGCGGATGTACTCACGCCCCTGGTTGATGCCGATCCACTTCTGTCCCCGCACGAGCAGGTTCCCGTTCGGCATGCGCCTCACGACTGCGACCGTGATGTCACCCTCAAGCCGATTGCTCTGCGCGCTGCCGCCGCTGCCATCGAACGCGTTGTCGTTATCCATGGACATTTCGAGGACCGGCGTGCCGTTCACCGTCACGGGACGGCCCGCGATGGTCGGCCCCGGCAGGCTCACCGACGTCTTCTTGGACGTGGTCGTGCTGGAGCTCTTCGAAGCATTCGTGCTTTCGACAAGACGAATCGTCACGATGTCGCCCACGCGACGAGCGGTGGCGTTCTCGAACAGCGAGACTTCGCGGCCGGCCTGGTAGATGGCCCCATTCTGAGCCACCGTCTCCTGGGGCTCCGGCCAGGGCTCGTCCGGAAAATCGTCCATGACGTCATGCGTGGCGCACGCGGAAACGAGCAGGGCCGCGGCCACCGCCACGGCGCGCACGAGATTCCGGTTAATAAAGGAGAGCATCCGGTGGAGCCTTACAGGTTGTTCGTGACGTACTGGAGCATCTGGTCCGTCGTCGAGATCGCCTTCGAGTTCATCTCGTAGGCACGCTGGGTTTCGATCATGTTCACCAGCTCTTCGACGACATTGACGTTCGAGCTTTCGAGCGCGCCCTGCTGGAGCTGGCCGAGCCCGTTGAGGCCCGGCGTGCCGGGCTGCGCCGGGCCGCTGGAAGCCGTCTCGAACACGAGGTTTTCGCCACGCGCCTCAAGGCCCGTGGGATTCACGAAGTCGACGAGCTGAAGCGTGCCGATCTGCGTCGGGTTCGTCTGCCCGGGCAGCTGCGCGCTCACGACGCCATCCGAGCCGATCGCGATGGACAACGCGCCCTGCGGGATATTGATGCCCGGCTGAACGCGATAGCCGCTCGAAGTGACGAGCTCACCCTGCGCGTTGGTCTGGAACGCACCGTCTCGCGTGTATCCGGTGGTGCCGTCCGGCATCTGGATCTGAAAGAAGCCACGCCCTTCGATCGCCACGTCCAGCGCATTGCCGGTCGTGAGCAGATTGCCCTGCGTGTAGCTCTTTTCCGTGGACACGACGCGAACGCCGGTGCCGAGCGACACACCGCTGGGCGATGTCGTGTCCTGCGAGGTCGCGGCGCCGACCTGCTTCACGTTCTGGTAGATCAGGTCCTCGAACGTGGCGCGGCCCTTTTTGAAGCCGTTCGTCGCGACGTTGGCGAGGTTGTGCGACGTGACGGTCATGCGCGTGTTCTGCGCGTCGAGACCGGTCTTGGCTGCCCACAGTGCTGGATTCATTTAAGGATTCCTCAGGTACGCAGAAGTTGCGCGGCCGTGGCGGCGTTGTCTTCTGCAGTTCGGATGGCTTTCACCTGCAGCTCGAAGTTGCGGGCGAGCTCGATCATGTTGACCATGGCTTCGGCGGCATTCACGTTGCTCGACTCCAGCACGCCGGAGGCGATGCGGACGCCGGCATCCGCCGGAAGATCCGCGCCGTCGCGCGAGCGGAAGAGGCCGTCCTCGCCGCGGACGAACTGTTCTCTCGGCCCGTTCACGAGCTTGATGCGGCCGACGGTCGCCGTTGTTTCCGGCCCCTGTCCGAGCGGCACGATCGAGATCGTTCCATCGGCGGCAATCACGATCGACGAGTTCGGCGGGACGCTGATCGGGCCGCCGTCGCCCAGCACGGGAAGGCCCGCGCCGTTCAGCAGCTGCCCGTTCGGATCGACGCGCAGATCGCCGGCCCGCGTGTAAGCCTCGCGGCCGTCGCGCGCCTGCACGGCGATGAACCCGTCGCCCTGTATCGCAACGTCCAGGTCCCGCCCGGTCGACATCTGCGCGCCAACGGTGGAATCCCAGCCCGTCGTGCCGTTCGTTGCGTATACGCGCGAGGCGTATCCGGAGCCGACCACCTCGCGGCTCTGGAAAGCCGACATGTCCGCGCGGAAGCCTGTCGTGCTGGCGTTCGCGAGGTTGTGGCTGTTCGCGGTCTGCGCGCGCAGCGTCTCCTTCGCTCCCGTCATCGCAACGTAAAGGAACCGATCCATTCAGGTTTACCGGATGTTGATGATGGTCTGGGTGATCGAGTCGGCCGTCGAGATCATCTGCGCATTCGCCTGGAAGTTGCGCTGAGCGGTGATCATGTTGACGAGCTGCTCGGTGATGTCGACGTTCGAAGCTTCGAGCGCGCCGGCCTGCACGAGCCCGTAGCCCGAGTTGCCGGCAACACCGCGAATCGCCTGGCCAGACGCGAACGTCTCCGCCCACGCCGTATCGCCGAGCTGCTGCAGGCCCTGCGGGTTCGCGAAGTTCGCGACCGCGATCTGCCCGAGCGGATTCGAGCGGCCGTTCGTGAAGCGCGCCTGCACGATGCCGCTCGAGTCGATGTCGATGCCGATGAGGCGGCCGGTGGTATAGCCGTTCTGCGTCACCGAGTTGACGGTGAAGTTCTCGCCGTACTGCGAGGTTTCGCGGAAGTCGAAAGTCATGTCGATGGGCGCGGCGCCGGTGGTCGGGTTGTACGTGGGCCACGTGATCTGGCCGCCCGTCGGAGTCGTGAGAATGCCGGTATCTGTGTACTGCAGGGCTTCGGGACCACCCGCCGGGGCGCCATCGACGTAGAGATACGATTCCCACGCGTTATCCGCGGCGCCCTTGACGAAGTACATCGAAGCCGTGTGCGCGGCGCCGAGCGAGTCGTAGATCGTCAGCGACGTCGCATGATTGAAGCTCGTGGTGTCCGTCGGCGAGAAGGTGGGTGTCGGCGGCTGAGTGGCGCTCGCCGGCAGGTTCAGCAGCACGTTGACGCGCGAGGTCGCCGCCGGCGCGCTGACGCCGGTGCTCAGGTTGAGATCCGAGAGGCCGCCGGTGTTGAAGCCACCGTTGGCGAGCGGCGGATACACCTGCAGGCGCTGCTGCTTGGCGTTGACCACATAGCCTTCGTTGTTCACCTGGAAGGCGCCGGCGCGCGTGTAGGAGAGGGCGCCGTTGTCGTTGAGGACGAAGAAGCCCTGGCCGCTCATCGCAAGATCCAGGCTGTTGTCCGTGAAGTCGATGTTGCCCTGGGAGAACTGCTGCGAGACGTTCGAGACGCGCACACCGTTGCCGATGGCCGTCGCGCTGACGCCCTGCTGGGACGTGGCGAAAAGGTCAGCGAATTCCGCGCGAGAGCCCTTGAAGCCGGCGGTCGCGACGTTGGCGATGTTATTCGCCGTCACGGTGAGGTCTGTCGACGCGGCGTTGAGGCCCGAGAGCGCGAGACGGAAAGGCATTGTCGATTCTCCTGGAAAGTTGTTCTGGCGTGCGTCAGAGGACGCGGCGGACGTCGGTCAGCGGCACCGCGCCCGTGCTGGTGTTCAGTGTGAGCGAACCGCTCGACGGATCGATCGTGACGCTGGAGACGCGACTCACGATCATCGTGGGGAGCGAGCCCGTTTCGCCGTTCGCAGACGCGACGGTTTCGAAGGTGTACTTGCCCGCAGGCACGGCAACGCCAGTGTTGGTCTTGCCGTCCCAGGTGAAGTTGTTGAGGCCCTGGACGGGATCCTTGATGTCGAACGTGCGCACCTGCTGGCCGGCCGAGTCCTTCACGATGACCTTGATCGAGGTGATGCCTCGCGGCGCTTCCACAGCACCCGTGACGGTTTCACCGGCTTCGATCGTGTTCTTGTCTGCCACGGCAAGCACGTCGTGTCCGACGAGGCTCGAGCCGTTCAGGAGCTGCGTCGAGCGCAGCGAATCCGAGAGTCCCTGGATGGACTTCTCCATGTTCTGCACGCTCGTCACCTGGCTGAACTGCGCGAGCTGGCTCATGAACTCCGTCGGATCCTGCGGTTTCATCGGGTCCTGGTTCTTGAGCTGCGCGATCATCAGCTTCAGGAAGGCGTTCTGGCCTAGCTCGTCGTTCTTCTGCGCGGCCTGCGGGCTCGTCTTGCTGCCGTTGAGGAAGGCGTACGGGTCGACGCTGCTTGTCGTGGTCATCTAGATGTCCTCGTGAGCCCTGTTACTGGCCGAGCCGCAGCGTCGCGAGCATCAGCTCCTTCGACGTGTTCATGACTTCGACGTTGTTCTGGTACGCGCGCGAGGCGGAGATCATGTCGACCATCTCCTCCACGACGTTCACGTTGGGCGCGTACACGTAGCCTTCGGCGTTCGCGAGCGGGTTGCCGGGTTCGTAGCGCGCGGTCGGCGCCGCCTGGCTCTCCATGATCGTCTTCACTTTGACCGCGGCGTTGCCGCCGTCCGGCGACTGCATCGCCGACTTCACGGCCTCGAAGATCGGGTGGCGTGCCTTGTAGACCGCATTCGGATCGCCGCTGATGCTGTCCGCGTTCGCGAGATTGCTCGCGACCGTGTTGAGGCGGACGGACTGCGCGGACATGCCGGAGCCTGCGACGTCGAAAATCTTGAAGGAGGGCATGGTTCGCTAGCCTTGTTGGGTTTGAGCCTTCGGGGGGAGTGCCGTTGCGACTGGCGCGCGCGTTACTGGCCAGTGATGGCGGTCATGAGTCCGCGGAATCGCGCGGACAGGAAGGAGAGCGTCGCCTGGAAGCGCACGGCGTTCTCCGCGAAATTCGCTTGCTCCATCTGCACGTCGACGGTGTTGCCGTCGAGGGAGGGGGCGAGGGGCATGCGGTACTTCAGGTGCGCGTTCGATTCGCCCGTTGCGTCGATGGCGTTACTGATCTGATTGGCGTGAGTGGTTTTCAGCGCGACGGGTGCATTGGGGCCGGCGGTGCCGCTCGCTTGCGCGAGGGCCGCGCGGAAGTCGATGTCCCGTGCCTGGTAGCCCGGCGTGTCCGCGTTCGCGAGATTGCGCGCGAGCACTTCGGTGCGCTGGCCGCGGATCTTCAGGGCGTCTGCATGCACGCCGAGATACGCGTCGAGGTTGAAAGGCATTGTTCCGGTCCCGCCAAATAAATGACTGACAGGACCAAAGCAAAACGAATGCCAGAAGGGAAAAACGCGCTGCCGTCACGCTGCGACGGCAATCAGGCTCGAGGAATCGTGATGCGCGTCACCGGGGGCGGCAAGAGCTTGCCGCGCGCGGCACGACAAAGCGGCGCGATCTCGCCGCTTGTCTTCGCTGCTTCTGTAACGGCGTATGCCTTACGAACTTGAGAAGAGGGGAGGCCGCCCGGCGATTGAGGGCGTCCTCTCTTCACGATCTGGCCCGCCACTTGCAACTCCCCCACCCACTATGACCTTGGTGTCGACAACCCGACGCGTCGTGACGTGCTTCGCACTCGCCCCCGCCCTCTACTCAGTGGCGCACGCGAGCTCGAACACCTACGTGCAATCCCTGGACACAATCCGCGCGACCGCCCAGTCGTACGTGAAGGATCACGTCCCCAACACGCGCCCCGGTGCTGTTCATATAACAGTCGGCGCACTGGACTCACGCCTGCGTCTCGCAAACTGCAGCGAGCCGCTCAAAGCAGCACTGCCCGCCGGCGCGTCGTTCCGCGCTCGCATGACAGTCGCCGTGAGCTGCCCTACAGCCAGCTCCCATTGGACCGTATACGTCCCCGTAACCATCGAAACAGAAACGACCGTACTCGTTCTGAAGCATGCGGCAGGACGCGGAGTGAGACTCACATCACAGGACGTGGAAGTGCAGACGCGAATGGTCTCCGGCCCGGCCGATGATTATTTGACGGATGTGGCCGAGCTCTCCGGCCGCACCCTGAAACGTCCCCTGGGCGCCGGAGCCGCACTCACGGCCAGCGCCATGATGGCGGACTCCGTGATCCGCCGCGGTCAGCAGGTGACCCTGCTGGCGTCCACCGGCGGCATGGAGGTCCGGGCCCGCGGGGTCGCGATGTCCGATGCGCCGGCGGCAGGCAGGGTGAAAGCCCAGAATCTGTCCTCAGGCCGGATCGTCGAGGGGATAGTGGAGAGTTCCGACGTGATTAGAGTCTCACCCTAAAGTATTCGCCATGGCAGTCGATATATCTGGCACGGGATCCAGGAGACCTGACGTGACCAGCAAAATCAACGGCATCGAAAATCGCAGCACCGGGCCGGCAGGCTCGGCTCGCGCCGTTGAGCGCGTGCGGGACGCGGTCAGCCAGCCGAAGACGGCTGAGAAGGATTCGGGCGAAGTGCACATAACGGGCGCCGCCCGTCAACTCATCGACCTCGAACAGATGGTGAAGGATATGCCAGCCGTGGACGAGGCCAAGGTGGCCGCCATTTCCGCCGCCCTCGAGCAGGGGACCTACAAAGTCTCCGCGGAGAAGGTGGCGGACGGTCTCCTGCAGATCGAGCAGGCGCTCGCGCCTCTCAGTGGCGAAAGGTAGGACTTGTTGGAACCCGCTGCCTGCCGCGAAGCCCTCGCGTCGATTCTTTCCACGGAAGCTTCCGCTCTCACCGAGCTTGCGGGCTTGCTCGAGCGCGAGCACGGACTGCTTGAAGCGAACGATGTGGATTCTCTCGAGCGCGTGATGGAAGAGCGCCAGGAAACCGTGGGTCGCCTTCTGCGCGCGGAAGACGAGCGCAGGAATCTTTGTCGAATGCATGGTCGCGAGCCGGATGCCGCGGGTTCGGAGCAGCTCATGGCCTGGTGCGACCCGAGCGGCACGCTTCGCCCTCAGTGGGCGCAATGCGCGAGCGGCGCGGCCCGCTGCCGCGAGCTCAACGATCGCAACGGCGCGCTCGTGATGGCGCGCATGAAGCGCGTCGAAACCCTCCTCGGCGTCCTCACCGGCAAGGCGCAGGAAACTCCGACGTACGGCCCGAAGGGTGCCTACGCCGCGCCCCGCGCCGGCCGCGTACTCGCGACAGAAGCCTGACGCTTCGCGGACTCTGTAGTCCTCGCGCGCGATCTGGTCCTCGCACGCCGCTAGGCCAAGCCTCGATCAGCTCGATTTCCGCCTCGCAGCCGGTGGCAGTCATTGCATGTCGGCGCGGTCATCGAGAACCTTCCGTCCAACACTCATTTCGATTTTGACGTCGTGGCGTCCATGAGCGCGGAGGAGCGAGCGCAGCCCGGCAATGCCTTCACGTATGTGCTTCTCCGCCCCGGTACGGACGTGCGGAAACTCCAGGATCGCATGCCGGATTTCGTACGACGGCACGTCACTGAGGTCGTCGCCAACGAGGCTCTGTTCAGACGCATCGAGCTGAAGTGGGTCGCCCTGCGCGACATCCACTTCCTGCCGCCGGGCGTCACGGACATGAAGGCGCCTTCCGACCGGCGCACGGTCGGCGCGCTGATCGTCATCGGGTTCCTGATCCTCTTCGTTGCCGGGAGCAACTTCGTGAGCATGATGACGGCGCGCTCGGCCCGTCGCGCGATCGAGGTCGGCGTGCGCAAAGCTGTGGGCGCGACGAGGCAGCAGATCGTCGTCCAGTTCCTGGGCGAATGCCTCTTCTATGCGGGACTGGCTCTCGCCGTCGCCATGCTCGCCGTGGAAGGGGCGCTTCCCGGCTTCAATGGCTTTCTGCAAAGAGAGATCGCGTTCGATTACATCCGCGAACCGGCGCTGGGCGCCGCGATCGCGGCGGCATGGCTCGCTGTAGCGCTCGCGGCCGGCGTATATCCCGCGTTCATTCTGTCGATGTTCCGTCCCGTCACCGTACTCAAAGGCGTGCTATCGCTCCCGGGCGGTCCGGGTCGACTGCGCAACGCCATGGTCGTGCTGCAATTCGGAGTGCTGGTGGCGCTGATCGTCTCGACGATCACGATCTACCGTCAGACCCGATTTGCGCTGGAGGACCAGCTACGCGTCCCGGGCGACGAAACGTACGTCATGCGGGTTCCATGCGTCGCGCAGTTCGGCTTTCGCAGCGTGTTTCGTGATGTCGCCCGGCAGATACCCGGTGTTCGAAAGGCTGCCTGCGCATCGGACTCGGCGCTGCAGACGGACCGGGCCGGCTCGCTTTTCAAGCTCCAGGACGGGCGCGAGGTCAACCTGAATCCGGGTCACGTCGACGTCGACTTCTTCGATGTGTTTGGGATACAGCCCATCGCCGGCCGCGTGTTCGACGATCAGCATGGCGAGGACAGCATTGCTGTTGATCCCGCCGCACGCGCGAATCCTTCAATCATCCTGAACGAATCCGGAGCGAGAGCGCTGGGCTACGCGAATCCGCGCGATGCGTTGGGGAAGACTCACTATTGGCATCGCTTCGGCCCGCAGCCGGGAAACAGCGGCGGTATCACGCAGGAACCGCAGCCTTCGCAGGTTATCGGGATCGTCCCGGATTTCACGATCGGCTCGGTGCGGAACGCGATCGAGCCGACGGTGTACTACATCCAGCCGCAAGCGAGCTTCGCGCTCGCGCTGAAGCTCGATGGGCAGCGGATCGCGGAAACCATGCGCGCGCTGGAGGCGGAGTGGAAGAAGGCCGCGGCCGGCGGGCCGATCATCGGCCAGTTCATGAGCCAGGTCCTCAACGAGCGGTATGCGGACATTCAGCGCCAGACGAAGCTGTTCGCCGCGTTCTCCGCTGTCGCGATCGTGGTAGCGGCGCTTGGGCTTCTGGGGCTTGCCGTGTTTACCGCCGAACGGCGTACGCGCGAGATCGGACTGCGCAAGGTCATGGGCGCGAGCCGCTCGGATATCCTTCGCTTCATCGGATGGCAATTCGCCCGGCCGGTCATGGTCGCGAACCTCATCGCGTGGCCCGCCGCGTGGTTCTTCATGCGGCGATGGCTCGACGGGTTCGCTTATCACGTCGATCTGGGCTTCACGTCGTTCATCGCCGCCAGCGTACTAGCCGCATGCATCGCCCTCGTCACCGTTTCGGGTCACGCGCTGGTCGTCGCGCGGGCGCGACCGGCCGAGGCGCTGAGATACGAGTGAGCGACGAATCGACCGAGTCTGCGGCGGGCACCTTCTATAAACCCGCACAGGCATGCCGACTGTCGAGTTGACGCCAGCGGAGTGCTATCGTGGCGCCGCCGGCGGGGGACCTTCCGCGCCTTGACGTCCAAGCGAGTGAACCATGTCTGACGCGGTTGATTTCCTCAATGGGCTGATCTGGAGTCAGGCGCTCATCTATCTGTGCCTCGGCGTGGGCCTCTATTTCTCGATCCGCACACGCTTCATGCAGGTGCGGGGCTTCACGGAAATGGTGCGTCTCATGTTCCGGGGGCAGAAATCGAACGCGGGGGTGTCCTCGTTCCAGGCGCTCGCGATGTCGCTGGCCGGGAGAGTCGGCACCGGGAACATTGCAGGCGTCGCAACCGCCATCACGTTCGGCGGCCCGGGAGCCGTGTTCTGGATGTGGATGGTCGCGTTCCTCGGCGCATCGACGGCCTATATCGAATCCACCCTTGCCCAGATATACAAAGAGAAGGACGACAGTGGCCGTTACCGCGGCGGCCCCGCTTACTACATCGAAAAAGCGATGGGGCAGAAGTGGTACGCGGTGACGTTCGCAGTTGCCACCGTCATCGCCACCGGGCTGCTGCTGCCCGGCGTTCAGGCAAACAGCATCGCGGTTGCATTCGAGAATGCCTGGGGTGTACCCACGATCGTGACGGCTGGCCTCATCGTCGTTGCACTCGGCTTCATCATCTTCGGCGGCGTCACGCGGATCGCGCGGTTCGCGGAGATCGTCGTGCCTTTCATGGCCATCGCGTATGTGCTCACGGCACTCGTGATCATGGTCATCAACATCCACGATGTTCCGCGGGTGTTCGGCCTCATCTTCCGCAGCGCTTTCGGGCTCGAAGCGAGCTTCGGCGCGGTGCTGGGACTTGCGATCCAGTGGGGCGTGAAGCGCGGCGTGTACTCCAACGAGGCGGGGCAGGGCACCGGCCCGCATGCGGCTGCTGCCGCTGAGGTGAGTCATCCCGCGAAACAGGGATACGTGCAGGCGTTCTCGATCTACGTGGACACGTTGCTGGTGTGCTCGGCGACGGCGTTCATGATTCTGTCCACTGGTGCATACAACGTCGAGAATCCGGCCGGTGGGATGATCGTCGAGAACCTGCCGGGGGCGAGCACCGGGCCCGCTTACACGCAGGCGGCCGTGGACACGCTCGCAACCGGCTTCGGGTCGAGCTTCGTCGCGATCGCGCTGATGTTCTTCGCGTTCACGACGATCGTTGCGTACTACTACATGGCGGAGACGAACGTCAGGTACATCACGCGCAACATTCATCGCCCCGGTATTCTTCTGGCGCTGAAGCTGGCCATGGTTGCCGTGGTCGCGTACGGTTCGATTCGTAGCGCGTCGCTCGCCTGGGCGCTCGGCGACACCGGCGTGGGTCTCATGGCCTGGCTCAACATCGTCGCCATCGTGATATTGCAGAAGCCGGCGTTGGTGGCGCTGAAGGACTACGAAGCGCAGAAGCGCGCCGGGCGGGACCCGACGTTCGACCCGCTCGCGCTCGGAATTCGCAATGCCTCGCTGTGGGAACGGGGGCAGGCCGGCGGAGTCGCATCGGCCGAGCCGGTGGCACCAGGGAAGCCGGTACCGGACATCTGACAGGCGCCTGATCTGAGCGCGCGGCCAATCGCCTGACGCAGGCAACGCACGTGCCTCGTGAGCGCCGCGCCTCGTCCCTAGTCACGCGGGAGATGCGCGTTGTCTCGCGCGACATGCGCGTTTCCCGCCGTCGCATGTCTTTGCGCCCGCGGCACTCGTCCTTTAGCGCGCGATACTCGAGGCGATCCGCCCGAAACATGCGTGTGTTTTCGTGAGATTCGACCGATGTATCGCGTGCTTCGTCCATGTGCGCGCGTTACTCGCCTTCTGTGCCACGCGACATGTCCTTGTGCGCGGCTTACTGTCGATGGAAGTTGCAACTTCCGCGTTCAGGCCGCAGATTCACGGCACCTGGATTCCTGAACGCCGTCAGTGACTTGCGGAGCCGCGAGTGCGTAACCGCGAATCTGTCGACCGAAGTTGCAACTTCCGCGTCATAGCGCGCGGAGTTGGTCCTTGTTTGCGCGTTACAAGCCTCGAGTGTCGGCCTACATGCGTTGTGTGCCGGCCTGCATGCCTCGAGTTTCGACGTACTCGCTTAGTGCGCCGGCCTGCATGCCTCGGGTGCCGACGTGCTCGCCCAGTGTGCCGACCCGCATGCCTCGGGTTCCGACGTACTGGCTTCCTGCGCCGGCCTGCATCCCTCCTGCGCCCGCGCACTTGCCTCACACGTCCAGCGCAGGGAACTCGCCGCGACATCTCCCAATCCATCCCCCTCGAAAAAAGGAGCATTTCGAATGCGAACGCCGGAAGAGCAATCTGATCCGCATCACGACGGTCCTGAATGCATGGGGCAACCTGCGCCCGACGAAGCCTTTCGGGATCACCCTCGCCGAGTACCGTGACACCATGAAGCCGAGCCTGGATTCGCGCGCAAGGATCGAGGAGCTGGAAGCTTGCTGGCTGCCGAACGCGCAAGACGGGACGAGGCGGACCTCGTCTCGATGAAAGTCACTCGGCCGGTGGTGGATAGCGTGATCGGCGATCCGGACGAAGGCCCCGACGGGGCGCTGGACGCGGCGATGGGGTTCGTGAGGAAACGGGACATCCGGAGGGGCCTCGTCAGGAGGGTGGGAAGGCGGAAAGCGCGAGGAGGCGGAAGGCCCCGATCACGATGAGCACCGTGCGAAACGGACAGGATTTCAAGCAGTTTGCCGCTGTATTTGCCGCACGAGCCTCACGGAAGGTACGCTCCAAACCCACTCTTTGGCACCCGCGCGCTGCGCGCGCCGATGGATTTCTTCTGGGGGAACCTATGCGTCGATTGATCTTCGGTCTGGTCGTCGTTGCGGCCGGCGTGGCCGCGTATTCGCAATCCGGCCCGGGCGTCACGGCAGCCGGCGCGGGCACTTCGGGTGCCAGCACGGCCCCCGCAGTTGCCAAGCTCAACGGTAAAGACGTCGAGTGGACCCAACACGGCGGCGATCCGAACGAGCAGCGCTACAGCAAGCTCAACCAGATCACCGTCGACAACGTCGGGCAGCTCGGTCTCGCCTGGTACGCGGACATCCCTGAGCGCGGCGGATACCAGAGCACGCCGCTGGTGGTCGACGGGGTGCTGTACATGACGGCTCCGTGGAGCAGCCTGTACGCGTTCGACGCGCGGACCGGCAAGCAGCTGTGGAAGGTGGATCCGGAGGCGCCGCGCGAGATCGCCGCGACGTCCATCTGCTGCAACATCTCCAACCGCGGTGCCGCCTATTCGGACGGCAAGATCGTCTGGGGCACGATCGACGGGCGCCTGATGGCCGTGGACGCCAAGAGCGGCAAGAAGATCTGGGAAACGCGTGTCGCGGACCCGAAGCTGCAGTACTCGATCACCGGCGCGCCGCGCATCGGCAATGGCCTCGTTTTCATCGGCGTGGGCGGCGCGGAGTTCTATACGCGCGGCTTCCTCGCCGCGTACGACGTGAAGACGGGCAAGAAGGCCTGGAAGTTCTACACCGTGCCGGGCGATCCCTCGAAGGGCCCGGACGGCGAGGCATCCGACAGCGTGATGCCGATGGCCGCGAAAACCTGGACGGGCGAGTGGTGGAAGAAGGGCGGCGGCGGCAGCACGTGGGACGGCATCGTCTACGACCCGAAGTCGGACCTCGTGATCTTCGGCACCGGCAACGGCCTGCCGTGGCCCGCGCATCTGCGCTCGCCGGGCGGCGGCGACAATCTGTTCACCGCCTCCATCGTTGCGGTCCATGCGAAGACCGGCAAGTACAAGTGGCACTACCAGACCACGCCGATGGACAGCTTCGACTTCGATAACACCTCGCCGCTCACGCTTGCGGACATCACCGTCGATGGCAAGAAGAAGCACGTCGTGATGCAGGCGCCGAAGAACGGCGTGTTCTACGTGATCGAGGCGGCGACCGGAAACGTGCTGTCGGCGGATCCTTATGTGCCCAAGATCAACTGGGCGCTGGGCTTCGACAAGGCGAAGAACTGGGCGCCGATCCTCAATCCGGAAGCCAACTACGGCAAGACCGGCAAGGGCTTCTACGTGCTGCCTTCGCAGGCGCATGTGTGGCATCCGCAGTCGTTCAATCCGCAGACGGGACTCATGTACTTCCCCGCGCGTCGCGGCGTGGGTCAGTTCTACGCGGAGGAAGGCGGGCGCATCCTCGGCAATCAGATGGTGGATGTGAGCATGGGCCGTCCGCCGGAGGGCAAGCGGCCTGAGGTCGAGAATCCAGGCGCGTACCTGCTGGCCTGGGATCCGGTGGCGCGCAAGGTGGCCTGGGAGCAGCGTGAAGGAAGCGGCAGCGCCGGCACTCTCACCACTGCGGGCAATCTCGTGTTCCAGGGCACGACGGGGAAGAAGTTCTCCGCGTTCCGTGCGGACAACGGCGAGAAGGTGTGGTCGGTGGACACGCAGGGCAACGTGGTGCCGGGTCCGATCACTTATGCGCTCGATGGCAAGCAGTACATCGCGATCATCTCATCGGCCAGCACCGGCTTTGCGGCTGCGGCCGGCAAGAACCGCCTGCTCGTGTACACGCTCAACGGCTCCGCGCAGCTGCCGCCGCCCGAGCCGACCGCGCCGCTGGTGCTCAACCCGCCGCCGGAGTTCGGCGACGACGCGATGCGCAAGCGTGGCGAGGACCTCTATCAGCGCAACTGCTCGGGCTGCCATGACGGCGGGCGCCTGTTCAGCGGGTTCCCGGACCTCAATTACACGGTCGCGCTGAACGCGCCCGATCTGTTCCGCGGCATCGTCGTCGAGGGCGCGCTCGCCGAGAACGGGATGATCTCGTTCAAGAACACCCTGACGGTGGACGACGCAGAGGCGATCCGCTCGTACCTCGTCGCGCGTGCGAACGAGCTCAAGCGCAACCCCCGGCCGGCGTTCGGCTTCGGCGGCGGCCCGCCGCCGCCTCCGCGGCCGGCGAATGCTCCGCCTGCGCAGCCCGCGCAGCCGGCGCACCAGTAGCTGCAGAGGGTGAGATTGCGATAACGCTCGAACAGTGTGAGAGCGCGAGGCGAAGGAAGCCGAGCGCTCTCGCAGGCGGGCGTTCTCTCGCTAGCGAGACGCCACCAAAACTTCTCCTTCCAGAGGGGCGCGTAGGGATTAGCAGCAAGCCCGCCACGCAGCGATCGCATCGGACAGAGCATCGCCGGGGCCGGCTAGTCAGCATCTTGTTGACACCGCGGAGCTGCGCCTACGCTGCGATCTCCCCTCGCCCGGATCGGCCTTCGCAACGATGATCGCGCCGGCTTCCCGCAGGTCGGCGGGCCGCTATTCGGGCTTCTTCTGCATCGACGCCAGCATTTGCTCGTCGCGGGTTGCTGCAACTCGCAGGACGGAGGCAAGCGCGCCTTGCTCGTGCACGAATCTGGCGAACGCTTTCATGTGTTTGTCCGTCCACCTGGTCTCGTCGTGAGCTCCCATGGGCAGGGCGTTTTGCGCGGCCATGCGGTCGGCGGTTTCCTTCAGCTGGGTTGCGATGGTTCGGAAACTTGCGGACAGGTCGCGATAGACGTCGTCCTCAAGCTTCGCGTTCGCGTCTTCGAGCACGAGCATCTCGCGGTGAAGCTCGAGCGTTTCGGCGAGCTCAGCGAGATAGACCGCCATGCGCCGCGGGACAGGGGCATGCTGCGCGAGCCCGGCACCGCAGGTCGCAACGTCTCCTGGCAGTGACTCGTCGAGAACATCCAGGATCATCGCCCAGCCGCGCCGAGTATCTTCGGCCCATTCGTCGGCGGTTTGCGTCGTGAGCGTGAGCTCGCAGCCCGACGCGAGCGGCCTGATGTCGATGGCCACCCGGTCTTCGTCGGGGGAGTACTTCGGCACGCGCAGCGTGAACACGATCCGGTGGGGCCGTTCGAGCTCCAGGTACGTACCTTCGTGCAGCACGTCCTCGCCGTTGCGACGATCGACGATCACATACCTGCCGCCGACACGCGCGTCGATCTCGCAGCGTACGATCTCGCCCGTAACGGTCGTGTACAGAAACTTTCGGGCTATCGAAGGATCGAGCCAGGCGTCATAGACGCGTTCCGCCGATGCCGCGAACCGATGCGTCACGGTTACGCTGGTCATTGCCGATCCTCCTCCTGCAATAGCTCGTCGAGTTTCTGAAGCCGGCATGTCCACTGGATACGCTGCGCCTCCATCCACTGTGCCGCGCGTTCTAGCGGACGCGCGTCCAGCGAGAGGAAATGATCCCGGCCCCGCACGTGACGGCGCACGAGCTTCGCTCGTTCCAGCAGCTTGATGTGCTTGGACACGGCATTCAGCGACATCGGTAGCGGCGCGGCCAGGTCCGTCACGCGCGCTTCCCCCTTCGAGAGCTGCGCGAGGATCCTCCGGCGAGTCGGATCCGCAAGGGCAATCAGTGTGTCGTCGAGTCCGGCCGAACGCTCCACCATAAGGTTGAATATATAGGGATGGCGGGAGCCGTCAAGATGGCATGCACGCGACCGGGTATGCCGCTCGCTGACCGCTGACCGCTGACCGCTGACCGCGACGGCGCGCAGTACGCGCCGTCGCGGCCCCGCTTCACTTCGCGAATCGGTACCCGACCGTGATGCCGTACGTCCGCGGCGGCATGTAAGTCGCGCCGAGCACCCGTGCCGTGGCAAGCTGGAACGTGCTCGAAACAACTTCCTCGTCGGTGAGGTTCTTGCCCCAGAGGTTCGCGGTCCATCGCCCGTCGCCAGTGACGAAGCGCAGTTGCAGATCCAGGATCGTGTAGGCGTCCTGCCCTTCGATGAGCCTCGCGAACTCGGTGAAATACACGTCGTCCTTGTAGGACACGTCGCCCATGAGCGTCAGCGTCCCTGCGGGGAGCACGAAGTCGTACTCCGCATGCAGGTTCCCCGACCAGTCCGGAGAGTTGCGCGTGGGATTGCCGGCGAGCTGAATGTCCGGCACGCCGTTCGGCGGAACGAAGTCCGTAGCGGGATCGCCTGCTGGCGCGCCGCCGGACACGTTGCGAGGATCGAGCGGATCCTTCGTCAGGAAGTCGTCGTACCGCGAATGCAGCCACGAAACCGAGCCGCTGAACCGAAACCGGTCCGTGGGCGAAGCGAACACCTCGACCTCGGCGCCGTCGGCGGAAGTTTCCGCGGCATTCTCGAAAATGGTACTGAAGCCCGCCGGGCCGCCGCTCAGCGTCTTGTTGATCTGCTGGCCTTCCAGGTCGTACGTATACACAGCCACGTTGAGCGCGAGCCGGTTGTCCAGCCACGTGCTCTTGAGGCCGATCTCGTGCTGCTTGATCTCCTCCGGGTCCACGATGATCGACACGAAGTTCGTCGCGGCGCCTGGCGCGGCATTCTCGCCAGCACCCGCCTTGAAGCCCTCGGAGTACGTGTAATAGACCATCAGGTCTTCGCTCCGGCGCCACGTGACGCCGGCTTCGGGCGTGAAGTCGTGGAAGTCCCGCTTGTTGAACGTTCCGTCCGCGCTCGTGAGTAGCACCGGCCCGAGGCCGTTCCGCGCGAGCACGATCGACGGATTCGAGGCGGTGCGTTCCTCGTCGCTGTAGCGTCCGCCGAGCTTCAGGATCCAGTCGCCGAAAGTGAGGTTCACCTGGCCGAACGCCGCATACACCTCGGTGCCGAGATCCGAATGGATACACACGCGCTTGGGTACCGGCGGATTCGCGGGATCCACGCGGACGTACTCAGCAGTGTTACAGAGCTGGGCAGCGAACAACGGATCGATAGGCACCGCCGGCACGTTCACACCGTCGATCTGCAGACCCGTCGCGCTGATCGGCGGAAATCCACCGATCGCGGGATTCGCGAGCACGGGCATGATGTGCGGCTGTCCGAAGAACTCATTCAGCCCCACGGTGTCCACGGGCCGCTGCGTCTCATCGAGGTAGAAGAGTCCAAACACGCCATTCACGCGCTCGCTTTCGAACTTCAGCTGCAGCTCCGAGCTCGTCTGCTCGCTGTCCACGTCGCGCCGCTGGTAGGTGGTGTTGAAGCCGGTGGTCGCGAGGCTGTTCACCGTGGCCGCGAGGTCGAGGTCCTGCCCGATGACGGTCTTGAAGTCGCGATAGTTCGTGATGTTCGTGAGAGTGAACGTGTCGTTCAGATACCAGTTGAGCGTGCCGGTGACCGCCCACGTTTCCGTATCCGTGAAGGGGTCGATCTCCGAGGCGAGATCCCGACGATCCGTCGCAAAGGTGCACGGGCTGCCCACCGGCTGACAGCCACCTGAAGTCAACCGCACGACGCCGGGAAACGCCACGCGCAGGAATTTGAGGGCTCGTGACCTGTCCTCCTGGTCGTAGTACTCGCCGCTCAGGAGGGCATCGAACTGCTCGCTGATGTTGAACTGCAGGAGCGCGCGCGCCATCTTGCGATCGAGGTCGTCGATGTCGTTGCCCGTGACAGGATTCGAGCCGAACCCGTCGCGGTTCTCGGTCTTCACGGCG
>Ga0182742_1001160_pt1 | contig 35388 bp, 36 predicted proteins | sample eDN5th37CBELigMG_FD_128880 | JGI IMG/M metagenome (GOLD analysis project Ga0182742, IMG submission 128880) | Enriched Miracle-Growth compost microbial communities from Emeryville, California, USA - eDNA 5th pass 37_C BE-Lig MG (version 2)... ... | reverse complement strand
CTAGTTAATTTTTCGTATAGTTCTTTAATTGCAAGACCTCATTATCCGTTAACTCACGATATTCCCCTAACTCTAGAGATTCATCTAGTGGTAACGGCCCCATTTTAATCCTTTTCAAATAAATGACTCGCTTCCCTACCGATTCAAACATTCGTTTTACTTGATGGAACTTTCCTTCTTCAATGATTACTTCGATTTCAGAACGTAAACCACTGCTAATGATTCTTAGTTCCGCTGGCATAGTTTCATATCCATCATCAAGAGTAACCCCGTTTCGAAATGCCTCTACATCCTCTTGAGTTACTTCACCTTCAATAATAGCTACATAGGTTTTGGGCACATGTTTTTTTGGGGAAAGCAATTGATGTGCAAGCTGACCGTCATTTGTTAACAACAATAAACCTTCTGTATCCTTATCCAAACGTCCGACTGGAAAAGGTTTGTAAATCGTATCTTCCATCTCCAATAAATCAATAACAGTGTCATGAAGATGATCCTCAGTTGCAGATATGAAACCCTGAGGTTTATTTAACATTAGATAAATGAATTCCTTGTATTCGATTATTTCACCATGAACGGTGACTGAATCTAATTCTACATTTACATGCTTACTAGAATCTTTGGTAGCTACTCCATTTATTTGAACAGCTCCCGATTTTAATAGGCTTTTAACTTCTTTCCTACTTCCAAATCCTCGATTGGCAAGTAATTTATCAATTCGCAATGCATATACCTCCTTTTTTACTCCGCGAATACCCATTCTTAATTAGAATAGGCGTTTTATTCATTGCACAAACGCCCTTCATACATACACTGTTATTGTATTTTTATAAAGAAAAAGGAGCGATACCAATATGTATTATTATGATTATCGTCAACAACCTCAGGGCTTCTTTCCTGGATTTCCAGGTGGAGGCGGAAACGTAGACCGTCGTCTCGAACGTCTTGAGCGCCAAATCCAAAGACTAGAAAACCAGATTGATCGTTTAGACCGCCGCGTAGACCGCATTGAGCGTCGTCTTGGCATTGGAACCTTCCAAGGCTAACTTACTTGTATGACCTTCTAACCCGGAAAAAAGATTGTTCCTCTCACACAAATGAATAAATATATTCGAAAAAAAGGCTGTCACTTACTGTACAGCCTTTTTTCTATCTCTTGATAAAAATCTAAATCGATTGCCGAGGAGTACCTCCAATAATCGCGAACGATAGGCTAAAAGCAAGTAAACAGCAGCCCCAATTACTACCCCAACTAAGAGCACGAAAACTGACTGCACCCTACCATTTTCAAATCCAACAACAAAAGATAAAAGCCATCCGATTAAAATTATAGCCGATGCCATAGCGGTTGCGAAAATAGCCATTAATAACGACCTTCTTGCAAACATTGAGTATTTATATCCTGTATGTCTTGCAATCATCCAGAAACAATATAAAATGGCCACCGTGTATCCTAAGGCTGTAGCTAGTATTGAACCAATTTCACCAAACCAGGAGATAAACGGACTATTAAAACTAATTTTGAGAATTAGCCCCATAAACAAACTTACCACTGCAAACTTTTGCTTGTTAATTCCTTGAAGAATAGCAGCTGAAATCGAATAGAAAGAAAATAGTATCGCGACAGGTGCATACCATCTTAAAATCCGACCACCAGCTTCACTCATTTCAAAAAATGCATTAAAGGCTGGATAAGCTAATACTGATAAACCAACCACGGCTGGTAATACTAACAGCACACAAATTTGAAAGGTTTTATCAATTTGACTTCTAAGTAAACTAAAGTCCCCAGATGTAAACGACTTTGTAATCGTTGGTACAAGCGTTAGACTAAATGCCGTAGCTAAAGAAACAGGAATCATAACCAATTTAGGAACCATGAAGGTGACATATGAAAATAATCCTTCAGATATATCTTTATCAACGCCGTTGCCCATCATTGTTTTGTTAAATGTAAGTTGGTCAACATATTGATAAAGCGGAATCGCAAGTCCGACAATGACAAAAGGTCCTGCATAAGAAAACAGCTCCCTAAACATCTCTTTTGTTGTCATATCTGTTTGAGGTTTACTTTTCGCGAGCATTTCATCTAAGTATGGTTTTCGCTTGAACCAATACCATAGGAGGACTGCCAAACCACCAAGCGCCCCAATAAAGGCACCAAATGTAGCCAATCCAACAGCAAATACTCTCTCTCCATCGAGTATCTTCATCACAATAAAGGTTGCTGCCAGAACAAAGGAAATACGTACAATCTGTTCCACAACCTGAGAAACAGCAGTTGGTCCCATTGATTGGTGACCTTGGAAGAAGCCTCGTTGAATACTCATAATCGGAACAACCAGTAGTGCAAAACTTACCATTCGGATCACGAACGTAACATCTTCAACCGTATTTCCTGCATCTCCCCCTCCAAGAACAATTGGCGCAAGAAGCGGTGCAATTAAGTTAAGGATTGTAAAACCGACTAAACCTGTAATCCCCATTACGACTAGCCCAGATTTATACATCCTCATTCCGGTATGATAATCACCTAAAGAATTATATTTTGAAACAAATTTAGAAACAGCAGCTGGAATTCCCGCTGTTGATATAAATAAAAAAATTGTATATTGTGCATATCCATAAGAATAAAGGGCAGATCCAAGGCTTCCGACTAAATACACGAAGGGAAACACATAGATCATTCCAAGTACTCGAGAAATATATGTAGCAAGGGTTAAAACAAACGTCCCACGCAATAGTTTCGAATCTGACATATAAAATCCCCAATCTTTACTTCTAATCAACTACGCCTTGGCGTATTGCATTTAGATTTTTTTCGAGCACGGTCGAAAAGTTTTGCTAAGAAACTGTGACATCCGCAGGAGGCTTAACTTTATTCAGCCAAGGGGAACCACGGTTCTTTTATAACATTAAGCCATTTTAAAACAGTATAAAAATATATGCTACATCTGAATATAGTTAGACTAACTTATCAATTTTATCATACTTATAAAAATTATTAACCTATAATTATTTGTCGGTTTCTTGACTATTTGGCTTCTTTAGCATTGTAATGTATAGTTTAGACTTGTTAGTTTTTAATTTCAACGTATTCTATGTTTCAACTATTAATCAATCCCATGATATGATGTAATAAGGAAAACATGGGAGTGTGAAAAGCCATGAAAGATATTATTTTGTTTGATGGCGTTTGTACGTTTTGCAACAGCAGTGTCCAATTTATCCTTAAAAGAGATTGGAAACAACGTTATCTTTTTGCATCCCTTCAAAGTGAAGTGGGAAAAGACCTGTTGAGAAAACATGGTATTTCCGAAAACATAAATAGTTTCGTATTAATTGAAGGGGACTATTTTTATACAAAATCAAATGCTGCACTTAGGGTCTGTCGAAATCTCAAAGGACCATATCGTTTCCTTTCGATTTTTAGGATTGTGCCAGCACCTATCAGGGATATATTTTATCATGTAATTGCCAATAATCGTTATAAATGGTTTGGAAAACAGGAAAGCTGCACAATTCCTTCTCCTAAGGACCGCCAACGATTTTTAGATTAACTTTATTCAACTTGGCAGACTCCAAGCTGAATTTGATTATAAGGAGTGTTCTATTTGCAGTATGATGTAATTGTAATTGGAGGGGGACCTTCTGGCTTAATGGCTGCGATTGCAGCTGGAGAGCAAGGAGCGAAAGTTCTTCTTTTAGATAAAGGGAACAAGCTTGGGAGAAAGCTTGCAATTTCAGGTGGAGGGCGTTGTAATGTCACAAACCGACTCCCAATAGAAGAAATCATCAAGCATATCCCAGGTAACGGCAGATTTTTGTATAGTGCATTCTCTGTTTTTAATAACGAAGATATTATCGCATTCTTTGAAAAGTTAGGGATTCAACTTAAAGAAGAAGACCATGGCAGGATGTTTCCAACGACAAATAAAGCCCAGTCTGTTGTGGATGCCCTATTAAATAAACTTGAGTCTTTACAAGTTCATATCAAAACGGATACACCAGTTTCAAAGATCGACTATAAAGATGGCAGGGTCGCAGCTGTGCACTTAAAAAACGGTGAATACCTAGAAGCAAACTGTATCGTTGTCGCTGTCGGCGGTAAATCTGTACCACAAACAGGTTCAACTGGTGACGGATATGCATGGGCAAAGGCTGCCGGTCATACAATCACAGACCTCTTCCCTACGGAGGTTCCGGTAACATCAAACGAAGATTTTATTAAAAATAAAGCCTTACAAGGACTGGCATTACGAGATGTTGCTGTTAGTGTTCTGAATCCTAAAGGTAAGACGGTAATTACCCATCAAATGGACATGTTGTTTACTCATTTCGGAATTTCGGGACCTGCCATTTTACGTTGCAGCCAGTTTGTTGTAAAGACGATGAAAAAGTTTAAAGTAGATCATGTAGTCATTAGTATTGATGCGCTTCCTGCGATGAACGAAGAGCAAATTTTTCAACAGATATTGAAATTAGTGAAAGAAGAGCCTAAAAAGGCTTTAAAAAATATCTTAAAAGGATTTTTACCAGAAAGATATTTACTATTTTTATTAGAAAGAAATGAGATTGACCCACAGGTTACATTTGCAAACTTGTCTCATGATCGCATTCGTGCATTTGCTAAGGATTGTAAACAATTCCAATTCACAGTAAATGGCACTTTGCCAATTGAGAAAGCATTTGTAACTGGTGGTGGTGTTTCAATCAAAGAAATTCATCCAAAGGAAATGGAATCAAAACTCATGAAGGGACTCTTTTTCTGCGGAGAAATTCTTGATATACACGGATATACGGGGGGCTACAATATAACATCCGCCCTTGTGACGGGGAGATTAGCAGGCGAAAACGCAGGGAAACAAGCATCAGCCATACGAAAATAAAGTAGAGCCTAACACACTGTATTTATTGTGGGTTAGGCTCTATAGATAACCATTGCAGAAAAACAAAAAATTTGGTCATCCTCTTGATCGCAAGATACGCCGACCTGGAATTTGATATCAATAATATCTCCTTCTCCAATCTGTTCTAAAAAGCGGTTCATCTTATGTTCGAGGTCCTCTTCATGTTCTTCATCAAAAATCCTTACCTTCAAAGCCACAAACTCCACCTCCAATACTAGTATTGACAGAGTTTTAGACTTATAAGCTTACAAATTAAGATTTTTTCATTTTTTTACGGAATAACAGTCCTATAACTAGGATAATGACACTGATGGCAAGATACAAAAACACATTTGAGTCTCCTAATTCATTTTGCAAATCTACTTGTTTGGTGGGGGATTTCCCCTGGCCAAGCATCGCTAAATCGTCCCCTGCTGCAGATAATAATGCCGTCCTCTCGCACAACCCTGTTTCTAAATTATTAATTTCCCCATAGGCATAGACAATATATTCCTTATCTAATTCAAATTCATACCCGCAGCTTGCACTAGATCTTGCAGCGCTTACAATAACTTGAGAACTATCAACACCTTTCCAACTATCAGTGACTTCAAATAACACTTTAATCGGATCGGCACTTGATTTAATGTAGGAAATTTTATTTTCCTCTTCCATTTTAATGACTCTACCAGAAAATACGGCCGTTTTTCTATTTAACTCATCCTTTACAGATTCAGGATAGGCACATGAACATGCAGTTGCCTGACGTGGGAACAAACCAATAAAAATCAAGAAAAGTAACACTAAAACAAGTATCCCTTTTATATATTTCATTTCGTATACCCCCTTTAAGGTATAGTCGAAAATAGGAACGTAAGGGTTGCAAAAAAAGCTTCTAGATTTATTTTTAAATATAAATGACTAATAAACCGGAATGGATCTGGGTTTTTCTATGTTTTTTTCTGCTTTATCCATATGTAATACCTTTTTCCACTATTATCCGAAAGTCACTTCTTACCCGATACTTATACCATGACTTTTTCCTTTTTTATCCAGAACCCACTCCTTATCCGATATTTATGCCATGACTTTTTCTTCTTTTATCCAAAAGCCGCTTCTTATCCGATACTTATACCATGACTTTTTCCTCTTTTATCCAGAAGTCACTCCTTATCCGATACTTATGCCATGACTTTTTTCTCTTTTATCCAGAAGTCACTCCTTATCCGATACTTATGCCATGACTTTTTCCTCTTTTTTCCCAGAGGTCACTTCTTATCCGCATCATATGTTTTTCAATAGTGCGCCCTTATACTTCCCCATATGAAAGAATTAGTTCATTTCCTTTCTTGCAAAAAGACCTGTAAATAAAAAGCAGGTGATGAAAGCGACTAGGGTTACGGTGATGGCCATGACGAGTCCGATGAATGCCATAAAGGTATCGTCCCCTGGAAATTGTGGTTCAAGAGTGACAATCATATAAGCGAAAACAAGTGTAAGGATTAAATAAAAGCTACTGCCTAGAAACCCTCTTAGTAAACGCCCCTTTTTATCACCTTTCCAGGCATTCAAAAGGATAATCCATGCAATCAGACTTACTAGAACAGCTCCCACCATAATGAATAAATGGATGTAAGGGATCATTAAGAAACTAAGTCCATAGAGTATTAATAAAGTAGAGCCAAATAAAATGGCATTCAAAACAAAAAGAAATAAACCACTGAGCCATGGATTTTGGAACCAATTATAGCTTGATAGTTTATTTACCGTGCGATTATTGGTACCTATGTAATTCACAAGTTTGTTTTTATAAATTCCTAAAATAATCACTAATAAAATACCGAGCAATAAAGTAAGTGTCATTTCTTTCCCTCCAAATGTTATATATTATCATCCTAACCAATATTTTATTGTTTTTCAATAAAATATTACCGTTATTTACTACTTTATTATTTTTTTAAAAAAAAAAAAACGTGAATCCTTTATAAATTCACGTTTAATTACTTATTAATATTTAATTTTTATATCTCTTATCAGGAATTATTGGAGGAAGCCTTGCCAAATATTACTTCGTTTCTCCTGTCCAATTCATCATTCCACCAACCATGTTTCGGACTTTATAGCCTTGGTCATCTAGATATGCACAGACATTGAAGCTTCTACCACCAGAGCGGCAAATTATGATGTATTCCTTGTCTTTATCAAAATAATCGAGATTTGCTGGAATTTCTCCCATTTTAATATGCTTTGCTCCAGGGATCATTCCCTCTGCTACTTCTTCATCTTCACGAACATCAACAAGCTCTAACTTATCGCCTGCCTCGAGCTTTTGTTTCAGTTCTTCAGTTGTTATTTCTTCAATCATTAGGTCCCATCCTTTCACTTTCTATCTCGACCATTATAGCAAACCGAAATTGTGGATTACAATTTTTCAAAACTCAAGTTTTCCATATTCTTGAAAGCTAGAATTTCTTTTTAAAAAAGAGTATGCTATAACTAGCTGAAAACAAGGGGGAAAAGAAGTTGATTTATCCAAATACAAACGAAACCATTCAACTTATCAAAGAACTAGTTTCAATTCCAAGTCCATCTGGAAACACTAACGAAGTGATTAGTTTCGTTGAAAATCTTTTAAAAGAGGCAAATGTAGATACATACCGAAACCGAAAAGGCGGACTAATTGCTACTATTCCTGGTAAAGACACACAAAAACACCGGATGCTCACAGCCCATGTGGACACATTAGGTGCTATTGTAAAAGAAATTAAACCAAGTGGTCGATTAAAACTTGATCTAATTGGTGGATTTAAATACAACTCCATTGAAGGAGAATACTGCCGAATTGAAACTTCAACCGGCAAATTTTTTACTGGGACAATTTTAATGCATCAGCAATCTGTTCACGTATACAAGGATGCAGGTAAAGCTGAACGCAACCAAGATAATATGGAAGTCCGGATTGACGAAAAAGTAAAAAACGCGGATGAAGTTAGAGCTCTTGGTATAGAAGTTGGTGACTTTGTTTCATTTGACCCACGTGTAGAAGTAACAGCTAATGGCTTTATCAAATCTCGTCATCTGGATGACAAAGCAAGCGTTGGTATTCTGCTTCAATTGATTAAGCAAATCAAGGCAGAGAATATTGAGCTTCCATATACAACTCATTTTCTTATTTCTAATAATGAAGAAATTGGCTATGGCGGTAACTCCAATATCACACCCGAAACAGTAGAGTATTTAGCAGTAGATATGGGGGCAATGGGGGACGGTCAATCAACCGATGAATATACAGTTTCCATTTGTGTGAAGGATGCTAGTGGACCTTATCATTATGCGTTCCGCAAAAAACTTGTCCAACTTGCGGAAAAACATGAAATCGGGTATAAGTTAGATATTTATCCATATTATGGATCTGACGCATCTGCAGCTATTCGTTCTGGGCATGATATTATCCATGGATTAATCGGACCTGGAATCGACTCTTCCCACGCATTTGAGCGAACACATAAAGATTCAATTGAAAACACTACAAAGCTACTCTATCATTATCTACAATCTGGAATGGTGGAGTAAATGGTACGGATGCCATTGTGGCTCCTTTAGAATGTTAAAAGCCCTCCAAAACGGAGGGCTTTTTACTATTAATTGGCTACAATATTTACAAGCTTACCTGGTACTGCTATAACTTTGCGGACTGTTTTTCCTTCGATTTGTTCTTTTACAGGATCAGCACCCATCGCGATTTGCTCAAGTACTTCTTTTGAAGCATCTGCAGGAACATGAAGCTTTGCTTTTACTTTTCCATTCACTTGGATAACAATCTCGATCTCAGCTTCAACTAATTTTGCTTCATCAAATGCTGGCCATGACTCATATGCAATAGATCCTGTATTGCCAAGCTTCTCCCAAAGTTCTTCAGCCAAGTGAGGAGCAACTGGAGAAAGAAGTTTTACAAAGCCTTCAATAAACGACTTAGGCAATTCAATTGCTTTGTATGCATCATTGATGAATACCATCAATTGTGAAATTGCCGTATTAAAATGTAATGCTTCATAGTCTTCTGTTACCTTTTTCACTGTTTGGTGATACACACGTTCAAGTGTAGTATCGTTTGAATCAGCTTTAACTTTGGATGTTAAGCTACCATTGTCATCGACAAGTAAGCGCCAGATTCGATCTAAGAAACGACGAGAACCATCTAGGCCGTTTGTTGACCAAGCAATGGAAGCATCTAATGGTCCCATGAACATTTCGTATAAACGAAGAGTGTCTGCTCCATGAGATTCAATGATGTCATCAGGGTTTACTACATTTCCTTTTGACTTACTCATTTTTTCGTTACCTTCTCCAAGAATCATACCTTGGTTGAACAACTTTTGGAATGGTTCTTTCGTTGTAACGACACCGATATCATATAAAACTTTATGCCAGAATCTAGCATAAAGTAAGTGAAGTACTGCATGCTCTGCTCCACCAATATAAATATCAACTGGCAACCATTCTTTTAATTTTTCCGGATCTGCGATGGCTTGATCATTATGTGGATCAATGTAGCGTAAATAATACCAACAGCTGCCTGCCCATTGTGGCATTGTGTTAGTTTCACGACGGCCTTTTTTGCCAGTCTTTTTATCAACTACATTTACCCATTCTGAGATATTTGCAAGCGGTGATTCACCAGTTCCGGAAGGTTTGATTTCTTTCGTTTTTGGAAGCACAAGTGGAAGTTCTTCCTCAGGAACAGTAGTCATTGTTCCATCTTCCCATTGAATCACTGGAATTGGTTCACCCCAATAGCGCTGGCGGCTAAATAACCAATCACGTAATTTGTAGGTAATTTCTTTTTTACCTAACTTATTTTCTTCTAGCCATGCAATCATTTTTGAAATGGCCTCTTCTTTATTTAATCCATTTAGGAAATCTGAATTAACATGCTCACCGTCACCAGTATATGCTTCTTTGGAAACATCACCGCCAGCTACGACTTCCTTAATCGGCAATTCAAATTTTTGTGCAAATTCATAGTCACGCTCATCATGAGCTGGAACTGCCATTATAGCTCCTGTTCCATAACTCATTAGGACATAATCGGCAATCCAGATTGGCATTTTTTCTTGGTTAACAGGGTTAACAGCATATGCACCAGTGAATACACCTGTTTTATCTTTTGCTAGATCTGTACGCTCTAAATCACTCTTACTTTTGATTTTATCTAGGTAATCACTGACTGCTCCTTTTTGTTCAGGAGTCGTGATTTTATCAACAAATGGATGCTCTGGAGCAAGTACTGCATAAGTAGCACCAAATAAAGTGTCTGGACGTGTTGTGAACACGGTAAATATTTCTTCATGTCCATCAATTTTAAAGGTTACATGCGCTCCCTCTGAACGTCCAATCCAGTTACGCTGCATTTCTTTTAAACTTTCTGGCCAATCAAGCTCATCCAAATCCTGTAATAAACGTTCTGCATATGCAGTAATTTTTAATACCCATTGTCTCATTGGGCGTCTTTCAACAGGATGGCCACCACGTTCACTTTTCCCATCGATTACTTCTTCGTTTGCAAGTACAGTTCCTAACGCAGGGCACCAGTTTACAGGAATTTCATCTACATATGCTAAACCTTTTTCAAACAACTTTGTGAAAATCCATTGTGTCCATTTATAGTAATTAGGATCTGTTGTGTTAATTTCACGATCCCAATCATATGAAAATCCAAGTTCTTTAATTTGACGGCGGAAGGTATTGATATTTTTTTCCGTGAACTCAGCAGGATCGTTTCCAGTATCTAAAGCATATTGCTCAGCCGGCAAACCGAATGCATCCCACCCCATTGGATGAAGAACATTGTATCCTTGCATACGCTTCATTCTTGCTAAAATATCAGTAGCCGTATATCCTTCAGGGTGACCAACGTGAAGTCCCGCTCCTGAAGGATATGGGAACATGTCTAACGCATAGAATTTACGTTTTCCTTGTTCTTCAGTTGTCTTAAATGTTTTGTTCTGTTCCCAGTACTGCTGCCATTTTTTCTCGATCTTTTGGTGATTAAAACTCATAAGACTTCCTCCTTAATCAGTTACAAATGCTAAAAAGACTTATAAAAAAACAAAAAACCCCTAATCCCAAAAGGGACGAGAGGATATGTATTCTTCCCGCGGTACCACCCACATTAGTGACAAATTGTGCACTCACTTCATTCATCCTTAACGCGGATCATACGACAAGCACTAATTTGCACATTTGCAGTTCATGCTTATTGCTCAAAGGCGAGTTCATGTTCATCAACGATTGACTTGCACCACCCGTCAACTCTCTAACACGTGTGTAGAACATTACTACTCCTTTTCAACGCTTCATTAATTTTTGATTATATTCAGTATTGTATAGAATTTATATAAGAACTGCAAGTGAAATAGGTAAAATTGGGCTTTTCCTCCACCATTTTACCCACATATACTTTTCCTTAAACGTATGAAGTTCCAAATTTGGTTTATGAATCATAGCTCCTTTTAACAAAAAAACATGTCATTGGGACAATTACTACATGAGAAAAAAAGACAAATATGTGACGAAAAACGCCATTTTGAAAGCGTTTAAACCCTTATCACTATTGGAACAATGTTTATATGCTCACCATTTCACAAACTGTCCACAGATTAGGTCAAAATGCGTGATTAAAATCACGTTTTTAGGAATGCTCTCCGAATATGATAAAGGTGTAGAAGCAAATACCAAATATCCAAGGGGGTATTATTCATGAGCAACAAAATTAAATTGTTGGTTGCATCGATAGTTGGAACTTCAATCATTTTATCTGGATGTGGTAGTAATCAGGAGGCGATGAAGGAGGAGAAAGTAGAAGCACAAACAGCTGGTTCTGAGTCGGGCCAAGGAGAAGTAATTGCTCCTCACAATGATCTTAACCAAGGACCCGTACCTTTAAAAGTAGAAAGGGTATCAGACAATGAAGTGAATGTTGAAATGACTGCTCAAATAACAGACATTGAAATTGACAAAGGGTATCTCTACAAAGCGTGGACCTTTAACGGTGAAGCACCGGGACCTGTTGTAGTTGTAAACGAAGGTGATACAATTAACTTTACACTAAAAAATATGGATCCGGCTATTCCACACAGCATGGACTTCCACGCAGTACATGCATCACCTTCAAAAGATTTCATTGATGTAATGCCTGATGAATCTGGAACATTCTCTTACCCAGCAAATAAGCCTGGAGTATTTATGTACCATTGCGGTACAAAACCAGTTCTGTCACACATCGCAAACGGTATGCACGGAACAATCATTGTAAAGCCTAAAGATGGTTATCCAACAGATAAAGAGATTAATAGAGAATACCTTATCATTCAAAATGAATGGTACAAATACAACGATTTAAATGACTTTACTAATGGTGTACCAAGCCAAGTCGTATTTTCTACTAAAGCCCTTAAAGAAGGAGATTTAAACACTAACGGCGATACATTTTCATTAAAAGAAACACCACTCCTTGCTAAAGTAGGTGACCGTGTAAGACTTTATGTTAATAATGTTGGTCCAAATGAAGTGAGCTCCTTCCACGTAGTTGGTACAATATTTGATGATGTATATATCGATGGTAACCCATACAACCATATGCAAGGCCTTCAAACTGTTATGCTTCCAGCCAGTGGTGGAGCAGTTGTTGAATTTACGGTTACTAAAGAAGGAACTTACTCAATCGTAACTCACCAATTTAACCATGCACAAAAAGGGGCAGTTGCATTATTAAAAGTTACAGCAGATGGTACAGATGATGGTAGTGAAACTGTTGGACATTAAAAAAAGACCCTATAAAAAAGTACACTAATGGCACCCTTTTATAAGGTCAACAAAAATTCGCTAAATAAAGTTTACCATAAAAATAGAAAAATAGCAGAAAAAGAATCTCAGAATATGAGATTCTTTTTCACTTTTATTGTGCTGTATAGCCCCCATCAATTACACATGCCTGACCAGTTATTCCTTTTCCATGTTCACTTGCTAAAAACATAACGTAATTTGCAATTTCCTCAACCTCTAAAAGGCGCTTCTGTGGGACAAGGGGATAAATAACCTCCTCCAAAACCTTTTCCAAATCCACTTTTCGCGTCTTGGCTAAATCTGCAAGTTGATTCCTTACAAGTGGTGTATCGACATACCCAGGACATACTGCATTTACTGTAATTCCATGCTCAGCGCCTTCTAATGCAGCAACCTTTGTTAATCCTATTACCCCATGCTTTGCACTATTGTAGGCAGCTTTACCAGCAAAACCGATTAAACCATTTATGGAAGCCATATTAATAATCCGCCCAAACTTCTGTTGTTTCATAATTGGAAAAACATGCTTCATTGCCACAAATGGGGCAGTAAGCATAACGGATAATAATAGTTCAAATTTTTCTTTTGGAAATTCTTCAATTGGAGACACATGCTGCAACCCTGCATTGTTGATTAGACAATCAATTCTTCCGTATTCCGCAACAGTATTATTAATCATCTCAATAATTTCTAGTTCATTTGTGACGTTACATTTTAAACCAATCGCTTCATATCCTGCCTCCTGAAGCACTGATGCGGATTTTTTTACTGCCGACTCATCTACATCCGTTAACACAACACGTGCGCCATTCATAGCAAAGGTTCTCCCCATTTCAAATCCAATCCCTCGTGCTGCACCGGTAATTAAGATAACCTGATTTGTAAACATGACGTCCGTCCTCCTAAATCCCTAAACCTAAAGAAAATAAAATAATGGCAATGGCTAGCCCAATTAATGGAACAATTACTGTTAATGCACCAACCGCCCCATATGCATCCTTATGTGATTCTCCACATATCGAACGAACCGTTGTTACAACATAGCCATTATGTGGGAGTGAATCCAATGCACCTGATGAAATAGCCACTACCCTATGAAGTGCCTCTGTATTAACTCCTGCATCAACATAATGTGGTGCTAGTAATGGAAGTGCGATCGCCTGACCTCCAGAAGCTGAACCAGTCATTCCGGCAATGACACTAACTGCAATTGCTCCTCCAATTAAGGGACTACCTGGGATACTAGTCATCGCATCAACAGCAACCTCAAAAGCAGGAACCGCTTTTGCAACTCCTCCAAATCCAACAACAGCGGCAGTGTTGCCAATCGCAATTAATGCACCCATTGTCCCCTCTGAAAGTGCTTTATTAACCGATGTGAAATACTTTCGATTCAATAAATACGTTGAAATAACGCCACCTAATAACGCAATAATAAGTGCGGATTGAGCAAGTTTGTCATGAAAGAAAAACGAAATAAGAAGAACGACAGCTAACGGAATAAGTCCTGTAATCGGGTGTGGCAGTTCTTTATTTTCAACAATTGGGTCATTTTCTCTTGAAACGAAGGTTTCTCCATTTGCAACTGCCTTATTAATCATACGTTTTAACCACCAACCGCCAAAAATCATCATAAATATGGCGACAATAACACTTACTTCCCAGCCCGCTAGTGGAGATGTACCTAAATATTCAATTGGGATCCAGTTTTGAATTTCAGGAGAACCTGCGGATGTCATTGTAAATGTAACAGAACCGAAAGCTAATGTTGCAGGGATAAATCTTCTCGGTAAATTGGCTTCTTTAAATAGACTGATGGCCATTGGATAAACAGAGAAAGCAACAACAAATAAGCTTACACCGCCATAGGTGAGAACTGCACATGCTAAGACGATTGCAAAAATGGCAAATTTCATTCCTAATTTATCAACAATCCATTTTGACACACTATCAGCCGCACCACTATCCTCCATCACTTTTCCAAAGATGGCTCCTAATAGGAACATCAGATACCAAGACGTAACGAAACTTGAAAAACCACTCATATAATTGCCAACAAAGTTTGCTTCTCCCTCACCGGCTAACTGCGGAAACAGTGGTAGGCCACTTAAAACTGCTACAACTAGAGCACATAATGGCCCTGCAAGTAGTAAGTTCATGCCTCTCATTGTTAAATAAATGAGAAGCGCCAAACCGCCAACTAAACCAATCATACTGAGCATTTTATATCCCCCTTACTCAAATTTTTTTTGAAACAATGTCAATTAAATACAACAATTCTGTCTCCAATCCTATTTAATTCAGTAACCGTTTTCATTTTCCTTTTGACCTCTTTTTTGATTCGCTATATTTGACCTCCTTTTGATCATTTCAGTTTTTAAAGTTGCAAGTAGCATGCCAACATCAAAAAGGTCACTAAATCGCCATATTTTAATTTATTGTGCATCCTATCATTCCAGAATTCTGGAATGGTAGTTTCCTAGTTTTTTAGAAATTGAGTTTACATGGGCAAAAAAGAATTCCAGAAATCTGGAATAACGTTCCGGATTTCTGGAATTCACAATTCTATCTTTAGCTTTTTAAGTTTTTCATACATACTAGATTTACTTATCCCAAGTGCTTTGGCGGCCAATTGTTTATCGTCACTATACTTTTGTAATGTTTTCTCGAGCACCCTTTTTTCAGTATCCTCAAGAATTTCCTTTAAAGTTTTTTGGCCGATTAATAATTTGGGATCGTCAACTAAATATTCCGGTAACGAACTGATCTCTATTTTTTCCCCACTTGTTAAATGGATAGCTGCTTCTACTACATTTTCAAGCTCACGAAGATTTCCCGGCCACTGATGTTGGTTAAAAATATTCATTACCTCATCGTCAATTGCAGTAATTCTTTTTCCCGAACGCTTTGAAACTTTTTCAATAAAAAATTGGGTTAATGGACCAATATCTTCTGGCCTTTCACGTAGGGGCGGAATTCTGAACGGGATTACATTGATTCGGTAAAATAAATCCTCACGAAATCGATTTTCTTCAATCATCTGCTCCAAAGGTCGATTCGTCGCTGCAATCACACGAACGTCAACTGGGATAGGCTTTACTGCTCCCACTGGTTCGACTTCTTTTTCCTGGAGAACGCGTAATAGCTTTATCTGCATATTTAGTGGCATGTCACCCACCTCATCTAAAAAAATGGTTCCACCATGTGCAAGAACAAACTTGCCTTTTTTCCCACCCTTTTTTGCTCCAGTGAATGCTCCTTCTTCATAACCAAATAACTCTGATTCTAATAAATGCTCAGGGATTGCTCCACAATTAATTTTAATAAAAGGATTTTGACTTCTTTCACTCAGTTGATGAATACTGTGTGCGAACAATTCTTTTCCAGTTCCACTTTCACCTCGAATTAAAACAGAAATATCACCTGATGCGATATTTTTAACCTTTTCCTTCAATTCAATCACTTGCTTTGAAACCGATTTAATATCAGTTAACGTATATTTAGCCCCATTGTTTTCCTGCCAATCTTCAATATAGGTTTGAAGCTGTGACATTAAGCTTTTAATATGACTATTCATCTTATTTAATGCCTTAGTATCTTTAAAAATAACTGCCCCTACTGCCCCAACTATTGTCTGATCAGAGTATATCGGAATCCGATTTGCAATCATATAATTCCCTTTTATATAATGCGGACTGCCAATTTCCTCTTCTCCGGTTTGAACAACAATATGCATTCTTGTGTTTTCGATTACCTTTGTTACATGTGTACCAATTACCTCTTCCCGGTTTACTTCAAGGAAATCACAATAATTTTTATTCATGTACATAATTTTCCCTTGATGATCTACTACAACAATCCATTCATAAGCAGTGTCAATAATCGTTTCAAGAATTTTGTTTTTGAACTCAAAATCATTGTGATTAAACATATATTCCCAACACCCTCTTTATTCACCCTTTATATGTTCATCATATCATCTGAATAGGTATTCATTAAAGAGGATAAAAAAGACCTGATACAATTTTTTGTATCAAGCCTTTTTCATTATGCACTAATTACAACACTTGTTTTTTCTTTTAATTTTTTATCATAAATCATGGTGGTGAAGATGGATACGAACAATAATACCGCTAATACCGTAAATAACATGCTCATCCCCCATAAGTCAACAAGCATTCCACCGAGTACTGGTCCAATCATACGCCCGCCAGTGGCCATACTATTTACAATCCCTTGGTAAAATCCTTCGCGCCCCTTTGGTGCAAGATCGTTTGCAATGGTCGGTACAGCTGGCCATACAAACATTTCCCCAACTGTTAATATAATCATCGCAACTAGAAATCCACTAAATGAGCTTGCCGTTGAAACAATAAGAAAAGAACAAATAAAAATAAGAATTCCGATAATAATTTGTTTTTTCAAGGATTTTGCAAATGATTTTATCGCCACATTCAGTAATGGCTGCCCGAGAACAATTAAGCCTCCATTTACTGTCCATAATAAGCTATATTGCTTTAATGTAATCCCGATGTCCTGTGTATAGCTTGAAATAGTGGCTTGCCATTGCACATAGGCCACCCAACATAAGACATAACCAATACAAAGAACTAATAACGCTGTTAATTTTGAGCGATTTTTAACCATTTTTGATTGTTCTAGTAGGTTTGATTGAGTAGCCTTTTCCGCATGAATTCCACGGTAACCAAACAAAGCCACTAAGAAAAATAGAATATACATAAATGTATTTGCCATAAAAATATAATCAAATGAATAAGATGCCACAAAGCCACCAAGCCCTGATCCAATCGCAACTCCTAGGTTTTGCGCGATATAAACGGCATTAAATGACTTTCTCCCACCTTCTGGCCAAACAGCTCCTGCCATGGCAAACATGGCTGGGAATACCATACCTGTACCAAGTCCAATGATTGTTAGGAAAATTACATAATGTGGCCATCCATGATAAAAGGTCAGTCCAATTAGAGCCACTAATGAAATCAAGATTCCTGTCAGGATTGATTTATAGCCACCAATTTTATCAAATAACACGCCACCTACTAAATTTCCAATAACGGTTGCACCCGCATTAATCATTAATACAAGACCTGCAACAGATAAAGATTTACCAAGATGACCATGAATGTAAATCGCGTTTAACGGCCATAAAAAAGATGAACCTGTGACATTAATGATCATTCCAAAAATAATCATCCATAGCGCTCTCGGCATACGGGCACCTCCTTTAAATTCACGTATTTATCCATACCAAAAAATATTTTATTCCTTTCCTCTTGTTAATTCAATTTAAAAAAGTATTCGGATAAATGGACACAAAAACGGGATACCCTCGGGAGAACGTGTAGCACAAGAACTAGTAACGGTACATGTATAGGAAAATTCAGCGCTTGCCTGTACCGAAAGGGCGGTGTCACGTCACATGCTCGGGCAATTTCGCGCGCGAGCATGTACCGCAAGAGCGGTGTCACGGTACATGCTTAGGCAAATTTAACGCGTGCCTGTACCTCAAGGGCGGTGTCACAGTACATGCTCGAGCAATTTCGGCGTGAGCCTGTACCGCAAGGGCGGTGTCACAGTACATGCTCCGGCAATTTCGCCATAAGCCTAAACTTCAAAAACATTTTAAATGCGCGCTACTATAAATGGACACAAAAAACAAATCGACAAGCGAATTTCGCTTGTCGGTTTGTTTTTTATTCGGGACGTTGTTTTGATTTGATTGGTTGTCCCTTTTTTAGATAATTTTGCTTTGATTTTTTCACAGGATCAAAGTCCTGCCCGAACTCCAAATCATTGCTGTTTACACCGTTTTTTGTTTTTTGCTCTGGATTATTTTGTTTCGAACGCTTTTTCATGAATTCATCCCCTACATCTTATACTGTTGAATCACGTTTACATCCAAGGTCATATCATTTTGAAGTTGCTGTAATTGCAACCTCATTCGGTGCAATTGCTCTCGTTGCTGATCATTACAACTTTGAGCTAACTTTGCTAATTCATTAGTGGCTTCTTCCAATTGCATTTGAGCATCTGTATATTCCGTTGTATTATAATGCTCCTGTCTTCTAGCAGTCGTAATTTGTTCCTGAGCATTTCGGATTGAATCCTCACAGCGCTGTAAAAAGGCATCTACTGATTGTCGAGTAGCCATTCTTCCCCCTCCTACATTCGAAATGAGAAGCAAAAGCCTTCTCTCCTATAGTTTGTTCATCCTTCATTTCTTCTCTCATAAAGTTATTTCCAATTTATAAAGCCCCCACGCACACGAGATGGGTCAAAAAAGATGCTTGCCACATAAAGTGTGTTCTTAGTTTTTGATCTTCGAATTTCCATTTGAGTTCTTAAAAGCCCCCGTGCTAAAATTTACATAGCAGATTCTTATCTTAGTTAGGAGGGGCGATTTTATGCCTCAAGGAAATCCATTTTCATATTCAACAGATAATAAACGTTACCATACATGGAATTACCACCTCCGTCATACATTTGGACATAAAGTATTTAAAGTAGCCCTTGATGGAGGGTTTGACTGCCCAAACCGTGACGGAACAGTCGCACATGGTGGATGTACTTTTTGTAGTGTCTCAGGGTCAGGTGACTTTGCTGGAAACCGTGCAGACGATATACTTACACAATTCCATACAATTAAAGATAAAATGCACGAAAAATGGAAAGATGGTAAGTACATGGCATACTTCCAAGCGTTCACAAACACCCACGCACCTGTTGAAGTATTGCGTGAAAGGTTTGAACCCGTTTTAAGTCAAGAAGGAGTAGTCGGAATCTCTATTGCTACAAGGCCTGATTGTCTTCCCGATGATGTTGTCGAATATTTAGCAGAACTAAATGAAAGAACCTACCTCTGGGTTGAGCTTGGTTTACAAACTGTACATGAAAAATCAGCGCACCTTATTAACCGAGCACATGATTTTCAGTGTTATGTTGAAGGAGTAAATAAGCTTCGTAAACATAATATTCGGATTTGCTCCCATATTATAAATGGCCTCCCACAGGAAACACCAGAAATGATGATGGATACAGCTCAAGAAGTAGCTAAACTTGATGTACAAGGTATCAAAATTCATTTGCTACATTTGTTAAAAGGAACACCTATGGTGAAGCAATATGAAAAAGGACTATTGGAATTTCTCTCTTTTGATGATTATGTACAATTAGTTTGTGACCAACTCGAAGTTTTACCACCAGAAATGATTGTTCATCGTATTACGGGGGATGGTCCCATTGATTTAATGGTTGGGCCAATGTGGAGTGTGAATAAATGGGAGGTATTAAATACAATAGATGCCGAATTGAAACGTCGTGACAGCTATCAAGGAAAATTATATAAGAAGGTAGCAGAAAACGTATGAAATTAGATCGTATACTTCCATTTGCCCGTAAATTACTTAAACTTGCAGTTAGAGAAGGAGATTATGCAGTTGACGCTACAATCGGAAATGGTCACGACACAGCAATGCTTGCTTCTTTGGTTGGTGAAAATGGACAAGTTTTTGGCTTTGATATTCAAAAAGAAGCTATTGAAAACACAACCACTCGTTTAAAAGAGCAAGACCTGTTTGATCGCGTTCGTTTGTTTCACGAGAGCCATAGTCAACTTTTAGCGATGATTCCCACTGAAGCCCGCGGCAAAATCGCAGGGGCAGTCTTTAATTTGGGATATTTGCCTGGAGGAAATAAGGAAATTGTTACAAAGGCTGATTCTACAATTGAGGCAATTGAGCAATTACTTACTGTCATGAAGCCTGAAGGTATTATAGTACTTGTTGTGTACCATGGTCATGAAGAGGGTGCAGTCGAACGAGATCAGCTGTTAGAATATTGTTCAACGCTGGACCAAACCAGCGCTCATGTATTAATGTACCGATTTATGAATCAAATGAACAATCCACCTTTTATTATCGCAATTGAAAAAAGATAGAGCCCAGACTGTTGAAAAACGCTCGCATACTTCGTTGCTTGCCTCCCTCGTCCGCTCATGAGGGCTACTTCTATTCGCGTCTTCGCTCAGCGGAGCGCCTTGTCTGACAAGCGTTTTCATAACAGTCTTGGAAGAATTCATCCATAACTTCACTTATGAAAAAAGATAGAGCCCCGTCGCTCTATCTTTTTCTTATTCAAACACATGTTGAAATCTACGGTAGGCTCGTCCATTTACATAAAAGAAAAAAGAAGTCTTCCCACCGAGTCTAATAATTTTCTTCGCAATTTTTAATACACTTCGTTGTGCCCTTACCTTTTCATCTGATAGATATAGACCTAATAAACCCCTATTAATCATTCGGTGAAATTTTTCATTTGGTAACCCGGCTGTATGTTTATCTGCTTCGGTGATAAAGTGCTTAAGGCGATCTACCAATTCATTTTCATGTGGATAATAAAAACAGAAATTTAAGTCTCCACCTTTACGGTCCTCTTCTTGATCAATGAAATAATCAAGAAGGATGTGCAAGCCTTGGATATATGGAAAATACCCATTCCGAACTTTGTTGGCCATCTCCTCGTTGAATTCTTCATGAAAAGCGTAAGCAACTAAACAAAAAATCCCTAGTGTAGACCCTGAACAGGCTGAGAATTCATACCATTCCATGTTTGGCAAATCCTTTTGGTGATCTTTAAACCAATTCTCAAGTCTTGGAACTCGCTCTTCTACCTTTACATGTTTATGAACTTGTAAAGCACAATAATAACTTGCCAACTCCTGTAAATAATCAGCAATCTTATCATAATGATGAAGGTTGTGAAGAACATCCTGACAGGTTGTTACTAGGCTCTCCAAGTAACCCCCATCATCCTGTTCTTCTCGAAATTGATAATAGTTTTTTGTTGGACATCCTGGTCGTAAGGCATCTGGCATAGAATCATGTAACGAGCTAAAATCTAACGGATCAAGCGAGGTGCTTCGATCACAAAGATTATCTAGATAGTCACTAATCGTTTGATACGCAACGATAAATCGAATGCATTCCTCCATTTGTCCTTCTGATAATAAGGCGAGAATTGCTCCACCTTCACAGTGAAACGTTTTAGTTTGAATACTCGCTAATGCCTGTCTCCGAAGTTCCTCATTTGGAATAGCCTCCGCTTTCTTTTTCCAAATTGATAATTCACGATGTACAATCGGAAATACCTCACGATACACTTTCTTCATTAAACTAATCGGTTTTGTTGGTACCATCGATATCACCTCAATATTTAGGAACATTGAATATATGTACGATTTACGATAATTGTAAAAGTTGATACACTTACCATAAATGATTATTTATCGAATATCAAACGAAAGGATGTAACTATTATGATTTATCCATACAAAGGGAAATATCCTGAAATTGCCGACTCTGTATATATTGCGGAATATGCGACAGTTACTGGTGACGTAAAAATTGGTGAGGAAACAAACATTTGGTTTAATACTGTCATACGGGGGGATGTGGCACCGACCATTATCGGAAAAAGAGTGAGCATTCAGGATAACTCAACCTTGCATCAAAGCCCAAATAATCCTTTAATTATTGAAGATGATGTCACAATTGGTCATCAGGTGATCCTACATAGCTCTATTATCCGTAAAAATGCGCTAATCGGAATGGGGTCCATTATTCTTGATGGGGCAGAGGTTGGTGAAGGGGCTTTTATAGGTGCCGGAAGCCTAGTTCCACAAGGCAAAAAGATTCCACCAAACACTCTTGCATTCGGAAGACCAGCTAAAGTTATTCGTGAATTAAATGATGAAGATAAAAAAGATATGGCCAGAATTCGCCGTGAATATGTGGAAAAAGGGCAGCATTATAAGGAATTACAAAAAGAAAAACGCGGTTAATCAAATACGCCTTGGCGTATTTACGCCCAGATTTTTTTGAGCTTGCTCAAAAAATTACCCTCGAAAATCTATGGCATCCGCCGGAGGCTTTAACTTTATTCAGTCAAGTTTGATACTAAATTGGATAATCTATTTGCTTTTATCCAACCACTCATAGCATTTCAGCTGAATAAAGTTAAAAGCTCACCATTAAGGCGAGCTTTTTTCTTTCTTATTTTGCAGCTTGTGTTTTAAGCGCTTCTGCTTTGTCAGTACGCTCCCATGGTAAATCAAGATCATTTCTACCAAAGTGACCATATGCAGCGGTTTGCTTATAAATTGGACGACGTAGATCAAGCATCTTGATAATTCCAGCAGGACGTAAATCAAAATTATCACGAACCAATTCTACAAGTACATCCTCTGACACAGTTCCGGTTCCAAATGTGTCTACAGAGATAGAAACTGGTTGTGCAACACCGATTGCATACGCAAGCTGAACTTCACATTTATCCGCTAAACCAGCTGCTACGATGTTTTTCGCAACATAACGAGCAGCATATGCAGCTGAACGGTCAACCTTAGTTGGATCCTTACCCGAGAAAGCGCCACCGCCATGGCGTGCATAACCACCGTACGTATCAACAATAATTTTACGGCCAGTTAACCCAGCATCCCCTTGAGGACCACCAATTACAAAACGGCCAGTAGGATTAATGAAATATTTAGTATTCTCATCAATTAGTTCACTAGGAACGACAGGGTTAATTACATGTTCTTTTAAATTACGTTGAATTTGCTCTAATGAAATTTCAGGATGGTGCTGGGTTGAAATAACAATCGTATCGATACGAACTGGATTGTTGTTCTCATCGTATTCAACAGTAACTTGAGTTTTTCCATCTGGACGTAAATATGGAAGAATCTCATCTTTACGTACCTTTGTTAGTCTGCGTGATAACTTGTGAGCTAATGAAATTGGTAGAGGCATTAATTCTTTTGTTTCGTTACAAGCATAACCAAACATTAATCCTTGGTCTCCAGCACCAATTGCTTCAATTTGCTCATCAGTCATTTGACCTTCACGTGCTTCTAACGCTTGGTCAACCCCCATTGCAATATCTGGAGATTGCTCATCAATGGATGTTAAAACTGCACAAGTTTCATAGTCAAATCCGTATTTTGCTCGTGTATAGCCAATCTCTTTAATCGTTTCACGGACAATCTTTGGGATATCTACATATGTAGAAGTTGTAATTTCTCCCGCAACAAGTACAAGACCTGTTGTGACAGAAGTTTCACACGCTACGCGTGCATTTGCATCACTTGCTAAAATCGCATCTAAAATAGAATCTGAAATCTGGTCACAGATTTTATCTGGATGTCCTTCTGTAACAGATTCTGAAGTAAATAAACGGCGTCTATTTGTCACAAACGCTTCCTCCTTTTCGGATTCAGAATCGAATAGTTCGAGTTCTGACATTCATTGATACGGTACTCATTCCCTTAGTATTGTTACCTTCACGACTTTCTATCCTATATTAAATGAACAGTTATCTACGATCAAATGTGCCTTGGCGTTTTTGCGCCCGATCTTTAGGCCGACACGATGTGGGTCATAAAGACGGTTGCCACAGGAAGCGAAAAATTTCCGCTAAAAAATCGAGGCATCCGCCGGAGGCTTTAACATTATTCTGTTGGAATCGAACTCCGAGAATAATTTAAACACATATCACGCGTTAAGTAACATCAATAAAACCAATAAAGAATAAAAAACCTTTCCTACTATTTCGAGGAAAGGTTTATCGTTTATCCAGCCTTTCACTCTTATCGATCAAGGACATACCTTGCTCAGGTTAGCACCTTATCACTTTTTCGAATGTGGAGACCTACTAATAGGTTTCACTAAAAACCATTTGATATGTAAGAAAAGTGATGGTTGCCGGGTTTCATTGGGCCTGTCCCTCCGCCAGCTCGGGATAAGAGAGTATCCGTTCAATGACATATGATATCGCAGTAGTCCTTAAGGTGTCAACAGAATTCCGAAAAAAAACAAAGTCGAAGTGTGTCACACTATTTCCTCAATATTGACAAACTATAAAAGAATTATCGATTATAAAGGACTATTTTAGAATCTGCGCGCACTTTTTAATGATATGTTACGTAAAATACGTTAAATAGTATAGACTATTTTTATTAATGTGTTATACTAATTGTAAATTTGAGATAATTTATGGAAATTTAAAAATTAATAAAGGATGGTTTAACATGAATTCAGTTGAAGTTACAAATGAGCAGCTATTAGAATTAGTGAATGGAAAAAACGCACTTCATAACCTATCTGTTCCTATTTTAGTTGAAAAAGTACTATCTAGACAAGAGGGAATCCTTACTTCGACTGGGGCTATACGTGCGACAACTGGGAAGTACACCGGAAGATCACCTGAAGACAAATACATCGTAGAAGAAGCATCTACTAAAGATAGAATTGATTGGGGTAAGGTAAACAAACCAATTTCTGAAGAAGTATATGAAAAACTTTATACAAAAGTACTTTCATACTTAACAGAAAAAGATGAGATTTTCGTATTCAATGGATATGCAGGTGCAGACAAAAAAGTACGCATGCCAATCCAAGTAATCAATGAATATGCTTGGCATAACCTTTTCTCTCAACAAATGTTTGTTCGACCAACAGAAGAGGATCTAAATACACATCAACCTGAATTCACAGTTATTTGTGCACCAAATTTTAAAGCTGATCCTGAGGTAGATGGTACTCGCTCTGAAACATTCATTATTATTTCCTTTGAAAAACGAACAGTGTTAATCGGAGGAACTGAATATGCTGGAGAAATTAAAAAATCAATCTTCTCTGTGATGAACTATGTATTGCCTGAAAAAAATATTCTTTCCATGCATTGTTCTTCAAACGTAGGCCCTGAAGGTGACGTTGCACTATTCTTTGGTCTATCTGGAACAGGAAAAACTACTCTTTCAGCAGATCCAAAACGTCGTCTTATTGGCGATGATGAACACGGTTGGTCTAGCTCTGGCGTGTTTAATATTGAAGGCGGTTGCTATGCTAAATGCATCAACCTTTCTCGCGAGAAGGAACCACAAATTTTCGATGCGATTCGCTTTGGCTCTGTGTTAGAAAATGTGGTTGTAAATGAAAAATCCAGAATAGCTAATTATGATGATAATTCATTAACTGAAAATACAAGAGCTGCATACCAAATCGATAATATAGATAATATTATTGTTCCTAGTATTGCAGGTCATCCGAATACAATCGTATTTTTAACTGCGGATGCTTTTGGTGTTTTACCTCCTATCAGTAAACTAACTAAGGAACAAGCCATGTACCATTTCTTAAGTGGATATACAAGTAAACTAGCAGGAACAGAACGTGGTGTTACTGCTCCACAAGCAACATTCTCAACTTGCTTTGGATCACCATTCCTACCACTTCCTGCAACAGAATATGCAGAAATGTTAGGTAGAAAGATCGATGAACACAATGTTCAAGTATTCCTAGTGAATACAGGTTGGACTGGAGGAGAATATGGCGTTGGAAGCAGAATGAAACTATCATATACTCGCGCAATGGTTCAAGCTGCTTTAGAAGGCGAATTAAATAATGCTGAAACTGTGAAGAATGATATTTTTGGTCTGGAAATTCCAATTCATATTCCTGGGGTTCCTGATGATGTACTTCAACCATCAAAAACATGGGCGGACCAAAGTCAATACTATGTAAAAGCAAAAGAATTAGCTGTGAAATTCAAAGAAAACTTCAAGAAGTTCTCTAATGTTGCTAAAGAAATCGAATTATTGGGCGGACCACGCATTTAATATCAAATACGTTATCGTCTTGATCAGCCCTTTCAAGTAAAAGACGATCTTGCTAGAAGGTGCTTCCTTACCCTTTTGACGGATTGGCTTGTGACCTCGAACGTAATAGCGTTGGAGCTGGAAATAAAGGAAGCTCGAGGAAATTAGTCCTCGAGCTTTTTTGTATGGGGCTCCCTCGTTTTCATCCACTCCGTCAATCGTCTTACTGTTTCTCGATTTACATGTGGCGGAAAATAATGAGTGTATAGTGGAAAATACCAACTTTCTACCTCTTTTCCGAGTTCCTTTATTCTTTTTTCTAGTCGATATGCATGGTTAATAGAAACATTTTTATCTTTTTCACCATGAATAATAAGAACTGGAGCCTCCAGCATTTCAAGTTCGTATAATGGTGTTCTCCATTTATAACGCTCTGGATATTTTGTAGGTGTTCCTCCAATTACCCGCTTTAGCATTCGCCGTAAATCGTTTCGTTCCACATACGTTAGACTTAAATCACTCACACCACCCCATGTAACGAGTGAACAGATCCCGGGATGCTGAATGGCCGTAAGAAGGGCCATTACTCCTCCGCGTGAAAATCCAAAGACATGAATCCGGGTCGGGTTCACTTTTTCATGTTCCTCAAGCACTTTAAAAGCAGAAAATGCATCATATCTATCATGACCGGCGAAATCTTCATTACCATCACCACCCTGATTTCCACGATAAAAAGGTGCCATCACTACAAAACCTTCTGAAGCAAATTGGATGATGCGACCGATTCTGACCATCCCTACATTTTTTATTCCACCACGTAGATATAAAAAACCGTCATATACACCTTCTTCCTTTGGTTCAGCCAGATAACCTTTCACTTTTAGTCCTTTACTCCAATATGTAATTAAATAAAGATTGATTGCCGGATTGGGAGACGGGTATCTCTGTTTTTCAATAATAGTGCCTTCCACCATATTATCCATCCTCTCTACAACATGATTGTACAACCTTTACTTTAAATGTTCTAAAAAAACGCAAAAATAGGCATTCACACATTTTTGTCACGTTTCATATTCTATCTTAAGAAATTACTATAGTCGACAGATGAACTGTCAAGGAGGAATGAATACATGCGTCGTATTCTTGCAAGCCTTTTTGCTTTACTGCTTATTATTCCGTTAGCCGCTTGTAATAATGACCAGGTTCAAAAAATCCGTATAGCAGAGGTTACTCGTTCAGTGTTTTATGCACCGCAGTATGTAGCGATTACCGAAGGATTTTTTGAAGAAGAAGGCTTAGAAATTGAATTAACAACAGTACCAGGTGGAGATAAGACCATGACTGCGTTAATTTCTGGTGGTGCTGAGGTAGCCTTAGTAGGTTCTGAAACATCCATATATGTTGAGGCACAAGGCTCAACCGACCCTGTTATTAATTTTGCAGCTCTTACACAAACCGATGGTACATTCTTAGTCGCAAGAGAAAACATCGAAAACTTTAGCTGGGAGCAACTCAAAGATAGTACATTCCTTGGCCAACGTAAAGGCGGTATGCCACAAATGGTTGGGGAGTTTGTATTAAAAAAGCATGGAATTGACCCACATGGTGATTTGAATCTTATACAGAATATCGACTTTGCGAATATTTCTAGTGCTTATGCCTCTGGCACAGGAGAGTTCGTCCAGTTATTTGAACCAACTGCTAGCCTTTTTGAAAAAGAAGGCCGTGGCTATATTGTTGCATCATTCGGTGAAGAATCCGGAAAGGTCCCCTATACTTCTTTTATGACAAAACAAAGCTTTATTGATGAAAATGGGGAAGCTGTTGAAAAATTCACAAGAGCTATTTATAAAGCACAACAATGGGTCGATTCCCATAGCCCAGAGGAAATCGCAAATTCGGTTCAAGAGTTCTTCCCAGATACTCCAATTGATCTAATCACTTCTTCTATTGAACGTTACAAAAATCAAGGTTCTTACGCAACTAACCCTGTTTTATCAGAGGAAGCTTGGAATAACCTCCAAGATATTATGGACGAAGCAGGAGAATTACCAAAGAGAATTGACTACAACACACTTGTGAATACAAGTATTGCTGAAAAAGTAATTTCTAAATAAAGATGTTCAAAAAGTCCGGTGAAAATGACACATCGAATTTCTTCGTACATTGCTCAGAGAACACGATGAATAACTAGGTAATGCGCTGCTTGCGTCCACTCGTTTATTCACGAGGTCAATTCCTCAGCGAAAGGCTGCTGTGGAATTAACTCAAACAGTTGCGTCGCTCCGGTACTCGGGAGCTCGCGCTGCCTTGAACTTTCGACGCACAGGATGTGCAAGTGCCAGCAGGATAGGATATGAGACCGGCGCGGTCCTTTTCATCCTCCTTTTTGAACACATGTTAATAGGAGTGTTACTATGAGTTTTTTGTCAATAAAAGATATATACCATGTTTATTTTACAAAGGATTCTACAACGACCGCACTCGAGGATATTTCACTCACAATCGAGGAGGGAGAATTTATCTCTCTTCTCGGCCCTAGTGGGTGTGGTAAGACCACATTACTCTCTATTATTGCTGGATTATTAAAACCGACATACGGAGAGGTTTTGATCGAAGGTAAAAAGATTGAAAAAGCGAAATCAGATATCGGCTATATGCTGCAGCAGGACTACTTATTTCCATGGAAGACAATTGAAGAGAATATCCTTGTTGGCTTGCAAATCATGAACCAAGAAACAGAGCAAACAAGAAAAAAAACCTTAGATCTACTTGAAGAAATTGGCTTGAAAGGGGTCGAAAAAGCTTATCCGAAACAGCTCTCAGGAGGGATGAGACAAAGAGCCGCATTGGTTCGCACGCTCGCAACAAACCCAAAAATTCTTCTACTTGACGAACCATTCTCTGCACTAGACTTTCAAACGAAGCTGAAATTGGAGGACCTTGTATCGGAGACCTTAAAGGAATACCAAAAAACAGCCATTCTTGTGACACATGATATTGGTGAAGCCATTGCCATGAGCGACCGGATTTTCCTGCTTTCAAAAAGACCGGGTAAAATTGCAAAAGTATTTGATATCCCAGAGAACTTACGCAATGAGACTCCATTTGATGCAAGACAACACCCAGAGTATTCGAATATTTTTCAGCAAATATGGGAGGAGTTAGATAAACTTGAAACAAAACCTGAACATTAATAACCTACACCATCTTTATCTCCAATCAATAAAAAAAGAGAAAAGACTAGTCCGATTTTATCAAATCCTAATTTTTATTGTCTTTTTCGGGTTCTGGGAAATTGCGAGTCGAAGCCATTGGATAGATCCTTTAATCTTCAGCGCTCCTTCAAAAGTTTGGAATCTATTCTTAGATAAAATAAATGATGGAAGTTTGTTTAACAATCTCGCTGTAACATTGTTTGAAACAGTGTTAGGATTTATTATTGGAACGGCCTTAGGGGTTATAATTGCCGCGCTATTGTGGTGGTCAGAACGTCTTTCAAACATTCTTGATCCGTATTTAGTCATTTTAAATGCGATGCCAAAAGTAGCATTAGGACCAATCTTAATCGTTGCCTTAGGTACCGGTTATGTGTCAATTATTGCAATGGGCGCAATAATTTCAGTTATTATCACGACCATTGTCATCTACACTTCGTTTAAGGAAGTCGATTATAACTACATCAAAGTACTTCAGACTTTTGGAGCAAATCGGAAACAAATCTTCCGCGATGTCATTCTCCCCTCATCTTTTCCAGCTATTATCTCCACATTAAAGGTTAACGTTGGATTGTCTTGGGTCGGAGTCATTGTCGGAGAATTCCTGGTTTCAAAGCAAGGCTTAGGCTACCTTATCATTTATGGATTCCAGGTATTTAATTTCACACTCATTTTCCTAAGTTTATTATTGATTGCCATTTGTGCAACACTCATGTACCAAGGAGTTGAACTCCTAGAGAGAAAACTAATAAAGGATTCTAAATAAAATGCTCATCTAGTATCAACTAGTGAGCTTTCTTCATTTTTAAGTATTTTTCTACATAGTCAAGGCTATGGGTTAAGACATCATCCTTCATGATGAAGCTAAATCTTCGGTCTGTTTTTACATTTCCTAGTGGAATTTCTTTCAGCAAGACAGGCCCTTTTGTTTCAAAATAAGTCTTTTTCTCAAGAAGGCGATCTATCTCAGCAAAATATATATTTTTAATAATCGTTTTCCCTTTTCCTATGACCTTATATTGACCAATATATTCGATTTCCTTAACCTCAGCACCCGTTTCTTCCATTACCTCACGAATCGCTGCAGCTTCAGGATTCTCTCCCTCCTCAACCTTTCCCCCTGGAAATTCGAGTCCTCGCTCAGAATGGTTTGTTAAAAGCCATTGATTCTGATATCGACAGATAACCCACACATGCTTCGGTTGGTCTGAAAAAGGATCCGGTGTAAACGATAAATTCACTTCATTATGATACATGTCTTGAAAAACAATCATTTTTTTATTCTCCAATATCGTTGTTTTTATTATTATGATAACATAAAAACAAGCCGCTTCATGTAGAAGTGGCTTAATCAATATTACCTAAAACATCAAGTATGCCTTGTGATTGTATGAAATCTTTTGCTTCCTGGTCTCCAAGTCGATAAATCATCTGAAAAACCTGAAGCATATTTGAGTCGTACTTATCATTCGATGAATCATTATGATATTCCACAAAAGGAACATGTGCACGTAAAAATCCTTCTACTTCGTTTGCATAATTCGAATCAAAAAGCTTTCGCAGTTGATGAATTTCCTCGTCCGTTGCTTCAATTTTATACTCCCAAGAAGACCCAGACTTTACTTGAGATATTTCCCCACTCCCTACAGCAATATAATAGGTTTTCTTTGACTGTTGTTCCACTATGGTCACTCCTAACAGTGATTTACGTTATTTTAGCTTTTTCCTCTCGTGTAAAAAATATTCAACATTCATTATGGCCTTTGCCTAAATTTCATTAAAATTAGTATCTTTTAAGACATTCCCCCATATACTAATTTCCAAGAAAACATGTGAAATAAGCATGCAAAGGGGAAAACACTTATGAAAATAATTGACGAAATTTATGAACTATATAGAGATAAATTAACAGGTGATGAAGAAGATGCGGACATCATTGCTTTTTCCGTGCTTGAACAATTTGAACGTGAAGATCTGATAGATCTTTTAAGAGATTTAACTGATCAAGAATTGCGAAACTTAGTTGGTTTCTACATGATAGAAAACCTTAAAGCAAAAATGGCACGTGATGGAATTGGTCAATCAAAAATGATGACGATTAATGAGTTGAGAGATATACATTAAAAGGATTGTCGCTCTGACAATCCTTCCTAAATCAGTATTATAATTTACTTACGATCCTTAATGCGTCCCCAATAGACTCTTTATTAACATCATAATGAGTGACGAATCGGACAAGTTTAGGTCCAAATGTTGAAACCAATACACCATGTTCTTTTAATAAAGCGACAAATTGACTAGAGGTTAAGCCTCTTTCACTCACATCCACTAAAATGATATTGGTGTCAATCTGATTTACGACTTCGATCCCCTTTGTATTCCCTAGTCCTTCTGCAAGAAATTTTGCATGTTCATGATCGATTGCAAGACGGTCAACCATCGTACGTAGTGCAACAAGTCCTGGGGCCGCAATAATCCCAACCTGTCTTAAACCTCCACCAAGACGCTTTCTCCACTTCCTTGCTTGCTTAATAAACTCCTCGCTTCCAGCGATGATAGAACCTACCGGAGCACCTAATCCTTTTGATAAACAAAATTGAACAGTATCCGTATATTGCGCAATGTCCTTTACAGGTTGTCCCAATGCTACCGCTGCATTGAATAGACGGGCACCATCCAAATGAACAGGTATATGATTTGCAGATGCAACATGATGAATCGCTGCCATATTATCAAGTGGGATGACTGCACCACCCGCTCGATTATGTGTATTTTCAATACAAATCAAGCCGGTTTCAGGGTTATGGACATCATCCTCTTGAATAGCAGACTCTACTTCTCTAGGGTCCATTGCGCCTCTATCCCCTTTAATTGTGCGGGGCTGTACTCCAGCAAACGCAGATATCGCAGCACCTTCGTAATTAAAAATATGAGAATCTTGTTCAACGATGATTTCATCCCCTTTTCGTGTATGAGTTAGCACAGCAATTTGATTGCCTTGAGTTCCACTCGTCACAAATAATGCCGCTTCCTTCCCAAGCATATCAGCTGCTGTTTGTTCTAACTCTCTTACTGTTGGATCTTCTTGATAGACATCATCTCCAACCTCAGCTTCATAAGCTGCTTTTCTCATTTCGGCTGTTGGCTTTGTGACTGTATCACTTCGTAAATCGATCATATTTCTCTCCTCCCCTACTAAAAAAGTATAACAAAACCCTTCTTTCTACAAGAAAGAAGGGCAAACTATTTTTTATTTTCCTAAAAAGGATTGTAGCATCCAAATATGCTTTTCAAGTGATTGGTGAATTGCAAGGAGCATATCCCCTGTAGTTTCATCATCCACATCACCAGCTACTTTCATACCTTCCTTTAATTCTCCCGTTAATATAGAAAAATCATTTGAGATAGTAGAAACCATTTCATCGGCATTTTCATTACCATTTGCTTCCTGAATGGAAGACAATTCTAGAATCTCTTTCATTGTAGCAACAGGTTGTCCACCAATTGCCAATAATCTCTCAGCTAACTCATCAATATGAACTGCGGACTCATTGTACAATTCCTCAAATTTTTCATGAAGGGTGAAGAAATTAGAACCTTTCACATACCAATGATAATTATGTAGCTTAATGTAAAGCACACTCCAGTTTGCAACTTGCTTATTTACCATTTCCACTAATTGTGTTGACATTTATATCTCCTCCTTATTGTTAACATACCCCCTTTATAACACTGTGAAACATAAATTTTGGTTTTGTTTCTTGACAAATTTCATACTTTTTCAATTTAATTGGAATATCAATATCTTCTATCATTTTTCATGTTAAAATAAAGGAGAATAAGAGGAGGTTGCTATGTTTACAGTATTAATTATTTCAATCATTATTGTTTTTGTTGTCTTGTTTTTAGCAGTTAGTACGACATCCAAAGCATATAAGTACAAACATACAGTAGATGATTTAGAGGATAATCCATATTTAAACCAACCTGAAAATAAGGAGAATTCTGATGGAAAATAAGCTTCTTCAAGAACTTTCAAATAATTGGTTAATTGAGGCAACAATTGATTCCATCCAAGAAAAGTTTGAAAAAGAAGAATTAACGGCCAAACAATTGGTACTTATGTATTTACATAGAATTGCAAACTATGACTCATCACTGCGTTCCATCATAGAATTAAATCCAGATGCTATGCAAATCGCAATGGCTCTGGATACGGAGCGTAAAGAAATTGGACCACGCGGATCGCTTCACGGAATACCAGTATTACTAAAAGATAATCTAGATACGAACGATAAGATGCACACATCTGCTGGCTCACTCGCTTTAGCTGATTCATGTGCCTCAGAAGATTCATATGTTGCGTATCTCTTAAGAGAAGCCGGCGCCATTATTTTAGGCAAAACTAATATGACTGAATGGGCGAATTTCATGACAGAAGGGATGCCTAGTGGATATAGCTCCCGAGGTGGGCAAACATTAAATCCATATGGACCTGGTAAATTTGATGTTGGGGGCTCAAGCGCTGGTTCTGGCTCAGCCATTGCCGCAAATTTTGCAGTTGTTGCAGTTGGTACTGAAACATCAGGCTCCATTTTAAGTCCTTCAAGTCAAAACTCACTTGTCGGCATAAAGCCAACCTTAGGATTAATAAGCCGCGCAGGAATTATTCCAATTGCTCATACACAAGATACTGCAGGACCAATGGCACGTACAGTAAAGGATGCTGCTTACCTATTAACCGCAATGGTAGGAGTAGATGAGCGTGACCCAATCACTTACACAGGCAAAACATTAACCTCTACCGATTTTACCCAATTTTTAGATGTGGATGGGCTAAAAGGTGCACGAATTGGAATTGCTAGGGAGGTTTATTTTGACTACCTTAGCGTGGAAAAACGAGCAGTATTGGATAATGCCGTAAAGGTACTCGAGGAACTTGGGGCAACTGTTATTGAGGATGTAAAAATTCCTTCTTCCAAAAACAAGTGGAGCTATGATGTATTAACCTATGAATTTAAGGTTGACCTAAATGCTTATTTACGAAACTTAGAGCCTTCCGTAAAAGTTCGAAATTTATCTGACTTGATTGCATTCAACAAGGATAATGAAGATAAAATGTTAAAGTACGGTCAGATTATTTTGGAAGAGGCAGAAAAAACGAGTGGCACGTTAACAGAAAAAGAATACCTTGATGCACTTGAAAATGATCATTATCATTCAACGGAAAATGGAATTGATTTTGTTTTAAATGAGCATCAATTAGATGCAATTGTATTCCCTAATAATATTGGAGCAAGTATACCTGCTAAAGCTGGTTATCCATCAATAACAGTACCTGCGGGATATACACCCGAAGGAGAACCAGTTGGAATCACCTTCACAGGAACTGCCTTTTCGGAAGCAACACTGATAAAATTGGCATATGCATACGAACAAGAAACCAAACATCGGATTCCACCAAAACTATAAAACCTCAGCCATAGTGGCTGAGGTCTTTTTATTATCCGAATACCTTTTGAAGGTCTTCTTTTGATTGTGTTAACCAAAAACGCATGAGGCGCTTTGCCCCTTCTAAGTCATGAAGCTTCGCTTGACCACATTGAGTTTCATTTGCTGCAGGGATTTCTGTAATTTCTATAGCACTTTGCATTGTTGCTTCTAACAGGTCAATAATCTCAGAAACTGTTGGTTCCCCACTCACAACTAAATAATAACCTGTTTGACACCCCATAGGAGAGATATCAATAATATCAAAGTG